>Ga0209839_10000921_pt1 | contig 14959 bp, 14 predicted proteins | sample OrgsoiDNA2013050_FD_185800 | JGI IMG/M metagenome (GOLD analysis project Ga0209839, IMG submission 185800) | Permafrost soil microbial communities from the Arctic, to analyse light accelerated degradation of dissolved organic matter (DOM) -... | ecosystem: Environmental > Terrestrial > Soil >... | reverse complement strand
GCGGTCGCGGTCGTGCCGCTGATCACCAGCCGGCCGGTCACCGAGTGGCTGGTACCCACCGCGGTCTGGCTCTGGCCCAGCAGGACCTCCTTCACCCGGTACTGCACCTCCGACCCGCCGCCTACGGTCCAGGTGCCGTTCACCGAGGCGCTCCCGGCCGCCTGGGCGGCGGGCGTGGCCCCAGCGCTGGCGGACGCCGGGGTAGCGGTCGGCTGCAGGGAAAGCTGGGCGGGTGCCTTGCTCGACAGCAGGTGGATGTATACAAAGGGGCCGGCGACTCCGGCCACGATGATCACGGCGACGACCACGATGACCCACCGGACCCACCGCCTGCGGGGGCTCGAGGTAGACATGGACGTTCCTTCCCGGGACAGGCGGGCTCGCTGCGACCAGAGCCTTCACCCGGCCGCTCCGACCAGCCTCTGACCACCCGCTGAGATTCCGCTGCGGCCGCGGCGGAGTAAAGTCCAGCAGCGTGATCCTGATCATCGCTGGGCCGTCGGGCTGCGGCAAGACTACCGTTGGGGCGCTGCTGGCTGGACAGCTGCACTGGCCGTTCGCCGACGCCGACTCGTTCCACCCGGCCGCGAACATCGAGAAGATGCGGCGCGGCCAGCCGCTCACCGACGCCGATCGCTGGCCCTGGCTGCGTGCGATCGGCGCCTGGATGGACCAGCGCAACGCGGCGGGCGAATCGGCCGTCATGACCTGCTCCGCGCTGCGGCGCAGCTACCGCGACGCGCTGCTGGGCGGCCGCCCCGAGGCCCAGCTGGTCTATCTGCTCGTGAACCGGGACACCCTCAGCCGCCATCTGGCCGGCCGGCACGGGCACTTCTTTCCCCAGAAACTGCTGGACAGCCAGCTCGCCGACCAGGAGGTACCGCACGACGAGCAGAACGTGCTCGTCGTCATCCCGCAGGCGACGCCGCAGGACACGGTGGCTGAGATCAGCGCGCGGCTGTGGCCTGACGCCTCAGCCGGGCCGCCGGACGGGCCCGGGTAAGTGTCGCGCCCGGGCCCGTCCGGCGACCAGGAAGAGGAGCACGAACGGTTACGAGACCGGCTCGAGCACCACCACCGGGATCTCCCGGCTGGTCTTCTGCTGATAATCGTCGTAGGCCGGCCAGACCGCCGCCATCTCCCGCCACATTTCCGGCTTCTCCTCCGGCGTCGCCGTCCGGGCCCGGGCCGCGAACTTGTCCCCCTTCACCTGGACCTGCACGTCCGGGTGGGCGACCAGGTTGAGGTACCAGGCCGGCGGCTCATCCGCGCCGCCCTTGGACGCCACCACCAGGTAGTCGTCGCCGTGCTTCTGGTAGATCAGCGGGTGCTTGCGCTGCTGGCCGCTCTTGCGCCCCGTCGTGGTGAGGATCAGCGTCGTCGTCCCCTGCCAGGCGTGCCCTTCCGCGCCGTCGGTCTTCTCGTACTGCTGAACGTGCTCGTCTCCGAAAAGCATCTGTTACCTCTCCCGTGACGGACTGTCGTACCGTCGGATTATCCCGCGCGCAGCGGAGCCGTCCCGCGCCGCCCCGGGCCAGATTGGACACGGTGCATGAAACTGACGCTGGACCTGCACGACATCTACAACCGGGGTGCCGACATCGACCGGGCGCTGCGGGACATCATCGATGAGGCGGTGGCCAAGAAGGCCCCGGTGGTGGAGATCATCCCGGGCAAGGGATCGGGCCAGCTGAAGAAGCACGTACTGCGGTTCCTGCAGCAGAAGGAGATCAAGGCGAAGTACCACCGGCTGGAGAAGGACTCCAAGAACTTCGGCCGCCTTTTTATCCACTTCAAGTGGAAATAGCGGAAACTTCGGCGTTGCTATAGCTGTGCTGCCAACACCAGCCTTGAGTTCCCGCGCGGCCCGGACCCTGGCGACTTAGGGGGCGGCCTCCGGGCCGCGCGGGTCCATTTCGGTTGCTTTCTGTAACCGGGACGGGGCGAGGCATGAAAATTCGTTACTCTGGGTAGTCTCCCTGGCGTCGCCAATTCGGCGGCCTGAGTTCGGGGGGACTCATGGGGGGCGGGCTCGGCCGCCCTGACTCCTACTGCTACGGGCGCAAGCTTCTGGAGCGCGTCGGCTGGGAGCTGTTCCTGGGCGGGAACGGGTCGGGCGGCGAACGGTGGGAGCCGATCAGCGGGGTGCGGATCACCGGCGACCAGGTCCTGCTCACGGTGGCCGACGGGACGACGTACCGGGCCCGCTACACGGACGCCGTGCGGTGCCGAAAGCCTCCCGGCCCGGGGCGTTCCGGTTCCGTTCCGGATTAACCGGCGCCCATGCTCCTCATCCGCTGCTGCACGCCGAGCTCTCCGTACGGGTAGTCCGCCGGGTCCGGGTCGCTGGCCGCGTCCAGCACCGAGGTCTCCTCCGGGGTGAGCCGCAGCCCGGCGGCTCGCAGGTTCGCCTGGAGCTGGTCGGTCGTGCGGGCCCCGAGGATGGTGGAGCTGACCACGGGCCGGCCGGTGACCCAGGCCAGCGCGACCTCGGCCATTGACACGCCGTGATCCTCCGCGACCTTCTGCACCGCGTCGATGACGCGCCAGGTCCGGTCGGTACTCCGCCGGTCGTAGGCCTCCATGCCGCGGCCCGGGTCCTCACCGAGGCGGGTCGCGCCCGCCGGCCGCTCGTCGCGGCGGTATTTGCCGGACAGCCAGCCGCCACCCAGGGGGCTCCATGGCAGCAGCCCGAGGCCGGCGTCCATCGCCGCCGGCACGATCTCCCACTCGATCTCCCTGGCCAGCAGGCTGTACTGCGGCTGCAGGGTCACCGGCGGAGCCACGTTCAGCTCGCGCGCCAGGTGGACGGTCTTGGTCAGCTGCCAGCCAGTGAAGTTGGACAGCCCGTAGTAGCGGATCTTGCCGGACCGCACGAAACCGTCCAGCGTTCGCAGCGTCTCCTCCAGCGGGGTCAGCGGGTCGTAGGCGTGCACCTGGTAGAGGTCGACCGCGTCGCGTCCCAGCCGCCGCAGCGAGGCGTCGAGGGCCCGGGTCAGGTGCACGGCCGACAGCCCGGCATCGTTCGGTGCGCCGCCCAGCGGGAAGCGCCCTTTGGTGGCCAGCACCACCCGCTCGGTCACCTGGGCCGGCCGGCTGGCGAACCAGCGCCCGATGATCTCTTCCGAGGTCCCGCCGCTGTACACGTCGGCGGTGTCGACCAGGGTGCCGCCCGCGTCGATGAACTGGTCGAGTTGCCGGTGCGCGCCAGCTTCACCGGTCTCGGTGCCGAAGGTCATGGTGCCCAGGCACATGCTTGAGACGGCGCAGCCGCTGCGTCCGAGGGTGTGATAGTCCATGCGGTATTCCTCCCCCGGAAGCCAGGCCAGCTATCTTCCGGCACCACGCTGGTGCGGCACGTCAGAGCCGATCGCGACAATCCGGTAAAGATCTGATCATCACTACCGCCTCATTCTGCGCGTTTTCTGAGCTATTTTGGTTGAATCATGGAATGATATTACGTTCAACCATCATTATCGGGCGCATACCCACATAGATCGCCGCTATGGCACACTGGGTCGCCATGCGTGAAATTTTTCGGCTCTTGACGTCACAGTGGCTATGGGCGTTTTCATGTGTATAGATCTCCGCCGCTCGCCGGAGATCAGAGCAACGCCAGGGTCCGGGAATCCGGCTCCGGCGGCCACCGACAGCGAAGTGGGGTGGTCGGGCATGGATGTCGACAGCCCGGAACCGGCTGTTCCGCGACGCGGCCACCTATCGGCCGCCCGCGGCTGGTCCCATTGCGGCACGGGCGTGCCCACCCGTTCTCCCGCCTCTCGGCTGCGCCGGCCAGTCGTGGCCACGCCGGCATTCATCCTGCGCCGCCTGCCATGCCGGGCGAGCTTCCGGTGACCAGGGCCGATGGCGCAGGTCACCAAGCTAGGCACGTTCAGCGGAGCCGCAGTCATACCGCGCTGGAGGCACAATGATGGCTGGTTCATACCGGTTGGCCCGGCTGACGCGGCGCGCGAGAGGCCGCTCCCCCCGGCCGCCCACGCGCTGGCTGCGCACGAAGATTGGGCTGGGGCTCGCCGCCCTGGGCTGCGGTGCACTGGCCGCCTGCAGCTCGGCCGGGGCGAGCACGGGCCCGGTGACGCTGAACTTCTATCAGTTCCCTGACGTGTCGGGTGCGACCAATACCGAGATCAACAACTGCGACGCGCAGAGCCACGGCGCGTACAAGATCTCCTACCAGCTGCTGCCCGCCGCATCCGACAGCCAGCGCCTGCAGCTCGTCCGGCGGCTCGCCGCGCACGATGCCACGATCGACATCATGGCCCTCGACGTCACCTGGGAGCCCGAGTTCGCCGAGGCCGGCTGGATAGTGCCGTGGACCGGCGCCGACAAGCAGCAGGTCGTGAACGGGACGATCGCGCCCGCGCTGGACACGGCCATATGGAAGGGCCAGCTCGTCGCGGCGCCCGACAACACCAACACTCAGCTGCTGTGGTACCGCTCCGACCTCGTGCCGACCCCGCCCAAGACGTGGGCGCAGATGATCGCCGACGCGGAGCAGCTGGCCAAGGAGGGCAAGCCGCACTACATCGAGATCCAGGGCGCCCAGTACGAGGGCGCGACCGTCTGGTTCAACACGATGAACGCCAGCGCGGGCGGCACGATCCTGAATCCGGCTGCGACCAAGGTGACGCTGGGCGCGCCCGCGGCCATCGCGCTGGCGGACATGAAGGAACTCGCCGCCTCCCCCGCCGCCGACCCCTCGCTGGGGGTGCAGATGGAGAACGACAACCGGCTGGCGATGGAGGGGGGCACGGCCGCGTTCGAGCTGAACTACCCGTTCGTGTATCCGTCCATGAAGGCCGACAACCCGAAGCTGTTCAAGGACTTCAAGTGGGCGCTCTACCCGCAGATCATCCCGGGCGTGCCGGCCAAGGTGACGATCGGCGGAGTCGACCTCGCCGTCAGCAAGTACTCCCAGCACCAGGCGCTCGCCTTCCAGGCCGCGTCGTGCCTGCGGGACGCGCAGAACCAGCTGATCGGCGCCACCGTGGGCGGTGTCCCGCCGACGATCGCCAGCCTCTACAGCAATCCGAAGCTGTACCCCGACTACCCGTTCCACGCCGACATCCTGCAGGAGCTCGAGCACGCCAGCGTGCGGCCCAAGACACCCCTCTACCAGGTCGTGTCCATTGACATCTCGCACCAGATCTCCCCGCCGAGTGGCATCACCCCGGCGACCGCAAAGAATGCGCTGACCGGCCAGCTCAATAACGCCCTGCAGTCGAAGGGCCTGGTCCCGTGAGCCGCCAAGATCAGCGGCTGGCCCGGATGGAAGGAAGACGCCGATGAGCGTGAACGCGCCAGTAGCGGCGGGCACCGAAGCCGTCCGGGAGCAGGCACCCGGGCACAAGAAGCAGCTGTCCGAGGGGGCCAGAGCCGAGCGCCGGCTGGGCTGGCTGCTGTGCGCCCCGGCGGTGATCGTGATGGTCGCCGTGACCGCCTACCCGGTCATCTACGCCGTCTGGCTGTCTCTCGAGCGGTACAACCTGGAGCTCCCGCAAGAGGTCAAGTTCGTCGGGTTGGCCAACTACGGGGCGGTGCTCAGCTCGCCGTACTGGTGGCAGGCGCTGTGGGTGACCGTGCTGATTACCGTCATCTCGGTGGCCATCACCCTGGTGCTCGGCATGCTGCTGGCCCTGGTCATGCACCGGACGCTGTTCGGCCGGGGCACGGTCCGCACGGCCGCGCTCATCCCCTACGGGATCGTCACGGTCGCTGCCGCCTACGGCTGGTTCTACGCGTGGACGCCAGGCCAGGGCTACCTGTCCGCGGCCTTCAACGAGGCCGCGCCGCTGACCGCCCAATTCCAGGCGATTGGCGTGATCATCCTGGCGGAGATCTGGAAGACCACGCCGTTCATGGGCCTGCTGCTGCTGGCCGGGCTCTCCCTGGTGCCCGAGGACCTGCAGAAGGCCGCCATGGTGGACGGCGCCACCGGCTGGCAGCGCTTCACGAAGATCACCGTGCCGCTCATGAAGCCGGCGATCCTGGTCGCGGTGCTGTTCCGGACGCTGGACTCGTTCCGGATATTCGACAACATCTTCATCCTCACACAGGGCAACAACGGCACAGAATCGGTCTCGATCCTCGGCTGGGACAACCTGTTCAACGCGCTGAATCTGGGGATCGGGTCGACGATCGCGATCCTGATCTTCATCTGCGTCGTAATCATCGCCGCCGTGTTCATCAAGGGCTTCGGCACCGCGGCCCCGGGCACGGACATCGACAAGAGGTGACCCGCTGATGACTGCTGTTACCGCGCCCCGCACGACCGCGACCACCAAGACCGCGACCACCAGAGGCCGGACCACCACAACGCCCCGCCAGAAGGTCACCTGGGGAGGAATTAACTTTGTCGTCGTGGCGCTGGCGCTGATCCCGGTGCTCTGGATGGTCTCGCTGTCCTTCAAGACGCCCACGGCTATCCTCGATCCCTCCTTCGTTCCCGCGCAGTGGACCTGGGGGAACTACACCCAGATCCTGCAGACCTCGACGTTCATCCGGCCGCTGATCAACTCGATCGGCATCGGCCTCATCGCGACGCTCATCTCCGTTGTGCTGGCCTCCATGGCGGCCTACGCGGTCGCGCGACTGCGGTTCCCCGGCAAGGCGGTGCTCATCGGGATGTCGCTGCTGATCGCGATGTTCCCGATCATCGCCCTGGTGACCCCGTTGTTCGCCATCGAGCGCTCGCTGGGCCTGTTCAACACCTGGCCCGGCCTGATCATCCCCTACGTCGCCTTCGGCCTGCCGCTGGGGATCTACACGCTGTCGGCGTTCTTCCGCGAGATCCCCTGGGAGCTGGAGAAGGCCGCCAAGATGGACGGCGCCACGCCCTTCCAGGCCTTCACCAAGGTCATCGCCCCGCTGGCGGCACCAGGAATGGTCACCACGGCGATCCTGGTCTTCCTGGCCTGCTGGAACGAGTTCCTGCTGGCGATCTCGCTCACCTCGACGACCGCCGCCCGGACGGCGCCAGCATCGCTGGCCTACCTCAGCGGCAGCTCGCAGTTCACGGTTCCGACCGGTCCCATCGCGGCTGCCGCGGTGGTCATCACCATCCCGATCATCATCTTCGTGCTGTTCTTCCAGCGCCGGATCGTCGCTGGGCTTACATCAGGCGCGGTCAAGGGCTAGTGGATTAGGGAGAGACAGTGGCTGACATCGTTCTGGATCAGGTAACCAAGCGCTTCCCGGACGGGGCGCTGGCGGTCGACAACATCAGCATGGACATCGCCGACGGTGAGTTCGTCATCCTGGTCGGCCCGTCGGGCTGCGGCAAGTCCACGACGCTGAACATGATCGCGGGCCTGGAGGACATCTCCGCAGGTGAACTGCGCATCGGCGGGAGGGTGGTGAACAACAAGGCACCCAAGGACCGTAACATCGCCATGGTCTTCCAGAGTTACGCGTTGTATCCGCACATGACCGTCCGGGAGAACATGGGCTTCGCACTCAAGCTGGCCAAGACCCCGAAGGCGGTGATCGACGAGAAGGTCAACAATGCGGCCCAGGTCCTGGACCTGACCCAGCATCTGGACCGCAGACCGGCCAACCTGTCCGGCGGCCAGCGGCAGCGGGTCGCGATGGGCCGGGCGATCGTGCGGGATCCCGCGGCGTTCCTGATGGACGAGCCGCTGTCCAACCTGGACGCGAAGCTGCGCGTGCAGATGCGGACCGAGGTGTCCCGGCTGCAGCGCCGGCTGGGCACCACGACCGTCTACGTCACGCACGACCAGACCGAGGCGATGACCCTGGGTGACCGGGTGGCCGTCATGCGCAGCGGCTTGCTCCAGCAGGTCGGCGCGCCGCAGGAGCTCTACGACCGGCCGAACAACCTGTTCGTGGCCGGGTTCATCGGCTCACCCGCGATGAACTTCCTGCCCAGCCGGGTCGACGACGGCACCATGCGGACGCCGCTCGGTGACGTGCCGGTGAGCGGCCGGCTGCGCCATGCGCTGGAGCGGGCCAACGCGCCCCGGGACCTGCTCGTGGGCATCCGCCCGGAGGACTTCGAGGACGCCGCGCTGGTCGCAGCCGGGACGCGGGACAGCGGGATCACGTTCCGGGCCAACATCGAGGTCGTCGAGTCCATGGGCTCCGACGTGTACGTCTACTTCACCATGGAGTCCGTGAGCGAGGTGAGCGCCGCGGAGCTGCAGGAGCTGGCCGAGGACTCGGGCTCCGCGGACACCGGCGCGGCGGATACTGGCATGCTTACCGCCCGGCTCGCCACGGAGACGACCGCGCGCGAGGGCCAGCAAGCCGAGCTGTGGGCCGACCTGCGGTCCATACACATCTTCAACCCGGCCTCAGGCGCCAACATCACGCTGGACGACGACTCCGCCGGCACCGTGCGGGGCGGGACGACGGCCGGTACGGCCGCCGATGCCCCGCGGGACGCGACCGGCCCGGCGGGTCCGGCAGGCCCGGCGGCGTCGGATGCACCGGCCGGGCCGGGAACGGGGGCTACCTGACCTCCCGGCGCAGCCGGGCGATGACCTCATCGTTCCACTCGTGGGTGCGCATGAGGCGGTAACGCTGGCTGGCGACCCGCATGTACGCCTCGGCATCCGTGCCGGAGCCGACCAGGTCAGCCGCGTGCAGCATGCGCGCCACCGGCGTGAACTCGTCATGGAACCAGCGCCGCGCGATCTGCTCGCGGCTGTAGTACTGGCGCTCGGCCTGCATGTAGCGGAAGCCCCAGGCCTCCACGTTCTCGCCCAGCTCGGCGTAGGACCACGGGTCTATGCAGGTGAGCTTGGCGTAGGCCGCCTCCGGCAGCGGCACGCGGTCCCTGAAGATCCGCTGATAGCTCTTCATCACCAGGTCGCGGCGGCCCCGGATGCCCTGGGCGGGGACCTGGGTCAGCGCCTGGGTCACGTAGGCGTCGATCGTGCGCTGCCGGGTCGCCAGGGCGATCGACACCCGGTGATGCCCGTCCTTGACGAAGTACAGGTCGCCGACCTGGTAGACGTCGATCGGCGGGATTGACTCACCGCGCCGCTGGGCCAGGGCCAGCCGTTCCCAGCGCTCGCGCACCCGTCCCGTGGTGGGCCGGAAACGCCGGTCGAAGTCACGCCGGGAGTCGACGGTGCCGACGACGGAGGCCAGGCTGATCGTCTGCAGCCCGATGGAACGTTCGCCGCGCATCCCCAGCGCCTCGATGACCTCATCGAAGGGCAGGATCGGGTTCACGTCGTCCGGGCTCCGGCGGAGCCGGGCGGCCAGCCGGGCGAGGACCTGACGACGGCGGACACGCTGGAAATCGTTCTCCACGTCGGCCCGCGGGAAGCCGGTGTCAGCACGCATGGCCGTGACCGATGGGTATCTCGGCGGCGCCGGTGGCGCCCAGCTCGAGCAGATGCCAGCCGGTGACGTTGCGGACGCTCGTGCCGCCCAGCCGCCGGGGCGGCTGCGCTAGGCCATAGGGATGCACGTGACCATGCAGCAGCACCGGCGGGGCCAGGGCCGCGACCAGCCCGTGGTAGCAGCCGAAGCCCCGGTGCGGGAGGTCCTCGCCGTCCCCGACGTCGCGCGGCGGGGCATGCGTCAGCAGGACGTCACAGCGCCGCCCGCCCGGCCGCCGGGCAGGCCACCGCCACCGGGCCCGCAGGCGGAGCGCCCGCGCGCGGCGCGCCTGCTGACGTTCGGTGTACTGGTTCGGCCCGTCGTTGTAGCGCAGGCACCCGCCGAGCCCGGCGATCCGCAGGCCGCCAGCCTCCACGATCCTTCCGTCGGCGTTGATCGCCCCCGGCGGCCACGGCGGCCGGGCTGGGAAGCCGGCCCGGGTGATCAGGCCGGCCCGGGACACCCGGTACCCGGACTGATCCGGATCATGATTGCCGGGGACGAAGACGAGCGGCACATCCAGCGCGTTCATCAGCGCGCCGAGATAGTCGGCCGGCAGGTCACCGCAGGCCAGGATGAGCGAGGCCGATCGGGCCTGGCTGACGTTGGCCAGCAGGTCCCCGGCGACCTCGTCCGAGACAGCGAGCACGCGCACGGTTGGGCAACCGCCGGGGGCCGCCGGTCCAGTCGCGGTGCGCATTCAGCGCACGGCCGTTTCCCTGACGTCCAGCCCGCATTCCCGCAGCGCGGCCTCCACCCGGTAGATCTCGGCCTGCCGCGCCCGGTCACCGCCAGCCGGGGGCTCGATGCCGAGCCGCTGGCACGCCTGGCCCAGCGTGTCGAGGTAGGCACCGCGCAGGGCCAGGATGTGGTGCCGCTTCGCCATGGTCGCGGGCTGGTTTTCGGTGGCCTCCAGCTCGCCGCGCAGCCGCCGTAGCCGCATGGCGATGCGGTCCGCCGACTCAGGCGGCTGCGGGCGGCACCGGGCCTCGCTCAGCCGGCGGAAGCCGCGTATCGCCAGCAGTCCCGCACCCATGACCAACGTCGGCAGCAGCACGGCCAGCAGCACCAGTGCGAGCTCACTCATGTAGTCAAGTGTCGGCCCGCTGGTGGGGCGTACGCAAGACAGTGGCCGGCGGCACGCTGTCCAGCCGGGCCAGATGCCGGGCCGCAGTTCCAGCGCGCGCGGATAGCCGGACGAAGCGACCGGCGGCAGCCGTCCCGCCCGGGCCCGGCGTGGCTACGGTAGCGAGGTGGCCGGGGACAGCGTCGGGCTCGGCTTCGGCGCCGGCGTGGCCGGATGAGACATGGGCCGCCGCTCAGCCAGGGGCCAGGCCGGCCGCTTGGGCGTGCAGCCGGGTCAGCCCGTGCAGCGCGTCAATGGCGGGGCTCGGCATGCCGACAAGGGCGCCTATCTCCCGCACCGCGCCGACGAGCGCATCCAGCTCCAGCGGGCGCCCGGCCTCGGCGTCCTGCAGCATCGACGTCTTGAACGCGCCGAGCTTCCTGGTCACGTCGTTACGGTCCGCGGGACTCTCGGCGATGGGGCAGCCGATACGCGCCCCGATCTGCTGCGCCTCCCGCATGGCCGTCTGGCAGAAGGCCCGGACCAGGTCGTCGTCGAGGATCCGGTCGGCGGTGGCGCCGGTCAGCACCGACACCGGGTTGATGGTCATGTTGCCCCAGAGCTTGTACCAGACGTCCGCGTGGATCCCGGCTGACCGGGTGACCTCGAAGCCGCCGGTTTCCAGGACAGCGGCCAGGGCCCGCAGCCGCGCGGATTCGCTGTGGTCCGGCTCGCCGACGATCAGCCCGGCGCCGCGGTGGTGGCGGACCACGCCCGGCTCGGGAACGCTGCAGTTGAAGTGGACGACCCCGCCGATGACGTGCCACACCGGGATCGCGGCTGCGATCCGCCCGCCGGGATCCATGCTGGCGAGGTGACGGCCCTGGCAGGGACCGCCAAAGCCATCGAAGAACCACCATGGGACGCCGTTCATCGCGGTCAGTACCATCGTCCGCGGTCCCAGCAGCGGCCCGATGACCGAAGCTGCGGAGGCGGCGGAGTGCGCCTTGACGGCCAGGATCACCACGTCCTGCTCGCCGAGCTCGGCTGGATCGGCCTCCGCCCGGGCGGCCGCGGTCGTGCGCCGGCCAGCCGATTCCGCCTGCCAGCCATGGGCACGCAGCGCCGCGAGCGTCCGCCCCCGGGCCAGCGCGCAGACGTCAACTCCGGCGGCCGCCAGCTGGGTCCCGATGAACCCGCCGACGGCGCCTGCCCCCAGAACGCAGACCCGCACAGCGATCCTCCCTCCAGGCAACTACAGCTCAGCCGCCCGCGTTCGCCTTGTGGAACGCGGCACTGTCGAGTTTGCCCGTCCCGGGCATCGGCCGTGCGGCCGGCCGCGCCTTTCCGGTCCGGATCGCCCAGCCGCCAGGGGCCGTGCCGCGCTGACCAGCAGGCCGGCCCAGGACCTGATCCGCGGTCACGTGGTGGGGACGGCGTGATCTGGTGCCTGTTCCGTGCCCTGGAAGATGCGCCAGCAGCCTCCGCCCGCCCGCTTCGCCTCGTACATGGCCATATCGGCGCGGGCAAGCAGGCTCGGGAGGTCACGGCAGTCGGCGCACTCCGCGATACCGATGCTGAGGGTGAAGGAGACGCGCATCCCGTCATCGCTGGGAACCCGCGCCGGCGGCCCGGTCAGCTGGGCCGCGATCTGCGCTGCCCGGGCGCTGGCCGTCCTGGGGATCAGGACGATGAACTCATCGCCGCCGTAACGGCCGACGATGTCGTCCGGCCGCACATACTCGCGGCAGGACTGTGCCACATCCGCGAGCACCCGGTCGCCGACGGCGTGGCCGTATGCATCGTTGATCTGCTTGAAGCGGTCCACGTCGATCATCAGGACGACAAGCTGCTGGCCGAGCCGCTGCGCGTGCGCGAAGGCGCCCTCGGCCATCTCCATGAAGTGGCGGCGGTTGCAGAGCCCGGTCAGCCCGTCGATGGAAGCGAGCTGCTGGTACCTGATCGCGAGCCGCCCGTTATCCCGGAGAGCGGCGAACTGCCGGACGCTGACCAGAGCCGTCAGCAGAACCGCACCCAGCAGGACACCACCCAGCGGGTTGAATCTGACGTCGTGCAATCCGAGGACCACGAGCAGCAGGTAGCTCCCCGCGACCGCCAGGTAGGGCAGCGCGCTGGGCCGCGCCGCGGACGGCTTCGGCGATCCGGCGAACTCCGCGGCCGGGCGGGCCCGCAGCTGGCATCCGGCCGCCACGAACAGAATCGTCACGGCCAGGATCCAGAGGGTGTCGACTGGGTCACCGCCCAGGTAGGACGAGTGAACGATGATGTAGTCGTAGGTCATATCGGCCGCGATGAAGACCAGCAGGCCGGACGCGAAGATCCGCAGGGACACCACGGTGGAGCGCGGGACGCCCCGCCACAGCAGCGCCAGCACGCCGAACAGCAGCACCAGATCGCCGACGGGATAGGCGAAGGTCACGAGATCTTCGAGATCGAAGCCGAACTGCGATCCCACGGCCGGCCCGAGGGCGACGTACCAGATCACCGTCGCTCCGCCCACGAAGACCGTGCCCATATCGAGCATTAGGCGGAACCGTTCCGAGCGGCTGCGGCGGCGGGCGGGAAAGGCCGCCAGACCGCAGAAGGCGACGACGTAGAACATCAGATACGCGGCGTCCGCCCAGGTGGGATAGGCCCTTTCGTGAAGTACCACCTCATAGAAAAGCTGCAGCGCATCGCCGAGCAGGTAGACCGCTAGCGCAGCCGACAGCAGCCGCCACGCCCGGCAGGTGGCACGCCCGAGGTCAGCGCGTCGCGATACCCGCCAGGCATACACGATGGCGGCGCCGTTCAGCGGGAAAAAAGCCAGATCCCCGATGAGCGCCTGATCCCGGTGCCCGCCCCAGCGGAACACCTGCCACAGGCCGTAGACGATCAGCATGGCGGCGGCCGCCGCCAGCGTGGAACCTCCGACCTGGTCCACAACCCGGCGGCCGGCGGTCACCAGCCGCCAGTAGGTGCCGCTCGCCTGGTTCCCGCGGCGGGCCGCGCCGGCCCGCGCGGTGACCGGCAGCGGCGCCCGGTTATCCGGCACGCCAGGCACGAGCTGCTCCCGCTCACGTAGCCAGTCGGCGAACTCCCCGGCGGGCATGGGGCGTCCGAGGAGGAAGCCCTGGCCGACGTCACACCCGAGGGCATCCAGCTCGGACCGGATGGCCTCGGACTCGACCCCCTCCGCGACGACCTTGACCCCCAGCTGGTGAGCGAGATCGATGGTGGTGCTGACGATGGTCCGGAAGCTCGGGCTGCTGGCGATCAGCCGGACCAGGGAAATGTCGAGCTTGAGCTCATCGATGGGCCAGCCGCCGAGGCTTTCCAGCGAGGCGAAGCCGGTGCCGAAGTCATCAAGGGCGGTGTGCACGCCGAACTCGGCGAGCTGGGCGAAAAACTGCGCGCTCACCGCGGCGGTACCGGTCTGCTCGCTCACCTCCAGGGTGAGCATGCGGCCGGACACCTGCTCTTCCCGGAGGAGTTCTGCGATATGGGCCGGGAATCCCGGTTTGGTGACGCACTCGGGCCCGACATTGACCGAGATCGGGATGCTCCATCCGTCGGCGGCCCACCTCCGGTGCTGCGCGAGCGACAGCTTCAGCATCAGGTCGGTCAGTTCCCCCATCAGGCCCAGCCGCTCGGCCAGCGGCGCGAACAGCACGGGTGACAGGGTGCCTAGCTCCGGGTGTTCCCACCGGGCGAGCGATTCCGCGGCCACGACCATCCCGGTGGACAGCTCGACCTCCGGCTGGAAGTAGGCCACCACCTGGCCGTTCTTCAGGGCGTGGGCGAACTCGGCCACCAGCCGTGCCGTCACGTCCTGGACTTCGACCGCCATCGCGCGCCGCTGCCTCCGATCGCTGCCACATCTCCGGCTCTTATACAGAATGTAACGAGTCGTGACAGCCGGTCAGTAGGGTCGGTGGTCCCTGCGCGGTGGGGCGGTGACCTCTTCGGCACCAGAAATCGGACGTAGCGAGGTAGGTTCCTGGGTCGGCTTCCTCAGCCGAGGGGCTCCAAACGCGCCAGGGCGCGGTCAGGCGGTTCGATATCGTTCCGGTGCGACCCGAGCCCCCACCTTCCGGCGCCACGAATCCCCGAAGGCGGGACGCTGAGCATCTGACGCTCGGTGATACCAGGCCGGATCGCCGGTTCAGGACCGGATTGACCGCTGCTTGTAATGATCTGAGTCGCACGCGGGGACACCGCCGGAAACGGCTCTTCTTTCGGCCCGCCCGGCATTTGCCGCGGCCACCACATCAGCGCCCAGGCCTGCGATTCCCGTTCACGCCCACGGGAGTGAACCAGGTAAACGGGAGTGAACCAGGTAAATCACGTATTCGCGCGGGATACGTGGGATGCCGCCCCCCGGCCACGGGCACGCCTGGGACTACGTGCAATCGGACTGGAAAGGAGCTGCCCGGCGCGATGGCAAGAACCATGCCACGCCCGGGAAAGCCGATACAGTCGGAACCGAAAACTGAGCAGTTTCAAGGATGTTCGGCCTGA
>Ga0209839_10000920_pt1 | contig 14968 bp, 16 predicted proteins | sample OrgsoiDNA2013050_FD_185800 | JGI IMG/M metagenome (GOLD analysis project Ga0209839, IMG submission 185800) | Permafrost soil microbial communities from the Arctic, to analyse light accelerated degradation of dissolved organic matter (DOM) -... | ecosystem: Environmental > Terrestrial > Soil >... | reverse complement strand
CGGAGCTGCCGCCGAGTACCTTGCCCCGCGGGGTCGGGATCTGCCCCGCGTGGTGGGTGCCGCGCGAGGTATACCCCCAGTCGTGTTCCGGGTCCGCGATCTTGTTCGCGTTCAGCAGGCCGCGCGGGTACGCGTCGGGAGCATAAGCATGGCCGGCCTCCAGCAGCAGGACCGTGCGCGCGGGGTCCTGGCTGAGGCGGGCCGCGAGGACTGCGCCAGCCGAGCCGCCGCCGACGACAATCACATCGGCGGTCTCGGCCGGGTCAGACATACGAATCTCCTTGTGTCGCGGTGGTCGAGCCTGGTCGCTTGCGTCTCAGAGGACCTTCATGGTTTTGCTGATGGGGAGCCGGCGGATCCGGGTGCCGGTGAGTGTGAAGATCGCGTTGGTCAGTGCTGGCGCCGCGGTGGGGACGCTGACCTCGCCGGCACCTGTCGGTGATTCGCCCGATTCGATCAAGACCACCTCGATCTGGGGCACTGACTGCATCCGCATGACCAGGTAGCGGTCGAAGCTCTGGGTGACGATCTCGCCGCCGTCGCCGAGCACGATCTCCCCCCAGGCGGCGGCGCCCAGCGCAAAGATGAGGCCGCCTTCGACCTGGCCGCGGACCAGGTCCGGGTCGAGGATGATGCCGCAGTCCAGCGCGAAGGTGACCTTCTCGATGCGGACCCGGTTGCGTTTGTCGACGGAGATCTCGGTGACCTGGGCGCTGTGGCTGTCCAGGAAGCTGCTGCAGGCGACGCCGCGGGCGCGGCCCTCCGGCAGCGGCGTTCCCCACCCGGCCCGTTCGGTCGCCAGTTCTAGTGCCCGCAGCGTGCGCGGGTTGTCGGCCAGCAGGCCGCGGCGGAAGTCCACGGGGTCGCGGCCTGCGGCGGCGGCGAGTTCGTCGATCGCCGACTCGCGGGCGAATTCGGTGTGGGAGTTGCCGACCGACCGCCACACCATGATGGGCACGCCGGTCTGCACGTTGGTGGCCTCCAGCTTGAAGTTGGGCAGCGCGTACGGCTCGTTGACGGCGCCGCTTGTCGACATGTAGTCCACGCGGTTCTTGAACAGGAAGTCGACCACGAACGGCATGTTCGTGGAGGTCGGCTCGGCGGCGATCTGCTGGTGGAAGGCGGTCAGGCGGCCCTCGGCGTCGGCGCTTGCGCGGACCCGGTGCACGGCCATCGCCCGGTACCGGCCGACCTTGAGCTCCTCCTCGCGCAGCGACTGGACCTTGATCGGGTACTTCCAGTCCAGCGCCCGCGCGACCTGCACGACCTCGCTGACCGGATCGCGTGATGAGGTGCTGTGCAGGCCGAACGACCCGCCGGCGTACGGGACGTGAACCCGGACTCGCTCCTCGCTAATTCCGGCTGCCGCCGACGCTGACATCCGCTCATATTTGGGGCCCTCGGTGCCGGTCCACAGCTCGAGGATGCCGTCCTCGCCCATCCGGCACACGGCGTTGTTCGGTTCCATCGGGGCGTGCGCGAGGTAGGGCAGCTCGTAGATCGCATCGACGACGTGGGCGGCGCCCGACAGCGCGGCCGCGACGTCGCCGTCCTCCCGGGCCACCACTGCCTGCTCGCCGGACTCGACCAGCCGCCGGTGCTCGGCCAGCAGCTCCTCCGAGCTGCGCCGCTCGGCGCTGCTGTCGTCCCAGTCCACCACTAGCGCGCGCAGGCCCCGCTGCGCGTCGTCGAATGTCTCGCCGACGACCGCGACGCCCTCCTCGATCGGGATCACCGCGGTGACGCCGGGCTCGGCCAGCGCGGCGCTGTCGTCGACCGCGGCCGGCGTGGCGCCGAACTTGGGCGGATGCAGCACCACCGCGGTCAGCATCCCTGGCAGGGTGACGTCGATGACGTACCGCGTCTGGCCGAGGATCTTCCCCGGAGTGTCGACCCGGAGCCTGCCCCCGCGCCCGATCAGCTTGTACTGGCCCGGATCCTTCGGGCGGACGTCGTCAGGGACCGGCAACTGCGCGGCCCGGATGGCTAGGTCCCCGAATCCCGTGCGCTTCCCGTTTCCGGCGTGGCTTACCACGCCCGAGTCAACCTCGACTTCCTCCGCCGGTACCCCCCATGCCTGGGCGGCTGCGGCCACCAGCCGCGCCCGTGCCTGGGCAGCGACCAGGCGGTAGCGGGCCCAGTAACCGACGGTCGAGGTAGACGCGCCGGTCAGCTGGATGAACCCGCCTCCCGCCGGGGTCCCGTACACGTCCCCCCCGCCGGGCTTGTCCCCGTTCGCCGCGTTGACCACCCGGAGCGAGGCGAAGTCCGCGTCCAGTTCTTCCGCCACGATCGCCGCCAGCCCGGTATGGGCGCCCTGTCCCATCTCGATCTGGTCCGAGTTAACGACAACGGTCCCGTCCGGGTGGATGCGGATATACGGATGGACCGGATCGGCCAGTTCCTGTGGCGTCAGCGGCTGCATCTCCAGCTCAGAAGGAGCGGCCAGAGGCTCGGGGATGCGGCCCGCGGCCAGCGTGGCGGCGGCGTCGTGGATCGCGCTCCTGATGCGGGGGTAGGTGCCGCACCGGCATAGGTTCCCGTTCATCCACTGGGAGATCGCCGCGTCATCCGGCGACCGATCGGTCTCAAGCAGCGCGGTCGCGGCCAGCGTCTGGCCGGGCTGGCAGTACCCGCACTGGACCACGTTGCGCTGATGCCACGCCTCCCGGACCGCGTCGACGACCGGGCCCGAGGCACCTTCGACGGTGGTGATCGCCTTGTCCACGGCCGTCCCGGCCGGGGTCTGGCACGACTTTGTGTTGCGCCCGTCGATCAGCACCGTGCACGCCGCGCAGAACCCGATCCCGCAGCCGAACTTCGTCCCGTGCATACCCAGCACGTCCCGTAGCACCCACAACAGCGGGCTGGTCGCGAAGCGGTCGTCAACTTCGACATCGGCGCCGTTCACGTTGAGCTTCACGAGAACCTCCTGTGCTTTCGAGCGGCCGGCGGGGACACGTCCTCCGCCGCCCGCACATGTCATGACCAGGCCAGCCTTTTCACCAGCAAGGTGAGAGGTCATCACCGGATGCCGGTGAACCTACGCGGGCGTGCCCGCGTCAATCCACTGCTGGAGTTTCTCCACCTGGGATTCGGGCCACGCGCCGTCGCAAGGCATCTGGCCGCTGCGCAGGGAGCCGACGATGGCGTCCGCGTTCTCGACGACATCGTCATAATCGAACAGATCAAAAGCCTGCAGCATCGAGTCGCGGTCCTTCGTCCTGAACAGGGGCTTGATGTCCCGCTCGAAGCTGAGCTTGCCTTCGCCAGGTGACGTCATGTCATGTCCTCCTTGTCAGTGGAACCGCGGAACCGGTGCGCTACGAGGCTTGCCGCCAGGAAGGTGAGAGGTCATCACCGGATACCGGTGATTCGCCCTGGGAGTGCGCTGAAAAAGCTGGGCTAGTGACGGCGTTTGCCGGCTTGGTGTTCGACTAGCTGGGACAATGTCTGTCATGCAGGGTTTCGAGCGCATGGACCGGCAACTGACTGATGTCGTGGCGCTGGCCGGGCACCTGATCCCGGCGGGCAGCATGTTCGCGTTCTTGGCGGAGCACCGGGCCGAGGTGTTCCCCGACGCCGATTACGCGGACTTGTTCGCCCCGCCGGGCTCCGGCCGCCCGTCGGCCCCGGCCACCCAGATGGCCGCGGTGATGACGTTGCAGGCGCTGCATGACCATTCGGACCGGGAGACCGCCGAGGCGGTCCGGTTCGACGTGCGGTGGAAGGCGGCGATCGGCGCCGCGCTGGATGACCCGACTGGCCCGGGCTAGGCGAGGACTACATGAAACACCGGCCCAACGTCGAGCGGGCCGTCGCCCAGGTCGCCACCTTCCGCGGCCGCCGGCTCAAGCTCCGCTACCGCGGGTAAACCAAGAACAACGCCTGGCTCAAGCACCGGACCGCCGCACTGAACCTGCGCAACCTGATCGGCAAGGGCTTGACCTGGCGGGCCGGCGGCTGGGCACTAGCCACCTGACCGGCCCGGCGGCGCCGGCCAAGCCGGGAACACGGCCATCCCAGCCGCCCGGGAGCCGGACAGCCGCGTCCGCACCGCCGTGATCCCCGGCCGGTCACGAGCCCGCCGCCGCGACTACGCGCAAGGACCTGCCCGAACCCACTGACGAACTGCCCAATTCAGCAGGCTCCTAGCCGCGCTCTGGCCGGGTGCGCGTGGTGGTCTGGCCGCGTCACGATGCGCGGGTGCGAGGCCGGAATACGGATCACCTGTGCCGTGAACGAATCACTTGGATCAGGTGATACGTAGTCACCTGATCGTTCGGCATGCTCAAGGCGTACTCAGAGACGAAGAAGCCGTCCCGATTGGATGCCAAGCCGTTCGCAACCTCGCGGACGATCTCATCACTTCGCAGAGACAACCCAAGCCCGGACCGGCCACGCAAAGGAGCAAGCATGACCACGACCACGTCATATTCCACCCCAACCGAGACCGAGGACCGCCTCGCGATCCTCGAGCTGATCGGACGCCTCGTGCTGGTGCTCGACGCACGCGACTGGGACACGCTCGGGGAGCTGTTCACCGACCCGGTCTACAGCGACCGCACCTCACTCCTCGGCGGCGAGCCAGTGACCGTCGGTCGCGCCGAGTTCGTCGCCGGGTGGCGCCAAACGCTGCAGAACCTCGACGCAGTCCACCACATGATCACCTGTCACGTGATCACCCTCGACGGCGATCGGGCCACCTGCTCGGCCAACATGCAGGGCACGCACGTGTACACCAACCACTCTGGCGGCCCCATCTGGACGGTCGGCGGCCGCCACGACTACCAGCTCGAACGGACCCCCGACGGCTGGCGGATCGCCGGACTGACGTTCAACCTCCAGTGGGCGACTGGCAACATGAACATCGTGAACCTCGCGGTTGCCGGACAACGATAGTCCCGGCTGTGGCGATCACCCGCCCGGGGTTACGGCACAAGCGGAGCAGAACTCGTCATCAAAGGAGTTTCTCCGTGATCTCCCACCGGCGTGACCGGTGCCACGTGGCACCGGTCACGGCCACATCTGGCCATAGTTCGAGTTCGGTGGCCGGGGTTGAGCCTAACCCGCTTATCTGTGAGGTGGCGGCCGGTCAAGATCGGATGCGCCCGGTTGCAAGTGGTGACTGGTTCTTCTCCTGTCTGCCGGGGCTTGCTTGGCAGCACCCTGAGGGCGCTCGCCGCCGTCAATCGGTCGCTGGCTTTCTGCCACAAGGCGGGCTACCACGAGGATTGCCGCAAGGCAGGTGACGAGGCATCACCGGATAACGGTGATTGGCGCGACCGGAGCGTCGGAGGTCGACTGCGTCCAGGTGTGCCTCGGGATCACTGCCGGACCACCTCGCGACGGATGACGGCGTAGGCACCCGCGGAGCAGCGAGCTCAGTTGTCACTTCTCGGCAAGTCGGCGGATGGCACGCCGCTCGTCCTCGGTCATCCCACCCCACACGCCCCAGGTGATCCCGTGGTCCAACGCCCAGCCCAGGCACGCCGCCTGCGCTGGGTCGGCAGATACCGCAGCACCCGCAGCTCGCCCGGGCTGAGCTCCTCCGTCGGCGGCGATGAGGACTGCTCGTTGGCGGCCGGGGATGAGCCGTGCAGGACGTCGAGGATGTCGGCGAGCAGCGCGGCGTGCGCGGTCTGGGGCCGCGGCAGCGCCTCCAGCAGCCCAGCTGAGCCGGTCATCGCGAACGGCAGCACCAGCCGGTCCGATTCGGCCAGGGCTAGGGCCTGTTCCACGGCTTGCCTGACCGCGCGCTGGTCCCCGAGCTCACGGTGAGCGAGCCCGGCCACCAGGTGCGCCTCCACGACCGTGACGTACCCGAGGACCGGTGCCGTGCCATCCAGAACATCGGCCACCCCGTCTCTGCGGCCGACCCCGGCACCGATTCGGCTTGTCCCGGTTCGTACCGCCACCTGCATCGGCACGCCAGCACCGCCGACGTCAGCTAGGCGTCCCTACTTACGATCATCTCCTCCGGGGCAGGAGCGTCGGCTTAGCGAGTATCCGCTCGGTCATGCCCTGGCCGCGTCGCTTCTCGGACGCCCTCAGCGTCGGACCCGGCCCGGTAAGCCGGCATCACCGAGCTTCGGTCATTCCGCCCTAAGTCCTTCGTGCGGAGGGAGCGAGCAGGCCCAGGGCGCGAGCGCGGTCCACCGCCTCGTGGCGGTTGTGGACGCCGAGCTTGGCGTACAGGTAGCGCGTGTGGGTGCCGACGGTGTTCACCGACACGCACAGCTCATTGGCGATCTCGGGCCGGGTGAGCTGTGTTGGCAGGTAGCGCAGGACGCGGGTCTCGCTGTCGGTAAGCGGTTCATCCAGGCTCTGCCTGCGGGCCCATCCCGGTTGGCCGCCGGGCGGCCTGGGCCTGGCGCACCGCCTCCACCGGGTGCCCGTGCCCCGCCAGCCACCCGCCGGAGGCCCTGGCTCAGCTTGCCCGGTTGCTGACAAACCTTCCTCCGCACGCGCACGCGATGCTGACCACCCGTCATGATCTGCCGCTGCGTCTGCATCAGCTGCGCCTGGCAGGCGAGCTAGCCGAGATCCGCGTGGCCGACCTGCGCTTCACCGAGCGCGAGACCCGCATGCTGCTGGAGGCCTCGGGTATCACGCTGTCCGAAGCCGGGGCGGCCCTGCTGCACCAGCGGACAGAGGGGTGGGCTGCGGGCCTGCGGCTCGCGGTGATCTCCCTGTCTGGTCACCCCGATCCCGAGCGGTTCGTCGCGGAGTTCTCCGGCAGTGACCGAACGGTCGCGGAATACCTGATCGCGGAAATGCTGGAGCGTCAGCCACATGAGGTGCAGGATCTGCTCCTGCGCACCTCCCTGCTGGACTGGGTCAACGGCGAGCTGGCGGACGGGCTGACCGGCCGTCCCGGCTCGGAGCGGATCCTGCTGGACCTGGCCGACGCGAACGCGTTCGTGGTGCCACTGGACCCGGAGCGGACGTGGGTTCGCTACCACCACCTGTTCGGGGACCTGCTGCGGCTGGAGCTGCGCCGGAGGATGCCTGAGGAAGTGCCGGGGCTGCACCGGCGGGCCGCCGGATGGTTTCTGTGGCACGGACAGGCGGCCGAGGCCATCCGGCACACCCAGGCGGCGGGCGACTGGCCCGATGCCGCGCGGCTGCTGGCCGACCGTTCCCTCAGCATGACGCTGGACGGGCAGGCGCAGACCATGCAGGCACTGGTGCGGGCCTTCCCGCCGGGCGAGGATTACCCCGAGCTGGCCCTGGTGCGCGCCGGGGGTGACCTGGTCCAAGGACGCCTGGACGAGGCGGCCGCCCATCTGGCGGTCGCCGAAACGTACGCGGAGACGGCGCCGCTGGATCGCCAGCACCGCCTGCGGGTGGCGATCGCGGCACTGAAGCTGTCGCTGGCCAGGCGGCGCGGCCACCTGGCTGGGGTCATCGAGCAGGTCAGGTTTCTCGTCTCGCCGGTCACCGGGCAGCCCGGTGGACATCGCCCTGGGTAGCGACCTGCGCGCGGTGGCGCCGGTGAACCTGGGGACCGCCGAGGCGTGGACGCTCGAGGGGCTGCCGGACGCCGAACGCCACCTCCGGGAGGGCGCCGTGCTGGCCCGGGAGATCGGCCGACCATACCTGGAAGTCGCCTGCCTCGCGCAGCTCGGGTTCGCGTCGAAGGTCCATCCGTTCGCGACGACCCAGGCGCGCTGCCGCGAGGCAATGGCGCTCGCCGAGCACTACGGCTGGGGCACCGAACCGGTGATCGCGCCCGCGCTGATCACGCTGGCCGGTTCGTTGATCTGGGCCGGCGAGTTCGACGAAGGCGAGCGGTGGCTGCGGCGGACCGCGCGGGCCCCGCAGACGGACACCGGACCGGACATCGGGCTGCTCATGCACAACGTGAGCGGCATGCTGCACGCCTGCCAGGGCCGGCTGCATTCGGCGTTCGAGGAGTTCAGCGCGGCCGAACGCCTGCAATCGCGGCTGGCGGGATCGCACACGCTGGCCAGCCAGATGACCGGCTAGATGCTGGCCACCCAGGCCCGCCTCGGGATGACTGGCGAGGCCCGCGCCTTGCTCACGGCGCTGGATGACGAGCGGGCCGGGTCCGGCGAGCTCCGCGATGCCAGCGCGGTGATCTGCCTCGCCGAAGGCGATCCGGCCGCAGCGCTGCGCGCGGTGCGGGATGTTCTCGATGGCGCAGCTCCGGTCGTCGGTTACGTCACCCTCGTCGAGGCCCAACTGCTCGCCGGGCTCGCCCATCGTCAACTCGGTGACCGGCGCGCGGCGAACCAGGCGGCTGGGCGTGCGCTGGCCCTGGCGGGGTCCGACCGGCTGGTGCTGCCGTTCGCGATGACCGCCTCCCGGGAGCTGCTGGAGGCCCTGCCGCGGCATGAGACGGCGCATGGCGCGCTGCTCACCGAGATTCTCGATATCCTGCACGGTTCATCGCGGGCGGCCAAAGAGCAGTCTTCAGCGCTGCTGACCGAGGAGCTCAGCCCGGGTGAGCTGCGGGTGCTGCGATATCTCCCGACGAACCTGTCCAGGCCCGAGATCGCAGGCCAGCTGTCCGTTTCGGTGAACACGGTCAGCACGCATCTCCGCAGCATCTACGCCAAGCTCCAGGTCCGGGACCGGTCATCCGCCGTGCAGCGTGCGCGGGAGCTGCGGCTGCTGGCGGCCGGTCCCACGCGCTAGCCCGGCGGTCACCGGATCCCGGTGATGCGCTCTCACCTGCCGGCCCTTGACCATGGCGTCATGGACCCGGCACCCGCCCTGTACACGATCCGGATCAACGGGCATCTCGGCGCCACGATGCTGTCCGCGTTCCCGGCGCTGATGCCGGACCGGCACGGGGCGCACACCGTGCTCACCGGGCTGCTGGACCGGTCGGCACTGCACGGCGTGCTGGCCGAGATCGAGGCGCTCGGCCTCGATCTGCTCGAGGTCCGCCGGCACATGCCGGAACGCGAATCACCGGAACCGGGTGACGGCCGCTCACCGTGACGGTCACTAGCGTGTGGCGCACCCGATCCCTGCTAAGAAAGGTGCCGTTCCCATGACCAGTGCTCCGGTCCGCGACCCGCTTGCCGACCATCTCATCACCCCGCAGAACGCGGCGTTCCTGTTCATCGACTACCAGCCGTCCCAGCTGGCCACGATCCGGTCCATGGATCCCGCGCTCCTGGTGAAGAACGCCGTCTCGACGGTCCGCACCATCAAGACCTTCGAGGTCCCGGTCGTGCACTCCACCGTCAACGTCGCCAACGGCCAGGGGCCGACCCTGCCTGAACTGGCCGGCCTGCTCGCGGACGACAAGCCGCTGGACCGGACCACCGTCAACTCCTGGGAAGACACCGAATTCCTCCAGGCCGTCCACGCCACCGGACGCAGGAAGCTCATCATCTGCGCCCTGTGGACCGAAGTCTGCATGGCCTTCACCGCCCTGGACGCGCTGCGCGACGGATACGAGGTTTACCCGGTCGTGGACGCGATCGCCGGCACCTCACCCGAGGCCCACCGGGCCGGCCTGGACCGGGTGACCCAAGCCGGCGGGCAGCCGATTAGCTGGGTCTCGCTCGCCTGCGAACTGCAGCGCGACTGGGCCCGCCAGGAGACGGTCCCGGCGGTCGTCGAGATCGTCCTCACCGACCGCCTGACCAAGGAGTAGCGGTCGGACGGTCCGATGGCACGAATGAAGGAGAATGGCATGACCCTGGACAACGAGCAGATCGTCCGGAAGGCCTACCAGATCGCCGAGGATCAAGACCTCCAGGGATGGGTCGCGGCATTCACTGATGACGGCACGTTCACCGATAATTCGATCGGTGTCACCTTCCGTGGCCCCGACGGGCTCCCCGAGCAGGTGGAGAATTACGCGCGGGCGTTCCCGGACATGCACCGCGAGCTCTACAAGCTCTACGTCAGCGGCGACATCGTGGTGGTCCAGCTGGCGCTGCAGGGAACCCACCTCGGCCCGCTGCACCTGCCGGCCGGGACGCTGCCGCCGACGGGCAAGCGGATGGACGCACCGTGCTGTGACATCTTTGAACTGGTCGACGGCAAGATCAAGCGCTTCGACTGCTACCCCGAAGGCTCGGTCATCCTCACCCAGCTCGGCGTGATCGACAACCTCAGTTCCGCGCTCGAGTAGCGCGCTGAGGCAGAGCCGGGCGTCGTAGCCAGAGCGAGCCACCGCGTACATCACCGGGTTCCGGTGATGACCGTTCACCTGTCTGGCGGCCAGCCTGGGGTCGTCATCGAAGTTCGCGCGGCCGTCAGCGGTCGTGCGGGAATATGAGGGAGCTGCTGTGGGCGCGAAAGTGGCGATCGTGGCTGGTGGCGGTGGGCCGACCGGCCGCGCGACGGCGATGGCTCTCGCCGCCAGCGGTCTTTCCGTGGTGGCGGTCGACCGGAGCGAGGCGGGGCTGGGTGACCTGCCGGACGGCGTGCGCCCGGAGGTGGCCGATACGACGGATCCGGCTGTGACGGCGGACCTCGTCGACCGGATCGCTGCCGAGGTGGGGCCGCCCGACGTGCTGGTGAACACCATCGGCGCGTTCGGCCAGGGAGACGTGCTCAGCACCACGCCCGAGCAGCTGCGGCTCATGCTCGACGTCAACCTGGCACCCGCGCTGTGGCTGAGCCAGGCAGCGGCGCGGCACATGCAACAGCAAGGTTCCGGCGCGATCGTGCACATGACGGCCCGGCCGGGGATCGAGCCGTCCGGCGGCCTGGCGGCCTACAGCGTGAGCAAGGCGGCTCTGGCCTACCTGACCCGGATCCTCGACGTCGAGCTGCGCCCGCACGGGATCCGGGTGAACGCGGTCGCGCCGCAGCTCATCGACACGCCCGCCAACCGGGCCTGGGTGCCGGCGGACATGTTGGCGCATGCGGTCAGCCCGGAGGCCATCGCGGCCGTGATCGCCTTCCTCGTCAGCGACGCCGCGGCGCCGGTCAGCGGAGCGATCCTCCCGGCCTACGGCACCTGGCCGACTGGCCCAGCGGTTCAGTAGCCGACCTGCTGGCGGATGAGGACGACGTGAATGCGGCCGGGCGGGGGGTGCCCGGCTTCGGCAATGGCCGGGCCGCCTTCACGGCGGCCGCCGCCGCGTGCGCGACCTGGGTCCTGACGCTGTCCGCGACGGCCGTCCAGGCGACGGTGCCGAGCAGCGCGAGCCCGATCGCGCCGCCGACCTGCTGGGCGGCGTTGAGCAGGCTGGAGGCGACACCGGAGTCCTGCTCGGCTACCTTGTGCAGGGCGACCAGGGCCAGCGGGCCGAACACCAGGCCGAGCCCGAATGAGCTCACCAGCATCGGGCCGAGCAGATGGCTGGCGTAGCCGGCGTGCTCGGTCAGCCGGGAAAACCACAACAGCCCGCCCGCGACTGCAGCGGCGCCGGTCAGGATCAGCGGCCGCGGGCCGGGCCGCGCCACCAGCGGCGAGGCCAGCGCCGCGGCCGCCATCAGGACGGACGCGCCCGACCGTAGCGGCCGTCACGGTGAGCGGCGGTGACCTGATCCTGGTGATCCGCGGTCCGGGGTGAGCTTGCGGAGCTCGAGCAGGTCCAGGCCGAGCGCCTCGATCTCGGCCAGCATGCCGTACAGCGCGGAACAGTCCAGCAGGCCGGTGAGCACGGTATGCGCGCCGTGCCACCGCGGCGCCAGGGCCGGGAACGCGGACAGCACGGTGGTGCCTTGATCCGGATCACGTAGGCGGCGGGTACCGGGTCCATGCCGCCATGATCGCGGGCGAGCAGGTGACCCCGCATCACCAGGATCCGGTTACCGCCGGTTACCGCGTCCGGCCGGCCACGGCCAGCAGCCGCAGTTCCCGCGCGCGCCGCACGGCCGAGGAGCGGTCACCGACACCGAGCTTGGCGTAGATGCTGCGGATATGCGCGTTGACGGTGTTCGGCGAGACGGACAGTTCGCCGGCGATCTCGGGCCGGGACAGGTTGGTCGGCAGATACCGCAGCACCCGCAGCTCGCCCGGGCTGAGCTCCTCCGCCGGCGGCGATGAGGACTGCTCTTTGGCCTTCGGGGATGAGCCGTGCAGGACGTCGAGGATGTCGGCGAGCAGCGCAGCGTGCGCGGTCTCATGCCGGGGCAGCGCCTCCAGCAGCCCGGCTGAGCCGGTCATCGCGAACGGCAGCACCAGCCGGTCCGATTCGGCCAGGGCCAGCGCCCGTTCCGCTGCCTGGCTGGCCGCGCGCTGGTCACCGAGCTCACGGTGAGCGAGCCCGGCCAGCAGGTGCGCCTCCACGACCGTGACGTACCCGAGGACCGGTGCCGTGCCATCCAGAACATCGGCCACCGCGGCCAGGGCTCCGGTCGGATTGCCTCCCGCGAGGCAGAACACCGCGAGGGCGTTACGGATCTCACCGGAGCTGGCCCGCTCGTCCTCGAGCGTCGCGAGCAAGGCGCGGGCCTCGCCGGTCATCCCGAGGCGGGCTTGGGTGGCGAGCAGCCAGCTGGTCATCTGGCTGGCCAGCGCCTGCGATCCCTCCAGCTGCGATGCCAGGTCTTCGGCCGCGCCGAACTGCTGCAGCGCCTCGTGGTGGCGGCCGCGGCCGGCGTGCAGTATCGCGGCCGTCTGGTGCAGCTGCAGCCTGATGTCCGGCCCGGTGTCTGTCTGCAGGGCCCGTTCGGCGCGCTGCAGCCACTGCTCGGCCTCGTCGAACTCACCCAGAAACACCATCGTGCCGGCGAGCGTCATCAGCGCGGGCGCGATCACCGGTTCGGTGCCCCAGCCGTACCGTTCGGCGAGCGCGATCGCCTCGCGGCAGCGCCGCTGGGTCGTGGCGAACGAATCGATCGTCGGCATGGCAGCACCATGGAAGATATACGCGAAAGCGAGCTGCGCGAGGCAGCCGACTTCCAGGTAGGGGCGGCCGATCTCCCGGGCCAGCACGGCGCCCTCCCCGAGGTGGCGTTCAGCGTCCGGCAGCCCGAGCGCCCACGCCTCGGCGGTCCCCAGGTTCATCAGCGCCACCGCGCGCAGGTCGCTGCCCAGCGCGATGTCCTCGTCGGATTGCCCGGTGACCGGCGAGGCCAGGAATCTGACCTGTTCGACGACGCCGGCCAGGTGACCGCGCCGCGTGGCCAGCGACAGCTTCAGCGACGCGACCGCCACGCGCAGGCGGCGCCGGCGATCCGGCGCCGCCGCCTCGGCGTGCGTCTCGGCGACCGCCAGGTGCGCGGCCGCCTGGTCCAGGCGTCCCTGGGCAAGGTCAACGGTGGCCCGCACCAGGGCCAGTTCGGGGTGATCCGCGCCCGGCGGGAAGGCCCGCAGCAGCGCCTGCATGGTCTGCGCCTGCCCGTCCAGGGTCAGGCTGAACGAATGGTCGGCCAGCAGCCGGGCCGCCTCCGCCCAGTCGCCCGCCGCCTGGGTGTGCCCGATGGCCTCGGCCACCTGGCCCTGCACGGTGAACCATCCGGCGGCGCGCCGGTGCAGCGCGGGTACTTCCGCGGGCAGCGTCCGGCGCAGCTCCAGCCGCAGCAGATCCGCGAACAGGTGGTGGTAGCGGAACCAGGTCCGCCAGGGGTCCAGCGATTCGACGAACGCGTTGGCGTCCTCCAGGTCCAGCAGGATCGGTTCCGAGCCCGGCCGGCCGGTCAGCAGGTCGGCCAGCTCGCCGTTGACCCGGTCGAGCAGTGAGGTGCGCAGCAGCAGATCCTGGACGTCGGGCGGCTGGCGGTCCAGCATCTCCGCGATCAGGTACTCCGCGACCGTGCGCTCGCTGCCGGAGAACTCGGTGACGAACCGCTCCGGTTCGGGATGACCGGCCAGGGAGATCACCGCCAGCCGCAGGCCCGCGGCCCACCCTTCCGTCCGCTGGTGCAGCAGCGCTGCCCCGCCGTCCGACAGCATGATGCCCGAGGCGTCGAGAAGCTCGCGGGTCTCGCGCTCGGAAAAGCGCAGATCCGCCGCGCGGATCTCGGCCAGCTCGCCGGCCAGGCGCAGCTGATGCAGGCCCAGCCGCACATCGTGACGCGTGGTCAATATCGCGTGCACCTGCGGGGGAAGGCTGGTCAGCAGCCGGGTCAGCTGCGCGACCGCCTCCGGCGAATTCAGCTCGTGCAGATCATCAATGACCAGCGTGACGCCCCCGGAAGCATCGGCGAGCTCCGACAGCACCCGGTCGACCATCGCCGGCGCGTTGAAGTCGGGTGTCGCTGCTGGCGGTTCCGCGTGGCCGGTCGTGCCCGAAGCGTGACGGACCGCGTCGAGCAGGGAAAGCCAGAACTGCTGGGCGTCTTGCTGGTCGCGTTGGACCTGCAACGTGGCGAGCCGACGCGGCTGACCCGGACGGCGGGCCCAGGCACGCAGCAGCGACGTCTTCCCGCTGCCAGCCGGAGCCGAGATGACCGTCACCTTCCGCGCCGACGCGCGATCCAGCGCAGCGAGAAGATCACTCCGGTCGATCAGCCAGGGCGTTGCTGGAGCCGCTGTCAAAAGGCCTGCCTTGATATCTACGCCTGACACCTCTGGCGCCGGCCACGCAGTCCGGGCGCCTTCTGTCTCGGTACCAGGCCAGCGCGCCTGCTGTCAACCGCGCGCGAACCCGTCGCGATCCCATCCGGCGCTGTTCCGGCGGGGGGGATCACCAGGATCTAGTGATGACCTCTTACCTCCCTCGTAGCAACCTCCGCCGCAACGGCTACTCCCAGCGATCTGGGCCGGGTCGCTAGCGGAAAGGTCATTCCCGGGGCACCGCCCAGACCGGCATCGCCGGGGTCGCACGCCCCCGATGGCCGGCGGATCACCTGGATCAGGCGATGGCCGCTCACCTGCCTGGTTACAAGGCTGTAAAGGCGATCTCGGCGTCAAACGCCGACGCGGAATCCAAGTAGGGCGTGTTAGCAAGGGAACGGAGTGTGATTGTCATGGCTGAAGCCTCGGTTGCCGGTGGCGGCCTGGACCGACGGCGCTGGGTGCTGCTGTGGGTGATCGGCCTGGCGCAGCTGATGGTGGTGCTGGACCTGACGGTGATGAATA
>Ga0209839_10000917_pt1 | contig 15012 bp, 13 predicted proteins | sample OrgsoiDNA2013050_FD_185800 | JGI IMG/M metagenome (GOLD analysis project Ga0209839, IMG submission 185800) | Permafrost soil microbial communities from the Arctic, to analyse light accelerated degradation of dissolved organic matter (DOM) -... | ecosystem: Environmental > Terrestrial > Soil >... | reverse complement strand
CAGGGCACCGTCGGCCGAGGCCAGGGCGCTCGAGCTGATGTTGAGACCGGTGACCAGGTCGGCCAGCTGGGCGCTGTTGTGGGCCAGCGTGCTGGTGATGTCGGCGGTCGAGCTGAGCAGGGTCTCGACGTCACCGCGCGGCCCACCCCCTCGGGGCCACCGGACGCCGTCAGCCCTTGTAACAGCAGACGATCGCGATCAGGGCGCCGAAGATCGTCGACTTGACCAGCGACGCCTCGACGCCGAGCACCATCAGGGCGTCGAGCTCCTCGCGGATCTTGCGGGCGCCGAGATCCGCGGTCATCGCCGTGCCGGCCACGCCGGCCATCACGATCGCGCACACCAGGGGAGCGAACTCGCGCATCACGATGATCACGAACAAACCCCCGAGACGGTCCAGCGCGCCGAGCAGGTTGAGGAAGTTCCCCACCTCGATCCCAGCCGGGCCGTAGGTGAACGCCAGCGACGCCAGGATCATCGGGAACCAGCCCAGCCGCAGGGCGAACAGGAACTGGTCGACCAGCTCGGGCCCGTAGTTGTACGGCGGCGTGAGGGAGGCCACCAGCGTGCGCCGGAACAGCAGCATCATCGCCCCGACGGTCTCGATGAAGCCGCGGACCGGCTCGTAGCCCAGTTTCAGGATGGCATCCATATACCGGCACCACCTCCTCTCGCTCGCGACCGCCGCCCGGCTCCCTGCGCGAATCTGCGCGGGATCATATGCAGAAGATCCTCGGCATCGCAACGTGCAACCGTCGGGTGTCCGGCGGGGTTCGAGGGCCGCACGGACAGTGGTTCCAGAGGCATGATGGGGCCGGGAAGGGGGCGTCCGGAAGCCGAGACGGGGCCGCGGACCACCGCACCGACGGCCTGCGGAGCAGGCACTATAGTTTTTGAAGCGTGTCAATCTTCGGGAGACTTCTGGGGTTCTTGCGGCCGTATCGGGGCGCCGTCGTATGGTCGTTCCTGCTCGCTGCCGGGGCGATGGGCGCGACCGTGCTGCTCCCGTATCTCACCGGCCGGGCGATCGACTCGATCCGCGCCTCGAACAAGCACGAGCTGACCACGTGGGCGATCGCGATCGCCGTCGCCGGCCTCGTGCGCCTGGTGCTCAGCGTCCTGCGGCGGCTCGTCGCCGGCCGCGTGTCGCTGGGCGTCGAGCTGGATCTGCGCAACCGGCTCTACGAGCACATGCAGCGACTCGAGCTGTCGTTCTTCGACCGCCAGCAGACCGGGCAGCTGATGTCACGGGCGACCGTCGACCTGCAGGCGGTGAGGTTCTTCCTCGGGTACGGGCTGATCTTCATCGCCCAGTCGGCACTCACGATCGTTCTGGCCGCGATTGCGATGTTCCTGCTCCGACCGGAGCTGGCGGTGCTGGCGCTGATCCCGGTGCCGTTCGTGATCCTGATCGCCAACCGCTATGGGCACCGCTCGCGGCCGGCGATCCAGGAGGTGCAGCAGCGGATCGCGGAGCTGACCGCGGACGCCGAGGAGAACGTGTCCGGCGTGCGGGTGGTCAAGGCGTTCGCGCAGGAGGGGCGGCAGATGCAGCGATTCGCCGGCTCGGTCTCGCGCGTGTTCGAACAGGCGATCATCGCGGTCCGAATCCAGGCTCTGTACACGCCGCTGCTCGGCTTCCTCCCCAACCTCGGCCTGGCCGCGATCCTGCTGGTGGGCGGCCGCGAGGTGATCCAGGGCTCGCTGACCCTCGGCGCGTTCACGGCCTTCTACGCCTACCTGCTGATGCTGATCTCGCCGATGCGCACGCTCGGCTACCTGCTCGGGGCGGGACAGCGCGCCACGGCCTCGGGCGCCCGCATCTTCCAGATCCTCGACCGCGCCCCGGCGATGACCACGCCCGAGGGGGCGCCGGCGCTGCCGGCGGGCCGCGGCCGCGTCGAGCTCTCCGGGGTCGGGCTGACGTTCCAGGGCACCTCGCACCCGGCCCTCTGCAACATCGACCTCGAGCTCGAGGCCGGCCGCACGGTGGCCCTCGTCGGCGGCACCGGCGCCGGCAAGACGGCGCTGGTCTCGCTGCTGCCGCGGCTCTACGACGTCAGCGAGGGCAGCGTCCGCATCGACGGCGCCGATGTGCGCTCTGTCGACCTGGTCAGCCTCCGGCACGAGATCGCGATCGTGACCGACGACCCGTTCCTGTTCTCGGCTACGGTGCACGACAACATCGCCTACGCGCGACCCGAGGCATCCCGCGAGGAGGTCGAGCACGCCGCCGGCGTCGCCCAAGCGGCCTCGTTCATCGAGGCGCTGCCGAAGGGCTACGACACGCTCGTGGGCGAGCGCGGCCTGACGCTGTCGGGTGGCCAGCGCCAGCGGATCGCCATCGCCCGGGCGGTCTTGGCGGACCCGCGGATCCTCGTGCTCGACGACGCGACCTCGTCGGTGGACGCCTCAACCGAGAACGAGATCAAGCAGGCGCTGCAGACCGTGATGGCCGGGCGCACGACGTTCGTGGTCGCCCACCGGCTCTCGACGATCGCGCTCGCGGATGAGATCGTCGTGCTCGAGGACGGACGCATCGCCGCCCGCGGCGACCACGACGAGCTGCTGCTGAGCTCCCCCCTGTACCGCGAGATCGTGGAGAAGGGCATGCCCGACCAGGTGTTCATGACGATGAAGCCGCAGGAGGCCGAGGTGGCGGGCCTGTGACCGGTTCTCGTCACAGCTCCTCCGGCCGGATGACCGAGATCAGGCGCCGGCTCCGGCAGACGTCGGGACGCGGGCGCAAGCTGCGGGGCCTGGCCGAGCTGCTGGCGCCCTACAAGTGGCGCGTGCTGGCGATGTTCGTGTCGCTGGTGCTGGCCACGGCGGCCGCGCTGGCCCCGGCGCCGCTGGCGAAGCTGGCCATCGACCAGGGGATCCAGGCGCATGACGTCCATGCGCTCGATCTGATCGTGGCCGCGTTCGTCCTCTCGGCGGTCGTGTACGCGGCCGCATCCTACGCCCAGACCTACCTGGTCGGATGGGTCGGCCAGCGCGCGCTCCAGGACCTTCGCCTGACGCTGTTCGAGCACCTGCAGTCGCTCTCGATCGGCTTCTACTCGCGCAACCGGGCCGGAGTGATCATCTCCCGCATGACCAACGACGTCGAGGCGCTCGACCAGCTCGTCTCCGACGGGCTGGCCACCCTGATCGCATCAGGGCTGATGCTGATCGGCGTGGTGGTGATCCTGTTCGTCATGAACTCGCACCTGGCCCTGCTCACGTTCCTGGTGCTCCCGGTGCTCGCGCTCGGGGCGCTCGCGTTCCGGATCGCCTCCGCCGACGCCTACCGTCTCACGCGCGAGAAGATCGCCTGGATCACCGGGTACCTCCAGGAGACCCTGTCGGGGATCCGGATCGTGCGCGCGTTCGGGCAGGAGCCACGGCATATCGCCCGCTTTCACGAGCTCAACGACGACAACCGGGCGGCCAACATGACGACGGTCAAGCTCAACGCCGCCTACTTCCCCGGCGTCGAGCTGCTCTCGGCGCTGGTCACGGTCGAGATCCTGGTGATCGGCGGCATTGAGGCGATCAACGGCCACACGTCGACCGGCGTCGTGTTCGCCTTCGTCGCGGCGCTGAACAACTTCTTCGATCCGATCCAGCAGCTTTCACAGCTGTACACCGTGTACCAGTCCGGGATGGCAGCGCTGGACAAGATCTTCGAGCTGCTCGACGAGCAGCCCGAGCTCGTCGACCAGCCGGATGCGCTCGAGCTGCCGGTGCTGCGGGGCGGGCTGCGCTTCGAGGACGTCTCGTTCCGCTACGGCGCGGTCGAAGACGACGCCTGGGCGCTCCGGGACATCGACCTGACGATCCCGCCGGGTCAGACGGTGGCGCTGGTGGGTGAGACCGGGGCCGGCAAGTCGACGCTGGCCAAGCTGGTCTCGCGCTTCTACGACCCGACCTCGGGCGCCCTTCTCGTGGACGGCCACGACCTGCGATCGGTCACGGCGCAGTCGCTACGCTCACAGATGGGGATCGTGCCCCAGGAGGGCTTCCTGTTCAGCGGCACCGTACGCGAGAACATCGCCTTCGGGCGCCCGGGCGCGACCGACGAAGAGATCGTCGGCGCCGCACGGGCAATCGGCGCCGACGGGTTCATCGCGGCGCTCGAGAACGGCTACGACACGCAGGTCGGCGAGCGCGGCGTGCAGCTGTCGGCCGGCCAGCGACAGCTGATCGCGTTCGCGCGGGCCCTGGTGGCCGACCCGCGCATCCTCGTGCTCGACGAGGCCACCTCCAACGTCGATGTCCACACCGAGACCCTGATCGAGCAGGGGCTGCGCCGGCTCGTCGCCGGCCGGACCGCGATCGTGATCGCCCATCGGCTCTCGACGATCCGCCACGCCGGACGGATCGTGGTGCTCGAGCACGGCCGGATCGTCGAGCAGGGAACCCACGAGGAGCTGCTCGAGGCCGGCGGCCACTACTGGCGCCTGTACCGCGACTGGGCCGAGCAGGCCGCGGCGTAGACGGACCGGCAGATAGTCTCCCCGCCGATGAGCGAGGAACGCGTCAGGATGCAGATCGCCGGCCACGTCGCCGTGGTCACCCTCACCCGACCCCAGAAGCACAACGCACTCGACGCGGCGATGTTCGAGGCGATCATCGCCGCGGCCGAACGCGTGGCCGTCGAGCCTGGCGTGCGCGCGGTTGTTCTGCACGGCGAGGGGCCGAGCTTCTGCTCGGGCCTCGACATCGCCAGCATGATGTCCGCCCCGGCGGGGATCGACGGACTGATCGACCGGATCCGCGGCGAGGCACCGAACTGGTTCCAGCGCGCCGCCTTCGACTGGGTGCGGGTGCCGGTCCCGGTGCTCGCGGCGCTGCACGGCAACTGCCTCGGTGGAGGCCTCCAGATCGCTCTCGGCGCCGACATCCGGTTCGCGGCGCCCGATACCCGGCTGTCGGTGATGGAGGTGAAGTGGGGCCTGATCCCCGACATGTCGATCACGCGCACGCTGCCGCGACTGGTCCCGATCGACGTGGCCAAGGAGCTCACCTACACCGGCCGGGTGTTCAGCGGCACCGAGGGGCACGCGCTCGGCATCGTCACCCACGTCGCCGAAGACCCGCTCGCGGCGGCGACGGAGCTCGCGAGCGAGATCGCGAGCAGGTCACCGGACGCCGTGCGGCGCGCCAAGCGGCTGTTCGACGAGGCCTGGACCGGATCGGCGGAGGAGACGCTGAAGCTCGAGGCCGAGCTTCAGCTCCAGGTGATCGGCACCCCGAACCAGCTCGCGGCCGTCGCGGCCGGAGTGACCAAGCAGCCGGCGCAGTTCACCGACCCGGGCGAGCCCAGCGCCTGAACTGCTCGACGGGCTGAACGCGGCCTCACGGCCGCCGGTCGTCGTTGCGTACCACCGATCCCGCCGCCGGGGGAAACCTCAACTGGGGAACAGGGATTCGAACCCCAACTTCGACGTCCAGAGCGTCGCGTGCTGCCGTTACACCATTCCCCAGGGATTCTGGGCCAGGCTGAGCCTCGCCGGGCGAGTATATGCAAGCGCGGGGGCAGCCGGCCGTGCAACCAGGCTCTGCTGCCGGCCGGCGCCGTGAGCTACTGTCAGCCGCAATGAACGCGTTCGGTCTGGCCATCCGGCTCCCGGCGGCGGCGATCGGCCGTGCGCTGTCGGATCTGGAGGCGATCGAGCGCCTCGCGCGCCGGGCGCCCGGCCAGCTCGACCGGATGCTGGCGCTCGGCGAGGAGATCGCCGCGACGGGCCGCGGAGTGCTGGCGATCGCCGAGCGGCTCGACGTGCGCGCGGCGCAGCTGCTGCTGCTGGGCGAGCGGCTCGACGCCCGCGCCGCCGCCCTGCTGGAGCTGGGAGACGGCATGAACGACCTCGGCGAGCGGGTCGACGTCACAGGGGCTCAGATCGTCGACACCGCCACCAGGGTCGTGGACACGGGCCATGAGCTGATCGGCGTCCTGCCCGCGCTCGAGCGCGCGCTTGACCTCGCCACCCCGCTCGAGGGCGCGATCGACCGCTTCGGCCGCCTCGTCGACCGCTTCCCCGGCGGCGGCACCCGGCGCCTGCCGGGACCTGGCGACGAGCCGGGGACACGGGGCCGGTAGGGGCTTGGGACCACCGGCTCTGTGGCGGCGCCTCGTGCGGTGGCGGCGGGTCGTGGCGTGACAGGCGGCTGGGGGAAGGAGGCCTGATCCCACCGGCCGACTGGAGGGATCCCCGGCTCGCAACCTCTCCGTCAAGGTCGATGGACCGGGATTCAGGGTGCAGAAGGTGACAAACCGAGGCCGCGGCGGCGACCCTGGTCGGATAAGCATGCGTGGCACGCTTAGATTGCCAAGCAGCCTCCGCGGACGGCGACTGTGGCACGTTAATCACGCTGATTTCCGGTAGCTCGCGATGTCGGAAGGTAGCGTCGCAGTGGGTGGCGTCCCATGGCGAGGGTCCCAGCGGTTCGCGGGTCGCAGGCTTGTCGGAGCCCGCCCGCCGCCCGCAGCCGACCAGTTCCATCCCCGGCCGCCTGGTACGCCTCGGCCTTGCCCCCGGCGCCACGCCGGTAACCACGCGCCCGGCCGGGCACGCGCCGGCGCCACGCCGGTAGCCACGCGCCCGGCCGGGCACGCGCCGGCGCCACGCCGTGCCCCTACAGCCCCGCCAGATCCGTCGAGAGATCCCCGAGCGCGGCTCCGTCGCCGAGGTGGGTGTCGGCGGCGATCAAGCGGCGGGCGTGCTCGAGGTCGTCGGAGCGCCCGACAGACAGGGCCGCGGCGAGGGTGCCGCCGTGCAGGTACCAGACACTGAACTCGCCCTCGTCAAGTGAGCCGCGGATGACCTCGTCGTCCCACTTGGACGCCGGGCCGACGTACTCCAGCGAGGCCCAGTCGGCGAGGTCGGAGAAGAAGTAGGGCACCGCGTCGTGGGGCTGATCGGCGCCGAGCATGTTGTGCGCCGCCGTCTTGCCCTGGTTGAAGGCCACGTCCCAGTGCTCGATCCTGAGCCTGCGGCCGCCGTGGACGACGCTCTCGTACTCGGCGATGTCCCCGGCCGCGTAGACGCCGGGGATCGAGGCCTGCAACCGCGAGTCGACCTCGACGCCGCCGGAGTGGCCGAGGGTCAGCCCGGCGCCGCGGGCCAGCGTCACCTCGGGCACCGATCCGGCTCCGACGACCACGGCGTCGGCGGCCAGCTCGCGGCCGGACTTCAGCACCGCGTGGGTGACCCGGCCGTCCCGGCCCTCGAAGCGCTCGAGCTCCTCGCCGCCGTGGACGAGGATGCCGTGCTCCTCGAGGCGGGACTGGAAGAAGCGCCCGGTGGTCTCGCCGAAGGTGCGGCTCAGCACCACCGGCTCGATCATCGCGATCGTGCAGGTGCTCCCGAGCAGGGTCAGGGACGCCGCGACCTCGGAGCCGATGTACGAACCACCGATCAGGACGACGCGCTTGCCGGCGGCGTCGGCGCGGATCGTGTCGCTGTTGCCCAGCGTCCGCAGATAGTGGATGCCCTCGAGATCGGAGCCCGGCACGTTCAGGCGCCGCACGTTGGCGCCGGTGGCGAGCAGCGCGCAGCCGAACCCTACCTCCTCACGGTTGGACAGCTTGATCGTCCGCGCCGCGACGTCGAGCTTCATCGCCGAGACCCGGGTCAGGGCCTCGATCCCCTGCTCCTCGTACCACTCCGCCGGGCGGAACAGGACCTCGTCCCGCGACTCCTTGCCCTGCAGGTACTCCTTCGAGCACGGCGGTCGGTTGTAGGGCAGGTCGGGCTCGCGGCCGATCAGCAGGATCGAGCCGTCGGCGCCCGACTCGCGCAGCCAGCGGGCGCAGTTGCCCGCGGCGAGACCGCCGCCGATGAGAGCGAAGTCGATGTGACGGTCTGCCATCGCCAGTCGCTCAGCGCCTGCCGGCGCCGTCCACGGACGCGCCCGCCGGCGGGGCGAACTGCGGCGTGATGTCTTCCTCGAGACCCGGGTCGAGGATCAGCAGCACCTGATCCCCAGCCTGGATGACCGAGTCCGCCTTGGGCACGAATCCGGCGCCGCCGCGGAGCACGGAGATGATCAGCGAGCCGTCGGGCAGCACCACGTCGGCGACGCGGCTGCCGGCCGCGACCGAGCCGGTGCACACCTCGAGCTCGATGATCTCGAGCCGCTCCTCCTCCAGCGCCAGCAGCTGGACGAGCCCGTACTCCGGCACCTCGTGCTCGATCAGGCGCAGGATCAGGTCTGTGGCCGAGACGGCGGGCTGGATCCCGAGCAACCTGAAGTGCTGAACGTTACGAGGGTTGTTGACTCTGGCGACGATCCGCTGGGCGCCGTACTTCTCCTTGGCGACCTGGCAGATGAGCATGTTGTCCTCGTCGTCCCCGGTGACCGCGATGACCAGGTCGGCGCGCTGGATGCCCGCGCGCTCCAGGACCCAGAGCTCGGTCGCGTCCCCGTACTGGACGGCGTGCTCGAGCTCCTCCTCGACGACGCGGTAGCGCCGGTGGTCGGACTCGATCAGCGATACCTCCTGGCCCTTCGCAATCAGCTCGCGGGCGAGGTTCCAACCCACCTTGCCCGCCCCGGCGATGATCACGTACATCGAGGATCCCCCACGGTCATGGTGCCAGCGCCACCAGCATGGCCTGATCGATGGCGATCTGGGTGGGGCAAACGGTGTGCAGGCCCTGCTCGGCGTACCAGGCGGCGCGACCGGGGTCGGCCACGCGGACGACGACGCGCGGCACGTTGAACCGGCGCTGCGCGATCTGAGCGATCACCAGGTTCGTGTTATCGCCGCTGGTGGCCGCGATGAACACGTCGGCCTCCTCGATGCCGGCCTCGATCAGGCCATCGACCTCGAGTGCCGCACCGACGGTGAAGCGGCCGCCCATGTCCTCCCAGGTCCGGGTCGGGTCCTTGTCGAGCCGCTCATGCGACAGGGGGTCGGTGTCCAGCACCGACACCTCGTACCCGTCCTCGAGCGCGCGCTTGGCGATCGCCGAACCGACCCTTCCTGCGCCGATGATCAGGATGAACATCCACCGGCACTCTAGATGATCGGTTGTCGCCGATCAGCGCTCAGGTACGCGGAGAGGATCGTTGGCCTGCTCGGCGTGCCGGTCGTCGGGCGGGGCGGTGAGGATCACGCGGCAGGGGGCCTTCCGGATCACGTACTTGGTGACCTCCCCGATGTAGTTCTCGAGCGGGCCGCCGGCGCCTCCGAGCAGCCCTCCGCCCCGGACCCGCGAGGGCTCCTCGGCGGCGAGCACGATCGCCTCCACCCCGCGCCGCTTGGCCTCGGTGACGATGCCCTGGCCCGCGCGACGGGCGCGCACCAGCGCCGTGGCGACGGTGACCCCCTCGTATTCCTCGCCCACGACCTTGGCCCGCGAGAGCGCGTCGCGCGCCCGCTTGACCTGTGGCTCGGGCAGGCTGGCGTCGATCGGGAGCGCCATCGGCACCTCGAAGACCCAGATCGCCTCGATCACCGCTCCGTCGGGGTTGAGATCGTCGTGCTCGGGCCCGGCCAACCGGCCGGCCGTCTGGACGATGTCGTCATCCAGCGAGGTGCCGAAGATCGGCACCAGGATCGAGCCGAACTCGGGCTCGAGGGCCTCGTGGCGGAGCGCCCGGTCGGGGATCGTGACCCGTCGCAGCACCGGTTTGCCCTGGGTCTTGCGGTAGATCACGTACAGCGCGACGCCGCCGATCAGCCATCCCGCCCCCACGTATCTCGCGCCCTGATGGAAGATGATCACGCTGATCCAGCCGACCCCCGCCAGCACCGCGCCCACCACCGCCGGCAGCGGGATGCGAGCGCCCCGGAAGGGGATCGAGAACGGGATCCGGTAGGCCCGCGGGCGGTCCGGCTCGCGGATGCGGAGCGTGATCACCGCCAGATGCGCGATCGTGAACGCGAGCATCGCCCCGAAGGCGTAGATGCCCACCAGCAATTCGAGGTCGGTCGGCAGCACGAGCGCGGCGGCCGCGACCGCAGTGACAGCGATGACCACGTACGGTGTGCCCCAGCGCTGGTGCAGCCTGCCGATCGAGCTGGGGATGTGGCGGTTGGTGGCCAGCGAGTAGCCGACGCGCGAGACGCCGAGCATCGAGGAGCCGGCGGCGGCGATGAGCCCGAGCGAGCCTCCGATCGCGACCGCGTACTTGAGCACCTGGGCCACCCAATGCGGCGTGTAGACCGAGACCACACCCAGCACCGGCGCCTTGAGGTGCTCCTGGCCCAGGGCCGTCATCCCGTGATGGACGGGTAGCGCTCCGACGCCGACGAGCGCGATGCCGACGTAGATCATGATGATCACCGCGGCACCGGGACCGATCAGGCGGCGCACCTCACGCGGGGTCGCCTTGACCTCCCCGGCCAGGCCCGCGGCCGCCTCGAGCCCGGTGAATGCGATCACGGCGATGGGGAGCGCGAACAGCAGATCGGAGGCGGTCGGGGCGGTGCCGAGATGAATCGTCTGCTTGAGGTGGATGGGATGGAACGCCAGCACCAGCCCGAGCACGATCACGGCCGCCTGGATGACCAGGTCCAGACCGGTCACCAGCACGCGGCGGCGCAGCCGGTGCGCGCTGACGCCGGTCAGGTTGTCGACGCCGACGAACACGATCACCGCGATGGCAACGGCGATCTGCAGCCCGCCACGGCCGATCGGCCCCCAGAACGCGGCCAGGTAGGCCGGCACCGTGAGCGCCGTGACCGCGACCAGGATCGTGTAGTCGAGCACGATCGCCCAGCCGGCGATGAAGCTGACCAGCTCGTTGAACGCATACCGGGCGAACACGGCCGAGCCGCCGCGCTCCTGGTGCAGGGCGGCTCCCTCGGCATAGGTCATCGCCGTGAGCTGGAAGAAGATCCCGGCGGCGAGGAAGACCAGTGGGGTGAGACCGTTCGCCCGATGCGCGACCACGCCGAGGGCGAAGTAGACCGAGCTGACCGAGGTCGTGTAGACGATCGCGAACACCGCGCGATGGCTGATCGTTCGTTCCTGCACCTCAGCCGCCGCTGCGCACGTTCACGTACAGGCGGGCGGCTCCTGCGAGGACGAACAGCACGCCGAGGATGATCCCGGTCGCCGCCACGCCGCCGCCCGCGGCGACCGTCCGGACGATCAGGGCGATCCCGATCACGACCATGATGATCGACATCGTCCGCGTCGCGGAGCTGTGGACTCGCTTCGGATCGGGCATCGATCGCGAAGCTTAAGAGCTATCGCCGTGCGCCCGAGCGCCCGCGCCGCGTTCAAACCCGGCGGTGGGCGGAGGTGTCAGCGCCGCGGCGAAGATGACCAGCCCGAAGGCGAGCACGTGCACGGCCAGCTCGAAGTGGCCGGAGGGGAGCGGCTCACCGAACACGATCGGCCCGGCGGCGATCGTGGCCAGGTTGGCTGCCGCGCTCGTGACCGCGATCACGGGGACGGCATCGCCGAGCTGCAGGCTCCGCGCCGAGATCAGCAGGCCGAGCAGCGATGCGATCAGGATCACCAGCGCCAGCGGGTGCAGCAGCACCCCGAAGCCGAGGCTCCCGAGGTGCGAGCTGAGCGCCTTGATCGACGTGTCCGACGCCGCCCACAGCAGCCCCGCGGAGACGGCCAGCGCCATCGGCCGTCGTGACAGCCCGGCGATCGCGAGCCCGGCACATCCCAGCAGGCCGGCGTACCCGGCCAGCGTCCCCGCCGCGTAATGCGAATGGGCGCCGTTCCCGGTGTTGCCGAGCGTCGCGGCCAGAAAGGCCAGGCCCGCCGCGGTCAGCGCAACCCCCACCCACTCCCGCCGCGTCACCTCGATCCCGAACAGCCGGTCGGCGACCACGGTCAGCAGCACCAGCCCCCCGGCGATGACCGACTGCACCAAGGAGATCGGAGCCAAAGACAAAGCCCCCACATGCAGCCCCCAGGAGCCGAGCGCAATCAGGATGCCCAAGGAGTACAGCGGCGACCTGAAAAGCGCCACAGAGCTCGACAGCGGCCGCCGAAGGTCAACGTCCGGAGCCTCCCTCGCCCCCCGAAACTTGTACAGAAACCCAGCCACCGACCCGAACGCCGTCCCCAAAGCCAGCAGCAGCCCGATCTCGACGGACAAAGACATGCCTGAACGAGCGTAGCGCTGCGACCACGGAGCTACCTCCGCAGTCCGGACAGCCCTACGTAATCAGCGGGATGATCAGCAGCGCCACGATGTTGGCCACCTTGATCATCGGGTTGATCGCCGGCCCGGCGGTGTCCTTGAACGGATCGCCCACCGTGTCGCCGGTGACCGCCGCAGCGTGGGCCTCGGACCCCTTGCCGCCGAAGGCACCGTCCTCGATCAGCTTCTTGGCGTTGTCCCAGGCGCCGCCGCCGGAGGTCATCGAGACGGCCATGAACAGGCCGACCACGATCACCCCGATCAGCAGCCCGCCGAGGGCCTCGACGCTGATCAGGCCGACGATCAGGGTCAGCACGATCGGGATCAGGGACGGGATGATCATCTCCCGCTGGGCGGCCTTGGTGACGATGTCCACACAGGTGCCGTACTCGGGCTTGTCGGTGCCCTCCATGATCCCGGGCTTCTCCCGGAACTGCCGGCGGACCTCCTCCACGACCGCGCCGCCGGCGCGGCCGACGGCCTCCATCGACAGAGCGGCGAACAGGTAGACCATCATGCCGCCGATCAGCAGGCCGATCAGCACCGGCGGGTTTCCGAGCACGAAGGCGAAGTGCGACCGCAGCGGCAGCTCACGCTCGAAGGCGTTGAACAGCACCAGCGCCGCCAGGGCGGCGGAGCCGATCGCGTAGCCCTTGGTGACCGCCTTGGTCGTGTTGCCGACCGCGTCGAGCTTGTCGGTGACGTTGCGGACGTCCTCGGGAAGCTCGGCCATCTCGGCGATGCCGCCCGCGTTGTCGGTGATCGGGCCGAAGGCGTCGAGGGCGACGATCAGGCCTGTCAGCGACAGCTGAGCCATCACCGCGACGCCGATCCCGTAGATGCCCTGGGTGCCGCCGCCGCCCAGCTTCCAGGCGCCGAAGATGCCGAGGGCGATCACGATCGCCGGCAGCGCCGTGGCCTGATAGCCCTGGGCGAGACCCTGGATGATGTTCGTCGCGTGGCCCGTCTGCGAGGCCCGGGCCGTGCTCTTCACCGGCGAGAACCGGGTCGAGGTGTAGTAGTCGGTGATGACGAACAGGCAGGCCGTGATGCCGAGGCCGATCAGGGCGCAGAAGTAGAACTTGTACCAGTGTGGCCCGAGGGCGCCGCCCTTGTAGTGGACCCCGTCCATCAGCCACCTGGTGACGGGCAGGAACGCCAACGCCGCAAGCAGACCGGAGACGACCAAGCCCTGGTAGAGGGCGCGCTCGACGTTGCCGGACTTGGACTTCACGGCGAAGGTGCCAATGATCGAGGCGACGATCGAGACGCCGCCGATGACCAGCGGGTAGAGCGCCACGGCCGTCTGATCGGCGAAGGAGAAGATGAGCACGCCGAGCAGCATCACCGCGACCGCCGTGACCGCGTAGGTCTCGAACAGGTCGGCGGCCATACCGGCGCAGTCGCCGACGTTGTCGCCGACGTTGTCGGCGATCACGGCCGGGTTGCGCGGGTCGTCCTCGGGGATCCCGGCCTCGATCTTGCCCACCAGGTCGGCGCCGACATCGGCCCCCTTGGTGAAGATGCCGCCGCCCAGACGGGCGAAGACGGAGATCAGCGAGCCGCCGAAGCCGAGCCCGATCAGGGCATCGACTGCGTGTCGCGGGGTCTCGCCGGCGATCCAGGTCAGCACGCCGTAGTAACCGGCGACGCCGATCAGCGCCAGGCCGACCACCAGCATGCCGGTCACCGCGCCGCCGCGGAAGGCGACATCGAGCGCGCGCGAGACGCCGCTGCGAGCGGACTCGGCGACCCGGGCGTTGGCGCGGACCGACACGTTCATGCCGATATAGCCGGCCGAGGCCGACAGCAGGCCACCGATCGCGAATCCGATCGCGACCCTGATGTTCTGGATCGGGATCAGGGCGATGAACAGCACCACCCCGACACCGGCGATGGTCGTGTACTGCCGGTTGAGATATGCGCGGGCGCCTTCCTGGACCGCGGCCGAGATTTCCTGCATCCGCTCGTTGCCCGGCGAGAGCGCCAGCAGCGAGCGAGCAGTGACTGCGCCGTAGACGATGGCGCAGGCTGCGCCGAACAGCGCAACCAGCACCCCGTGGTGCGTCAGAAAGCTAGACAAGACAAGATCCTCCGGAGGGCTCTACATCGTTAGGAAAAGGCGCGGGCTAAACGCGCCCAGAAACGTGAAGGGCCACCACCCGAAACACCCCCGGGAGGAGGCCCCGCGACAAAGCGGCGCGGGAGTTTATCGCGCCGAGGCGGCGGACGTCCTGCGGTGCCGCGTCGCGGCCGCAGGGGCCAGCCGCCACCGCCTTGGGGTACGCGGCGTTACCCGGCCGGGGGCGTCAGACGGCGTGCGAACGTGTTGCAGGCTTACTGGCCGGGGATCCAGAGACGCCCGCTGCGCTGAGCCGGGCCGGGACCGTCGGGCTCGGCGCCCGGTTCCTCGGGTGCGCCGGGACCGGAATCGGAACCGCCGGCGCCGCCCTCCCCGCCCCCCGGCGCGGAGCCCGCCGAGGCCTCGGGTGCGGCGGACGGCGCGCCACCGCCGATGCGCACGTAGGCCAGCTGCAGTTGCGACAGCGCATCCCGGATCGGCCCTGCCTGGGGCGGGGCCGTCTGCTCGACCAGCGGCAGCAGCACGCGAACCGCCTCGATCGCGATCCGCACCTGCTCGGGATCGCGCTCCCTCTCCGTGCCGGGCACCAGCCCGGTGCGCCGCATGCCCATGTTGATCAGGGTCACCACCTGCTCCAGCAGCACGTGCTCGATCCGGATCTTCTTGATCTCGGCCTCGTACGCCGCCCGCAGCTCCTGTTCGGACATCTGTTCCTCGGCCGGACCCGCGCCACCGGGCTCCGGCGGCGGGACGTTGGGGTCTGACGGGCCTCCGGTTGCACTCACTTGGTCACCTCCGCTGGACGCTCAGCCTTCTGAGCA
>Ga0209839_10000915_pt1 | contig 15030 bp, 10 predicted proteins | sample OrgsoiDNA2013050_FD_185800 | JGI IMG/M metagenome (GOLD analysis project Ga0209839, IMG submission 185800) | Permafrost soil microbial communities from the Arctic, to analyse light accelerated degradation of dissolved organic matter (DOM) -... | ecosystem: Environmental > Terrestrial > Soil >... | reverse complement strand
AGGTCTACGAGCAGCCGCCATGGCCGACGGGTCAGAAGGTCGTCGCGCAGGAGCTTGGGCCGTACCTCGACAAGCTCGACGCTGATCAAGCTTCGTCCCAGTAGGTCCCTATATAGGTCGGGCGCAACGATTGAAGTTGCGACGTGGGGACTCGCGCCGTCGCCGGCCCCGGCCCACCGCTGATCCCGCGCTTCTAGCGTCCAATCCCTGGTTTGAGGGATTCCAGGACGCTGAAGATCCTTCGTTTGAAGGTTTCATCGGACCCAGGTTGGGTCCTAAGATCGAACTGGAGCGGGATGCCGAGCGTGGCTTGCGACTCGGTGTGTCTGCTGTTGGGTCGCTGGACGGTCGACAGGCACGGAGTGACTGTCCGGGGGGTTGGACGCCTTTTCCGTGCCTGGACCGATGAACGGGAAGGCGGGTCGCTGGGATGAGGATCGAAAACGGCTCCGACTGCAGGGGCCGACGGCTACGGATCTGCGTGCGGGGGAGTCAGGGACTCCGGTTTGCACGCAGGGACGCCGAGTAGGGCCCATGCCGCTGTGGTGAGCTAATGATGGGAACCGTGACCGAGGAGGATCTGTCAGGTCTCCTGAGCGAATTCGCGCGGACGATGGTGACGGACTTTCCGATCCAGGCGATCTTGGATCATCTGGTAAGGCGGATCGCGGACATCATGCCGATCTCGGCTGCGGGGGTGACGTTGATCACCGCGGGTCAGGAGCCGCGGTACGTCGCGGCTTCTGACAAGTCGGCGCTGCGGTTCGAGAAGCTCCAGACCGAATTGGGTGAGGGACCCTGCCTGGCGGCCTACGCCGGGAAGGTGGCGATCTCGGTGCCCGACCTGCGCCTCGAGACGCGCTTTCCGAAGTTCGCACCGCGGGCGATCGCGGCCGGGCTGGTGTCCGTGTTCACCTTCCCATTGCACCACGGGGCTCTCCAACTCGGGGCGCTTGACCTGTACGGCGAGACGCCCGGGGAGCTGTCCGAGGCAATGATGAAAACGTCGCAGACGCTGGCCGATGTCGCGGCGGCATATCTGATCAACGCTCAAGCGCGCTCCGATCTTCAGGATGCTTCTGATCAATCGCGCGAAGCTGCGTTGCACGATGCCCTGACCGGCCTGCCGAACCGCGTGCTGATGTTAGAGCTGCTCGAGCATGCATTTCGTGCGGCGAGTCGCTCGGGCAAGACCCTGGCAGTGTTCTTCGTCGATCTGGACCGGTTCAAGGCGGTCAACGACACCCACGGGCATCAGATCGGGGATCAGCTGCTGGTGGCGTTGGCTCAGCGACTGACGCGATGCTTGCGACCGGGCGACAGCCTGAGCCGGTTGTCCGGGGATGAGTTCGTGGTCCTGTGCGAGGACCTCGACGATCCGTCGCGAGCCGATCCGATCGCAGCCCGTCTCAACGGGGAGCTCTCCCGACCGTTCGTCCTCTCCGGGGTGGAGTTGCACGTCACCGCCAGCATCGGGATTGCGTTCACCGGGAACGGCATCGAGGCACCGGAACAGCTCCTGCGCGATGCGGACCTGGCGATGTACCGCTCTAAACGAGACCGGGCTGGCTGTGAGGGCATCCTTGACCTGCGGGAGTTGCACCTCGCCGGGCACCAGGCAGGCTTGGCGCGCGCCCTGCCCGGCGCGCTGGAACGGGGCGAGCTGCATCTGGATTATCAACCGATAGTGCGGTCGCGTGACGGTCGACTCACGGGTGCTGAAGCGCTGCTGCGCTGGACGCACCCGAGTCGCGGGGCCGTGGCCCCGACCGTGTTCATACCGTTCGCCGAGCAGTCCGGACAGATCATCGATCTGGGGCGGTGGGCGCTCGAGCAGGCCTGGTCAGACCGCTATCGCTGGCAGCAGGCGCGAGCCGCGGAGATCGCCATATCGGTCAACGTGTCGGTGCACCAATTCATGTCCGCGGGATTCGCGGACACCGTGGCAACCGTGCTCGATGGCGCGCCGGGCGATCCGGAATTGCTGACCTTGGAGGTCACCGAGAGCGTGTTCGTGCGCGACGAGCAACGCGCCCTCGTCGTGCTCGCCGAGCTCAAGGACATCGGCGTCAGGCTCGCCCTCGATGACTTTGGCACCGGCTACTCCTCGCTTGGCTACCTCAATTCGGTTCCGGTGGACACGATCAAAGTCGACCAGAAGTTTGTCAGCACTGTCGCCGACGTGGGGGGCAGCCAAGCGATCGTGACCGCGATTGTCCAACTGGGCCACAACCTCGGGATGACGATCGTCTCCGAAGGCGTGGAAACCGCCGAGCAGCACGATCAGCTGACTAAGCTGGGCTCGGACTGTTGCCAGGGCTACTACTTCGCCCGACCGATGCTCGCCTCCAGCCTCGACACTCTGATCCGCCGCCCAGCCGACGGAAGCAACCCGCGCCTGCCGGCACTGATGACCGCCTACAATTGATGATTGGTTGGCCTGGGTCGCCGGGTGGAGGTTGGAATCCTCGATCGGGATCACCTGCGCCAAGCCCCGCCCGCGGCGCCCCTTTTCAGACTGAACACCGGATCACTCAGCCTCCTCGCCGACGACGAGCACGGGCGTGACCGCGGCGGTGACCAGGTCGTCGGCGACGCCGTGCAGCAGCAGCCGGCCAGCTCGGCGGCTGTGGTGCTGCCCGCACACGATCAGGTCGAAGCCGTGCTCGTGAGCATGGTTCAGCAAGGCTCGGGACGGTTGGTCCCCCTCGATGATCTGGTGCTCCACTGTCACACCCGCGCGGTCAGCTCGGTCTCGAACCTCCGCAAAGCTCTGTTCGAGATAACGCCGGGCGGCCGCAACAGACTCTTCTCGGTCGGAGGTCGTCTCGGCGTGCCCGGGGCTATAGGCGATCGAGACGGCGACCAGCTCACCCTCGTATCGCCGGGTCATGTCGATCGCGACGTCGAACGCCCGCAACGCGACTTGCGAGCCATCCCAGGCGAGCAGGAACCGTTGGAACATCAGCGCAGGACCGGGATCAGAGCCAGGGCGACGGTCAAGGAAACGAGCATGTAGAGCAGATAGGACGACAGACGCCCTGATTGAAGCGGTCTAACTCGCGCTGCGGCGCCCAGGGCCAACTCGGCCAGGGGTCGGTAGATGAAGCGGTCGATCGCCAGCACCACGGTCCTTATCAGAACGAGGCCGCCGTCCGGATCATCGCCGTTGGATGGCACCAGGCGCGTCCGGTACCCGAGCGGTCCACGCAGGATGACCCGCATCGGATTGGAGTAAGCCGACGGTCGGTACTGGACGGCGGCGAGCTCGGCCCCGCTGCCGGTAACCCACACGGGGGCCCGTCGCGCGGGGCGCGTGCGGCTCGCGCCAACAAGCAGGATCGCCAGCGTCGCGTACGCCGGCAAGACGATCGTCAGCCACGTGGGCGCGAGTACCGAGAAGTTCGCAAAAACAGGTCCGAGGACGAGCGGATGGCTGAGCACGGCGGTGGCTGCGTTGAAGCCCAGCAGCGATTGCAGCCCGGACGCCACCGCATGAATCTCCCATGGGGCGGCGGTGCCGAGGAACAGGATGAGCACACCGAGCGTGGCGATGCTCAGCGGCCACCGACCCGGCTCGCCCAACCGCGGGATTGTGCTCCGCGCTCGCCCGAGGAAGCTGAAGCCGTAGAACTTGGCGAACGCGAGCAGCCCGACACCGGCGGTGAACGCCAGGGCCGCCGCCGCGAGCGCGCACAGCAGCTGCGAGAGCAGGGTCGGCATGCGGAAGCCCTGGAGCAACGCCTCGAACGTGAACCATTCGCTGACGAATCCCCCGAGCGGCGGGATTGCGGCAAGCGTCAGCGAAGCGACGCCGACCGCTGCGGCGCTCAGCGGCAGCCACTTACCGAGGCCGCCAAGGGGATCGATCGAGCGCGCTCCGGTTGCCTGCTCGACGCGGTCGATCCCGATCAGCGCAAGCGTCTTGGCGAGGTTCTGTGCGCACACCTGCAGGGTTGCGGCGAGCAGCCCCGCGGCCGCCAAAGCACGATTGTGGGTGCTCTCGCCGAGCAGCGCTACACCGAAGCCGAGCAGGACGATCCCGGCCTGCTCGACGGTGGAATATCCGAGGAAGCGCCGCAGCTCGTCTTGGGTGATCGCGTAGACGATTCCCGCCACCGCGGTGAGGGCGCCGAGGATCAGCACCGCGTCGCCGCACCAGGTGGGGAGCGGGCTCAGGATCGCGAACTCGAAACGCCACAGCCCGTAGAACCCGGCGGTGAGCGCCACCGACAGCCACGCCGCCCCGAGCCGCGGTGCCGCGTTGTAGCCCGCGGGCACTGCGCCATGCATCGGCAGCACGCCGATCTTAGTCCCGAAGGCGGTTAGGAATAGGACGAACAGCACCCCCCGCGTGCCCGCCGAAAGCGGCGCGTGCGCCCAGACGGCGAGCGAGAAGCTGTGGGTGTGACCGTAGAGCAGTGCGAACGCGGCCAACAGCGCGGCGCCGCCGAGCTTAGTCAGTCCGGCGGTGAAATAGCCCTCGAGTAGCGCGTCGGGACGCTCACGGTCGGCGCTCGCGATCAGGTAGATGCCGACCGCGAGCACCTCCCAGGCGAGGAAGAACAGGAATCCGTTGTCGGCGCCGACTGCCACCGAGACGGCCAGCACGATCACGCAGCCGAGCGCGGTCAACCACCTGCCCGGTGGCAGGTCGACCGCCGCCAGGGCCGTCGCCGCTCCGGCAACGCCGGTCAGCGCGAGGAAGATGCCGCCGAGCCCGTCGGCGCGCAGCGCGCAAGAGCCGAACCCGAGCCAGTCGCCCAGGCGCAGGACCGGGCGCGAGCCGCCGAGCGCCGCCGTCAGCCCCACAACCACCAACAGCACGCAGCCCAGCGCACTCGTCGCCGCCGCTAAACGGCCGAATCGCGCCGCCAGCAACGGTGCGAACGCGAGCGCCGCCATCGCGACCGCGAACGTGACCGTCATGCCTCGACCTCCTCTGTCAACCGCCCGACGGCGAGCAACAGCCCGTGCAGCAGCGCGATCGGCGCCGGCGGCGAGCCTGGGACGTACACGTCGACCGGCACCACCGCGTCCACACCACCGGCAACCAGGCCGTTCCCGGCCGCCAGACCGCCCGAGCATGCGTCGGTGCCGACCGCTACCAGCGCCTTGGGCTCAGGCATCACCGCCCAGGTTCTCCGAAGGGGCATGCGCATCGGGTCAGTTACACCGCCGGTGACGAGCAGGACATCCGCGTGCCGGGGTGCGGCGGTGAGGAAGAATCCCAACCGCTGAATGTCGTAATGCGGGTTCCACAGCGCCTGGATCTCCCACTCCTCGGCGCCGTCCGATCCTGTGTCGATGTGACGGATGTGGATCGAGCGCCCGAGCGACCGAGCCTGCTCAGCGAGCGCTCGACGCGCCGGGCGTTCGTCGTGGTGATCGACGTTCCCGACCACCAGCGAAGCTCGCGTGCGAGCGGCGGTCTCGTAGCGCCGCGCGAAGGCGAATCTAGCTGGCGCGGTGCGCACGCATTCGCCGCACTGGATGCAGCTCCCGCGATCGAGGCTGAGTCCGCCGCGAACGTCGACCCGGATCGCGCCGGTCGGGCAGAGTTGCGCCAGCGCGGGGTCAGCGCGCTCGGAGTCGAGCACCGCGATCGGCCCCTGATAGCCGCTGGGCGGAGGCTCGGCGCCGCGCGGATAGCGGGTCGTGATCCTGCCCGTGGCTAATCCGCGCGCAATCCAGGCGAGCATCAGCGATCGGCTCCCGCTGGTGTGAGCCCGAAGCTGTGCTCGATGAACGCCAGGTCGGTGAGGACATCCTTCGGGAACGCGCGCTCGAACAGCGCCCAGTTACGCAGCGACGGCGAGGCGACGTGCACGCCACGCAATTGCCCGCCACGTAGCTCGACCCACACCACCAGTTCGCCCTGCGCAGCCTCCGCCCAGCCGAACCCACACCCGTTCCCGTGGGCGGGAAGCGGTGCGAGGAGTTCCACGTCGCTGCGCCGCAGGTGATCGATCGACTGGCGGAGAATCCGCAGCGACTCTGACAGCTCGCCGAACCGGACCAGTACGCGCGCCATCGCGTCCTGCTCGCGGTGCGTCACCACTTGCAGGCCCAGACGTCGGTAATCGCCGTAGGGCCGCTCGTGGCGCGCGTCGGTCGACAGCCCCGAGCCGCGCGCCAGCGGGCCGACCGCGCTGTACTCCTCCACGAGCGCCCTGGGCAGGCGCCCGGTGCCGATCAGGCGGTCGGTCATCGAAGCGGTACCGAGAAACAAGCGCCGGTCACGGGTAAGGTCGCGCTCGAGCTCGTCCACCGCGTTCAGAAGGCTCCCGGGGGAGATCCGCCCATCCAGGCGCACGCCGCCGGGCACGATCACACCGCGGCCGAAGCGGCTGCCGGTGAGCTGTGCCCGCAACCGCATAACCTGCTCCTTGAGAATCTGAAACCGAGCCTGGCCGACCGACAGCGCGGTCGTCTCGGCCAGCTTGGCGATCACGTCGAGATGGTTGGCCAGCCGCTCGAGCTCGGCATGCACCGCGCGCCAGCACTCCGCCCTGACCGGCGCCGTGACACCGAGTGCGCGCTCGACCGCCTGCGAGAAGGCCAGCGCGTAGGCGACGCCGGAGATCCCCGCAATCCGCTCAGCGACGTGGACGGCGTGCGCCGGCGGCAGTCCCGCGAACCGCTGCTCGAGACCGCGGTGCTTGAAGAACGGTCGCGTGTGGATCCTGCTCACGTCCTCGCCGCCGGTCTGAATCAGAAACTGGATCGCCTCGAAGACCCCGGAGCGGACCGGCCCGTAGGGAATCGAGAACACGTCCACGCCGTCGACCGATTGATCGAGCGCGTCGGCGTCCGGGCGCGTCAGCGACGGCAGCTCGACCAGCCCGATCGGTCGTACGCCGTGACGGTCAGCGAGCTCCTGCTCGGCCCACCTCGCCGCTGGCCACCACGGCCCGAGCGCGGTGTACGCGGGGGGTTCCGGCCCGTCGTTTGGCGCCCGGAGTACGACGAGATCGCCACGGATCGCGAACACGCCGACGATCGCCGGTTCTGGCAGCTGCGCGCTGAGCAGGGTGACGAACCGGGCGCCCGCCCGATGCAGCATCTGGCATGCGCGACCGAAGGCAAGCGGCGTCAAGCGCACGCGCACCTCGTCCGGCGGGGACGGCTCGGCCACCCCGCCAAGATGCTCGGGCAGGTAGTCGGGAAGCTCGATCGGACCGGTGGCGAGGCTCATCGCGGGGGTGAAGACAGGAGATGGGTGGCGTGGGCGATCAGGATCGACAGCGGGCCCGGTAGATGAACGCCCAGGGCTACCACGACAAACAGGCACGCGAGCATCGCAACGACCATCCACGCACTACGCTCGCCCCGGTCCTCCGCTTCGCCCGGTGCGCGCGTCCCCTCGCTCGGTGCGCTTATCCGCTCGCGCGGCGGCGCGAGGACCATCCGGCCGGCGTGCCAGAGCACGCCGAAGAACGCCAGGTTGACGAACACCAGCAGTAGCGCCACGCCGACGTATTGCGGTGCGGCGAAGCCACCGGCGACGATCTGGAATTCGCTCCGAAACACTCCTGATAACGGCAGCCCGCACAACGCCAGCGCCGCAGCGAGGAACATCGGACCGCTCCAGGGCATCACGCGTGCCGCATCGCTCACGTCCTCGACCTCCTTGGAGTCATAGCCGCGCAGCAGCGAGCCCGCACCGAAGAACGCCAGTCCCTTCGCCGACGCGTGCGTGATCACATGCAGCAGCGCGCCGGCGACCGCGAGCGGGGCGCCGAACCCCACCCCGAGCGCAATCACGCCCATATGCTCGATCGACGAGTAGGCCAGCAGCCGCTTGTAGTTGCGCTGGCGCAGCACGAACAGGCTCGCCACGATCAGCGACATCACGCCGAACACGATCAGCACGTGCTCGGCGAACGAGCGCTGATCGGCGGCGACGGCGACCTGAAAGAACCGCAGAATCGCGTAGAACGCGCTCGCCAGCAATGCCCCGGAAAGCATTGCCGACACCGGCGCCGGCGCCTCGGAGTGAGCGTCCGGCAGCCATGTGTGGGTGGGCACGAAGCCCACCTTGGTGCCGAACCCGACAACCGCCAGCACGAACGACAGGCGCACCCCGTCACGCGCCAGCGCCGAGCCACGAGCGAAGAGGCGGGCAAACCGCGGCACGTAGGAGCTACCAAGCGCATGCGTCCCCGTCGCGTACAGGACGATGATCGCCAGCAGCGCAATGCCAAGGCCGCTGGAGGCGATCAGAATGTACTTCCAGGACGCCTCGAGCGCCGCGTCGGTCCGGTCGATTGCCACCAGCAGCGCCGAGACGATCGTCGTCAGCTCGACCGCCACCCAGAGGGTGCCGAAGTCACTCGCCAGCGGCACCAGCAGCATGCTCCAACCGAACAGGTTCAGCAACCCGAAATACCGGCGCGCGAAGCGGGGGAAATCCCCCTGACGCTCGTCGGCATGCAGATAGCCGATCGAGAACACCGCCGCGGTGGCGTACAGCAGACCAGTGGTGGCGAGGAACAGGGCCCCGAGCGAGTCCAGTCGCAGCCACCCGCCCGCGGCATGCACCGAGCGACCGTGCTCCACGGCGAGCGCCAGCGTGATCGCCAGACCGAAGCTCACCAGACCGGCCGCGAGCGTCGCCATGCGCGCCGCACGCCAGCCCGGCGCGATGCTGACCAGCGTGGCGACCAGCGGCGCCGCGAGGATGACGAACAGCGCCCAGCTCATCCGCTCAGCCGGTTCAGCACGTCGGTGCGCACCGCGGTGCGCGCGACGGCGAGGTACTGGACCAGTACGACGAACACGAGCACCCCGACCAGCACGTCGAATAGCAGCAGCAGGGCAAGGATGATCGGCAGCCCAGCCGCGATCACGAGACTCGCGACCGAGACGGCGTTCTCCAGCGCGAGAAAACCGAGCAGCTGCGACGGTGCATGCGGGCGCACCACCATCAACACGAACGCCACCAGAATGCCACCCAGCGCGACCGGCAGCGCCTCGAGGGGCAGCGCGGCCTCGCCGCCAATGTGGATTGGGCGCAGCACCACGAACGCTAACGCGCTCAGCATGATCGCGATCAGGATCGAGGACGGCACGCTGATGCTCGACGGCACCCGTGGATCGGTCTCGAGGTTGCGCAGCACGAACCGGATCCCGACGGGAAACAGCAGCGCTTTCAGCCCGATCGTCACCGCGGCCAGCACATACAGAGAGCTGCCGCCGCGCCCACTGGCCGCAGTCGCGAACGCGAGCGCGGCAACGACGGTCGAGCTGAGCGCGTAGATACGAAGCTGCTCCCAGACGTCCGGCGAGCGCAACATACCGAGCTCAAGCAGCAACACGACCACGGCGGTGATCGTTGCCGCGGCACCGAACACGCTCAGACGCACCGCGCCGAAGGACGGTCCGAACAGGAACATCACGACCGCCAGCACAGCCAGCATGAAGCTGGCGACCGTGAACTCGGGGATCTTGTACAGGCGCAGCTTCGCGAAGCTCGACTCGATCACCACCACCGCAACGCCGATTCCGACCGCTTTGAGGAACAGCAGCCCGATCGCCTCCAGCACGTGGTCGAGTCGGCCGTCCGCGGCCAGGCCCCAGGGGACCAGGAGCACATTGGCGAAAATCGTGTAGAGCACGAGCTGCTTGACCGCCGAGCCCCAGCGCAGGAATGCCAGTCCGGGCCCGGAATGCTCAGTCACGCGGCCCTCCTCGATCTGGCCGAATTCCAGCGTTCCTCCGTGGCTCTCGACCGGGATCCGTCCAGTCTCGGTCAGCACGAGCATGAAGAACGCCGCAACGATCAGCAGATGGCTCGGGCGCACCACCTCGACCACCGAGGAGCGCAGGGTGGCGCCGAGAACGTAGGGCAGGTCGGTATGCGTCGTGAGCGCGACGACGAAGATGACGAAGATCACCGTTGGCTCGTTCAGCGCGCCGAATGAGCGCAACCGGCTCGAGCCGAGCTGGGCATAGGGGCTACCGCTATCGATCGCGGCGATCGAAATGGCGAAGCTCGCCATCCCCAGAATCAGCCCGCCGCCGAGGATGTCACCCATATACCCCAGCGGCAGCCCGAAACTGGTCAGCACCGGGATCAGCAGGGGCACGGTCGCGTAGCCGGCAAAGCTCACGTACGGCGCCGCACGGAACAGGGGCCCGGCCGGCTCCGGCAACACCGTCTCCTTACGCAGGAGCTTCGCGATGTCGAAATACGGCTGCAGCACGTGCGGGCCCTGCCGCTGCTGGATTCTCGCCTTCGCCCACGCAATCAGGCCGCTGATCAGCGGAGCCATTGAGAGCACGGAAACGACCTGCAGAACCTGGACAGCCCAGTCGGGTAGGGTCGGCACGACGCTGACAAGCTCCTCTCGCGTGAAGCGGTTTCGCGAAAGGAGCCATCAGCCCTCGCGGGCGGTTCAGGAGCAGCGCTCCCGCCAGGACTCCATCTGGCTGGTCCAGAACATAGCGGAAGCTGTTCCTGGCCCGATGAGCCGCAACCGATGACGGGTATCATCTGCCTAGGCGATGAAGCCCGCCTGAAACCGCCGATCGTGGCTGATGGCTTCTGCCGTGAACCGAACCGGTGGAAGCTAACGTGGCGTTGCACAGCATTCTCTTTATGTCCGCGGAGGCCAGGGCGGAGGCCGACGGGGCGCAACAGCCGGAGTGCTTTGCGGACCTGAACCTCGATCAGGTTCTGGCGTCGATGATCGCCGGGCGCGAGGAGTATGAGCTCGCACCCTTCTTCTACGTTCCGTTGCGCGATGTCGCGGCGGTGCGCTATCGCCATGAGATCCTGCGCGATCTCGAGAAGACGGCGCTGTCCGCGACGGTGGGCGGGTTCGCGCGGCGGATGCAGTCGATGCGCGAGCAGCTTGCGCGAGCCGACAAGCTCCACTACCAACATCAGCGGCAGAGCTTGTTCCTGGATGCGGTGGATATTTACTGTCAGGCTGTCACCACCCTGGCCCAGGAGCTCTCCGTGCTCGAGGTCGGATCGCGCGGCATCCTGGCCTTGCGCGAGCACTTGGCGCACTACATCGCATCCGACGTGTTCACCTCGCTCGCCGGCGAAACGCAAGCGCACAAGGAAGCTCTCGCCGACGTGACCTACAGCGTGCACATCAAGGGAAACCGGGTCAGAGTCAGCAAGTACGAGGGGGAGGCTGACTACAGCGCGGAGGTGCTGGAGACGTTCGCGAAGTTCAAGCAGGGAGCGGTGAAGGGTTACCGATTCAAGTTTCCGGACTTGCTGGCCATGAACCACATCGAAGCGCAGATCCTTGAGCTCGTCGCGCGACTGCATCCCGATGTCTTCCTGGCGCTGGACGATTACTGCGCGCGCCGTCGAGACTATCTCGATGACACGATCGGTGCGTTTGACCACGAAGTTCAGTTCTATGTCGCCTATCTGCAATACATCGAGCGGTTCAAGTCAGCCGGGCTGAGGTTCTGCTACCCCCGCGTGTCGGATCGGTCGAAGGAGGTCTGCGCCAATCAGGCCTTCGACCTGGCGTTGGCCACCAAGCTCGTGTCCGAGCAAGCATCGGTGGTATGCAACGACTTCTTCCTGACCGACCCGGAGCGCATCTTGGTGGTCACCGGGCCGAACCAAGGTGGCAAGACCACGTTCGCGCGGATGTTCGGCCAGCTGCATTACCTCGGGAGCCTTGGATATCCGGTTCCCGGAAGCATGGCGCGGTTGTTTCTGGCCGACCAGGTGTTCACCCACTTCGAAATCGAGGAGGATCTTGCGACGCTGAGGGGAAGGCTCGAGGATGAGCTGTTCAGAATCCATGACGCTCTGAAGCAGGCCACGAGCAGCAGCATCGTCGTGATGAACGAAAGCTTCAGCTCAACGACGCTCAACGACGCTATGTTTCTCGGGACCGAGGTGATCACGCAGCTGATCGAGTTGGGGTCACTGTCCCTATACGTGACGTTCGTTGACGAGTTGGCGTCGCTCAGCGATGCGACGGTGAGCATGGTCAGCACGGTGCAGCCCGACAACCCAGCCGAGAGGACATACCGGGTGATCAGGAAACCTGCCGACGGGCTCGCGTACGCGGCGGCGATCGCCGAGAAGTACGGCCTCACATACGAGTCGCTGAGCAGGCGGATCGCGCGATGAAGGCCTTCCTGATGCATCGAGATCAGGATTTCGACCTGCAGCGCGAACTGCCGGTGAACGAAGCAGCTCTAACGCAAGACCTAGAGCTCAACACACTGTGCGGCGCGATGGCCGCAGGTGACGCAGTCCTGTTTGAGCTGGCCAAGCGAGGGGTGCTGTGCAGTCTCCAGGATCCGGAGGCGATCGTCTACCGCCAGCAGGTCCTCGGCGATTGTCTAGCGCAGCCCGCACTGGTGAGAGAGCTGTACGAGATTGCGGTTGAAGCGATCAAGGCCGAGCAGCGCGTGTGGAGCGGCATGTACGGATCGCCGACCACGACGCTGAATCGGTCGGTGCAGGTGATGGGGCTGTTCGTGTCCGCTCTCCATACACTTCGAGCGTTCGCCGACGAGCATGCCGCCAAGTTTCGCTCGGGAGGGTTCTCGCGCCTGTTCGCGATGCTCGCGACGGAGCTGCGCGACGAGTACTTCGAGAGCATCGAAGCACATCTGAAGGAGCTCAAGTTTCGCCGAGGCGTGCTGATCGGCCTGAGACTCGGCCGGGCCAACAAGGGCGTTGACTATGTGCTACGGAAGCCGGTCGAGCAGAGCTGGATGCAGCGATTCTCGATCGGCAGCCGGTCGGGGTACAGCTTTACGATCTCCGACCGCGACGAGAGTGGCTTCAAGGCCTTGTCGGACCTGGAAGGGAGGGGAATCAGCCTCGTCGCCAGCGCGGCCGCACAGTCGGCCGACCACATTCTGAGCTTCTTCACCATGCTACGAGCGGAGCTCGGCTTCTACGTCGGCTGCCTGAACCTGCACGAGCGGCTCGCCGAGTTAGGCGAGACGACCTGCTCACCTGTGCCCCTGTACCCGGGCCGCCCCGCCCTCTGCGCTCGGGGGCTCTATGAACCGTGCCTCGCGTTGGCCGTGAACGGCAGGGTGGCCGGCAACGATGTCAGCGCCGAGGGCAAGGTGCTTGTGATGATCACAGGCGCCAATCAAGGAGGGAAGTCGACCTTTCTGCGGAGCGCGGGCTTGGCGCAGCTGATGATGCAAAGCGGAATGTTCGTGGCGGCGGAGTCATTCAGTGCCAATGTCTGCGACGGCATGTTCACGCACTACAGGCGCGAAGAAGACTCCACGATGGAGAGCGGCAAGCTCGATGAGGAGCTCAGGCGGATGAGCGAGATCGCGGACCGGATCACACCAAACAGCATCCTGCTGTGCAACGAGTCTTTCGCCGCCACAAACGAACGGGAGGGATCCGAGATAGCGTGGCAAGTGGTCAGCGCGCTGACAGAAGCCGGGGTCAAGATCCTGTTCGTCACCCACCTGTTCGAACTCGCGCAGAGGTTCCACATCCAAAGGCTCGAAACGGCCCTCTTCCTGCGGGCCGAGAGGCAGTCTGACGGTCACCGCACGTTCCGCCTCCTGGAGGACGAACCGCTTCCAACGAGTTTTGGCGAGGACGCCTATCGAAAGATTTTCGGCACCGAGCGCGAAGCAACCGCGCCCGATGCTCCCGCCGACGGTTCCAAGAGCCCGTGCACGCCGAGAACAGCCGCCTGACTGGCCACTGCCGCGCGCGGGCGCGTGCTGGAAGCGGTCGACGAGCTGCATGCTTGTCAGGTGAGCCGACGGCCAATCCAGACAGCGAGGCGATGCGATGGAACTGAAATCGGAGGTCTTGACCGCAGAGATGCTCGAGCCGGGAAGCGGCGAGCTGGTCCGTACGCCGATTGAGGTGCGCTTCGATCCGCTGACGGGCCACAGCTCGCGGGTGCTGCCGGAGCGGGGGCTGATGCCCGTGAACGATTTCGACCTGGCAGCATTTGCGCGTGAAAGCGCAGGCCGCTGTCCGTTTTGCCCCGATCGCATCGATGAGCTGACGCCGAGGCTGCCGGCGGCGATCGATTCCGACGGACACATCGCGCGGGGTGCGGCAGTCCTGTTCCCGAACCTCCACGCGTATTCGCCTCACAGCTCGGTGTCGGTCTACTCGCCCCGGCTGCACTACCTGCCGCTCGGGGAGATGACCGAGCCCCTGATCGCTGACAACCTCGCGACGCAGGTCGTGTTCGCGCGGGCGGTGATGGCGGCCGACGAGGATGCGCGATGGGCGTCGATCAACGCCAACCACATGCTGCCCTCGGGAAGCTCGCTGTTCCATCCCCATCTGCAGGGTGTCGTCGATCCGCAGCCAACGACGTTCCAGCGTCTGCTGGCCGATGTTCCGGCCGAGCGGTTCGACGCGTATCTCGAAGCCGAGCGTCGCAGTGGCGCGCGCTATCTCGGCAATACCGGAGAGGTCGAGTGGCTCGTCAGCTTCGCCCCGATCGCACCCGCCGAGCTGAGAGCGTTCTTCGCGGGCTGTTCCTCGCCGGTCGAGCTGGACGACGGTCTAATCCGCGAGCTCGCGCACGGGTTGGCGCTGGCTCTGGGCGCTTACGCGGAGATGGGCTTTGAGAGCTTCAACCTCGCGATCTACGGGGCGCCTCCGGAGACCAACGGCTATCCGTTGAACCTGCGCCTCGCGTGTCGGTCCAACCTTCAGCCTTTCTACCGCTCGGACTCGACTTTCCTGGAGCGCCTGCACTGGGAGGGCGCGGTCGATCTGGCGCCCGAGAGTGTCGCCGAACGGATCGGGAATCGCTTCCAGCGTTAGCGCTGTGCGCTAGCTGCCGTTGCGAAGCGCGGCGGCGGCGGCGACGATGTCGGATTCGTATGGCGCGGTAGCCGCGCTTGAAGGCTAGCTTCATCGCGGTGGTTCAGTTTGCGCCCACGAGCGGCTTCTGCTCACCGTGCTGCTGCGGCTAATGGGCAAGTGGGCCTCGTAGCTACCCCGCTGGGGTGATCGGGTTCTCCCGGATGTGCCGTTCGGACACATGTGAGACAAACGTGGAACACCGGAGGGACACCATGAGCTACTAC
>Ga0209839_10000914_pt1 | contig 15040 bp, 14 predicted proteins | sample OrgsoiDNA2013050_FD_185800 | JGI IMG/M metagenome (GOLD analysis project Ga0209839, IMG submission 185800) | Permafrost soil microbial communities from the Arctic, to analyse light accelerated degradation of dissolved organic matter (DOM) -... | ecosystem: Environmental > Terrestrial > Soil >... | reverse complement strand
GGGAGCGCCTGACCCGGAGCACCGGGCTCCGGTCGGCGGCACAGAGTCACTCGTCGCCCTTCTCGAGGATCCGCAGGAGCGCCTTGGAGATTGGCACGGCCGTGAGCTCGATCTGCCAGGGCCGGGCGCCGTAGCCCGCCAGTTCGGCGCTTACGGTGGCAGGCGCCGGCTCCGCCGGAGGCTGCCAGGAGAGGCGGCGGACCGCGTCGGGAGGCACCAGGTTCTCGGTGGGGAGGCCGTTGGCGTCCGCGAGGGCGGCCACGACGGCTCGCACCGCCGTCAGCCGCTTGGCCGCCTCCGGATCGCGATCCGCCCATCGATGGGCCGGCGGCGGCCCGTCGCTCGGCGGGGCGGATGCCTCCGGCAGGGACCGGTCCGGCAGGGCCCTCGCCCGGCTGATGGCCGCGGTCCAGTCGGTCAGGTTGCGCCGGGCTCCGCGCCCGGTGAAGCCCGCAATCTCGGCGAGCTCCTGCGTCCCGGCCGGGGTTGACCGAGCGGCCTCGACGATGGCGCGATCAGGCAGCACCTTGGTCGGCGACAGGTCCCGCTGCCGGGCAATCTTGTCGCGCTCCAGCCACAGCTCGCGGACGATGGCCAGGCCGCGGCGGTTACGCACCCGGTGAATGCCGGAGGTGCGACGCCACGGGTCAGTCCTGGGCTCCGGCGGGCCGGCCGCGAGCACGGCCGCGAACTCCTGCCATGCCCAGTCCAGCTTCCCCTGATCGGTCAGCTGCCGGGCGAGCATGTCGCGCAGTTCGACGAGCACCTCGACGTCGAGGGCCGCATAGCGCAGCCACTCCTGCGGCAGCGGCCGGGTGGACCAGTCGGCGGCCGAGTGCGTCTTCTCCAGGCGCAGCTCCAGCAGCTCCTCGACCAAGGTGGCGAGCCCGACGCGCGGATAGCCGAGCAGCCGGCCGGCCATCTCGGTGTCGAAGACACGGCGCGGCCGGTAGCCAAGCTCGGCCAGGCACGGCAGGTCCTGCGACGCCGCGTGCAGCACCGCCTCGGTGCCGGAAAGGGCGTCGTCGAGCCCGGACAGGTCCGGGCACGCGACAGGATCGATCAGGACCGTGCCCGCGCCCTCCCGCCGCAGCTGCACCAGAAACGCCCGGTGGCCGTAGCGGAAGCCTGAGGCCCGCTCGGCGTCGACGGCGACCGGGCCGGATCCGCCGGCGAGCGCGCGGATCGCCGCTTCCAGCGCCACGGCGGTTGTGACCAGCGGGGGCAGGCCATCGCGCGGCTCCAGGAGCGGCACGGCCTGGGGCTCGGATTCCTCCTCGCCATCCAGTTGTGCCACCCGCTGCGTCGCCTGAGAATCCGGTACCGACTCTGCGGGCACGCTGGCCCCGGCCCCGGCCGGGCCGGCCTGGCTGTTACTAGCGCCGCTGTCGCTAGCGCCGCTCACTGCGGTCGCCTGCGGCCCGGCGGCCGCAGCGCGGAAACTCCCAGCGGCGGCAGTCCTGCTGCCATGCAGAGCGCATCGCACCATGCGGCCACGTGCCCGTCCAGGGCTGGCCGTGCGTCACCGCTCGCCGTCGCCGTCCACGACGCCCGTAGCTCGAATCCGGTGGACATAGGATCATCCTGCTTCGAGCCGAACCCCTCCGTCACCACGCGAGTCACCGTCCCGCTGGTCTGCCCGTAGCCCGTCGCCCTCGCGTCCAGCGCCTCCACCAGCCAGGTCCAGCCCACCTCGGCGATCAGCGGATCGGCCGCGATCTCGGGGTCGAGCTCGGCTCGGACGTAGGCGATGATCCGGAACTGCCCCGCCCAGCCGGCCTGGCCGGCCGGATCGTAGAGCAGTACGAACTTCCCCCAGCCGATCTCAGTGTCCCCCTCCAGCACCGATGCGGCAATCGCGGCCGCATATGGTGCCAGCCGCCGTGGGGCTGGCTCATCCTCGAAGGCCAGCTCGGGGCGGGCATCACGCTGCTGTTCCAGGCCAGCTTCCAGGTCCGCCACGGCAAGCCGGAAAGATGCCTCGTCTGAGCCGGCTTCCGCTGGCTGCCCGGCGGACTTCAGTGTCGTCTGGGCGATGGGCACTGGCGCGTGATCCTCATGCCACCTGGCCGCGCAGCTCGGCGGCCTCCGCCGGCTGGAAGTTGAACCGCGCAACGCCGATTAGCAGCGCGGCACCGCAATCAGTGCAGGACCACTCCAGACAGTCGCCATCGGGGCAGTCCGGGCACTCACCCGGCTGGTCATAGATCTGCTCAAACGGACGATCCCAGTCACAGTCCGAGCAATACCGAACAATCTGTGCCATCTGGAACCTCCTTATCGGTATGCCGTCCTCAGCCGCGAGACCTGAGCTCATTGACGGGGGAGTCGGGCTCAGCACTGATGCTGGCACGGCAGCGTCCCAGGTCTGCGGACCTTGGACGGCGTGTCATGCGGGCTTTTGACGGGAAAGCCCCCCGGCAGTGCCGCCGGGCACCCGGCCGACGGCCCTGTGAGACCATCCCTGTTGTGACGTCGTCGACCGCGGACTCCCCCTTTATGCGTGCCTGCCGTCGGCTGCCGGTGCCGCATACGCCGGTTTGGTACATGCGCCAGGCGGGCCGGTCGCTGCCGGAGTACCGGAAAGCCCGGGCTGGCATGGCCATGCTCGATGCGCTCTCGACCCCCGACCTCATCACCGAGTTCACCCTGCAGCCGCTGCGCAGGTACGACGTAGACGCGGCGATCTTCTTCAGCGACATCGTGGTCCCGCTGCGGGCGGTCGGCGTCGGCATTGACATCCGGCCCGGCGTCGGCCCCGTGGTCGACGAGCCGGTCCGCCGCGCGGCGGACATCGGCCGGCTGCGCCCGCTCGACGCCGGGGATATCCCGTTCGTGACCGAGGCGGTCGCCAGCCTGGTGGCCGAGCTCGGGGGCAAGCCGCTGATCGGCTTCGCCGGCGGTCCGTTCACCCTGGCCTGCTACCTGGTGGACGGCGGCCCGTCGAAGAACTTCGAGATCACCAAGTCACTGATGTACGGCCAGCCGGACCTGTGGGACGCGCTGCTGGGCAGGCTGGCCGACATCACGATCTCGTTCCTGCAGGCTCAGGTGGCGGCGGGCGCTTCCGCCGTGCAGCTGTTCGACTCCTGGATCGGCACGCTGAGCCCCGAGGATTACCGCAGGTCGGTCCTGCCGCACAGCAAGCGGGTCTTCGAGGCGCTGGGCGCGACGGGCGTGCCGCGGATCCACTTCGGCGTGGGCACCGGAGAGCTCCTGGGCCCGATGAGCGAGGCGGGCGCGGACGTGGTCGGCGTCGACTGGCGGGTGCCGCTGGACGAGGCGGTCCTCCGGGTCGAGCCCGGCAAGGCCCTGCAGGGCAACCTCGACCCGTCGCTCCTGCTCGCCCCGTGGGAGGTCATCGAGGAGCGGGCCCGGCAGGTGCTGGACCGGGGTGCCGCAGCCGAAGGGCACATCTTTAACCTCGGGCACGGCGTCCTGCCGGAGACTAGCCCGGACGTGCTCGCGCGGCTCACGGACCTGGTGCATGCCGTCAGCCGGCCGGGGTCGGCCGGGCGCGGCGCCGACTGACCCGCCGCCACCCGACGTAGCCGAGACCGGCCAGGACCGTGATGACGACCGCGAACGGCAGCACGGTACCCAGGGCGGTCAGCACCCACGCGGCCGCGCGGCGGAGCCCCCGCCAGCCGGCCGCCAGCCCTGTGGTAAAGCCATGCCGCGGTCCCCGGTGTGCCACCGGGTGCGGCCGCGGGCTGAGCAGCAGCAGGGAAATGGTGGCATAGGTCGTCTCGTGATCAAGCGCCCGCTGCTGGGCCTGCAGCGCCTCCAGCGTGGACTCGTCGTTACTGATCTGCTCCTGTACCTGCAGCAGTCCGGTCACTGAGCCGGCCCGCCGCAGGAGGGCCCGGAGCTGGGCGATCGCGTCCTGCTGCGACGTGACGCGGCTGCTGACGTCGGCCACCTGCTGAGTCACGTCGCTGGACTGCTGGCTCAGCGAGGTCTGCCTGCCGAGTGCGGACAACTGGCCGAGGGCCGCCGGGTAGCTCGCTCCGGGAACCTTGAGCGTCAGGCTGACCTTGGGCGGCTGGCCGCCGGACCGGCTCGCCAGCGCCTGCTCCGCGGCGGTGTATCCGCCGGCCGCGGCAATGTCGCTCATGGCGCTCGACGCCGCCCTGGCGGTGTCGAGCACCCGGACGGTGAGGTTCGCGGTCTGAATGATGCTCTGGCCGCCTTGCGCCAGGGGGGCCGCCTGGACTGCGGCCGGCTGACGGGCAGTCCCGTTAACGCCCGCGTAGGGCGCCGAGGCGGCCGTGCCGGCGGCTGCCCCAGCGGCGATCCCGTGGCCGGCCGATGATGCGGCTCCGGTTCCGGCTCCGGCCCCGGCTCCGGAGTTGGAGCACCCGGCCACGAGCAGTCCGGCTCCCGCGAGGAGCACGGCACAGGAAGCGACGGTGATGCGCGCTGGCATCCCCCGCGCGTGGAGTACGCCAGCGGCGCGCTCGGGGCGGATTGCGCTGGCCGGCCTCGCGGCACGGCGCCTGACCCTGATATTCATGGTGCTGGGACGCGCCCGCGGTCCGTCCGGTTCCCCGGCCCGGCGATAATCGATCCCGTGACTGTCCCGACCTTCGGCAAGACTGGCCCGGCCTTTCCCAAGATCGAGCTGCACGTGCACCTGGAGGGCACCGTCCGGGCGGGCACGCTGCTGCAGATCGCCCGGCGCAACGGCGTGACGCTGCCGGCCGATACCGAGGACGGCCTTGGCGACCTGTATGAGTTCCGCGACTTCGCCCACTTCATCGAGACGTGGGTGATCACCACCGGCGCGCTGCGGACTGACCAGGACTTCCGGCAGGTCGTGGTCGACTACGCCGCCGAGGCGGCCGGCCACGGCGCGGCTTACCTGGAGGGCATCTTCACGCCTGCCGAGCCGGTCGGCCGGGGCGCGCGCTGGGATGAGGTCTTCGGCGGATACTGCGACGGCGCCCAGGAGGCCCGGGAACGGCACGGGGTCCAGGTCAGGCTCACGCCGGACATCCCGCGCGGTTTCCCGCAGGAAGCTGCCGAGCAGACCGCCCGGCACGCGGTCGCCTACCGTGACCGCGGCATCGTCGGGCTGGGCCTGGGCGGCCTGGAGGCCCAGTTCCCGCCGGAGCCGTACGCGCCCGCCTTCGCGCTGGCCCGCGAGGGCGGCATTCCCGCCGTGCCGCATGCCGGGGAGGCGGCGGGGCCCGCCTCGATTCGCGGCGCCCTCGACGCGCTGCACGCGGTGCGGATCCGGCATGGAATCAGGGCCGTCGAAGACCCCGCCCTGGTCGGTGAGCTAGCCGCCCGGGGCATCGTGCTGGATGTCTGCCCGGTGTCCAACCTGCGGACCGGCGTGGTCGCCTCGCTGGCCGATCATCCGCTCCCGGACCTGGTGGCGGCCGGCGTCGCCTGCTCGGTGTCCACCGACGATCCGGCGATGTTCGGCACCGACCTCGGCGTCGACTACCAGGTCGCGCAGCAACTCGGAGTCTCCGCCCGCGACTGCTACCTGGCTGGCCTCGCCGGCGCGCTATGCGACGACGAGACCCGCGACACGCTTCGAAAAATCGGCGATAACTACAGCTGGGCGCATCTGCCAGCCGCGTCAGGCCAACCATCATGACGCCGGCCAGCGGCCCGCCCGGTGCCGGTCAGCAGGAACCGGCGCAGCCAGGATCGGGCCAGCCGGGCCAGCCGGGCCAGCCGGGGAACGGGCTGCGGGGGAACGGGCTGCGGGGGCGATCGGTGGCCATCGTGGGCGGCGGGATCGCGGGCCTGACCGCCGCGTTCCTGCTGCGCGACGCCGGGATGACGGTCACCGTCCTGGAGGGTTCCCCGCGGATCGGCGGGAAGCTGGCCGTCTCGCAGGTCGGCGGGATCGAGGTCGACTCCGGTGCCGAGGCGCTGCTGGCCCGCCGGGAAGAGGGCGTCGGGCTGATCGCCGATCTCGGCCTGTCCGGCGACCTGCAGCGGCCGGGCACCACCGCGGCCGGAATCTGGACGCGCGGCGAGGTGCGGCCGCTGCCCAGGCGGCAGTTCATGGGGGTGCCCGCCGATTTCGGCGAGCTTGCGGCCGCGGGCCTGCTATCCGCCGAAGGGCTGGCCAGGGCTCGGCAGGACGCCGAGCTTCCCGCCGAGGCCGGGGCGCCCCCCGGCGACGCCGGCGATACCTCCGTGGCCGAGCGGGTCGGCGGCCGGCTGGGCGCGGAAGTGGTTGACCGCCTCGTTGAGCCTCTCCTCGGCGGCGTCTACGCCGGCCGCTGCGACGACCTGTCCTTCCAGGCGACCCTGCCGGCCCTGGCCGCTGCCGCTCCGCGGTTCCGCTCGCTCAGCGAGGCGGTGACCTCCCTGCTGCCGCCCGCCCCCGCCCGGGGCGCCGCGCCCGCCCGGGGCGCTGGGGCCACCCGGGGCGCCTGGGACGCTGGGGCTGGCCAGGATGCCGCGGGCGGGCGCGATCCTGCGACGCCTGACGTCATGGTTGGGCACCTGCTGTCGTCACAACGACAGCAGGTGCCCAACCATGACACTGGCCAGGGCGGCGAGCCGCAGGCGGCGTCGGCTGCGGCACCGCCGCCGGTGTTTACGACGCTCACGGGCGGGCTCGGCGCAATGCCGCCCAGCCTGGCGGCCGCGTCGGGCGCCGTGATCCGGACCTCCGCGATGGTCCGTGAGCTCACCCGGCGTCCCGGCGGGTGGCGGCTGACGGTCGGCTCGGCCCACGCGCCGCAGTGGCTCAGCGCGGATGCCGTCATCCTGGCGCTCCCCGCCCGGCCCGCGGGGCGCCTGCTGGCCGGGGTCGTCGGCGCCAGCCCGGCCGCCGCCGCGCTGGCCGAGATCAGCTACGCAAGCATGGCCGTGATCACCCTGGCCTACCCGGCCACGGCGTTTCCGGCCCCGCCGTCCGGCAGCGGCTTCCTGGTCCCGGCCGTGGACGGTCATGCGATCAAGGCGGTGACGTTCAGCACCGTCAAGTGGCCGCACCTGGGCCGCGGGCCGTCGGGGTTGCACATCGTCCGCTGCTCGGTGGGCCGGCTGGGGGACGAGGCCATCCTGCAGTGCGACGACAGCGAGCTAGTGCAACTCGCCGTCGCGGACCTGGCGACGGCCGTCGGCGTGCGCGGCGGGCCGGTCGACTCCAGGGTCACCCGCTGGGGCGGCGGGCTGCCGCAATACAGCGTCGGTCATCTGGATCGGGTGGCGCGGATCAGGGCAGGGGTCGCGGCTCAGCCGGGCCTGGCCGTCTGCGGGGCCGCCTACGACGGCGTCGGGATCCCGGCCTGCATCGCCTCGGCCCGGCTGGCCGTCAGCCAGGTGCTCTCCTACCTGCGGGCCGACCAAGCCGTCGGCCCCTGACCGTCCGCTGGGCCCACTGGGATGTTCAGCGGCGCGGGCGGGATGCGGCGCGGGCGGGATGCTGAGCGGCGCGGGCGGGATGCTCAGCGGCGGGATGCTCGGCGGGATGCTCAGCGGCCGCCCTTGCTCCAGGCCGCCGTGTCGCTCCGGCACGCGGCGATCCGCACCGCGGCGCTGGCGACCGCTTGGTCCGACGAGAGGCGCGGGCAGGCCGTACTCGCGGCGAGCATGCTGAGCAGGACCGCGCTCAGCACCACGACCACCATGATGGAGATCAGCCCCACCGGCCGCGGCAGCTTGGCGCAGATTGCCTCGGTAGTCGGCATGGCCTCCAGCGACGTGAGCCGCGTGAAGGTCGCGAACATCGACTTCAGCCGGGGGTCACCCGCCTGCAGAGTCAGCTCGATCTGTTCTAGAATTAGTTGCTGGCGGGCGGGCAGGCTCATCTGTTTCTCCGGTACATCCATTACTTCCGCTGCCGTGCCGTCTCGGGGCCGGTCCCCGCTGAGGCCGGTCCGGACGAGACCCAGGCAGCCACTGCCGTCAGCTTTTACCCGCGTCACGAAAGCGAAACAGCCCGGGCGCAGGAGAGTTAATTTGCGCGGAGCCTATTCGCAGATCCGGGCCGGACATAATCCTGCAGTTCAGCCGCGGGGCCAGCCGCCGCGAACCGGCTTGGCCGTCGGGTCGGCGGCCGTTTGGGCGCGGTGCTCTGGGGAAGCGGGTACTGACTAGCCCGGCGAGGTGGACTCGGCTGAGGAAGCCATCGCCACCGCGCTCTGCGACCAACTGCTGGGCCAGGACAGCGAGCCGCTGGTGCCCCTCGTCCAGGTGATCGACGCGCGGCTGGCCGAGCAGGAAACCGACGGCTGGCGCTACGCGGACCTGCCCGAGGACGGGCAGTCGTGGCGCGATTCCCTGCGCTACCTGGACGCCGATGCGCGGGACAAGTTCTCCTGTCGGGTTCGCGCAGTGCGCGGCCGCCGATCAGGCGGCGGTGCTGCAGGCCGTGCAGGACCTGGCGTCGAGGGACTGGCACGGCCTGACGGCCAGCCATGTCTGGAGGCTATGGACGCGCTACGCGTGCACGGCGTTCTACTCCCACCCGCTCACCTGGAACGAAATCGGCTTTCCCGGGGCCGCCTAACCGCGCGGATACAAGAACCCGGCGGCCGTGCGGATGGGCTAAAGTACCGTCTCAATATGTGGAAGCTTCCGAGGGATCACCGGCTGCGCACGCTGTCGGTCCTGGTGGTCGGCGCAACCCTGTTACTGGGAGTACCGGCCACGGCGACCGTGGCTGTCGCGGCGGCCCGCACGGCCGCACGGCCCATCCCGCCGCGGGCACGGCCGGCGGCGATACACCCCGATGCCATCGGCGAACTTGACTGCAACGGCCTGAGCCCGATCCAGCGGCCGGTGAAACCGGACCTGGCGTGCGCCGACGTAGGCGGTAGCTGGGGCGGCAGGTTCTACGAGAACGGGCACTACATCGGGCACGACGAGCCGTCGCTGCGCTTCCTGTCGTCCCGGCCAGGCTCCGGCAGCAACTTCACCATGACCGAGAACCTGCCGACCGACCCGTCGGCCATGCCGACCGTGAAGCAGCCGGGGCACGACGTGACGCACTGGTTCGAGTTGTCCGTCGCGCCCTGGATCTCCACCACGGTCTGCGACCCCGATTCCGCGCCGCTCGCGACGTGCGCCCCGAGGTCGGACGCCAACGCGCCGCGCGGCAGCTACCTGGGCGGCGGAGCGGCGTTCGTGGAGCTGCAGTTCTACCCGCCCGGATTCGCTCCGGTAGCCGACGCCACTAGCTGCGACGGCACCCACTGGTGCTCAGCGCTCACCATCGACAGCCTGGAATGCACCGGCAACGGGAGCGGGTCCTGCAACCCTAACTGCACGGAACCGGTCAATTTCGGGTTCATCCAGACCAACGGCGTGCCCACCGGGCCACCGAGCCCGCAGAAAAGCGACCTGGCCACCGTGACCCCCAACGCCCGCACGCTGCTCATGAACGCGGGCGACAAGGTCACGGTTCACCTGTGGGACGCGAAGATCCCGGGCGGGCACGCGCTCGAAGCGCGAGAAACCGACCACACGACGGGGCGGAGCGGCTTCATGATCGCCTCGGCGAAGAACGGGTTCATGAACACCGATCCGTTCACCTGCGCCGGCACGCCCTTCAGCTTCCAGCCGGAGTACTCGAGCGCCCGCGCCCGCAACATCATTCCCTGGGGCATCGGGCCGTACATGATCAACACCGAGTACGAGATCGGTCACTGGGAGGCGTGCACCAGCGTCACGGGCCCGGCCAGCCTCACCGAGGGCGGCGTCACGGACATTTACTACAAGAACTGCGCGAGTCCGTACGAGCCGGCCGCGGACAGCGGCGGGGCGCTGGAGCCCGACGACGCGCCGTGTTATCCGAAGGGTGACACCCACGGAGGCCACGCGGCAGCGGATCTGGCCACGGGCTGCGACGTCTTCTTCGATGCCATCGGTGACCTCGATTACGACGGCCAGCCCTATTACCCGGACTGGCCGCGCTCGCTCACCGCCGGCGTCTTCCCGTCACCTTTCCGGCAACAGCAGCCAACCGCCAGCGGGCACCGTTATCCACAGATTCAGTTCATGACCGACGCCAGCGCGACCGAGTTCAACACCAACTGCAACCTGAGCACGGGCGCGGGCTGCGTCCTGCCGCCCAAGGGTCCCGGGCATTTCTACCCGTTCTTCACGCTGGCCAAAGTAGGCGGCAACTGCGTGTGGGAGTTCGGCAACATGCGGAGCGGCGCTACGTTCGGCGGCGATCGGCAGTACGGCAAGGTCGGGCCGGGCACCATCGGGGCGTTCGCGGGACCCATCCGCCGCAACCCGGGCTGCTGACCGGGCTGGGTGCCCGCCCCGTAAGGGCAGGGCTCCGGTAGAGGAGCGCGGGCCGCCCCCACCCAGAGGGATGACCGGGCCTGATGGACAATGTCGGTATGGCTGGCAATGAGAAGACCGACCCCGAGGCGGGCCGGCCTAAGGCACGGGAGCTCAACGACCTCATCCGTTACACCATGTGGTCGGTCTTCCGGGTGACCGGCGCCGGCGCCCTGGAAGCGGCGAGTGCGCAGACCAGGAGCGGGCGCTCCGGCCTCGCCGCCGAGGTCAGCGAACTGTGCCAGCACGCGGCCGGCAAGGACGTGGTCACCCGTGGCTGCTACGACGTGCAGGGCCTGCGAGCCGACGCGGACTACATGTTCTGGTGGATCGCACCGACCGCCGATGACCTGCAGGAGATGTACGCGCGGTTCCGCCGCACCGGCCTCGGCCGGGCCAGCGAGCCGGTGTGGTCGGCGATGGCCCTGCACCGCCCGGCCGAGTTCAACAAGAGCCACGTCCCGGCGTTCCTGGCCGGCGAGGACCCTAAGGACTACGTCTGCGTCTACCCGTTCGTCCGGTCGTACGAGTGGTACCTGCTCGACGACGCCGAGCGGCGCGGGCTGCTGGCCGAGCACGGGAAAATGGCCCGCGAGTATCCCGACGTCCGCGCCAACACGGTCGCCTGCTTCGCGCTCAACGACTACGAGTGGATGCTCGCGTTCGAGGCCGACGAACTGCACCGGATCGTCGACCTCATGCGTCACCTGCGCGGCTCGAAGGCCCGCCTGTACACGCGGGTCGAGATCCCCTTCTATACCGGCCGGCGCAAGCCGGTCAGCGAGTTGCTGGCCGCCCTGCCGTAATTGATGGTCATTAACGATGCCGTCGCCATGACGCCGCCGTGAGGGTCGTGAGAGTCGTGAGAGGACTGCCGTGAGAGGACTGCCGTGAGGCTCCTGCTGGCTAGGGAACAATTCAGCGCGGACCTGTCGTGGGACGCGCTGGCCCCGCTGCTGCCCGGCTGGCAGCTGGCGACCTGCCCGCCCACCGCGATCGCCGAGCACCTGGACGGCACCGACGTGATATGCCCGCTCGGGGCGCCGGTCGACGCGCAGACCCTCAAGGCCGGCGCCTTCGGGCTGATCCAGCAGTTCGGCGTCGGGCTCGACGGGGTCGACGTGGCGACCGCGACCGAGCTGGGCGTCTGGGTCTCCCGGGTGCCCGGCGACGCCGGCGGCAATGCCGACAGCGTCGCCGAACTGGCCGTGCTGCACGTGCTCGCCCTGGCCCGGCGGCTGGACGAGACCCGGGCCGCCCTGGCGCAGCAGCGGTGGCCAGACCGCCCGGTCGGCCGGTCGCTGTTGGACGCCACGGTCCTGATCGTCGGACTGGGCGCGATCGGCCTCGCGGTGGCCCGCCGCCTCGCGCCGTTCGGGCCCCGGCTGCTCGGGGTGCGCGCCCGCCCCGGCCGGGGCGGCCCGCCGGAGGTCGCCGACATCGGCGGCCCGGACCGGCTGCCCGAGCTGCTGAGCCAGGCCGACGTCGTCATCTGCTGCGCGATGCTGCATGCCGGGACCGAGGGCCTGTTCGGCGCGGCGCAGTTCGCCGCCATGAAGCCGGGCGCGATGTTCATCAACGTCGCGCGGGGCGCCCTGGTCGACGAGTCGGCGCTGCTCGCCGCGCTGGACTCCGGCCAGGTGGGCGCGGCTGGCCTGGACGTGTTCGTCCGCGAGCCCGCCGACCCGGATGACCCGCTGGTGCGCCATCCGCGGGTACTCGCCACCCCGCACGTCGGCTGGCTTACCGGGCTGATGTTCGACCGCACGGCGCAGGTGTTCGCGCAGAGCATCCTGCGCTGGGCCGACGGCGGGCCCCCACGGTGGGCGGTGAACGCCCCGGCGTTCCGCCGGTCCCGCGCCTAGCCTGAGCCAGCCTGCTAGCCGTTCTTGCGCAGGAACGCGGTCAGCCGGTCCAGCGGCCAGGTGTTGATGACGTCGTCGGGGCTGAGCCAGCCGCGCTGTGCGGTGCCGATCCCGTAGATCATGTTGGCCAGGTTGCCGACCGAGTGCGCGTCGCTGTCGATCGAGAACTTCACGCCCGCGTCGCGGGCCGCGCGGAGGTGCGCGGAGGGCAGGTCCAGCCGGGCGGGATGGGCGTTGATTTCCAGCGCCGTGCCGGTCCGCGCGCACGCGGCGAACAGCTCCGGCAGGTCCACGTCGACCGGCGGCCGCCGCCCGATCTTGCGGGTCAGCGGATGGCCGATGATGTTCACCTGCGGGTTCTCGCACGCGGTGATGAACCGCCGGGTCATCTCCGCCTGGGGCAGGCCGAAATGCGAGTGCACCGAGGCCACGCAGACGTCGAAGCCGGCCAGGAAGCCGGAGTCCCAGTCGACGCTGCCGTCGGGCGCGATGTTGAGCTCGGTTCCGTGCAGCAGGGTCATCGGCTGGGACTGCTCGGCGAGCCGGCGGACCTGCTCGCGCTGGGCCAGCATCTTCTCGTCGGTCATTCGCTGCATGAACAGGTTCGGCGCGTGATCGGTCACCGCGTAATACTCGTAGCCGCGCGCCCGGGCGGTGGCCACCATGTCGGCCAGCGACGCCACGCCGTCGGTGAGGTCGGTGTGGGTATGCAGGTCACCGCGGATATCGCCCTCGGTGACGAGCGCGGGCAGCTCGCCGCGCAGCGCCGCCTGGACCTCGCCGGTGTCCTCGCGCAGCGTCGGCGGGATCCACGCCATGCCGAGCCGGTCATAGACCTCCGCCTCGGTCCGGGACACGATCAGCTCCCCGGACCCGGCGTCGAACAGTCCGTACTCCGACAGCTTGAGCTTCTTGCGCACCGCGATCTCGCGGACGCGGACGTTGTGGGCCTGCGACCCGGTGAAGTACTGCAGCGCGGCGCCCCAGGCGTCCAGCGGGATCACCCGCAGGTCGACCTGGAGGCCCGCGTCGGTCCTGACTGAGGTCTTGGTCGGCCCGGAGCCGATGACGTCGGCCACCTCCGGGAGGCTGGTGAGCGCGGCCATCAGCGGGGCCGAGTCCGCCGCCGCGGCGAGCACGTCGACGTCACCGATGGTCTCCCGCGAGCGGCGTAGCGAGCCCGCGTACTCGCAGCGCAGGCAGCCGGGCACCGCGCTGACCGCCGCGACGACCCGGGCGGCCGTCTGCGCGGCGACGTTCAGCAGCACCCGGCCGCCGGCGGCTTCCAGCAGCTCGATGCCGCGCAGCAGCTTCTCCTCGCTCTTGGCGCCGAAGCCCCGCAGGCCGGTGAGCCGGCCGGCACTGATGGCCGCCCGCAGCTCGGCCGGCGAGCTGACCCCGAGCTCGGTGTGCAGCAGCATGGCCCGCTTGGGGCCGAGCGCCGGAATCCTGGTGAGCTGGAGCACTCCGTCGGGAATGTCGGCGCGCAGCCGCTCCAGCGCGCCGAAGGTGCCGGTGGCGCTGATCTCGCCGATCTTCTCCGCGATCGACTTGCCGATGCCGGGGATTTTCTGCAGCGCCGCCGGGCCGAGCTGAGCGATGTCACCGGAGTGGCCGGCGATGGCCCGGGCGGCCTTCTCGTAGACCCGCGCGCGGAACGCGTCGCCGCCGGTCATCAGCAGCAGTTCGGCGTACTCGCTGAGCAGCGCGGCCGCGCCGTCATTGGCCTGGGGCATGCCGACATTCTGCCTGCCTGGCCAGGGCTACGCCTTGCCGGGAGCTCAGAGGAGCTGGTCAGTGGCGGGGTCGGGGATGCCGTCGAAGTACTGGCTGAGGACCTGGCCGAACAGCGGCTCGTCGGGAGCGACCCGCAGAAATAGCGTCATGGACGAGCGCAGCTTCTGCGCGTCCAGGCCGCCGAAGATCTGCTCCGCGGTGCGGCCCCGCACCTCCGCGAGGACGCCTGCGCACTCGGCCAGCCGGGGGCCCAGCACGGGATGCCGCAGATAGGCCGTGGCCTCCGCCAGCGTGGAGATCGCGAACCATCTGGCCATCTGGCTCTGCCCGAGGCCGGCAACCTGCGGGAATACAAACCACATCCAGTGGCTCGTCTTGCGACCGCCCCGCAACTCCGCGGTGGCAGCTGCATAGGTTCCGGCGGCGTCCTGGGCGGCCACGAAACGCCCGAGATCATATGGGTCGTCCATCCTCATCTCCGTCTTGCGTCGCATTGTCTGCGGGCCGCATTGTCTGCGGGCCACACTGAGAGCGCTGACAGGCCGGCCAGCGCCAGGCAGAGCGGGGAGTACACGTGCCGATCGAGACCTGCGAACCGCGCTGACCGCGACGAAGGCGACACCAGCTGGGTTCGGCCGGCCAGTCCCAGCGTGCCTCGGACGGCGAGGACCGCGACCACGCCGCCGACTCCGACGCGGCGCCCACGCGGCCGCCCGGCAGGCCAGCCAGCGACCAGCGCACCCGCAGCGGCCAGCGCCCCGCTCACGGCGAAGCAGGCGGCCGGGACGGGCACGTCGCTGGCTCCGATGACTGCGTCCGCCAGGGCTGCCCGATCCGGGAAAGGCCACGCAGCCCCGGCACCCCAGATCGCATGCAGCGCGGAAAGTGCAAACAACCCAGCGCTGGCGGTGGTCGCCCCGGCCCGGCGGATACGCATACGGTGACGCTACCCGGCCGCATGCTTCGCCTGCAGCCGCCACGCACTCCGGCGCAGTTCCGGCTGGTGTTCGAAGAGTTCTTCTGGCTGGAGTGCGGCATCGCGCTGAAGCGGCGCAAGGCCAAGACCGTGCCCGGCATTCCGTTCGAGCTCACCGACAGCGTGCGCGAGAAAATAAAAGCGATGCTGCCGTTCAAGCCCACCGGGGCGCAGAAGCGCGTGCTGGGTG
>Ga0209839_10000911_pt1 | contig 15057 bp, 17 predicted proteins | sample OrgsoiDNA2013050_FD_185800 | JGI IMG/M metagenome (GOLD analysis project Ga0209839, IMG submission 185800) | Permafrost soil microbial communities from the Arctic, to analyse light accelerated degradation of dissolved organic matter (DOM) -... | ecosystem: Environmental > Terrestrial > Soil >... | reverse complement strand
CCGCTGCTCGGCTCTCCGCTGGCGGCCAAGCGGGCGACCAACAGCCCCCACCCAGACGCTTGCCCGGACCGGGCTTAGGAGCCGGAAAAGGGGCGGTCGTGCGTCGTCCCATCCCGAGGGTCCGTTTCCGGCGCTGGGCAGCCCCCCGCCCGAGGCCGCGAGGACGGTCGGCGGAGCCCGGCCCTTCCGAGCGCCCGCCCCTTACCCGGACGGGCGGAGGGAGTGAGGCTGCGCGCAGGGGCACCGATCCGGGCGCGCGTGTGTTTGCCACGAGCACGGGTCGCCGTCAACGCGAGTCGAACGTCCACCGGGGGCTTTCTCGCGCCTGCGGTCGAGCGGGCGCACACAGCGCGCCGTCATCAGTGGATCGCTTGCGCTCGCCTTCTTGGCCCATACCTGACGCGCTCACGGCGCGCCTTTTCCGCAAACGCTCGGCACCCCGGCTTTTGACCAGCGCGCCTTGCGGTGGTTTGCGGCTCCCCCTGCAGGGCGGCCGCGGAGGACCACCAGCCCAACGGGACCGGCCCCTCCATCTCCGCTGGCTGAACGGGCAGCGTAGCCCCAGAGCGCGAGTGCTGCCTGAAGGTGCTCGGTGTTGATCTTGCGTTTTCCATCGGCGAGCGCGGAGAGGAGCGCGAGGCGGATGGTGTGCGCTTCGGCGCAGGCTAAGAGCGCGCCGGCGATCCCGGGCGGGGTGGTGGCGAGCGCGAGCGAGAAAGGGCACGTCCTGGGATCACGCCAGACGGGTGATGTGCGAGGCGGACCCCACGCTCTCAGAGCGGATCCTCACCGGCCTCAGCAGCGGGGAGGGTTTGGTGTGGGCGTTGCGCGACCCGGCCGCCCAAGACGCAGGGATCACCGAACGAAGGTTGCTGGCGCTCGAGCCGACGAGCAGCAGGAACTCGTGAGGATGGTGAGGGGTCGCCTCGATCTGAAAGTTGGCGCGGCGGCCGACGGCGGTGCCGAACGCGACCAGCAGCTGGGTGAGGATCGCGACCGGGTCGGCCTCGGTTTCGGGCTCGAGCGCTCTGACGATCTCGCCCAGCAGCCCGTGGTTGGCGGCAGGGTCCGGTGGCGTCGGCCAGGCCGCCGGCGGCGGCACAGTCGACGATCGCGGGCTGTGCGCTGGTTGTTGGGACGGGGGATCGTCGAACAGCGTCCCGGTCGTGGCGGTCATTCGGCCTGCACCTCCGCGACCGCGGCCTGCGCAGGTCAGATCGACGATCGCATTCTGCTCGGCGTAGACGGCGATCAGCGCTTGGCTGGCGAGGTTGTTTCAGCTGCCGCGGGATCCGGCGCGAGAAGCGTGCAACAGCTCGAGCGCGCCGTCTGAGAACAGGTTGTCCTTGCGCCCGGCCAGTTGCAGGTGGTGGCGGACATACTCGGCCGACTCCCGCTCGGTCATGCCGGGCAGCTCGTAGCGAGCCCGATCCGCTGATCGAGCGCAGCGAACGATCCCATCCGCAGCCGCTTGCGCAGCGGCGGCTGGCCGAGCAGGATCCCCGCGAACGTAGGAGAGGTACTTGAAGCGGCCCTTGGCAGCCCGAATCGCGATTCGCAGCCTGCCCGATCCCTGGATCAGACTCACCTTGACGCCGTCACCGCTCGCCGCCGGCACCTGCGTCCGCACGCCGCGCCGAACCACCACCAACGCGGCCGTCCCGTCCATCGTGAGGGGGTCCGTCGCGCTGACCTGATTCGAGCTGATCGTGCCGCCGGTGAAGTCAGTGACCGTTCGCACGTAGCCAGGGTGATCGGCGATCCGCACCGCCACCACCGTGCATGCCCCAGCCACGGCGGACGCCAGCAGCGCCACACTCGCGATCAGCGACCAGACGAGGCCGGCCGAGCGGCGGAGCGACCCGTCGCCAAAGGATCGGACATTGGCCCCTGTCGCGCGAGCCCGGCTGCCGGCGCATCCGGACTAAGCCGCCGGCAGCCGTCGCGAAACTACGCAGCACTCGGTCATCCGTGGAACGCCGCGGCGCGAGACTCGGGTCGCTGCGGATGCCGAGGAAGTCAGGGCGTTCTAGCTTGCGTCCAATGGCTTCGCCAAGCGCCGCGCCGGATTCGTTCGACGTCGTGGAGGTGCTCGAGTCCCCGGCGCTCCTGTTGCGTGACCTGGTCACGACGCCGCGAGGCTTGTCCTCACGCGAGGCGCAACGCCGGCTGATCCAGCACGGCCCGAACGCGTTGCGGCGCCGGGGCGGCGTGCAGTGGCCACGCGAGCTTGGTCGCCAGCTGACTCATCCGCTGGCGCTGCTGCTGTGGGTGGCGGCGGGGCTGTCATTCCTGGTCGGCAGCCAAACGGTCGGGATCGCGGTCGTGCTCGTGATCGTGCTGAACGCGGCATTCGCATTCGCCCAGGAACTGCAGGCCGAGCGCGCCGTCGAGGCACTGGCTGGGTACATGCCCCAGCACGCGAATGTGCTGCGGGACGGGTCCCGGGGAGTGATCGAGGCGGTCGACCTGGTCCCGGGAGACATGGTGCTGCTCGAGGAGGGTGAGCGGATCGCGGCCGACATGCGGCTGCTGTCGGGCGGGATCGAGGTCGATCTCTCGACGCTCACGGGCGAGTCGGCGCCAGTGCTGCGATCGGCGGATCTGCAGGATGCCAACGTTCCGCGACTCGTTGCTCGCGATCTGGTGTTCAGCGGAACCACGTGCACCGGGGGCGAGGCCCAGGCGGTGGTGTTCGCCACCGGGATGCATACCGAGCTTGGTCGCATCGCGGCGCTGACCGAGCGGGTCGAGGAAGAGCCCAGCCCGCTGGAGCGTCAGGTGCGTCGCGTGGCCTGGCTGATCGCCGCGATCGCGGTGGCGATGGCGATCGCCTTCGTGCCGGTGGCGATATTCGTGGCCGGGTTGTCGGTCAAGCAGAGCGTCGTGTTCGCGGTCGGCCTGCTGGCCGGCAACGTGCCCGAGGGGCTGCTGCCGGTGATCACGCTCGCGTTGGCGGTGGCCGTGAGCGTGCTGGCCCGCCGGGGGGCCTTGGTCAAACGGCTGAGCGCCGTCGAGACGCTGGGCTCCACCGACGTGATCTGCACCGACAAGACCGGCACACTGACCGAGAACCGGATGACCCCGCTGGCGGCGTGGACCAAGGACGGCTCGGTGAGCCTCGAGGACAATGGGAAGCAGCCTCCGCACGCCGCCCGCACGCCGGCACTGGCCGCGCTCGCCGAAGCCGCGACGGCCTGCAACAACGCGCGGCTCGAGCCCGACGGCCGGATGACGGGCGATCCGACCGAGGTGGCATTGCTGCAGGCCGTCGCGCCCTGGGCGTGGACGTCGACGCCGATGCCCGCGACCGGCGGCGCCGTCACCAGTACAACTTCGACCCGCGACTCAAGCTGATGACCACGCTCGAGCGGCGATCCGGAGGCGAGTGGCTGGACACAAAGGGCGCCCCCGAGGTGCTCCTGCCCCTGTGCGTCGCGATTCTCACCGAGCGCGGCACGGAGGTTCCGCTCGACGACGCCGAGCGTGAGCGCATCACGCGCCGGGTCGAGGAGTACGCACAGGACGGGCTGCGCGTGCTGGCGCTGGCCAGGCGGGCCCTGCCAGCCGGCTCGGAGGTTCTCGCACGCGCGGACGCGGAGCGCGAGCTGTGCTTCCTGGGTCTGGTCACGATGCTCGATCCGCCCCGGCCGGAGGTCCGGGAGGCGATCGCCCAATGTCATACCGCCGGGATCCGGATCATCGTGATCACCGGCGACCATCCGCTGACCGCGGCGGCGATCGCCCGGCAGGTCGGGATCGGCGGCGAGCAGCTCGTTGTCGTCAACGCGGAGGAGCTCGGCCACCAGCACGAGGCCGAGATCGAGCAGATCCTGGCCGGGGACCGCGAGGTCATCTTCGCGCGGGCATCACCAAACGCCAAGCTGCACATCGCCGAGGCGTTACGGGCAGAGGGTCATGTGGTGGCGATGACCGGCGACGGCGTCAACGATGCCCCGGCGCTGCGCCGCGCCGACATCGGCGTCGCGATGGGCCAGTCGGGAACGGACGTCGCCCGAGAAGCGGCCACGATGGTGCTCACCGACGACAACTTCGCCTCGATCGTCGCCGCGGTCGACGAGGGTCGCGTCGTCTACGACAACGTGCGCAAGTTCATCGTCTACATCTTCGCCCACGCCACACCCGAGGTCGTGCCGTTCCTGATCTTCGCGTTCGCCGGCGGTGCCATCCCGCTGCCACTGACCGTGCTTCAGCTGCTCGCGTTCGACGTGGGCACCGAGACCTTCCCCTCGCTCGCGCTCGGACGCGACCGAGCCACCGGGCAGGGCGCGTTCGCGCTCGAAGGTGAGCTCGGTGCGTCCTCTCCGACAGCATGCACGACGAGCCCGCCGAACCATCTACATAACTGTGCGTTTGTGTCGTAGAATTCGGATCCTCACGCGCCCGGCGGCGGCGTCGCACCCGGCGTGGCGAGCGCTTGAATCGCGTCGAGCACGACCTTGATCCCCCCGGCCGTGCTGGTGTCCAACCGGTCCAAGATCACCTCGGTGTCGGCGAACTCCTTCGCGGCCCGTGCATCCGAAGCCGAGGCCTGAACCCGCTGGCCGACCATGATGATCGACAGCAGCACGAGCTGCAGGAACGTCTGCGCGATCCAGGAGATGATCGCCGGCCGGCCGGTCCTGATTGCGTCCGGCAGGCTGATCAACGCGAGCGCGGCGAACGCATAGGCGCAGGCCATCGTGCCCACGGTGCGCGTGATCACCACCGCGAGCTTGGCGTTGACTCCCTCGACTTCGCTGACCGCCTTCCTGATGCCGCGTGGATCGAAGCGAACGGCAGGCGTCAAGCGGTCACGTGTCTTCACGGGCCCATCCATGTTGCAACCTCCAGTTGGTGACGGCGTCGCAGGATCGCCGGCGAAGGCTACGGCGGGGGGACGCAGGATTGAGAAGAAGGCAGCGAAGGCCACCGTTCGACATTCCGTGCGCGGAGTGGCCGCAAAGGCGCAGCGCAGGCCGCTGCGGACCGTGGGTCTGCTCAGCGCCGGGGGCGTCGTCGGGGCGGCTGCCGGTTTCGCGGCCGGACGACGGCCGCGCGAGGCGTCCCCGGCAGGTGGTCGTTAGCGGCCGGCCACGAACGCGGCTACAGCCTCGCCTCCGCGATGGTGGGCCCGAACGGCTCGACCTGATTGCCCGACGGGTCTTCCACCAGGATCTGCCTCCCGCCCGTCCCGGTCACGATCTCGTTGCGGAAGCGGGCCCCATGGCAGCGCAGCTCCTCGACGGTCGCTTCGAGATCGGTGACCTCGAGCTGAAACCGGTTCCAGCCTCCCGGCTCCGGCATGGTTCCGTCGGGCATTGCCTGGCCGCCGCCGGGCCCGCCCCCGGGTGCGCTCAGCACGAGCCGTAGATCGCCGTGCGAGAGCATCCCGAAGGCGGGCGCCGGATGCATGTCCTCGTGGAAGCCGAGCCGTTCGCAGTAGAACTCGATCGCCGCATCGACGTCGGTGACGATGTAGCGAACGCTGACGGTTGCCATTGCTGCTCCAGAGGCCGCGGTCCTCCCTACTCGCTCCGGTCGAGCTTGAACGAGATTCCCAGGCGGATGCGGTAGTTCACGACCGCACCGTCCTGGATCGTCAGGTCCTGGCGCAGGACCTCGGCGATGCGCAACTCGCGCACGCTCTGCGCGGCGGTTTCGACCGCGACGCGGGCGGCAGCCTCCCACGACTCGCTGCTGACGCCGACGACCTCGGTGACGCGATAGACGCTGTCAGCCATAAGGAACCTCCTGTTAGGAAACAGAGCTCAGACGTGCGAGTCTTGCACTCCTGGAGCGACTCGTGGCGATTTCGGTTCCCGCGCGAGGCGGTGCCCCTCCGGTTCGGTCCGCGAGGACTCGGCCCGTCAGCCGCCGACGGCCGCGGAGATGTCCTCGTCCAGCGTGCCCTGGGTGTCGTACTGGCCCGTGTGCACGGAGACGACCTTGCCGGCGCGATTGATGAAGATCGTCGTGGGCAGCCCCACGATCCCGGCCAGCGAGCTGAGCCCCGAGGTGCTCGCGCTCTGATAGCTCGGGTAGCTGACCGGATGCTGGGCCAGGAAGCTCCGAGCGTCGCCGGGCGAATCGGTGGTGTCGACGCCCAGGAAGGCGGCGCGCCGGCCGTACCGTGCCGACGCTGCCGCGAACAGGCCGAACTCGGCGCGGCACGGCGTGCACCACGAGGCCCACGCGTTGACGACGACCGGATAGCCGCGCAGCGCGCGCAACCGGGCCGCCAGTGCCGTCTGGTTGCCGAGCAGCTGACTCGCCTGCCGGTGCAGCGCATCCAATGGCGGTGGTGAACCGATCAGCTCCGCCTGGACGGCCGCGGCGCCGGAGGGCACCTGGGGCTGTGCGAGTGCGGCGCGGACGTGCTGAACGAGCGCTCCCGTGGTGAGCCAGCCCGAGGTCGAGACGTCGTAATACCAGAGGATCCGGCCGGTGCTGGAGACGAGCACCAGCCATGGCGCGTCCTGCACCTCGTATCCGTCGGCGACCCGGCCGCTGGCGTCGACCGCCACCGGGTAGGAGGGCGGGTGCGGTAGCGCATGCAGGAAACGGGGCAACGCCGCCGGCGTCGGCTCGACGCTACCCTCGTCCACCCCGACCAGGGGCGGTAGGTCGTGCGCCGAGGCGGTGGCCTGGTAGCGCCCCAGCAGCCTGAGCTGCGCGGCGAGGTCGGTGACCTCCGAGTCCCAGGTGGCAAAGAACGCCAGCAACCGGGGCGAGCCGGGCCCGAGGCGAACCGTCCCTCCCCCGGTCCGAGGCAGGTCCACGGTTGCGGTCGGGCTGATCGCCGGAATCTCGCCGTAGGACAGCTTGGAACGCGCCGGCGGATGGCCGGGCAGCAGGCTGGAAGCCTCCTGGGCCAGGAGCTGCGCCTGCTGATCGACGCTGGAGTACGACATCTGCGTCACGTACACCTTGGCCAGGCTCCCCGTGGGCCCGATCACGAACAGCGCCGGCGTGTGGTCGATCTGGCCGCTCTGGATGCCCACGGCCACGTTGTAGGACTTCCACACGCGCGTCAGCTGCGGCAGCGAGCCGGTCAGAAAATGCCAGCTGTGCATCATCGCGTGCACCGCGGAGTAGCTGCGCACGTCCTTGATCGAGATCGCCTGCGGGTTGGCGTCCACCCCGAGCAGCGAGACCTGCGAGCCGGCCGGACCCAGCAGGCGCTTGGCCGCGACCATGGCGGTGGTGGTCAGCGGGCAGACCGTGGTGCACTGCGAGTCATTGAAGGCCAGAATCACCACCTTGCCCCGAAAGGAGTGCAGCGACATGGTCGTCCCGAACTGGTCCTTGAGCGTGAAGTCGCGAGCCTGACCGGCGAGCGGGGTGCCGGGATCCAGATTGAGCGTGAACGCGGCGCCCTTGGGCGCCGACCTCGGCCCGGAGGTGACGGCCACGCTCACGGCCACCGCGAGCAGGACCGCGACCGCGACCGCGGGCCAAAGGAGCTTCGCTGTCCTCCGCTTCGTCACCTCGGCGACCATCGTGGCAAATAGAAGCGCGAGGCGAGGGCGTGCACCCGGACTTTGGGGGTGCCGAATGGGCAGTTCCCCCGATGTGCCGTCGTCGCGCCGGCTTGATCCTTCATGCCTCGTCCATCGAGGCCGAAGCCCAAGCGTGAGCGCCCTCGTTGTCGTTGGCGGCGAGGCTGAGCGGGGTGAACTCCTGGACCTGGCTACGACCCTCCACCCTCGCGCTGCGCCCAGTCGCGCTTGGCCTCATCCTCCATCTTGGCCAGCCGGGTGTAATAGTCGGGGAACTCGTTCAGGTGCGCCCGCGCGATCTTGCCGGTGGTGATCTCGTCGTCGTCGGTGACGTTGGTGGCGGCGTCCTGGCGCCCGTGCTCGAGCTCGACGTCGAGCCCCATCCGGAACTGCTCGACGTCGAAGGGTGAGGCGGCCCAGTCGATGCCGATCGACTCGCCGATCGCACGCGCCTGGCTCTGGGAGAACTTCGCTGGTTCGGCCATGGCACCAGTGTTGCGCACGGAGCGGTCGAGGGAGCGCCCCTGGCTCGGGTGAGGCGATTCGGATACGGTGACCGGCTTGCCCGACCGGGCTCGCATCGCGAAGCGGCTCGAGGCGCTGTGGCAGATCCGGCTGGGCCCCGGCGGCGGCGCCGACCGCCCCGCGTTCTCGTCCGCCGAGGCGGAGGCGATGCTGCTGGCCGCGGGCTGGGCGCGCGAGGCCGGCCTCGAGCCGGGGCTCGATGTGCACGGGAACCTGTGGGCCCTCCCGCCCAAGTGGACGGGAGGGCTCGTGAGCTCGGGCTCCCATCTCGACACGGTGCCCGACGGCGGGCGCTACGACGGCGCGCTCGGCACGGTCCTCGGGCTCGAGCTGGCGGATGAGCTGAGGGAGGGCACCGACGCCGGCGCGCGTCCCGCGCTGCTCGTGTGCGTCGCCGAGGAGGCGCCCCGATTCAGGGCCGGGACGATCGGCTCGCGGCTGCTGGCGGGCACACTCGCGCCGGGCGCCCTCACCGAGCTTCGCGATGCCGCCGGGACCAGCGCTGCCGAGGCTCAGGCCCGGTTCCGGGAGCAGCTCGACGAGCTCGCGACGCTCGAGCCTCCACTCGCGCGGCTGCGTGCCCATGTCGAGATCCACGTGGCCCAGCGGCGGGCACTGCGCCAGATCGGCGTGGTCACGCGTGTGGCCGCCCCGCGTCGCTTCGAGATCGAGGTGCGCGGGCAGGCCGGTCACGCCGGCGAGGTCTCGATGGAGGATCGCCACGATGCTCTCGCCGCCGCGGCCGAGATCGTGCTGGCGATCGAGGTCGCAGCCCGGTCAGAGCCGCCGGAGACCGTCGCCACGGTGGGGTCGCTTGCCGTGGCCCCGGGCGCGCTCAGCGTGATCCCCTCCTCAGCGCGACTTGGCGTCGACGTACGGGCGATCTCGGCGCCCTCGCTCGACCGGCTCGAGGCGGCGATCCGCACCGCCGCCTCGGATGTCGCCTCTCGTCGCGGAGTCGAGTCAGGGATCCGGCTGCTGCGCGCCGGCGATCCGACCGCGATGGACGCTGGGCTCGCCCAGGCCGCGCTCGAGGCCGCCCGGCATCAGGGGATCGCGGCGACCGAGACCTGGTCGGGCGCGGGCCACGATGCCCAGCACCTGGCCGCCCTGGCGCCGACCCTGCTGCTGTTCGTGCCGCTCGAGGGCGGTGAGAGCCACACGCCCGCCGAGGGCGCGGACGAGACCGACATCGCCGGCGCAGCGCTGGTGGCCCGGGAAGTGCTGACGGCACTCGGCTGACCCGCCACCCCGGGGGGCGGACGGTGAGAGGCCCGCTGCGTGATCCTAAATCTCGGCCGGGCGACGTAACCTCGCGACCCCCCACGGACGCTGGAGCGCCGCGGTGCCGCTGATGCGGCATGCGCTGCTGCGCGCACTGCACCGCCCGGCCCCCGCGGCCGTGTCGGACCTCGTCGCGATCGGCGTGCCGGCGGCGATCACGCCGAAGCTCGTGACCGCGTCACCGCTCAAGGTCAGCGGAACCGTCCGCCCCTCGACCGGGACGGTCACCCTCGAGCTGTTCGCCGTGCAGCCAGGCGGCCACCGGGCGCGGCTGCGCCGGCGCGTGGTGACGGTCAGGCACGGCGCCTTCTCGGCCGTGCTTGCGACCTCGGTCCCGGGCGTCTACGGCGTATCGGCACACACGGCCGCCAACACGGTCAGTGCGGCCGGGGTTTCCGCGCCGGTGGAAGTCAGCATTCCCTAGCCGCCTGCGTTCCGCAGGCGCAGGTTTGGGGGTATCCGGCGCCGCGTACGCCGGAGCGCCGACTCGTTGATAATCGGCGCCCGCTCAGAACCGTGCCGTCCCGAAACGAGGAATTCAAGACATGAACAAGATCGAGGTGCAGAACCCGATCGTCGAGCTGGACGGCGACGAGATGACCCGCATCATCTGGTCCTTCATCAAGGAGCAGCTGATCCTGCCCTACCTGGACGTCGAGCTGAAGTACTTCGACCTGGGGATCGAGAGCCGGGACGCCACCGACGACCAGATCACGGTCGACGCAGCGAAAGCGATCAAGCAGTACGGGGTCGGGGTCAAATGCGCCACGATCACTCCCGATGAAGCCCGGGTCGAGGAGTTCGGCCTGAGGAAGATGTACCGGTCGCCCAACGGCACCATCCGCAACATCCTCGGCGGCGTCATCTTCCGCGAGCCGATCGTGATCAGCAACATTCCGCGGCTCGTCCCGGGCTGGACGAAGCCGATCATCATCGGCCGTCATGCATTCGGCGATCAGTACCGCGCCACCGACATGCTGGTGCCCGGCGAGGGGACGCTGACGCTGACGTTCACCCCCAGGGATGGGAGCGAGCCGATCGAGCGCAGCGTGTTCGACTTCCCCGGATCCGGGATCGCGATGGCGATGTACAACCTCGATGACTCGATTCGCGACTTTGCCCGGGCGTCGATGCGCTACGGCCTCGATCGCGGACTGCCGGTCTATCTCTCCACCAAGAACACGATCCTGAAGGGCTACGACGGCCGCTTCAAGGACCTGTTCGCGGAGATCTTCGAGGCGGAGTTCAAGAGCGATTTCGAAGCCGCCGGCCTCACCTACGAGCACCGCCTGATCGACGACATGGTCGCCGCCGCGCTGAAGTGGGAGGGCGGCTACGTGTGGGCGTGCAAGAACTACGACGGCGATGTCCAGTCCGACACCGTGGCGCAGGGCTTCGGCTCCCTCGGGCTGATGACCAGCGTGCTGATGACGCCGGACGGCAACACCGTCGAGGCCGAGGCCGCGCACGGCACCGTCACCCGTCATTTCCGCCAGCATCAGCAGGGAAATCCGACCTCCACGAATCCGATCGCTTCGATCTTCGCCTGGACGCAGGGCCTCTCGCATCGCGGGCGCATGGACGCCACGCCCGAGGTGTCGGAGTTCGCGCAGACACTCGAGCGCGTGTGCGTCGAGACGGTCGAGAGCGGCATGATGACCAAGGATCTGGCGCTGCTGATCGGGTCCGATCAGGAGTTTCAGAGCACTCAGGAGTTCCTGGGCGCGATCGACGAGAACCTGCAACGCGCGATGGCCTAGTCTTCTGAACACGACACCGGACGCCGCAGGCTCTTCGTGAGCCACACCGATGATCCTGGGATTGGCCTTCGCGCTTGGATCGGCTCTGAGCACCAACCTGGGTTTTTTGTTCAAGCAGCGCGGGGCCGTCGTCGCCCCGGCGATCCGCTTGCGCAATCCACTGCGCAGCGCCGCGGGCCTGTTTCGCTCGCGCTGGTTCCTGGTCGGGTGGGCCGTCTCGGTGCTGGCCTGGGGGCTCCACGTCGGGGCGCTCTCGCTCGCACCCTTGTCGACCGTCCAGGCGGTGCTCTCCGGAGGACTCGTGTTCCTGGCCGTCCTGGCCGAGCGCTTCTTCGGATTCCGTCTCGGGCGACGGCAGTGGACCGGGGTCGCGATCACCGTCACGGGCCTGGCGGTGATCGGCCTGACCACTACGGCGGAGGGGCCGCAGCGCTCCTCACTGGCCGCGCTGATCGCGGTGGAGGGCGCGATCCTGATGCTCGGGGTCGCCCTGGTGGCGATCGCCACCCGCACGGACGTCGCCGAACGCCGCGAGGCGCTCCTGCTCGCGACGGCGGCCGGCGTCCTGTTCGGGGTCTCCGATGTGGCGATCAAGTACCTGACCCACGCCCACGGACCACTTCTGGGCCTGCTCAGCCCGTGGACGCTGACCGCACTGGTGTCGTTCGTGATCTCGTTCTACGCCTCCGCGCGGAGCCTGCAGATCGGGCTGGCGGTCGAGGTGATCGCGATTACCTCGGTGGCCGCCAACCTGGCCGCGATTCTCGGCGGCGTGCTCGTGTTCGGCGAGCCGATCGGGTCCGGCGCGCTGGGGATCACCGCTCGCCTGCTGGCGTTCGGCCTCGTGATCGCCGGCGCAGCACTGATGCCCGCGCCGCTGCGCACGACCGCTGACCCGACCTAGTAGGCGGCGTGCTCGGCGCTCAGGCGCTGCCCGGCGCCAGGGCGCTGCCCGGCGCCAGGGCGGCGGTGGGTGCGAGCGCGGCGTCCGGAATCGGCACGAGCTTGCCCACCCGCATGCGATCCGCCACCGCCCAAGCGGCGAAGCAGAGCGAGCCGACCGTCCCGGTGACGGTGAGCAGCACCCCGGCGGCGGCCACCGTGGCCACACCGTGGGAGCCGAGGATCAGCACTGCCGCCGCGGTGCCGAGGCTGGGGCCGATCGGCAGCTGCCCGAGCGTGAACGTGGCGATCAGCAGCGCGATCGCGTCGAGCACCGATATGTGCACGCCGATACCGCGCAGCACCAGCCAATTGCGCGCGATCTGGGCACAGATGTTCACCACCACGAGCGCGATCATGCGACCGCGCCCACTGCGCATCACGGCCAGACCCGACCACAGCCCCAGCCGGCGGCGCTCCGAGATGCAGCGGAGGCCGAACACCGCGGCTGAGGTGGCCACGACGGCGGCGATCGGCACCCACCAGGGGACGCCGAGCGGAGCGACCAAGGTGAAGGAGAAGATCGCCGTCAGCGCCACCTCGACGCTGATGATCGGGATCTCGGCGGTCAGCAGCGCCGGGACCCGGGGACTCGTCTCCGGAGCGGATCGGCGCAGCGTGGCGATCCGCGCCGCCACTCCGAGCGACCCGTTGATGACGCTGGCCAGATAGCCGATGCCGGCGGCGCGGAACAGCAGCCGCCGCGGGACGGTGGCGCCGGTCGCGCGCACGCAGACGTTCCAAGCTTCAGTCCGGGCGATCAAACCCACGATCGACAGCAGCACCGCCGCCACCAGGATCGAGATCGGGGCAGCATGAAGCGCGGCGGTGAACTGGCCCCGCCGGCCGGCCAGCTCGTAGCCGAGCGCGATAGCGACGGTGACGGCGCCGAGGATGCTCAGCGCCACCCGCCACCCCAGCGACGGGGACCGAGACCTGCTCTGAGTGAGCTGTGCGATCTGCTCGACCGGTCAGGCGTCCCTGTCGAGCGCGCGCTTCGCGCGGCGGTCCGCCGCTTCCTGCTTGAGCTCGGCCTGCTTGTTCGACAGCGCCGCCATCTGCGCTGCGCGCCGTTCGGCGGAACTGGGCCGTTGCTTTGCCGGGTGGACCGACACGCTGACCTTGTGCTTGGCTGCCATCACTGTCTCCTTGGTTTGTCCTCACATCTGCTCATCGGCGTTTCCGTGCCTGAGCGTTGATTCAGCCTCGCACCGGCCGGTCCGGCTCTGGCAACGCGATCTCGAGGGCGAGCGGAAGCTCGCTCGGCGAGTCTCGCGGATCATGGAGTCGGTACCCAAGTGTGTCGCATACCGCGACGTCCGTCTGCAACGGTGCCCCGCATTCCGGGCAGGTAGTGAGATGTGCTGCCGCCGCGCGTGGGAGGCGCAACCGGCAGCTTGGGCAACAGGCTCGGGTCATGGAAGAGCCTTTCGTAGACGCCCGAACTACATGCTTTAGCAGGTCTGAGCACTCGGCGAGTCGGCGATTCTGGTTTGGAGGGCCGGATCCGGCTGCCTCGGGGGCCCGGATCCCGAGGGTTCGAGGTCCTTCGTGGCCCGCCTGGAGCACGCATTCTCGAGGCCCTTCGTGGCCCGGCTTGGAGGACCGGCTAGTGTGTGTGGCAATGGACGACGATGCCATCCGGACTCTGCTCTCCCGGCTCGCGCGTCCGGATTCCTCCGGTGGCAGGGTGATCGAGCGGGCCGCGCTGCTCGCCGAAGGCGCCGACTTCCCGGAGCTCCTGGCCTGGATCGACGCCCATCACGGGACACCTGAGTCGGTCGCTCCCGCGGCCTCCGCCGGGGGCCTGCATGGTGCGCGCATGGGCGGCGGTCGTGCCGGTACGGATCGAGCGCCGCAGCGCTACGTCCTGCGGGCCAGCGAACTGACCTAAAGATCAGGCAAAGCGCGTGCTCCGCCCGGCATCGGGTGCGCTAACGTTCGGTTACAGACTGGCGGTACGGACTCGGGCCGCAAAGTCGGGCGGTGGCGCCGCTGGCAAGTGGTGGCCCGTGATGTTTACGAATGGCCCCACAGCCCGAGGAGGAGCATGGAAGTCGAGCAGAAAGTGGCTCCCGCGTCCGACGAGCACCCAGTCGACACGCACGATGGCGTCACAGCAACCCCTCCGTCCAACGGCGAGCTCGATCCCGTCGATCATCCGGCTGCGGATCGGGTCGTTACCGGAATCGTGACGCTCGTCCCGGCCTTGGCGTTGCTCTGGGCGATGCACAGCGCCTGGGGCGGTGCGCTGCACTGGACGGACCTGCTGGTGCTCGCGATCACCTATTTCGTCACCGGCGTCGGGATCACGGTCGGCTTCCACCGCCTCCTGACGCACCGCAGCTTCCGCACCTATCCGCTGATCCGGGGCGTTCTGGCCGCGCTGGGCTCGGCGGCGGTCGAGGGCCCGGTGGTCGAATGGGTGGCCCAGCACCGGATGCACCACGCGTATTCCGACCAGGAGGGCGATCCGCACAGCCCGCACGTCGGCCATGGCGGCGGCTGGACGGGAGCGCTCCGCGGCCTCGCCCACGCGCACCTCGGTTGGATCTTCGCCGTCGCGGGGGTCGCCAGCGAGCGGCGCTTTGCCCCCGACCTGCTCGCTGACCCGGTGGTGCGATTTGTCGACCGCACGTTCGTGCTCTGGGTCGTGGCCGGGCTGGCCCTCCCGTTCGGGCTCGGCGTCGCGCTCACGGGCACGGTGGTCGGCGGCCTGACCGGCCTGCTGTGGGGTGGAGCCGTGCGCATCTTCTGCCTCCATCACGCCACCTTCAGCATCAACTCGCTGTGCCACTTCTTCGGCCGCCAGAGCTACCGGACGACCGACGAGTCGCGCAACCTCGCGTGGCTGGCGCTGCCGACCCTCGGCGAGGCCTGGCACAACAATCACCATGCGTTCCCCACCTCGGCGAGCCACGGTCACGGACGGTGGCAGCTCGATCCGTCCGCCGCCGTGATCCGGGTGCTCGAGCGATGCGGGCTGGCGTGGGACGTGGTCAGGGTTGCGCCGGAACGCCGTCTCGCGCGGGGGCTGGGGTAAC
>Ga0209839_10000910_pt1 | contig 15074 bp, 7 predicted proteins | sample OrgsoiDNA2013050_FD_185800 | JGI IMG/M metagenome (GOLD analysis project Ga0209839, IMG submission 185800) | Permafrost soil microbial communities from the Arctic, to analyse light accelerated degradation of dissolved organic matter (DOM) -... | ecosystem: Environmental > Terrestrial > Soil >... | reverse complement strand
CGATGGGATCACCCGCGAGCTGAGCCTGGTAGGCGCGGTGGCGCGTCATCTCCCACTCCCGCGCGCGGGGCCGTAAGTGAGACTAGCGCGGGCGCCGTCGCCGTCGCCGTCGCCGAACAGGGTGCGAAGGCGTCGTATCCGGCCGTCATCAGGACGCTGGCGACGACCTGGCCGGGGAGCTACGCGCCCTCGGCGCCAAAGCCGAGTTCGTCCGGCGGACGTCCGCCACGAAGACGAGCTGTCGGCCTTGGTCGACCGCACGGTAGAGCAGTTCGGGCAGCCGCGGGGATGAGCCCGGCCCTGGCCCGCGTGCTACCGACGAGTTCGCTGGGTATCGGCACGTGCTCCGCCTGTCTACCTGTGCTTACCAAAACGTGCATTGAAGCGGAGAGCCCAGACAGGGCAAGTCGATCACGTGCGCCAAATGCCGGAGCGTGATGCCGGAGCGTGACCGGCGCATCAAACGGCCGGTGGAAGGGCGGCCGCACTCGCCACAAAGCCGGGTATGTCATGCTCTGGGCCCCCGATCATCCGAGGGCACGTAGGCGTACGCCACGACAACCGGCCGGAAAATCTGGAACTCTGGACCCGGCCGCAGCCGACCGGCATCAGGGTAAGCGACGCTGTCGCGTGGGGACACGAAATTATCGCTCTATACACGGGGATATCGGGCACCTCCAACAATGTTCAAGGTCTCCCTTGAGCACTCTTGGAGGTGGCGGGAATCGAACCCGCGTCCTTCAGTACCTCACCAGGGCTTCTCCGGGCGCAGCTTGCTCTGCTTTTCTCAGCCCCGGCGATCACGCAAGCGAGACGCCGACAGGCTCAGCCACTGTTTGTTGTCCCGTCTAGCCCCGCGGCCGGGTCAGACGGTGATCCTTCTAGCTGATGCCAGACACCGGGTCGAAGGCATCCCCGGGCTGACAGACCTCTTTAACTCGTCTTAAGCGGCGAGAGCGAGGTCAGTGCGCGTTGAGTTGGCACTTATTGGTTTGCGGCCACAGGATTAACGAGGTCACAACCGCAACCCTCGGCCCGCTTCCCCTGGTTCGACCACCGAAGTCGAAACCGATCACCCCCTATTGAGTTGTCTGGCCAGCACGGCTGAGCCATACCGCCGTACCCGACCGTACACTCACAACAGGGGATAGCCAACTTAGATTCCCGCTTACCGGGCTCCCGGGGCTCCCGGGGCATAGGGACCGGAACATGAAGTGGCCCCTGCGGGCGCTGGCGATGGCCGAGACGCGCCCGCAGGGGCAGACCGGCAGGGTCGGAGCCGGCCTGGCGGCCGGGCCTCCCCCGAGATGAGACCCGGACCCTCACGTTGACTGGGCCGCAACCCCCCAAGCGAACCCCAGTCATCAGTAAAGACGCTGCTAGGTGGCTACATGGTTGCCTAGGGTGAGCACATTAGAGTTACGTATAGATAACGCAGGGTAATTGAAGGATGGACTATCGCTTCCTGTAGATACGCTCGGTGACAGGAGGGGCCGACTTCCGATCCTGGCGGGTTAGCCGCGGATCCTGGCGGGTTAGCCGCGGATCCTGGCGGGTTAGCCGCGGATCGCGGTCAGGAAGGCGCCGGCCAGGGCGGCGGCGGACAGCTGCGCGGTCCGGCCCGTCTCGATCACCGTGAAGGCGATGGGGCCGCGATAGCCGACGAACCAGCTCATCCAGCCTGAGCCCGAATGGACCAGGCCCACCTGGCCATACACCTGCGGACCGGGCACGCTGGCGGCGTGCGCCGCGCCTGAGCTAACCGCACCGCGCATGAGCTCACGCAGGGCGGACATGGATCCAAAATCCAGTGCGGCGCCCGGTTTGCTGGCCGAATCGGCCGCATCCTGGGTGACCTGCGGCATGTGCCAGCTGCCCGAATCGACGGCCGCGGCCACCATGGCCATCGACAGCGGGCTGACCCGGACACTGCCCTGGCCGATTGTCTCGGCGGCGAGGTCAGCCTCTCCGGTGGCCGAAGGCACCGAACCGGAGAAGGCAGGCACAGGCAGCTGCGACCAGTCCGACCCGATCCCGAAGGTCGTCACCACCTGGTCGAACTGGCTGGAGGAGAGCCGTTCGGACATGCCCGCGAAGGCGGTACCGCAGTCGTCGGCGAAATCGGCGCTGAACGGCTTCTCCTCACCAGTCCCGTCGCTGGTGAACGTCTGCCCCCCGACCGTGAAGGAGTTCTCGCACGAGATCGCGGCGGACGGCTTCAGCCCGTCGCTGAGCAGCGCGGCCGCCGACACGATGGTGAACGCGGTACCCGGCGTCAGCTTCGCGGCCAGCGGGCCATCGGCGGGCAGGGTGCCTGACGCCTGACGCTGGGCCACCGCCAGGACCTGACCGGTCGACGCCTGGACGGCCACGATCTCGCCGGAGTCAGCCGCACCGTCGAGCGCCTTCAGAGCCGCGTTCTGGACCGACGGCTGAATCGTGGTCCGCACCGGCGCGCCGGGAACACCCGGCCAGCGCGCCAGGACAGCGGTCTGCGCGCCGGCTGGGTTCACCGCGACCACCTCGGTCGTGGGCGTGCCGAGGAGCTGACGCTGATAGGTCTGCTCAAGCCCGGACAGCCCGACCGTAGTGCCGGGCAGGTAGAACGCGCCGTTCGCCCGCAGCACGGGGTTGACCTCGCTGCCCACCTCGCCGACCAGGCCGGTCGCCTCGGCTTGGAACAGCCGCTCCGACACCCGCTGAACCACCAGGCCGGGCACCCGGCTGAGCCGGGCACGCAAGTGAGAGTAGGTGATGGGATCGAGCGTGGCGAGCCGGAAGAACTGGTTCGGCGGGGCCGCCGCGATCTGGCCGAACACCTGCCCCGCCTGCAGTCCGGTCAGCGCGGCGAAGGACCGGGCGGTCGCCCCCTGGCTGGCCAGGCGCTCGGGCCACACACCCACCTCGTACGCCGGGGCCGACAGCTCGAGCGGATACCCCTCGGCGTCAAGCACGGCCGCCCGGGACGGGAACTCGGTCACCATGGCCAGCCGCTCACCCTGGCCCAAGCTCGGGTTGATGACGCTGGGCGCCCAGTTGACCTTCCAGCTGCCGTCCACCCGGCGCAGGCCGAACGTGCCGTGATAGGTCCAGACGTGCTCCTCGCCAGCCAGGCTGACCGACGCCTTGAAGGAGGCCTGCGCGGTGCCGCCGTGCTGGACGATCGAGCTCATGGTAAGGAAGATCTGGGTGGCGTCGACCTGCCCGAAGGAACTCTTCAGCTCGGCGGTGACGGTGGCCGGCGTAGCCGTGGTCAGCCCCCCCGCGGCGGCGTACTGCTGCTGCTGCCAGTCGAGCAGGAACGCCTGCGCGGTGGGCTCCGCGGACAGCTCAGAACCGAAACCGGTAGCCAGCCCGATGACCAGCACGCCGACCGCGACGATGACGACCGCGGCCAGCTTCGCCCGCTTCGCCCGCCGGCGCGCGGCCGAGGTCTTCTGCCCGGGCTTAGGCGACGGCCCGGGCGCTACGTGACCGGTCGGCCTCGGCGCGGCGGGGGTCAGGCGGGTGGGCCGGGCCACCCGTGAGCCAGGAGGTCCGGCGACACGGGTGCCTGGGGGTCCCGCAGGGCTAGAGAGACCTGCGGGGCTCGAAGGGCTAGAGAGATTCGGCACCCCCGATGGACTGGAAAGGCCCGGGGGGATGGTGGGACTGGAGAGACCAGGAGGGACGACGTCGCGTGGCCGGGGCGCCGAGGGCCCCCGCAGCCTGGCGTGGCCGCGGCGCTCGCTCGCGTGAGAGGACACGATCCGCCTGCCCGTCACCTTCGCCGCTTCAGCGCCCGGTCCATTTCCCTGACCGCATCACGTTTGGCCAGGTCCTGACGCTTGTCGTAGGTCCGCTTACCGCGGGCGAGACCGAGTTCCACCTTGACGTTCCCATCCCTGAAGTACAGCGAAAGCGGGACCAGGGTCAAACCTTGCTCGGCGATCTTGCTGGCCAGGCGGTCAATCTCCTTGCGATGCAGCAAGAGCTTCCTGATCCGCCGGGGCGCGTGGTTGGTCCAGGTGCCCCCGATGTACTCAGGGATGTGCACGTTGTGCAGCCACGCCTCGTCGCCGGTGATCTGCGCGAACCCGTCCGCCAGCGACGCACGGCCCTCGCGCAGTGATTTCACCTCGGTTCCGGTCAGGACCAGGCCGGCCTCGAAGGTGTCCTCAACGTGATAGTCGTGGTACGCACGGCGATTACGGGCAATGACTTTCTGCCCCTGCTCCCGAGCCACGTCCCTCCCATCACCACTCCGGCAACCACTCAGATACGCAGATAGCGACGCAGAGTCAGGAACGACGTCACACCGCATAGCACGACTCCTACCACCATCGAGAACAAGATCACCTCGATCAGGTCACCGACGGACAAACCTACATTGAAGGAGAAGTACTGCTCCAGGCTATCTAGCATCAGCGACTTGACCGCCACCAGGAGCCCCGCCGCGATCGCCCAGCCGATCAGGCCGGTGATCGCCCCCTCCAGCAGGAAAGGCAGCTGGATGTAGAAGTTCGACGCGCCGACCAGGCGCATGATGGCGGTTTCCCTGCGCCGGTTGAACGCGGACAGCCTGATCGTGTTGGCCACCAGCAAGATGGCGGCCACGATCAGGATCAGGGCGATGATGATCACCGCGTTCCTGGCCCCGTCGAGCAGCCGGTAGAACTTGTCCAGGATGGTCATCTCGTCGACCACGGTTTCCACCCCCTGGGCGCCCGTCACCGCGCTGGCCACGATGTTGTAGTCGGCCTCGGGATTCTTCAGCTTCACCTCGAACGAGTCAGGGATGTCGCCCTGCTGGGTGTCCTGGACCAGGGCGGGCTCGTTGGAGAAGTACTGCCTGAACTCGGTGTAGGCCTGCTGCTGTGAGACGTAGTAGACGTTCTGGACCTGCGGCATGGCGGACAGCTGCTGGCGCAGCTGATCCCGCTGCGCCACGGTGGAGGGCCCGTTCTGCTGGCACTGCGGTTGCGGACTCGTCTTGATGCACAGGTAGATCGACAGCTCGACCTTCCCCTGCCAGTAGGTCCGCGTCCTGTCCACCTGCTTGACGAACAGCAGACCCGTGCCGAGCAGGGACAGGCTGATGGCCACGACCACGATGAGCGCCATCGTCATGGTGAGATTCCGGCGCAGCCCGATCCAGATCTCGGAGAAGACGAACTGTGAACGCATGCTGGCTGATCCTTGTAGTCCTAGGTTTTAGGCGTCGGCACCGCGCGGCCCGGGAATGGCACCGGCGCGGTAACGACAGGTCAGTATGCCTGGCCGTACACCCCGCGCGACTGATCTCGGACGACCTTGCCGTATTCGAGCTCGATGACCCGCTTGCGCATCGAGTCGACGATAGCCGCGTCATGAGTGGCCATGACCACGGTCGTTCCTGTCCGGTTGATGCGGTCGAGCACTTTCATGATGCCGATCGAGGTCGCCGGGTCGATGTTCCCCGTCGGCTCGTCGGCGAGCAGGATCATCGGCCGGTTGACGAACGCGCGCGCCATCGCGACCCGCTGCTGCTCGCCGCCGGACAGTTCGTCCGGCATCCGGTCATGCTTGCCCTCCAGGCCCACGAGGTCGATGACCTCGGGGACGACCTTGCGGATAAAGCGCCGTTGCTTGCCGATGACTTCCAAAGCGAACGCGACATTCTGATAGACGTTCTTATTCGGCAGCAGCCGGAAATCCTGGAACACGCAGCCGATGCGACGCCGCAGATACGGCACCTTCCAGTTCGTGAGTCGCGCGAGGTCCCGGCCTGCCACGTGGATTTTGCCGTCTGAAGGCCGCTCCTCCTTCAGGACCAGGCGGAGAAAGGTCGACTTCCCCGACCCGGACGGGCCGACGAGGAAGACGAACTCTCCCTTGGTGACCTCGATGTTCACGCTCTCCAGCGCGGGGCGGCTCTGATTCGGATAGACCTTTGTGACGTTATCGAAGTTGATCACGGGACCATCACATCGATGTAGGAGGACCAGGCCGCGGCGGCCGCCGCAACCTGGGCGACTTGCGGGTAACCTGGATTGGGCCAGGGATCAGTCTAGAGGGAAACTGGCAGCTAAGGCCTTACATCGCGGCAAGTGCCGGGGCGCGGGCCCAGCCGGAAGGGGTTCCATGAGCTGCGAACACCTGATCTGTGCGCAGTGCGCCGGGCCAGTAGCGGAAGGCCGGTGCCCGGCTTGTCGCGCATCGCGACAGCATGTTCACCATCAGCATTCGGGCGCCAGTCCTCAGCTGATCGTCGCGGCCGTCCTAGTGCTGAGCTTGCTGCTGCTACTGGCCCTGCAGCTGGCGAAATAGCCCGGCAGAACCGGCGAAATAACCCGGCGTAAAAAGTCGCGACCAGCGAGCGCAGCCGGGCGTGTCGCGGGAGACCTACCGGCCGTTCTCTACCGGCCGTTCTGGCGCATCCAGCGGATCTCCGCATCGATGAACTCGTCAATCTCCCCGTCGAGGACCGCCACGGCGTTCCCCGTCTCCATTCCCGTCCGCACGTCCTTGACGTTCTGGTAAGGGTAGAGCACGTAGTTGCGGATCTGGGTTCCCCAGGCGCGGCTGCCGTCGCCGCGCAGCGCCGCCATCTCCTCGGCTTCTTCGTGCCGCCGCCGTTCCAGCAGCTTGGACTGCAGCACGGCCATCGCCGAGGCGCGGTTCTGGATCTGGCTGCGCTCGTTCTGGCAGGAGACCACGATGCCGGTGGACAGGTGGGTGATGCGGACCGCCGAGTCGGTGGTGTTCACGCCCTGGCCGCCGGGACCGCTTGACCGGAACACGTCGACCCTGATGTCGTCGTCACTGACGTCGATGTGATCGGTCGTTTCCACCACCGGCGTCACGTCGACACCGGCGAACGAGGTCTGCCTGCGCCCCTGGTTGTCGTACTTGGAGATCCGGACCATCCGGTGCGTGCCGTGCTCGCCGCGCAGCGTTCCGTAGGCGTAGGGCGCGTTCACCGCGAACGTGGTCGACCTGATCCCCGCCTCCTCGGCGTAGGACGTGTCGTACACCTCGGTCCGGTACTTGTGCCGCTCCGCCCAGCGCAGGTACATCCGCATCAGGTTCTCCGCGAAGTCGGCCGCGTCCGCCCCGCCGGCCTGGGCGTTGATCGAGATCAGCGCTTCCCTGGCGTCGTACTCGCCGGCCAGCAAGGTACGCACCTCGAGCTGGTCGATCTCGGTCCGCAGCCCGGTGAGCTCGCGCGTCGCCTCGATCCGGGTGGGCTCGTCGTTCTCGCTCTCGGCCAGGTCGAACAGCACCTGGGTGTCGCCGAGCCGCTGATGCAGGGCCGCCAGCCGGCCCAGCTCCGCCTCCAGGTAGGACAGCCGGCGGGTCACCTTCTGGGCCCGATCCTGGTCAGCCCAAAGCCCGGGGTCGGCGGCCTGCTCACGCAAGCCGTCCGCCTCCGTCTCCATAGCTCCAGGGTCGAGCACCGCCTCAATGCTGGCGAGCTTCGACGTCAGTGCCGCTATCTCATCGGCGGGATCGGTACCTGCCATGCCGGCTAGCCTACGCGAGGAGCGCAGGATAGATCGCAACCCTGCCATGCGCGCGAATCCGGGCGGCCAAACCCGGTATCCTGCCTTAGCGTGATACCCCGAATGCGCCAGAACCTGACCCGGACCGCGATCGGGTCGGCGGCCCTGGCGGTCGCTACCCTGCTAGCCATCCAGGGCTGCGCGTCGGCCTCATCCGGGGACGCGGGGGCCGGCCCGAGCCACGGCCCTGCCTACGCCCAGACGCTGGCGCAGGCGCAGAACACCTTCCAGGGCATTGTCCGGACCAGCGCCGAAGCGGCGGCCAGCGGCGACAAGATCTCTGGCCTCGGGGTCGTCGCGGACGCGCAGTGGTCCCAGGTCAAAGGCCAGTACGCGGCGCTGGGCACCGCGGGCACCCCGGTCCCGGTGTACAAGTACGACACGCCGACGTACTACATCCCGGCCCCGGCCGGGTATCCGCTGTGGTTTGTGGTGAGCGTCCTGCGGACGCCCGAGGTGGGCGGCCACCTAGGCGCGGCGGTCAACACGATCATGCTGTTCGAGAAGGGCAAGCCGGACCGGGGCTGGACCCTCAACGGCACCGCCGCGCTCGATCGGCCGCTGCCGCCGGTGGCGGCCGGAAGTGACGGTTACGCCGTCGCCGCGCCGCTCACCGACGGCAGCGTGCTGCTGCGCCCGGACGTGCTGGGGGCGACCCAGGCGGCGGTGGCGGACGAGGGGCCTGCCAGCCCGGCCGCGGCGGTGATCAGCGCCGGGCCGCAGACCACCGGGCTGTACGCCGCCCAGGCCGCGCAGGCCGGAGCCGACAAGGCCCGCGGCCTGGCGTACCAGTGGCTGCTGCAGAGCGCGTCCTACGCGCAGTTCGAGCTGCGGCTACGCGACGGCGGGGACCTGGTGCTCTACGGGATGTACCTGAACACCAGCGTCATGCACCCGGGAGGAGCCAAGGGGTCACCGATCCCGGTTCCCACCGAGTTCAGCTCGCTCTTTACCTTGTCGCACGAAGTCGGGTACCACGCGGTGTACGACAACTGGACCGACCAGTTCGCGGCGATCGACCCGCCGGCCACCGCGCCGCACGCGAAGGTGACCGTCATCGGCGCGAGCAGCGGCCCCAGCTACAGCCACGCGCTCTAGCTACTCAGTCTGGGGCAGGGAGCTGGCGGCGACCAGGGTACGGATGGCGCGCAGCGCCACCGACAACGTGGTGAACGTGAAGCGCTCGCTCTCCCAGATCTCCCCCAGCGTCTGCGTCGCCATCGCCGCCGCCGCCTCGTTACGCGACGCCCAGGCGGCCAGCCGCTCCTCGGGGGTCCTGGCCACCTCCGGGCCGCTGACCCCGAGCACGTCCTCGGTGAGCGAGGCGTGCGCGGTGTACAGGTCGTCCCGCAGCGCGGCCCGGGCCATCGTCGACCAGCGGTCCTCCCGGGGCAGCGCGGTGATCCGGTCGCGCAGCCGGGTGATCTGCAGCCGGTCGGCGAGGTCGAAGTAGACCTCGGCGGTCTCCTCGATCCCGCATCCGGCGGAGGCGGCCGCCTGCACGATGCCGAAGGCCGAGTACGTCGGCACCATGGCCGCGACCCGCTCAGCCAGCTCGCCCGGCACGCCGAGGTCCAGGTAGGAGTCCCGGCGCTCCTCGAACCCGGCCAGGTCCCGGCCGGTGAGCAGCTTCGGCAGACCCGAACGGACCGTCCGGACCCCATCGGCGAAGAAGGCCACGGTGGCCTGGATGTCGAACGGCGGGCGGCGGTTTTGCAGCAGCCACCGGACCGCGCGCTCGGTCAGCTTGCGCCCTTCGAGCAGCAGCGTGATCTGGGCCGCGATGCCGACCTGACCCTCGAGCTCCTCGACCTGCCGCGAGAACGCCGGCAGGTCGAACACCTCGCGGGCGACCAGCCAGGCCCGGGTGAGGTCGGGCACGGACGCGCCGGTCTCCTCGACCAGCCGGAACAGGAACGTGGTGCCGGAGGAGTCGATCATCTCGTTGACCGCCGAGCTGGTGATGATCTCCCGGCGCAGCGGATGCGATTCCATCCGGTCGGCGAACCTGGCCCGCAGCGGCGCCGGGAAGTAGGCGTCAAGCACCCGGCGCAGGTACGGGTCGTCGGGCAGGCTGGACTCCAGCACGTCCTCGCCCGCCGAGATCTTGGTGTGCGCGAGCAGCAGGGCCAGCTCCGGGCTGGTCAGGCCGGCCCCGGAGGACCGCCGCTCGGCGATCTCCCGCTCGTCCGGCAGCACGTCGCGCTCCTGGTGGAGCCGCTTGTCCCTGATCAGCTTGCGCAGGTACCGGACATGCACATGGAACAGGGACGGCACCTGCGACCGGGCCACCGCCAGCGCCATATTCTGCCGGTAGTTGTGCCGCAGCACCAGGGCGGCCACCTCGTCGGTCATCTCGTTCAGCAGCTGGTGCCGGGCCGAGGCCGGGATGACGCCGTCCCGGATCGCGTCGGCGAGCAGGATCTTGATGTTGACCTCGTGGTCGGAGGTGTCGACCCCGGCGGAGTTATCGATGAAGTCGGTGTTCATCAGCCCGCCGCCGAGGGAGTACTCGATCCGGGCCGCCTGGGTGAAGCCGAGGTTGCCGCCCTCGCCGACGACGCGGGCGCGCAGCCGGCTGGCGTCGATCCGGACCGCGTCGTTGGACCGGTCCCCCACGTCGGCGTGGGATTCGGAGCTGGCCTTCACGTAGGTGCCGATCCCGCCGTTCCAGAGCAGGTCCACCGGGGCGGCCAGGATGGCGGAGATCAGCTCGTCCGGGGACACCATGGTGACCCCGGCGTCGATGCCGAGGGCGGTGCGGGCCCGCGGCGACACCGGAACCGACTTCACGCTGCGCGGCCACACCCCGCCGCCCGGCGAGATCAGCGCCTGGTCATAATCCGCCCACGAGGACCTGGGCAGCTCGAACATCCGGCTGCGCTCGGCGAAGCTGGCGGCCGGATCGGGATCTGGGTCGACGAAGACGTGCCGGTGGTCGAAGGCCGCGACCAGCTTGATGTGCCGGGACAGCAGCATGCCGTTGCCGAACACGTCACCGGACATGTCGCCGACGCCGACGACGGTGAAATCGTCGGTGTCCGGGTTCATCCCCAGCGCCGCGAAGTGCCATTTCACCGACTCCCAGGCGCCGCGCGCGGTGATGGCCATCTTCTTGTGGTCATAGCCCTCGGATCCGCCGGAGGCGAACGCGTCGCCCAGCCAGAAGCCGTAGCGGGCCGCCACCTCGTTCGCGGTGTCGGAGAACGTCGCGGTGCCCTTGTCGGCCGCCACCACCAGGTACGGGTCGTCGCCGTCGCGCCGGACCACCTGCGGCGGCGGCACCACCTTGTCCGCCTCGATGTTGTCGGTCACGTCGAGCATCGCCGCGATGAACGTCTGGTAGCAGGCGAGCACCTCGGCCTGGTACACCTCACGGCCGGCCGGATCGGGCAGCTGCTTGCACACGAAGCCGCCCTTGGCGCCGGACGGTACGATGACCGCGTTCTTCACTTCCTGCGCCTTGACCAGGCCGAGGACCTCGGTGCGGAAGTCCTCGAGCCGGTCCGACCAGCGCAGCCCGCCGCGCGCCACCCGGCCGAAACGCAGGTGCACCGCCTCCAGCCGGGGCGAGTAGACGAAGATCTCGAACTTGGGCCGCGGCGAGGTCAGCCCCGGCACGCCGCTGGGGTCGAGCTTGAGCACCAGCGGGTGCGGGCCAGGCACCGCGCCCGGGCTTTGGAGGCGGTAGTAATTGGTCCGCAGGGTCGCGTCGATCAGGGCCAGGTAGGACCGCAGGATCCGGTCGTGGTCAAGGCTGACCACCTCGTCGAGCTGGCCGCGGATCTCCTCGGTGATGGCCTCGCCGCGTTCGGACACGCCGTTCTGCCGGCCCGGGTCGAACCTGGACTCGAACAGCCGGACCAGCAGCCGGGTGATCGCCCCGTTGGACCGCAGCACCCGCTGCAGGTAATCCTCGCTGAACCGCGTCCCGCCCTGGCGCAGGTACTTCGCGTAGGCGCGCAGCAGCACGACCTCGCGCCAGCTCAGGCCCGCCGTCAGCACCAGCGTGTTGAACCCGTCGTCTTCGGTCTCGCCGTGCCACAGCGCGGTCAGCGCCTCCTCGAAGATCTGCCGCACGCTGCCGCCGGCCGGCCCCGCCGGGGTCCGGAGACCAAATTCATATATCCAGAACGAACCGGCGTTATCCCGCCCAGCGAACTGGTATGGGTGCTCGTCGACGACCTCCAGGCCCATGTGCTGCAGCTGCGGGAGCACCTCCGACAGCGTGATCGGCGTCCGCGGCCGGTACACCACCAGCGTCCACCGGTCCGGGTCCTCCACCAGCCGCACGGCGAATTCCGTCCCGGACTCGCGCAGCTCGAGCATCGTGGTCAGGTCGTCCACCGCGTCCGCCGTGGACACGTCGGCCTTGTACGTCTCGGGGATGCCCGCCGAGCACTTCTCGAGCAGCGTCCGGGCCCGGTCCTCGCCGAGCCTGCGGGTCACCTCGGCGGTCAGGTCCTCATCCCAGGACCTGACCGCCGCGGCCAGAGCCCGCTCCACGGCGGCCGCGTCCACCTGCGGGACCGGGTGGCCCCGCTCCCCCCGGACCACCACGTACAGCCGGGCCAGCGCCGAATCGCCGACCATGGCGCTGTAGTCCACGGAAACCCCGTGCAGGGCGTCTTTCAGAATGCCCTGCGCGCGCAGCCTGACCTTGGTGGTGTACCGGTCCCTGGGCAGGTACACCAGGCAGGACATGTACCGGCCGTACCGGTCCCGGCGCAGGAACAGCCGGGTCTGCTTGCGCTCGCTCAGCCGCAGCACGCCAAGCGCGATCGGGGTGAGCTCTTCGGCCGAGATCTCGAACAGTTCCTCGCGCGGGTAGTCCTGGAGTATCTCGACGAGGTCTTTCCCGTCATGACTGTCCCGGGTCAACCCGGCCGCGGCGAGGACCTGGGCGAGTTTGCGGCTGAGCATGGGCACGCCCGCGATGGGCGCGGTATGCGCCGCGTGCGTGTACAGGCCGAGGAACCTGAACTCCCCGGTGACCGCCCCGGCCTCGTCGATCTTCTTGACAGAGACGTAGTCCAGGTAGCTAGCGCGGTAGACAGTAGACCTGGAGTTGGCCTTGGCCAGCACCAGCCGTTCGGCCGGGTCTTGCGCCCTGGCCACGACCTGAGGTGACATCCTGCTCAGCGAATCCGGGCCCTGCCGGTCGTGGCGCAGAATGCCAAGCCCGGTTCCCGGCACGGCCCGCAGGCCCACGTTCTCCGCCGCCCGCACCAGGTCGTACTCGCGGTAGCCGAGGAAGGTGAAGTTGCCTCCTGCCAGCCAGCGCAGCAACTCGCCGAACTCGGCCTCGTCACTGCCGGGGGCTCCGCCCAGATCTGTGGCCAGGGCCTGCGCCACCGAGCCCATCCGCCGCTGATCCTCCACGGCGACGCGCACGTCATCGAGGACGCGGCGCAGATCGGCCGCGAGCTGATCACCGCTGACCCGGTCTTTCGGCGGCCCGAGCTCAACATGGATCCAGGATTCGAGTGTTAGCCCTGTTCCCTCGGGGGGGACGACCCCCCCCAGTCCCCCCCCGCTTACGGGGGGGCTGCCCGCCCCCCCGTGCCCCCCGGGGGCCCCCTGAAGGGGGCCGCCTGGTCCGGCGGGGAGGATTCCTTGCAGGGCGCCGATGACGTCTCTGCGCACGCGCAGGACCGGGTGCAGGAGCAGCTGGATCTCGGCCTCGTGCCGGTTCAGCTCGGTCGTGACCGAGTCGACCAGATAAGGCATGTCGTCGACGACGATGTCCACGACCAGGCTCGACAGAGTGCCCGGAGCCGGGTGAGTGTCACCCGGCTCACGGACCTGAACGAGGGCGCGGCCCTGCGGCCTGCGCAGGCCAAACCGGGCGTGAGCTTCCGCCACCCCCGCCATCCGGGTCGGCGAGGCCAGGTCCTCGGTGGCGACGCGCTGATAGTAAGCCCGCAGGTAGCAGACGACGTTACCGCCGGTGTCCCCTGCGACTTCTGAGTCCAAGCCGGGATCGTGCGGCCAGGCTTCGTCCGCCTTGACCAGCAGGGCTTCCCTGGCCTCATCCACGTTGCTGTCCGGCATCGCGTCCACTCCTTCGTGTCCACTAACCTGATCCACCGTCTTAACCATCCCGGCTCACCCGGCTTACCCGGCTCCGGAGGACCCGGAGAACTCTGCCACCTCATTGTGACGAAGTAGTTTCTTTAGGTAACCGGGAAGGGTCGGCCGCTCTGAACCCCCCGCTGTGCTGGCCCGGGGGGGCGACCCCCCGGAACCCCCCGAAGACATCGAGCACGTCGGGGTTGGCCAGAGCGTTGGGGTCGGCGGCCCGCTCCGGGGCGAAACCGAGCAGGATCTTGCGCACCGGGACCTCGAGCTTCTTCCCGGACAAGGTCCGGGGGATGCCGGGCACCTGGTGAATCTCGTCCGGCACGTGCCGGGGCGACAGCTGCGCCCGCAGCGCGGCCCGCAGCCTGCCCTTCAGGTCATCGTCGAGCTCACATCCCGGGGCCGGAACCACAAACAGGATCAGCCGTCCCTGCTCGCCGAGCCTGCCGGTATCCACCACCAGGCTATCGCCGACTTCAGCCAGCCCCTCGACCACACGGTAGAACTCGCTGGTGCCCATCCGGACGCCGCCGCGGTTCAGCGTGGCGTCCGATCGGCCGTAGATGACGCAGCCGCCATCGGGCAGGATCTCGATCCAGTCGCCGTGCCGCCAGACGCCCGGATAGGTGTCGAAATAGCTCTCCCGGTACCGCACGCCGTCCGGGTCGTGCCAGAACCCGACCGGCATCGAGGGCATCGGCTGGGTGATCACCAGCTCACCGACCTGGCCGGTGACCGGCTTGCCGTCATCGTCATAGGCCTCCACCGCGGCACCCAGGCAGCGGCCGGAGATCACGCCCGCCCGCACCGGCAGCAGCGGGCACGGCCCGACGAAACCCGTGCACAGGTCGGTGCCGCCGGAGAACGAGCCGAGCAGCAGATCCGGCTTGACGTTGTCGTACACCCAGCGATAAGTCTCGGGCGGCAGCGGCGATCCGGTCGAGCCGATGGCCCGCAGCGCGGACAGGTCCTGCTCAGCCCCCGGGCGCAGGCCGGCCTTGGCGCAGGCGACCAGGTAGGGCGCGCCGACGCCCAGGTAGGTGACGCCGTGCTCGGCCGCCAGCTGCCACAGCCGGTCCGTGCCCGGGTAGCTGGCGCTGCCGTCGTACAGCACGATCGTGACACCGGCCAGCAGGCCTCCGGCCAGGTAGTTCCACATCATCCAGCCGGTCGTGGTGTACCAGGTGAAGACGTCGCCCGGCCGCAGATCCTGGTGCAGCGAGAGCGCCTTGAGGTGCTCGAGCACGATGCCGCCGTGGCCGTGCATGATCGGCTTGGGCAGCCCGGTGGTGCCCGAGGAGTACACCACCCACAGCGGATGCGCGAACGGCACCTCGTCGAACTCAGGCTCGTTCGGGCCGCCCGCCGCGCCGAGGTCCGCCCAGGCGAGCGGGGGCCCAAGGGCAGCCCCCCCAAAGGGGGGCCCAGGGGGTACGGGGGGGCGGGCAGCCCCCCCGTAAGCAGGGGGGG
>Ga0209839_10000909_pt1 | contig 15091 bp, 18 predicted proteins | sample OrgsoiDNA2013050_FD_185800 | JGI IMG/M metagenome (GOLD analysis project Ga0209839, IMG submission 185800) | Permafrost soil microbial communities from the Arctic, to analyse light accelerated degradation of dissolved organic matter (DOM) -... | ecosystem: Environmental > Terrestrial > Soil >... | reverse complement strand
TCCGGCATCCACCTGCACGACGTGGCTGGCGATCGCCGAGCAGCTTGCACCGGAGGCCGCAGCGCCGCCCGGGAGCAGCCCCGCGAGATCCCGAGGAGGGGGAATCTCTCCAATCCATTGCTGTCCGCGATGCTCTCAAAATCACGCACGAACGATTTGGATTGGCTTTGGCGCCGTAATCGCGATATTTCTGAACAATCGCGGCGACCGCTGGGCGGGACAAAGACAAAGATGAAACGATGAATGGTACGGCCCGCTTTCGCGCCCGCGATCGATCTTCCGAAGCTCTCGAATTCGACTATGTCGTCGTCGGTGCGGGCTCAGCCGGATGCGTGCTCGCCAACCGTCTGAGCGCCGACGGCAGGTATTCGGTGCTGTTGCTGGAAGCCGGTCCGAAGGACAATAACCTCTGGATCCATGTGCCGCTCGGATATGGCAGGCTGTTCAAGGAAAAAACCGTCAACTGGATGTACCAGACCGAGCCGGAACCGGGCCTCGACGGGCGAACCATCTTTCAGCCGCGCGGCAAGGTGTTGGGCGGATCGAGTTCGATCAACGGCCTGCTTTATGTGCGCGGCCAGCACGAAGACTATGATCGCTGGCGTCAGCATGGCAACAGCGGGTGGGGTTTTGACGACGTCCTGACGTACTTCAAGAAGGCGGAAAACCAGGAGCGCGGCGCCGACGATTTCCACGGTGCCGGCGGCCCGCTGCCGGTTTCCGATCTGGTACACGCCGACCCGCTTTCAGCGGCTTTCATCGCGGCGGCGGGGGAGACCGGCATCCCCGTCAATCCCGACTTCAACGGCGCTTCGCAGGAAGGCGCCGGGTTTTTCCAGACCACGACGCGGCGGGGGCGCAGGGCGAGCACCGCGGTCGCGTATCTCCGCCCCGCCAGGGGACGCAGGAATCTGCAGGTCGAGACATCAGCGCTGGCGCAACGCATCCTGTTCGATGGACATCGCGCCGATGCCATCGAATTCCGCCAGGCGGGCGTTCTGCGAACGGCACGGGCAAGAAAGGAAATCCTGGTTTCGAGCGGCGCGTACAACTCGCCGCAATTGCTGCAGCTGTCCGGCGTGGGCCCCGCGGAGCTGCTGCGCCAGCACGACATCGATGTCGTGCTCGATGCGCCGGGCGTAGGGCACGATCTGCAGGATCATATGCAGGTCCGGGTGGTGATGCGTTGCACCCAGAGCATCACGCTCAATGACGTCGTCAACAGCCCGGTTCGCCGGATCTTGGCCGGCGCGCGATACGCGGCCTTTCGCAAGGGGCCGTTGACGATCGCCGCGGGCACGTCAGGGGCGTTCTTCAAGACCAGCCCCCGCCTCGCGACCCCGGATATCCAGATCCACTTTCTGCCCTTCAGCACCGACAAGATGGGAGAAAGACTGCATTCGTTTTCCGGCTTTTCGGCCTCGGTCTGTCAATTGCGCCCCGAGAGCCGCGGCTCGCTTCGCATCCGAAGCGCCGACCCGACGATGGCACCGGAAATACGGATCAACTATCTCTCAACCGAGGTCGATCGCATCGCCAATGTCGAAGGCCTGAAGGTGTTGCGAAGGATTTTGCAGGCGCCCGCGCTTCGTCCCTATGTGATGCAGGAGGTCGATCCCGGCGCAAAGGTTTCCACCGACGAGGAGCTGTTGAACTACTGCCGCGCGCGCGGCAGCACGATCTATCATCCGACCTCGACCTGCCGAATGGGAAGCGATCCTCTTGCCGTGGTCGATCAGAGCTTGCGGGTTCGCGGGCTGGAGGGCCTGCGCGTGGTCGACGGCTCGATCATGCCGGATCTGGTGTCGGGCAATACCAATGCAGCGATCATCATGATCGCCGAAAAGGCGTCCGACATGATTTTGCAGGATTCGCGCTAACTCGGTTTGTCAGAACGCATTCCGTTGTCGTCCGATCGCACTGCGGCTACCATAGAGCCACATCGGCTCTCCGCACTCGCTTGGGCCGTGGTCGGTCATGCAGGCAGCGCTCCAGGGTGGAGCGGCGACCTCGCGGCTCACGATTTCGTTTGCCCGCGGCAGAGCGGTGGTTTCCTTCGTTCGCGCCTGAACCGTAGCTGGCATCGCGAGCGACAGTGCGAGCGCTGTCAGAAAGCATGTCATCTTCATCGTTTGGCTCCTGTTTGCGGCACCTCTGAATTTGAGGTTTCAGATGCAGTATCCGGCATAGAGGCAAAAAATTCCCCGCACCCTTAAATTAGATTTTGGAAAGCTAAATTGGGGTTTAGGAAGGGCGTCTGACGTGATTTTGCAGGATGCGCGGTAGCGCTGGATCTCCAGGCATCCGTTTGCATTCCGGCGCGGGCTGGTTCTATGTTCCAGCCGGGATTAGCCGCGTTTCTGGCACGGCGTTGAAGGGAATGTGATAGTGGCCATTCGAATACGGATCGGCACGCGCAAGAGCACGATGGCGCTGGCCCAGACCGAGGAAATTGCCCGTCGCCTGACCGCGACCGATCCCGATCTCGAGGTCGAGATCGTCAAGTTCGAAACGTCGGGCGATTCCGATCAGACCGGCAAGCTGTTGCAGCACGGCGGCAAGGGCGGCGCGTTCGTTGCCGAAATCCGTGCGGCCGTTGTTTCCGGCGAACTGCACGCCGCGATGCATTCGCTCAAGGACATGCCGGGCAATGAGGACACGCCCGGCCTCGTGATCGGCGCGACGCTCGAGCGCGATCCGCCCGGCGATGCGCTGGTGCTGCGATCCGGCGTTTCGATCGACGATTTCAGGCGCACGCGCGGCAGGGGTTTCAAGATCGGCACCAATGCGGTGCGGCGCGCGGCCTATGCGCGGCGGCTGTTTCCGGACGTCGAGGTGATTCACTATCGCGGCGCCGCCGACACCCGCGTCCGCAAGCTCGACAACCTGGAAATGCAGCGGCTGCCGGATGGCGGCGCGGTCGGTCCGGCGGACGCGCTGATCATGGCGCGCTCGGGGCTGGAACGCGTCGGCCTGGCCGGTCGTATCGCCTATGAATTCCAGGTACGGGAAATGCTGCCGGCGGTGGGGCAGGGGATCGTCGCGGTGGAGTGTGCGATCGATGACTGGCAGACCCGGCGCATGCTGGCACGGATCGACGATCCCGCCGCGCACCAAAGCGCCGATGCCGAACGCGAGGTGCTATGGGTCCTCAACGGCCACTGCAACTCGCCGATCGCGGGATTTTCAACCATCGACGGGGCGCAGATGTCGCTGACCGCTTCGGTGCTCGATGAAGCCGGTGGACTGTTCATCGAAGCCTCGCGCTCCGGCCCGGCGAACCGCCCGCGCGAACTCGGCCGTGCGGTCGGGTTCGACCTGCTCGCCAAGGGCGCGGCCGAGATCATCGAGAGAAGTCGGCCCAAGATGTGATGCCTTCTCTTCCCTCTCCCCTTGCGAGAGAGGGAAGAGCACGCATTCGCTCAAACCTCACCCCCGATACGCCCGCACCCGCTTGATCATCTGCTCGACATGCGCGATCGGGGTTTCCGGCTGGATGCCGTGCCCGAGGTTGAAGATCAATCTGCCGCCGGCGTAATTTTCCAGCACGTCGTCGATGGCGCGATCCAGCGCAGCACCGCCGGCGATCAGCACCAGCGGATCGAGATTGCCCTGAACGGCAACGCGGCTCTGCACGCGCTCGCGGATCAATGACGGCTCGGCAGCCCAGTCGATGCTGACGGCATCGACGCCGGTGGCGTCGACGTAACCCGGCAGCAGCGCGCCGGCGCCTCTGGGAAAGCCGATGATTTTCGCGTCCGGCATTTTCGCACGGACGCCTTCGACGATGCGCCGCGTCGGCTCGGTCGACCAGCGCGCAAATTCGCGCGGCGGCAGCACGCCGGCCCAGGTGTCGAAGATCTGCAGCACGTCGGCGCCGGCCTTGAGCTGTCCCAGCAGATACTGGATCGAGTTCTCCACCAGCACGTCGATGATTGTGGAAAACGCTTCCGGATGGCGGTAGGCCATCATCCGCGCCGGCGCCTGGTCCGGAGTGCCTTGCCCCGCCACCATATAGGTCGCCACCGTCCACGGCGCGCCACAAAAGCCGATCAGCGCGATGTTCGGATCGAGCTCGCGGCGTACCCGGCGCAGCGCCTCATAGACCGGCTCGAGTTTGCCGAAGTCGCCGTGCCGCGCCAGCGTCCCGACCTGCTCCGGCGTCTCCAGGGGATCGAGCCGCGGCCCTTCGCCGACCTCGAACCTGACCGAACGGCCCAGCGCGTAGGGGATCAAGAGAATATCCGAGAAGATGATCGCGGCATCGAAGTTGAAGCGGCGGATCGGCTGGAGCGTCACCTCGGCGGCATATTCCGGCGTGAAGCACAGATCGAGAAAGCCGCCCGCCCTGGCGCGCAATTCGCGATATTCCGGCAGATAGCGGCCGGCCTGGCGCATCATCCAGATCGGAGGTACCGGCTGCCTGCGGCCGGAAAGCACTTCAAGGAAGGGTTTTGGGGCGTGGATCTGGGTCAAATGCGGTTCCGCAGGAGTGATCGAGAGGGCGTTGCCGCTCCTGATACACTGCGGATATGGATTTGGCCAAGCTGCGATTATCCCGGCCCGAACGATCGCGGCGATCGCTCGCGGGAAGCATCAGGTCGTCCGGCGTTGAAGACCTTCTCGCACAGTCCTCCAGCCTGGCGATCGGGTCTGCCGGGCGCTCCAAATGCGAAATTCCAAACGGGCTGGGATCGGAATTTTGTCTTTGGAGCATCGCAAGCTCGATAAGGGTGCAATCTCATCGATGATGCAGTCGACCCCAAGTCGCGCCGCTCTGTCTGTGCCATATTGGACATCTTGCAAAAAAGATTGGATTCTGTGCCCGGTTCCGGGCATTGCGGCGCCAAATTCGTGCGCGCGACCGGATCTGTTCGAACCCCCTGATGATGTTCCGCTCCTGTTGTTGGGAACGTCCGGAGTGCCGACGCGTTAGCTTGCGACGGAGACAAAACATGGCTGAGAAATTCGATCCGGCGGCGCACGACAGGCATGCCGCCAATCCGCGCGAAGCCGCAGCGGCGGATCGCGACACCCACGCGAAACTGGAAGCCGGTCTGATCGACAGTTTTCCGGCATCCGATCCGGTCAGCGCCACACAACCGGCGCCCTCGAAGGCGGATGGCGATCGCGAAGGGACATCGCTTTGGGCCAAGGTCCGAGCGGTGTTCCGTTAGATTGCGGGCTCGATCTTGATGAGTAGCCGGCTGCGCTGCCGAAGGGCGCCTTAATGAAACACGAATTCGATCACGCCGCCAACGACTCGCCGCGAAGCGGCGGTTCGAAGCATGTAACGCCGTTGCTAGGGGCCGCGATTGTCGTCGCCATCGTCGTGCTGATCCTGTGGTTTGCGATCAAGCCTTGAAGCTCCAAGCTTTGTGCCGCGATCGAGCTTCGCACCGGAACCATTCAACCCAGCGGGAATTGCCTCTCCGATAGTTCACAAACTGAGGAGCGAAGATGAAACGTTTGGTAGTGATGGCCGTCGCGGCGGCTGCAATTTGCGTCGCCATACCGGCTGGCGCGGAAGAAGTCGGAGTTGGTGTCGGCCCGGTCGGCGTGACCGTCGGCAACGGCCATGGTGATGGTTATCGGGATCGCGACCGCGAGGTTATTCGTGAGCGTGAGCACAGGGATCGTGGCGATACCGTGGTGATCAGGAAGGATCGCGATCGGGATCGCGATCGCGATCGCGACCACAAGACAGTGATCATCGATCGCGACCGGTAGTAGTCCTGTTATTTGTCATGTTCGACTTGATCAGCGGCCTCCCTTGCGGAGGCCGCTCTGTTGTTAGTAATGCGGCGGCGGTTCGTTGGCAGCGCCACGCGCATGAGTCTCGGCTTCCTGCAGGCGCTCGCCTAACATCGCGACATGCCGAGTCAACGCATCGATTTGTTGCCACTGCGCGGTGATGGTGTTGTTCAGCGTCTCGATGGTTTCGTCCTGAAACGCCAGTCGCGTTTCGAGCACATCGATGCGCTCGCTGAGCGCCTTCATGTCATTCATCGGAATCCTGTTCGGTCCGGCGCTCCCGCAATCCGTGGCCGAGCGCGACGCGGTCGTCGAACACAAAACATTCGCCACGCCAGCGGCTCTCGGCTTGCGGTACGCCCTCGAGATATCCGAGGATGCCGCCCTTGAGGTGATAGACCTGCGCAAAACCGTGCGCGAGCAGATAGGCGCTGGCCTTCTCGCAGCGGATGCCGCCGGTGCAGAACATCGCGATCCTGCGATGTTTCGCCGGATCGAGATGGCGGGCGGCAAAATCCTTGAATTGCCCAAAACTCCTTATGCCGGGATCGACGGCGCCGGAAAATGTACCCATCGCAACCTCGAATGCGTTGCGGGTGTCGATCACCAGCGTATCAGGACCCGCGATCAGCGCGTTCCAGTCTGTGGGGTCGACATAAACGCCGACCTGCCGGGTCGGGTCGGTATGGCTGTCGCCGAGGGTAACGATCTCCTTTTTCAACCGGATCTTCAGGCGTTGAAACGGCATCGCCGCGGCATGCGAGAATTTCAATTCGAGGTTGTCGAGCCGGCCGCGGAACAGAGCGCCGCATTGCAATTCCTCAACCAGTGCGGCAATCGCCTCGGGCTGGCCCGCCAGCGTGCCGTTGATGCCTTCATGGGCCAGCAGCACGCTGCCCTTCAGCTTCAGTCCGGCGCAGACCGCGCGCAGCGGCTCGCGCAACTCCCGGAAATCCGGCAACGCGGCGAATTGATAGAAAGCAGCGACCCTGTGCGGCATCACGGTGGTTTATCAGGACGGCGGCGGAGAGGAAACCCCGATGTCGTTCCTGCGAACGTGTTCGCAGCGACGACGCTGATATTGAGTTATGCGCCCCCGGCCATTGCCCATCGCCTCATGAATATGCCATGTAACCCGGCGCCCCGGGCACAACGTAAGATGACGAAAGTGAGCAATTTGGCATGAGGAATTTCCATCTCGCCGGCCGGTCGACGGTCCACGCCCAGAACGCGATGGTGGCGACGTCGCATCCGCTGGCGTCGTTGACGGCGATCGAGGTGCTGCGTTCCGGCGGCACTGCCGCGGATGCCGCCGTGGCGGCCTGTGCGCTGCTTGGCGTGATCGAGCCGCAATCCACCGGGATCGGCGGGGATTGCTTCGCGTTGCTTCAGCGCAACGGCGAGGGCAAGATAACAGCCTATAACGGTTCTGGCCGCGCGCCGCAGGCGGCCGACGCGTCGTGGTATGTCGAGCGCAACATGCATGCGATCCCGCTGACGTCGGCGCACGCCGTCAGCATTCCCGGTGCGATCGATGCCTGGGTGACCATCCTGCGCGATCATGGCAAGCTTGGGCTCGACAGCCTGCTGCAGCCTGCGATCAAGGCCGCGGAAGAGGGCTATGTCGTCGCCCCCCGCATCGCCTTCAGCTGGAAGAACGAATTCGACAAGTTGAAAAAAGGCACCAACACCGGGCGCTATCTGCTGCCGCACGGCAAGGCACCGGTTGCCGGCGACGTGATCCATCAGCCCGAACTCGGGCAGACCTTGCGGGCGATCGCGAGCGGCGGCCGCGACGCGTTCTACAAGGGTGCGATCGCCGAAGACATGGTCGAGACTTTGCGTGGCATCGGCGGCCTGCATACGCTGGACGATTTCGCCGTGCACACCACCGAAACCACGACGCCGATCGGCACCGTGTACAAAGGCCATGATGTCTGGCAGTGCCCGCCGAACGGTCCGGGCATCACCATGCTGGTGATGCTGAACATCCTGTCGCGCTTCGATCTGACGAAATTTCCGCCGATGAGCGTCGAGCGGTTCCATCTCGAAGCAGAAGCCGCGCGCATCGCCTACATGATGCGCGAGCAGTACATCGGCGATCCCGCTTTTGTCGACGTCGATGTGGTCAGGATCCTGACCAAGGAATTCGCCGAGGAGTACGGCAGCAAGATCAGGATGGACCGGTTGCTCGATCTGCCGAGCGTGTCGCCGCCGATGAACCCCTCGACGGTCTACGTCACCGTGGTGGACCGCGACCGCAACGTCTGTTCATTCATCAATTCGATCGCGCACGCGTTCGGTTCCGCGATCGTCTCCGACAAGACCGGCATTCTGCTGCAAAATCGCGGCGGCGGTTTCCGCGTCCAGCCCGGCCATCCCAATTGCATCGCGCCGGGCAAGCGGCCGCTGCATACGATCATCCCAAGCCTTGTCACCAAGGCCGGCCGGGCGGTGATGCCGTTCGGCGTGATGGGCGGGCAGTACCAGCCGGTCGGGCAGGTGCATGTGCTGACCAACGTGCTCGACTACGGCTGCGACGTGCAGGAGGCGATCGACATGCCGCGCGGCCTGCATTACGAAGGCGTCTACCAGCTCGAGGATGGCGTGCCGGCCGACATCGTCGATGGCCTGAGGAAGCTCGGGCATCAGACCGCGAGCCTCGTCACGCCGCATGGCGGCGGCCAGGCCATCTGGATCGACTGGGACAAGGGCACGCTCACCGGCGGATCCGATCCGCGCAAGGATGGCTGCGCGCTCGGCTATTGAACCAACCGTCCGCGCATGGGGCTTTCCGTCCCTGTTACGAAGGAATCTGAAAGGATGCGACATAACATGTTTCGAAATCTCCCGATCGCCGTTGCCGTTGCCGGCGTCCTTTTCATCGCAATGCCGCCAGGCATCTTGGCCCAAACCGCAGGAAAAACCATGACCACACCCTCAGGCTTGCAGATCACCGACTCTACCGTCGGCACCGGCGCCATGCCAAAACCCGGCCAGATCTGCGTCATGCATTACACGGGTTGGCTCTACGAGGGCGGCAAGAAGGGCAAGAAGTTCGACAGCTCGGTGGATCGCAATGAGCCGTTCGAGTTTCCGATCGGGCAGCGCAAGGTGATCGCCGGCTGGGATGAAGGCGTCGCCACCATGAAGGTCGGCGGCAAGCGCACCTTGATCATCCCGCCCGCGCTCGGCTACGGCGCCCGCGGCGCCGGCGGCGTCATTCCGCCGAATGCGACGCTGATGTTCGACGTCGAATTGCTTGACGTGAAGGGGTAACTGTCCGTTAGCGGCCGAAAAGTTCTGTGCCAGGGAAAACGTATCGTGCAGATTTCCATCCTTGACGATTATTTCGACACCCTGCGTACCCTGAAATGTTTCGGCAAACTCGCAGGACATGACGTCACGGTCTGGAACGATCACGTCCAGGACGTGGAAACGCTGGCGGAGCGGCTCTGCGACACCGAGGCGCTGGTGCTGATCCGCGAGCGGACCCAAATTCGCAACGCCCTGCTGGAGCTATTGCCGAAGCTGAAATTGATCAGCCAGCGCAGCGTCTATCCCCACATCGACATCGACGCCTGCACCCGGCTCGGCGTCATCGTGTCGTCCGGCCAGCACGCCGATACGCCGTCTTACGCCACGGCGGAATTCACCTGGGGGCTGGTGCTGGCGGCGATGCGCCAGATTCCGCAGCAGATGGCGTCGCTGAAAGCCGGCAATTGGCAGATCGGCGTCGGCCACACGCTGCGCGGCAAGACGCTCGGCATCTACGGCTACGGCCGGATCGGCGCGGTCGTCGCCGGATATGGCAAGGCGTTCGGCATGGAGGTGCAGGTGTGGGCGCGCGAGCCGGCGCTGGCGAAGGCACGCGCCGACGGTTACGCGACCGCGAGCAGCAAGGCTGCATTTTTCGAACAGTGCGATGTGCTGTCGCTGCACATGCGCCTGGTCGACGCGACGCGCGGCATCGTGACCGCGGCCGATCTGGCGCGCATGAAGCCGACCGCGCTCCTGGTCAACACCAGCCGCGCGCCGCTGATCGAGCCGAATGCGCTGGTGAACGCGTTGCGCGCCGGCCGGCCCGGCATGGCGGCGGTGGATGTCTATGAGAAGGAGCCGCTGCGCGATACCAACGATCCGCTGCTGACCATGGACAACGTCGTCGCCACGCCGCACCTCGGCTACGTCTCGCGCGACGAATACGAAATCCAGTTCACGGATATTTTCGACCAGATCACCGCCTATGCGGCGGGTACGCCGACCAATGTCGTCAATCCGGATGTGCTGGGACGGCGGCGGTGATGCTGGCTGATACTCAATACCGAATTGTTGATATAAAGGGATAAGGCTCTGAATTCGTCATGGCCGGGACAAGCCTGCACAAGCCCGGGCATGACGACGAGAGCAGAGCGGGACTAGATCAAGAAAGAAAAAGACCGGCCCAAGGGACCGGTCTTCGCCATTCAAAATCGACCAGCGTCGATCAGAGTTTCTTGTTTGCCGCGGCGGCGGTCTTGTTGATGGCGTCCTTGGTCGCTTCCTTGGCGTCGCCCATGGCCTTCTGGCCCTTGCCCTTGATTTCCTGAATGGCGCCTTCGCCCTGCATCTTGTCGGAACCGACGGCTTCGCCGACGCCCTGCTTGGCCTTGCCGATGGCTTCGTTGCTGGCGCCTTTAACCTTGTCTGCTGTTGCACCCATGGGAACTCTCCTTTGCAAGGGTTAAGCTTCGCCATGACAAGCCCCAAATGCACCGAATGTTCCTGATCCCGGCTGGTCTGCGATCACAGTTTTATGTACCTTTTGCAGCGAACAATTTTGTCGGAAAGCAGCACGATGACAGGCCCTCACGATCATACCCACGCCGACCATTCACACGATCACGACGACGCGGCGCGCTGGAAGCACGATGGCGTCCGCGTCATTCCCGGCGACCAGCTCGACCCCAACGTGCCCTCGACCGCCGGCATGGACCGCAAGGCCGCGATCAATTTTGCCCGCGTCGGTGCGCAGAAATTATGGGCGGGCACCGTGACCATCAAACCGGATGCCAAGACCGGCGCGCATCACCACGGCCATCTCGAAAGCATCATCTATGTCGTGAAGGGCAAGGCGCGGATGCGCTGGGGCGAGCATCTGCAATTCATGGCGGAAGCCAACCCGGGCGATTTCATTTTCATCCCGCCCTATGTGCCGCATCAGGAGATCAACGCCAGCCCCGACCAGGTGCTGGAATGCGTGCTGGTGCGCAGCGACGGCGAGGCGGTCGCGATCAACCTCGACATCGAGCCGGTGGAAAAGCCGGAAACGGTGCTGTGGGTCGATCCCGTGCACCGCGATCCCGCGGAGACGAAGTAGGTTCAATATTCGTCGCGGACGTTCCCCGGCGCCGAGCGTTCGATCGATGTGTCTTTAATGGCTGTTTCGGTCGACTCCTGCGGCTTGACGCAAACTGATTTGCGGATGACGCTGGCCCTTCCAATACAATTGCGCCACGGGCACTCCGTAGAGCGCGAATTCTCAGGGAGTTATCATGTCCAATAAATCATGCGTGATTTTGGCGGCGGTGCTGCTCTGCTCCGGGCTCCCCGCCCAGAGCCAGGAGTTGCCGGACGGACCGGGCAAGGAATTGGCTGTGGCCAACTGTAATGGCTGCCACACCTTGTTGAGCCGCGTGGGCGCAGGCTACACGCCGGAGGGCTGGCGCACCGTCCTGCGGATGATGCTCAATCAGGGGGCACCGCTGCCGGTGGATCAGGTTGAACCGCTCAGGGAATACTTGACCAGGAGCTTCCCGGAAAAGGGCAAGCCTGCCGGGGTGGTAATCGAGGGGCCGGCCGAAGTTTCGTTCAAGGAGTGGCAGGCGCCAACGCCCGGGTCGCGGCCGCATGACCCATTGGCGGCGCGGGACGGCTCGCTCTGGTACACAGGCCAGCTCGCCAATGTGCTCGGTCGGCTCGATCCGGAGACCGGCAAAATCAAGGAATTTTCGCTGAAGACAGCGCACTCCGGACCGCACGGCCTGAAGGAGGATAATGACGGCAACATTTGGTACACGGGAAACACTGGATCGCTGATCGGAAAGCTTGACCCGAAGACCGGGGCAGTCACCGAGTACCAGACTCCGGAGCCAGGCGATCCGCATACGCTTATCTTCGACAACAGCGGAATCCTGTGGTTCACGATGCAGAATGCCAACCGGATCGGACGTCTCGACCCGAAGACCGGCGAGATAAAACTGCTCACGCCACCGACGGCGAATGCGCGCCCCTACGGCATGGCGTTGAATTCCAAAGGCATCGTGTTCTTCGTTGAGTTTGGTGCCAACAAGGTGGGCAGCATCGATCCGAAGACGATGGAATTTCGTGAATACGTGTTGCCGGCTCCGGCGTCCCGGCCGCGGCGCATCACGATCACCAGTGACGACATCGTTTGGTACTCCGACTACTCGCGCGGTTATCTGGGCCGGCTCGATCCTGCGACCGGCAAAGTGACCGAGTGGCAGTCTCCGAGCGGGCCGAAGTCTGAACCCTACGGTATCTCGGCGATCAACGACATCATCTGGTTCAGTGAGTCCGGGTCGACCCCGAATACTGTCGTGCGCTTCGATCCCAAGACCGAGAAATTCCAGAGCTGGGCGATCCCGGGGGGCGGAAACATCGTGCGCAACACGTCAGTCACGCGCGACGGCGACTTCATGCTGGCCAACAGTCTCGTCAATGGCATCACGCTGGTCACCATCAAGAAGTGAGCCGGACGGCGGGCCTGTTGGCACCTGCGGCGCGCGCACAAATGGTGTGCGCGCCGGCCGCGACATTCGGCCGAGTTGTACCTGTTGCGCGCTGCAGCGAAGCGTGACTTCCACGAAACGACAGCGTTTGCTAGAACACTCGCTGGGTTCTTGAGTTTCGAACAGGGTGCCGCGCGCGTCGCGGCGTCGCTTAAGACGCAAGAAAATCAGGCAGTCTGATTGGGAGAAAATCATGGAAAAATTCGATCGCCCGCTGGCGCGGCGCACGGTCATCAGGGGTGCCGGGCTCGGCTTGGTCGCCGGCGGGTTAGCGAGTTCGCTGCCCACGCCAAGCACGAGCGCGGCGGCTGCCGAGGGCGGCGAGATCTGGAGCAGCGAATACTGGGCGAAGAAGGGCGAGGTCCCGCTCTGGATGTATCGCAAGCGGGTAGGGGCGCCCAAGGCCGGCGAGCCTGCGCGGCCGGTCGTGTTCTTTGTCCACGGCTCGTCGGTGACTTCAAGGGTGTTCGATCTCAAGGTGCCTGGCCGCGGCGAGTATTCGGTGATGGACGAGTTCGCGCGCTATGGGTTCGACTGCTGGACCATGGATCATGAAAACTATGGCAAGTCGGGGCGCACCTCCGGCAATTCCGATATCGCCAGTGGCGTTGAGGATCTGAAGGTCGCGGTCGAAATCGTCACCCGCGAAACCGGCCAGAAGAGATTTCATTTCGTCGGCGAATCCTCCGGCGCGCTGCGCGCCGGCGCCTATGCCATGGTGGCGCCCGAGCGCGTCGACCGGCTGGTGTTTGCCGCCTTTACGTATAAGGGCGAGGGATCGCCGACCCTGACCAAACGCGCCGAGCAGCTCGACTATTACCGCACCCACAACATGCGCAAGCGCGACCGCGAGATGATCCGCTCGATCGCCACCCGCGACAAGCCGGGCACCAGCGATCCCGCCGCCGTCGAGGTGTTGGCGGATGTCGAGATGCAGTTCGGCGACCAGATCCCGACCGGCACCTATCTCGACATGACGGCCAACCTGCCGGTGGTACACCCCGACAAGGTGCTTGCGCCGGTGCTATTGGTGCGCGGCGAATATGACGGCATCGCCACCGTCGCCGACCTCGAGGAATTCTATAATCAGCTGCCGAACGGCGACCGCCAGTTCATTATCCTTCCGGGAACCGCGCATTCCGTTGTGCTTGCCACCAACCGGCAATTGTTCTGGCACGTGACCCGGGCGTTCCTCACCATGCCCGCGCCGATCGCGACGTGAGAGTTTGACGAGTCACTGTCATTCCGGGGCGCATCGAAGATGCGAACCCGGAATCTCGAGATTCCCCGATGCGCAATTGCGCATCTGAGGTCTGGTCCTTCGGACCATCCCGGAATGACGCAGTCAACAAATCCAAACCCGATGTCGGGACCGCGCGGCCTTGTTCGTCCTATGGCCGATTGGAACGCAACAAGAGGAACTCCCCCGATGTCCAAAATCTCACCCTGCCTGTGGTTCGACGGCGAGGCCGAGGAGGCCGCGAAATTCTACGTTTCGCTGCTGCCGGATTCCCGGATCGAAAAGGTCCAGAAGAATACAATCGATGGCCCCTCCGGAAAGGCCGGCACCGTGCTGGTGGTGGAGTTCACGCTGGCCGGCCAGCGCTTCATGGCGCTCAACGGCGGCAGGCGCTTCGAATATACCCATGCGATCTCGTTCAAGATCGACTGCGCCGATCAGGCTGAGGTCGATCGCTTGTGGGACAGGCTGTCCGCCGATGGCGGGTCGGTCGAACGTTGCGGCTGGCTGAAGGACCGTTACGGCGTATCGTGGCAGATCGTGCCGACCGCGCTGGTGCAATATCTGGGCGGTTCCGATCCCGCCGGCGCCAAGCGGGCTATTCAGGCGATGATGCAGATGGTCAAGCTCGACATCGCCGCGCTGAAAAAGGCCTATGAGGGCGAGTCCGCCGCGTAACCGGGAAAGTGTCGGTTCCGGTTCAGCATGTGCTATCAGGGAAAGATTGGCCGCTTTATTCGCTGACATCCGATCAAGTTCACCCATGGGTTTCGGCCGTTGAACCAGCAACACCAGAGAACCTGCGGGAGTTGCACGGCATGCTGCGATGGCTGGCTGCAGATCGAAATACGCGGGCATCAGGTTCGGCGCGGAACGCCGTGCCCGTACAGCGCTGACCATCAATGTTCGATCTACAGCGAACGCCCGCAACATCCATGCCGCGAATTCGTTTGCGGCTGGCTGGTCGCCTCCAGCCCGCTGCCTGAATGGATGCGTCCGGACAAATCCGACATGATCATGCTGGCGGCCAATTTCGTCTGGCATGGCCTGCCGGTCGACGTGGTGGTCGCGGCCGGAGACCGCCCCAGGAAGAAAGCGCTGGACTGGCTGATGACGTTCAGTTCGGAAAAAAAGCGGTTGCTGATCTATCAGGTCGACGAGGAATGGTTCGCGTTTGGACCTCCGGCGTTTCAGGCGGAGATTTCAGAGCGCATCGGGCGTGGCGAGAAACCGTGGGCAACTTGATCCCCAGATCGAAGCATTCGTCCTTCGTGGGAGGGCGGCTGCCGGCAACAAGCTACCTCGC
>Ga0209839_10000906_pt1 | contig 15107 bp, 13 predicted proteins | sample OrgsoiDNA2013050_FD_185800 | JGI IMG/M metagenome (GOLD analysis project Ga0209839, IMG submission 185800) | Permafrost soil microbial communities from the Arctic, to analyse light accelerated degradation of dissolved organic matter (DOM) -... | ecosystem: Environmental > Terrestrial > Soil >... | reverse complement strand
TTCGTATTCCTGATCCGCGAGACGACGCTGTCAAAGCGCAGCTTGCGGAGATAATCTGATATGATCCGGCCATACGCAGTACCATGACGGCGACGGAGTGCGTGCATGTCAGCAGAGATCCCGAGCGTACGGCTGGTTCCTGGTTACTGCGGCCTTTGCATCGCCCGCTGCGGAACTGTCGCGACCGTAACGGACGGTAGATTCACACGCCTGGACCCCGATCCGACGCACCCCACCGGTGCTGCGATTTGCGCCAAGGGCCGAGCGGCTCCCGAACTGGTCTATCACAAGGACAGATTGACCCGGCCGCTGCGGCGAACGCGGCCGAAGGGCGACGCGGATCCGGGATGGGAAGAAATTTCATGGGATGCGGCGCTCGACCAGACCGCCGCCGCCATGCGCCGCATCGCGGAGCAGCATGGACCTGAAGCCGTGGCCTTCAGCCAATCGTCGCCCTCAACGACGGCTATCGCGGATTCCGCCGGCTTTGTTCGAAGGCTGATGAATGCTTTCGGCACGCCCAACCTGGTATCGCATCTCGAGCTGTGCGGCTGGGGCCGTGGTTTTGCGACGCGCTACGTCTTCGGCGTTGGCAGCGTTGCCACCGGAAGCGCCGGCGGCGCGATGGCGGACATTGCCGAATCCGGGTGCCTTATCCTGTGGGGCTATAATCCTTCGTTCTCGCGCATCACCCACGCAACGGCGACGGTTGCAGGCTTAAAACGCGGAATGAAGCTGATCGTGATTGATCCGCGCAACGTCGGGCTTGCCAACAAGGCCGATGTCTGGCTGCGCGTGCGTCCCGGAACAGACGGTGCGCTGGCGCTGGGTCTGGCTAACATCATGATCGAGCGAGAGTGGTACGATCAGGATTTCGTCCGTGCGTGGAGCAATGGGCCTCTCCTGGTGCGCTCGGATACCGACAGGTTGCTGAAGGCGGAAGATCTGGCTTCCGGCGGCAGCCCGGGACAATTTGTAGCCTGGGATTCCCTGACCAAAGGCATCGTCAGCTATGATCCGGTTGCTGGCCGCTACGCGGCCCCAGCCGAGCATCTTGCCCTGCGAGGCGAATACATCGTCGCAACACGCGACGGTGCCATCGGCTGCCAGCCGGTTTTCGAGCGCTATGCAGCGCTGTGCAAGAGATATTCGCCCGAAGTGATTGAAGCGACATGCTGGATTCCTCGTGAGCAACTGCAGGAAGCCGCCGGCATCATCTGGCACTCCCGGCCGGTTTCCTACTATGCCTACAGCGGGCACGAGCATCACGCCAACGTCACCGAAACCGCGCGCGCGATGGCGATGCTCTATGCGCTGACCGGCAGTTTCGATGCGGCCGGTGGCAATGTGCTGCTCCCTGCGGTACCCGCCGGGTCAATCACCGGAGAGGACCTGCCTGCGGCAAAGCGGCTTGCGCCCGCGATCGGTCTTGCCGAACGTCCGCTTGGACCTGCGCGCTGGAACTTTGCCTCCACTCAGGACTTCTACCGCGCTGTTCTGGAAGGTATTCCCTATCCGGTTCGAGGACTCATCGGGTTCGGCACCAATCTACTGCTCGCCCAGGGCGATCCTGTCGGGGGACGTGCCGCGCTCGCCGCGCTCGATTTCTACGCCCATGCCGATCTGTTCATGACCCCCACGGCCGCGCTTGCGGATATCGTGTTGCCTGTGGCCTCCTGCTTCGAACGCGAAGCTCTCAAAACCGGATTCGAGATCAGCGAAGCCGCGCAATCGCATGTTCAGCTTCGGCAGGCGATCGTCGCCCCGCCCGGTCAGGCACGCTCGGACACCGATTTCATTTTCGACCTCGCAACGCGCCTCGGCCTTGGCGAGCAGTTCTGGAACGGCGACATCGAGGCTGCTTATCGCGCGCAACTCGGGCCGAGCGGTATCACCCTGGATCAACTTCGAGCCGAACCGGCCGGATTGCGGAAACCCCTGAAGACGCGTCACATCAAGCATGCCGCGGGGGACGACAAGGGAAATCCACGCGGCTTCCCGACGCCGTCGCGGAAAGTGGAATTCTGGTCCGAGACCTTTCTTGACCACGGTTATCCGGCGCTGCCGGACTTTGTCGAACCGCCAATCGGCCCGGTTGCGCGCGCCGACCTCGCGGCTTCCTATCCTTTGATCCTGACGTGCGCCAAGCCCAGCCTGTTTTGCCAGAGCCAACATCGTGCACTGCCGAGCTTGCGCAAGCGCGCATTGCATCCGGAGATCGAACTGCATCCTGCGACTGCTGCGGCACGCGGTATCAAGAATGGAGATTGGGTTGACGTGCGCACCCCGGCCGGCGGAATGCGGGCCCGGGCGCGTTTCAGCCCACAACTCGACCCACGCGTTGTCGTCGGAGAGCATGGCTGGTGGCAAGGATGCGATGAATTGGGAACCGGCGATTCCGATCCGTTCGATCCGAACGGCACGAATTTCAACCTGACCGTCGACACCGCCGTTCGCGATCCCGTCGGCGGCACCCCATCGCATCGATCCAATCTTTGTGAGGTTCAACTGTTGCGGGGATCTCGAGCAAAACAGCCCTTTAGGTCAGCATCGCTCACTTGATCTTTTTCCGGCGTTGCTCATTTTTAGGTTGGGTTCGATCGATGAGGTTCTCGCACCGGCTAGCACCAACAAGAGACCAGTCCCAGAGTGGCAGTGTCATACGGCCAAAGCAAAGTCGAGCGCATCAGCCCACATGCATGTTAACGAAAAGACTGTCGGTCGATCCGGCGGTCTTTTTGTTTGGGTGGCTGGCATGGGCTCGACCAAGCCTCTCGCGTGGTTCTCCCGTCGTATGCTTTTGCGGAAAGTAAGGGGGCTGGCGCTATGCCGACAGGATTGTTCATAACGTCGGATCAGTCGGTTCAGGTTGATTACGACGGCGTTTCGATCCCGATACCCAGATCGACTTATGAGAATAGAGGCTACAAGCCAGATTTCGACAAGCTGCCCCTCGAAGCCGAGTATGCGGCGGCAAAGGAGAAGTTGGCTAATGTCCCGAGCCCCTGAAGGCGCGAAGCACCCCGCCGACGTTTAGATCGGCTGTATCCTCAGCAAGACGCCTCCACGCAAATCGGCGTTGGACTATTCACCCGAGGAAGATGCCGGCCTTACGCTTGCGTCATTAGCCACGTCTTTCCTCGGTGGATTGCGCAAGCCTAATCCACTGCTCGGCCACCCTCAGCAACGTTTCCTTGTCGAGCGGGCTAATCGCCTTGGGTGCCTGTTGACGGCATGATTTCCGAGCAAAATTTGATTGCAACTATAAGCGATATAGCGGACCGACCCAGACAGCATTCGATTTCAATGATGACGATGAAGGTAAAGGACTATGAAAGAGGCCGCCAACTGAGGCGGCCTCACTTTTTGCTGATGCCGCCAACCTGCGACGATTACGTGTTATGTTCGGCGCGCGGCAAATTCGGAGTCGTCCATGTCAGCGTGGCTAATCATTACCCTCGTCACGATAGCCTCTATGCCGGTTGCATACGACATGGCTCGCAACCGTGGCAGATCGACTGGGGCGTGGCTCGGCACGGCGATGATCTTTGGGCCGTTGGCGCTTCTCGCGCTTCTCACTCTCGGCAAGCGAAGCGCTAGCAAAACCAGCCGCGCCTCAAAATAGGCCACTGCACTTTTCAAATCAGGCCACTGAGGGTCGAAACAGGCCAGTACCGAGCGCGCCAAAGGAACAGTTACAGAACCTGAACATTGGGCGAACTCAGATTGATCGCCGCGCCGCGCTCCTGACGTCCGTTCTGGATCATTCGCGTCGGTTTGTGATGTCAGGGATATTGTCCAGTTGGGGGGATTCTCGGAACTGCCGGTTGTCCGGGTTTGCCGTTGAAGGCAATCGGCTTGGGCATGATTTGAACGCCAAAAACCGGGGCAGGCGAATCCTGCGATACTCGCAGACTTTGAATGGGCTGCGATCAGGCTGTTCTTCCAAAGCAGCCGCGAGGCATTCCCCGTGTTGACGACCGGCGCGTCCTCGACGGCATCTGTTATCGGGCGGCGGATGTGAAGTTGCGGCGATGCGACGGCGTGAAGGCGCGCCGGATCATCTATTCGCGGACGACGCGGCGCTTGCAGCCATCCTCGTCAGGGCAGGCGTTGCCGCCATCTTGACCAGCATTTCCCTGACGGGATTTTCGGTCCAGGCGTGGGTGACGTAGTCGCGATGCGTCACGCCCTCTTGCGTCTCGATAAACACCACGCTGCCGGGCCGCAACGGCCCGTCCATGTCCTCTGATATGGCGATGCCTTTTTCCTTCAGCATTTTTATCAGTTCGTCATCGTGCCGCTTGGTGTGATGCGTATAGGAGCTGACGAAGAAGCCGGACCGGTTGTTGACGATCCACGACGCGAACTTGTCGAGCTCGCCATACACCGCGTCGAGCAGGAACACGCCGCGCACGCGGTTGCCGAGGCCGCCCACTTCAAGACTCCATGCCGCCGGCATAAAGCCGCCGCTGTAGCCGACGATCACGACCGGCATGTTGGCGAAAGCCCTGGCGGTGCCCGGATCGCCGTAGAGACCGGCGAGGTGCTCGGCCGACTCCGCCACGAAGCGCTTGAGCCCGCCCGGTTGCCAGAACTTGCCGGCGCTGGAATCGGCGGCGTCGACCGCCAGTTGCGGCGCCAGCAGCACGGCATTGACGCCGGACTCCGAAATCTGTTGCGGCACCAGTTGCCGGTCGCGCACGTCGCGCTCCAGCGTCGCGCCGTTGCCGTGGAAGAACACGACGATCACGCCGGGTTTGCGGATATCGAAGTTCTCCGGGACGTGCATGAGGACGCGGTTATCGTTGTAGGTCTCGTCCTGCCAAAAAACCTTGCCGCCCAGGCCGCGGTGGCCGCGGCGGTCGCCCTTGGAAACGTTCAGGAACGGCTCGTCGGTGCGCGGATTATTGCCGAGGTAGGGAAACGCCGAGGATTTCAGGCTGACCAGCGTGGTCTGTTCTTCCCGGATCGGCGGCAGTTGGAGCGGCACCGTCGGGGTGAGCGACGCCACTCGGTACGGGGCGCCTTGGGCCTGAGCGGTGCGTTTACGGAGTGCGTCGGAGGATTGCCACTGCACGAAGTTTTCATTGGCATTCGGGAAGCGATCCTTGAATTGCGGCGCCGGGAACCGGTCATCGAACGAAGCTGCCGAATCTTGCGAGTTGGCGGCCAGCATTTCGGCATTCGGCGCCTTGCCGCATTGAACGAGCGCGAGCGATAGCGGGACAAGTGCTATGAGAAGGGCGATCCGACGCAGCCGAGGACGTGCGCGATGGTGCTGCGCAGCCTGCGCGCGGACGTACGACATCGCGCCAGATGGTATCACCTGGCCCAACCGATCGGACGTCTGGAATTTCGGATTGGCTCCGACCATCCACCCCTTGCCCCAACACCCTCCGGCGATCGGCGTATTTCAGCTCGCTAACGTTGAGGTGACGTTAAGCATTCGGGAAAACTCCCCACTCCCGGAACGCGCAAGCGAACACGAAATCGTGTCGCGATTGTGGGCCGGTCACTTTGTTTTCGCAATGCCGTAGAACACCGGGGATGCTTTTGAAGTACAATATTACCTAATTCTGACCTGTATTTAAGCCTTGTTAACATTGCTTGAATTGGACGGGGCGAGTCTGCACGATGAAAAATCACGGGCGTGACGTGTAAGGCGTAGATCGGTATGGCGGCATCAGAAACGGGAAGCGCGGCTTGGCCCGGCCGGCTCTCAGGGGGTGGGACCACCGTCTCGGTCATCGTCGCTACCGCCATCGTCGTGGCCGATATGGTCGGCGTCGGCGTCTTCACCAGCCTGGGCTTCCAGGTCAAGGACATCCCCTCGGGCTTTTCGATCCTGCTGCTATGGACGGTCGGCGGCATCGTCGCGCTGTGCGGCGTTTTTTCCTACAGCGAACTCGGCGCCATGTTTCCGCGCTCGAGCGGGGAATACAATTTCCTCAGTCGCGCCTTTCATCCGGCGTTCGGGTTTCTGGCGGGCTTTGTGTCGGCGACGGTCGGCTTCGCCGCGCCGGTGGCTCTGGCGGCGATGGCATTCGGCGAATACGGCAAGGCCGTGCTTCCGGGCGCGCCGCCGCTTGCGCTTGCGGTCGGTGTCGTCTGGCTGGTGTCGATTGTCCAACTCGGCGGCCTCAGGCACTCGAGCACCTTTCAATTGATCTCGACCATCTTGAAAGTCGTGCTGATCATCGCGTTCCTGACCGCGGGATTTGTCATCGGCACGCCGCAACCGGTGTCGTTCGCGCCGCAGGCTTCGGATCTTGCGCACGTCGCCAGCGCCCCGTTCGCGATCGGACTGGTGTTCGTGATGTATTCGTTCTCGGGATGGAACGCCGCGACCTACATCATCGGCGAGATGCACACGCCGCAGCAGAACCTGCCGCGCGCGCTGCTGGCGGGGACGCTGATCGTGTTCGTGCTCTATGTCGCGCTGAATGCGGTGTTCCTCTACACCACGCCGATCGACAGACTGTCCGGGCAGCTCGATGTCGCGCGGATCGCCGGCAGCAGCATTTTCGGCGAAATCGGCGGCCGCATCGTCGGCGCCATGATCTGTATCGGGCTGGTGTCTTCCATCAACGCCATGATGTGGATCGGTCCGCGGGTCATGATGACCATGGGCGAGGACATTCCGGCGTTACGGGTATTTGCCTGCAAATCGAGCAACGGGGCGCCGGCCTACGCCATTCTGTTCCAGCTCGCGGCAGCTAACCTGATGCTGTTCACCCGCAGTTTCGAGGCCGTGCTCGATTTCATCCAGTTCGCGCTGTTGTTCTGCTCGTTCTTCACCGTGCTCGGCGTCATCAAGCTGCGCATCACGCAGCCTGAGCTGCCGCGGCCCTATCGCGCCTGGGGATACCCGGTAACCCCGGTGGTTTTCCTGCTCGTGACCGCCTTTATGATGTACTATCTCCTGACGGAACGGCCGCTGCAGTCGCTGCTGGGCGCTTTGATGATGATCTCGGGCCTCTTGATCTACGCCATCTTCCGCAAGCGGGCCGATCCGGGCCCCGCGACCCTGTCCGCAAGCCGCGAATAGCGATGCTGCAGCCGATGAAAATTGCGGCGCTCGCTGCGGCCATGTTTCTCGCCGCCGCGGCGCCCGCGCACGCCGCCGACACCGCGACCGCGGACGATACCGCGCGTTTCCTGGCAGGAATGCCGCCGTCGGCCGCTTCGCCGCTGACGCCGCTGATGCAGGACCCTTCGTGGCAGCAGCACGCCAAATTCTTCGATGCCGCGTTCGGACAACTCGAGCAGCGCCAGCTTTCGAAAATCCGCGGTTGGGCGGACGCCAATCTGTCCGCGCCGCGGCCGACCATGTTCTACATGTTCAGCGGCCCGGACTTTCTTTATGCGGACGCGTTCTATTCCAAGGCGACGACCTACGTGCTCAGCGCGCTCGAGCCGGTCGGGGCGGTGCCGGATCTGACCAAGTTGCCGCGCGGTGGTATCGGGTCCAACCTCTACGATGTCGAGCGCTCGCTGGGTTCGATCCTGAGTTTCAGCTTCTTCATCACCAAGGAGATGAAGACCGATCTGCGCGCCGGACAGGTCAGCGGCACCCTGCCGCTGCTGTATGTCTTCCTTGCGCGCTCGGGAAAGACCATCCGCGAGGTCAGTCTGGTCGCGCTCGACGACAAGGGGACGCCGTATTTCGCCAATGAAAATGCCGGCAGCAACCCGACGCGGGGGGTGCGGATCGTGTACGCCGGCAGCGATGGTCAGGAAAAGACGCTGTATTACTTCTCAACCGATCTCTCCAACAGGGGCGTCAAGAGCTCGGGCTTCCTGCAGTTTTGCCAAACCCTGGCGCCGGCAGGCAGCCTGATCAAGAGCGCGTCGTATCTGCTGCATTCCGGCAATTTCACCACCGTGCGCGATTTTCTGCTCGCCAATAGCGCCGCGATTATCCAGGACGATTCCGGCATTCCGCTTGCCAATTACGATCCGAGGAAATGGCGGTTTTTTCCGTTCGGCCGCTACGCCGGTCCGATCGACAAGTTTCCCGGCGCATACCAGCCGAAATATGCCGAGCTGTTCAGGCGGGCTCAGCCGATGGATTTCGGTATCGGCTATCGGTGGCGATCGTTTGAATCGAACCTGCTGCTGTCGGTCCAGCTTCCCTCGGACAGTTCGGGCAGCGCCGACGCTACGCCGTCGGCGCCGGCGGCCGAACCCGCGCAGCCCCAGCAGTCCCTGCAGCCCAAACCACCGCGTCCCCGGAAGCCGCGTCCGCCAGCTTTTTTCGAGCCGCCCCAGGATTTCTTCTGGTTCTGGCGCTAGGCTGCCCGTGTGTTCGAGCGAAAGCCTGCCTCCGCAGGTGACGCAGGGGGATACTGCTGACGCCTCAAGCAAACTCTATGGCGCGTTGACGCCGCGCCACCGCCCGAAACGCCAGGGAAAGTACCATCGCGCGCCCGGCGGTCTGGTCAGCGGCACGTTGTCGATCCCCGACGTGCCCCAGGGCTGGCAGCGCAGCAGCCGCGCCAGGGTCATCCATCCGCCGGCCCACAGCCCGTAACGCTCGATCGCCTCGTCGCCATAGACCGAACAGGTCGGCAGGTGACGGCAGTTGTATCCGACCAGCGGCGACAGCGTGTGCCGGTAAAGCCAAATCATCGCGCGCCCCGCATTGCGCGGAATTCGCAAAACCGTGCCGGCACAGTCCGCACAATGCGAGTATTTCATAGGCGCCGTGCTCGTTGTTGAGCCCTTATTTGCCCGGTTCCGATGCACGGAACTGGGCAACGCATGCAATTGAGTCACACCTGCCCAAATATCGCATTTATTTGGGGGCGGTGCAGCAAATGTTAATAGACGCTTCTTTGCCGTAAAGTTACCCTTTCATAACGCCTGTGTGACGAGAATCATTCTGGCGCTGAACTGGGGCCGCTACCACTCTCGGCTGGGAGCTTGTGGGAAGGAACCAAATTGAGGTTTGTGAAGGCATTCGATTTTCGCGGTTGGGCGCTCCTCGGCGCCACCGCCCTGTGCATTGTATGGCCTGGTGCCACCGCTACGCTCGGCGCTTCGGCGCATGCCGGCGTCACCCTCGAAGAACGCAAGATGCCGATGCGGTTCAGCTGGGTCGCGTGCCAGCTCAATTGCAGGGGCGCGGGCTCGGGCTGGGTCAGCGCGGTCGGCATCGTGACCGCGGACAGCCCGCAGGATTTCGAGGAATTCGCGCGCGGACGCCAGCTCAACGGCGCCACCATCGTGCTGGATTCCAGCGGCGGTTCGGTCAACGACTCGATCACGCTCGGCCGGCGTTGGCGCAATCTCGGCGCGCTGACTGCCGTCGGCGTCAGCACCGCCACCCAGACCCCGCAAGGCGCGCGGGCGAGTGTCGCGCCCGAAGCCTATTGCGAGTCGATGTGCGTGTTCCTGCTGTTGTCGGGCAAGGTGCGCTACGTGCCCGAGGCCGCGCATGTCAGGGTGCATCAGATCTGGATGGGCGACCGCGCCGACGACGCCAAGGCGGCCAGCTACAGCGCCCAGGACATGATGATCGTGGAACGCGACATCGGGCGGCTCGCCAAATATACCTTCGACATGGGCGGCGCGGGCGACCTGCTGTCGATGGCGCTGAGCGTGCCGCCGTGGGAAGAGCTGCATGAACTGTCCCGGGAAGAATTGCGGCTGACCAACCTCGTCACCACCGAGGCCGTTGCCGAGGTGCTGCCCGGGCTGGACGGCCCGAACACGCCGGTGGCCGAGCTCGCGACCAAGGCGGTACAGGATCGTTTCGCGAGCGAGTCCGTGACGGCCGAGAAGCCGCAGCCCGCGCAGCCGGTGTCGGCCAAATCCACCAAGACCGCGGAAGCCAATGTTCCCGGCGGCGCCGTCGCCGCAGCGCCGGCGCAGTAGCGGCGATAAAATCAAAATGTGAATTCGTCATTCCGGGGCAGCCCGCAGGGCTGAACCCGGAATCCAGAGATTGTCGGCCCGAGATATCCGGAGACGATCAGCTCGAGATTCCCCGATGTGCAATTGCACATCTGAGGCTCGCGCTGACGCGCGCCCCGGAATGACGAACTCTAATCTAACCCGGTGCCGCGACCGGCTGCTTCGCCCTGGCCTCGATCTGGCCGATCGCATCGACCACGGCGTCGAAGGTCAGCATGGTCGACGCATGCCGCGCCTTGTAGTCGCGCACCGGCTCGAGCAGGGCGATATCGGCCCACTTGCCCTGCGGCGGCTTGCCGTTTTCCTTCAGCATCTTGCGCACGGTCTCGCGCAATTCGCGCAGTTCGCTCGCGGTCGAGCCGACGACGTGGCTTGCCATGATCGAGGACGAGGCCTGGCCGAGCGCGCAGGCCTTCACATCATGGGCAAAGTCGGTGACCACCGCTCCGTCCATCCGAAGGTCGATCTTGACGGTCGAGCCGCATAATTTGGAGTGCGCCGTGGCGCTGGCGTCGGGCGCGTCGAGCCGGCCCAGCCGGGGTATATTACCGGCCAGTTCGATGATGCGCTTGTTGTAGATGTCATTCAGCATGGCATTGCAGCATCAGATGGGGGTCTCGGGCTTGCGGGGCAATCGCTCCTGGCAACGCTCTTGGCGACCGCTGTCAGTAGCCCTATATATGGGTGGAAAGGGCGGAAATACAGTCCAGCCGTTTCCCATGGCGGCCCGAATAGAAGCCTATTCGGCCGCTGCGGTGTTGGTATTTTTGGGACTCAGGCGTCCGGCGGCGAGCCGCCCCGTCTGCCCGGTGACACTCCGGCCTTTTGGGGCCGGTCGAACGGAGTTGACATGGACGCCTTGATCAAGCCGCTACGCCCAGGCAAGCCTTCTGACGTCAAGCCTGCGGATTCGAAGCTTCCGGAGATCCGTCCGGCCGAGCTTGATCCCGCCGAATTTCTCGCCGCCGCCGTGCGCGCGGACCAGCCGCGTCCCTCGCGCGCCGAGGCGGAAGCGGCGGTCGCGACCCTCCTGGGCTATATCGGCGAAAACCCCGACCGCGAGGGCCTGCTGGATACCCCGCGCCGGGTGGTGGAAGCCTATGACGAGCTCTATCAGGGCTATCATCAGTGTCCGGCCGAGGTGTTGAACCGCACCTTCGGCGAGACCGCCGGCTATGACGATTTCGTGCTGATCCGCGACATCGAATTCACATCGCAATGCGAGCACCACATGATGCCGTTCTACGGCCGGGCCCATATCGCCTATACGCCGGTGGAACGGGTGGTGGGGCTGTCGAAGCTGGCGCGGCTCACCGATATCTTTGCGCGCCGCCTGCAGACCCAGGAGCATCTGACCGCCCAGATCGCGGCGGCGATCGACGAGGTGCTGAAACCCCGCGGCGTTGCCGTGATGATCGAGGCGGAGCATACCTGCATGTCGGTGCGCGGCGTCGCCAAGCATGGCGCCTCGACCTTCACCAGCCGCTTTACCGGCATGTTCCGCGACAATCCGGCGGAGCAGGCGCGTTTCATGTCGATGGTGCGAGGGCCGCAGCGCTAACCCTCGGTTCAGATTTCGCGAGGGCTGCCCGTGTCCACATCCGCAAATAGCAATGACATCGAGGAAGGGCTGACGTTGCAGCCCAAATTCGACGGCTCCGGCCTTGTGACCTGCGTCGCCACCGACGCCGCCACGGGCGACGTGCTGATGGTCGCGCACATGAATGACGAGGCCCTGCGCAAGACCGTCGAAAGCGGGGAGGCGTGGTATTTCAGCCGCTCGCGCAACGCGCTGTGGCGCAAGGGCGAGACCTCGGGCCATGTCCAGCGCGTGGTCGAGATGCGGCTGGACTGCGATCAGGACGCGATCTGGATCCGGGTCGAACAGACCGGTGCGGCGTGCCACACCGGCCGGCGCTCGTGCTTTTATCGCAGGGTCGACAAAGGCGAGGGCGGGGCAAGGTTGACGTTCGTGGATGCGGACAAGCTGTTCGATCCGAACGCGGTTTACCGAAAGTAATTTCCCACCGTCATTCCGGGGCGCCGAAGGCGAACCCGGAATCTCGAGATTCCGGGTCCACGCGAAGACGCGTGTCCCGGAATGACGGGGGATAAAACTTAACACTCCGTTAACCACAATCATCCCAGTGTGACGCCGGGCATGAGCGCAATTCTGCGCTCTGTAAGTCGTTTCGCGGGGAGCGGGGCACCTCAAGATGTCGGTCGACGCCATGAACGCCACCGCCGCGACAGGCATCGATCCGTCGCGTACAAAAATTGCCGGCGCGATCAAGCAGGCCGCCAGCACCACCGGCGCCAGCTTCGAATACCTGCTCGCCACCGCGAAAATGGAATCCAATTTCGATCCGAAGGCCAGCGCCTCGACCTCGTCGGCGCGCGGGCTGTTTCAATTCATCGACCAGACCTGGCTCGGCACCGTCAAGGAAGCCGGCCCCCAGCTCGGCTACGGCCAATACGCCGACGCCATCAGCAAATCATCCTCCGGCAGCTACTCGGTCAGCGATCCCGCCGCGCGCGATGCGATCCTGAAACTGCGCGACGATCCCGCAGCCGCCTCGTCGATGGCGGCGGTGCTGACCCAATCCAACAGTTTCAAGCTCACCGGCCAGATCGGCCGCCGCCCGACCGACAGCGAACTCTACATGGCGCATTTCATGGGCGTCGGCGGCGCGGCAAAACTGATCTCGAACGCCGAGGACCATCCGAACGCCTCGGGTGCGGCGCTGTTTCCGAACGCGGCGGCGGCGAACCATTCGATCTTCTACGACCGCACCGGCCGCGCGCGCAGCGTCTCGGAAGTCTATTCGGTATTGACACAGCGTTACGACAGTGCGGCCAATTCACCGGCGACGCGCACCGCGATGGCGTCGGTCGGCGTGACGCCGGCGAACGCGGCGTCCGCCAGCGCGGCGCTCGCGACGGCGCCGATCGACACATCAGCCTATCTCTCGAGCTTTCCGGATGCCCGCAACGCCGTGGCGGCGGCTTCGCCAGCCGGCCTCAAGACCGCCACGCTGCAACCGAACGCGCCGATCTTCCGCTCGCTGTTTCAGGCCGGCGAACGATCCGAGCCGATCTCGCCGGTGGTGAAGGAATTGTGGGGCAGCTCCTCGTCGCTGACCTCGGTTGCGCCAGCAAGCTCCATTGCGCCGGCAACATCGGTTGCATCAGCGACATCGGCGCTGACCCAAACCCCGACCGTCCGCGCACCGCAACCGCTCGATCTCTTCAGCGACCGCAACGGCACCTTCAGCGGCTAAATCCAGCCCCGTGTCCCGGGCGCGATGCAGCGCGCAGCGCTGCTTCGCAGAACCGGACCCACGGCGACGCGGAGTGCAAAATGGACCCCGGACCAGCAGCGCACCACGCCGCAGAAGAGCGGCGCGCTGCGCAGCATCCGGGGAACGGCGGCGTACCCAGCACGGTCCCGCGTGTCCTTGGCGCGACGCGCTTGTGAAATTCGTCATGCCCGGGCTTGTCCGGCCATGACGGAAAAAACGCAAACAGGCGAAGTCTGCGCTTACCCCGCCACCTCCGCGCCCTTAACAAAACGTCAACAAAACCAGCCGCTTATGGTGAACGCTTTGTTAAGCGTCGTGGTTTATTTTGTATGACAGTGGCATCTCGGTGTCGTTTTTCAGGTTGTGTAAGCCGGCAGGAAAATGATCGTTCGGCAGTTCATCACGTGGATACGTACCGCTCCGGCAGGCGAGCGGGCAGAGGCGACGCGGGCTTTGGCGCGGGCCTGGTTGATCTCGGATCTGTCCGAGAGCGATCGCGCCGCCGCCGAAGGCGCGCTGCTGATGCAGCTCGACGATGCCTCGCCGCTGGTGCGCCAGGCCATGGCCGAAGTTTTTGCGCGCAGCGCCGAGGCGCCGGCGGCCATCGTGCAGGCGCTGTCGCTCGATCAGCCGTCGGTCGCGTTGCCGGTGCTCGAACATTCCCCGCTGCTGATCGATGCCGATCTGGTCGACATCATCGCCACCGGCAATTGCGCGATGCAATGCGCGATCGCCCGCCGCATCAATCTGCCGGCCTCGGTCTGTGCCGCGATCGCCGAAGTGGGCTCCGCTGCCGCGGCGCTCGAGCTGATCGAAAACGCCTACGCGGAACTGGCGCCATTTTCATGGGACCGCATCGTCGAGCGCCACGGCCATCTCGCCGCGATCCGGGAATCGATGCTGCTGCTGGAAGATCTGCCGGCCGCGACCCGGGTGGCGCTGGTGGCAAAGCTGTCGGACACGCTGGCGCAGTTCGTGGTCGCCCGCAACTGGATGAGCGCGGATCGGGCAGGGCGGATCGCCAGCGAAGCGCGCGATCGTTCCACCGTGAATATCGCGGCGAGTTCGCGCGGCGATGATATCGGCGGCCTGGTGCGGCATCTGCGCGCTTCCGGCCAGCTCACCGCCGGATTGATTTTGCGCGCGCTATTGTCGGGCAATCAGGAATTGTTCGTTTCAGCCCTGGCCGAACTGTCCGGCCTGCCGCAGGCGCGGGTTTCCGCGCTGCTGCACGATCGCGGCGGCGCCAGCCTGCAGGCGCTGTTGATCCGGGCCGGATTGCCGGAATCGACTTTTGCGGCATTCAAGGTGGCGCTCGACGTCAGCCATGAAACCGGCTTCGTCGACACCCCCGGCGGGGCCGCGCGATTGCGGCGCCGGATGGTCGAACGCGTGCTGACCCATTGCGCCACCGACCGCCCCGCCGCCGAGCCGCTGTTGATCCTGCTGCGCCGCTTCGCGACCGAGTCGGCCCGCGAAGAAGCCCGCCTGTTCTGCGACGAACTTTTGGCGGAAGAAACCTTCGCGCCGCACGATTTGATCGCGGCGTAGTCGCATCACCACCGTCGTCCCCGCGCCAAGTGCGCAATTGCGCACCAGGCCGGGACGACGCCACCACCAACTCACGCCCCAGCGGTCAAATCGCGCAGCGTCGCGACGATTTGCTCGGCGCGGTAGGGCTTTGGCACGAAGCGGCTGCCTTCGGGCAAGTCGTCGTTTCGGACACTGACGAAGCCGGAGGTCGCGACGATCTTGATCGGCGGCCATCGGCCCCTGACAAACCGCGCGAGCTTCAGCCCATCCATCGAGCCGGGCATCTGGATATCGGTAAATACGATGTGAATGTCGGGGCGCGCCTCGAGTATCGCGATCGCTTCGTCGGCA
>Ga0209839_10000905_pt1 | contig 15111 bp, 13 predicted proteins | sample OrgsoiDNA2013050_FD_185800 | JGI IMG/M metagenome (GOLD analysis project Ga0209839, IMG submission 185800) | Permafrost soil microbial communities from the Arctic, to analyse light accelerated degradation of dissolved organic matter (DOM) -... | ecosystem: Environmental > Terrestrial > Soil >... | reverse complement strand
GGTCACCTGCTCTAGCGCAGTCGGCTGCCCGGTAAAGCGGCGCAACCACTCGCGCGGCAGCGACGGCAGCCGCAAGTTCGGTGTCGCACCGATCCGCCGATTGTCAGCTACCGGCCGGCTCGCCCGGTGTCCGTCTTGTGATCAACCACGATCGACGGCAACGCGATCACCGCGCGCATCAGCTCCGCGACCCTCGCACGCCCGACTTCGTAGACGGACTCGCGCACGTACACACGCTCCGCCAACACCAGATCCGCGGGAATAGGCCCGGCCAGCTCCAGGAAATCCGCAGTCTTGGCGATCACCGCCCGGGAGCGCTCAACCCGGAACAGCAGCTCGTCCCCCGCGTGGAGCCCCAGCGCGTCGTGGACGATCCGTGACTCCGCGCGCGGGCGTGTATCTGTTTATGGGCTTGTCCGGGCGTGCTAGCCGTCGATGTCTTGGGCGGGCAGGTTCCGTCCGGGTACCTGGTCGGGCGGGTAGATCTTCGGATCGCCGGGGTACGCGACCCGCCAGCCGTGGGCGGAGTACCAGTCGAGCCGGTTGAGCTGCGCCGGCTTGGCGGCGTCCTCCCTGGCGGTGAGCCCGTTGAACCGTTGGTGCCGGCTCCAGGCCGACCACGCGGCGTATACGCTTCGCTCGGCCGGCGGCACCGTCGTCGTCGCTCGGACAGCCGCGGTTGCAGCCGCGGAGGGATAGGTCGTCCCAAGCGTCAGCGGTACCTGGTTGGGCACCACGTTATAGGGAGCGAAGTTCGGCTTGTTCGTGAATGCGTTGTACATCGGGACCGCGGCATCGTCCTCCTGGTTCATCGGCTTGATGCCGAGGATCTGTTCCGTGGTCCGGACAACGTTGATCTGCGAGTAGTAGCTGTCGTTGACCCCGGGCTTGGAGTAGGGACTGATTGTCCAGAGCACGCTGCGATGGCCGTCGACGTGGTCGATGCCGTTCTGGGGATCGTCCTCGAGCACGAAGATCGCGCTGCTCTTCCACCAGCGGCTGTGCGAGATCGTGTCGACGATTCGCCCGACCGCCAGATCGTTGTCGGCGACCGACGCGATCGGATCGGGGTCACATGTGGTGTCGACGCCGGGATTCACGCATACGCCAGCCGTGTGGTCGTCGGGTACCCACATCAGGCTCAGGTCGGGCAGGTGCCCGGACCGCTGGTATTTGCGGAATGCCTGGTTCCAGATGTCGACTCGGTACTGGTCGGGGACATCAAGGTCGAACTTGGGGTAGTACGGATCGATGATCGCATTCAGCGACGGGATATCCGCGTAGGTCGTGTACTTCTTGATTGGCACCGGTAGCGGTCCGCCGGCCTTACCTTCCAGGATCTGCGAGTCCTTGTACCAGTCGATCCATCGGGGGCCTCCGGACGCCGGATACGCGGCCGACGGCGACGGCGCGGTGAAGAAGTTCGCGTACTCACCGAAGTCCGCGACGCTCAGGCCGGCCCGTTGAGCCGCGTTCCAGAGGAACCCGTCCCGCTGGTAGGCCAGCGCGTCGCCGCCCTGGGCGGGGTAGGAGCGGTAGAACGCGCCGAACTCCTTCTCGACGTAGTCGTTCGCATCCGCCTGGACGATCCAGTTGTGGCCATCGGCCGACAAGGTCCCTTCGTCGTAGAAGTTGTCGAGATCACCAAACCGGTCCGCCAGGGCGTGCTCGTTGGGGGTGATCGTCTGTCCGAACTGGGCGAAGCTTGGGTCCCCGTTCCCTTGGGCCAGATCCCCGAGGACCTGATCGTAGGTGCGGTTCTCCTTGACGATGACGAACACGTGCTTGATTGGCGAGTGACCGCCGATGTGGCGTGGGATCACCGAAGGCACCGAGTCGCCCAGGCCGCTGTTGACTGTGTGGATCTGGTTCCACGCATTGTTCTGGAACACGATCCTCGTATAGCGCGCAAGCTGCGCGTCTGACGGCAGCGCGAACCTCGTCAAGCTCCCGGTGTCGTTGTAGGTGTTGGTGTTGCCGCCGTAGGTGATGCCGGAGCCGGTCACGGTAGTGGGCGCGGGCTTCGTGCCTGGGCCTTGGTTGATCATCTCGGGCGTGCTGCCACGGTCGCCGATGCCCTTGTCGTTGGTAACGACGATCTCGCTATTGCCCAGGGCAGGGTCGGGCTGGACCTGAACCGGGTACCAGTCGGTCGGCAGGAGCCCTTGGAAGCGCAGGGGCGCTGACAGACCGTCGTAGCGGTACACCGCAATCGCGTTGTCGCGGCCGATGCTGACCAGCACATGACCGTCGTCGGGCATCGTGATCGCGTTGGCGTAGCTGCCGACTGTCGCCCCCGGCACTGGGTTCGTATGGACCGTCTGGGCCACCTGCTGGGTGGCCGTATTGATCACCGACATGCTGTCGTCGTTGGAGTTGGCGACGAACAGCGCCGAGCCCTTGAGATACAGAGCGGTCGGTTGGAGCCCGACCGGAATCGAGTTCGTAACCGTGTTGTTGCGGAGGTCGACGACCGAGACCGTGCCGGTGGTCGCTGCGCCGGTGGAGCGATCAGAGACGATCGGCGTCCCGTCGGAGAGGTTCGTGAACTCGCCGGGAGTCGCGGTACGGCCGCCCTCGTTGGAGACGAACGCGCTGTCGCCGTCGACCACGACCTGACGCGGCGCGTTGCCAACCGGGATCTTGGCGGTCAGCTGATTGGTGGCGGTGTTGATCACGCCGAGGCTGTTGTTGCCGTTGAGCGCGACGTACAGCCGGTTGCCGTCGCGGGAGAGGGCCATACCCGACGGCAGCCAGGCGCCATCCGGGTTCGTCGGACCGATCTCCGATGAGCAGGCCGGTGAGGACGCGGCCGCGCTGCACAACGAGATCGTCGCCGTCGGGGTCGGGGTCACCGTGCCGTCGGGATTGACGGTGAACCGGAGCAGATCGGCTGTCTGCGGAACCCACAGGGTCTTTCCATCTGGCGAGTACAGAGGCCCATCTGCCGCCACGGTGTCATCGCCGAGCGCCGTAGTCCCCGTTCCCAGGGCTCCGACCTGCTGCGCGACCTTGCCGGTCTTGACGTCGATCATCGACAAGGCGCCGTTTGAAATTGTTCCAGCTCAGCGCGGCCATCATGGTTCCGTCCGGGCTCAGCGTGCTCGATACGAGCCGGGCGTTGCCGACCAGGGTCCGGTCGCCGATAGGTGAGATCCATTGGTTCGACGGCAGCAGGATGGCGCCGTTCACCTCCTCGCCAACTTTGGAGGTCCCCAACGGATTGAGCCCCGCGACGGCGGCGGATGCCACGCCGACTAGCGCTATGCACACCACGGCGGCCGCGACGACGACGCTTCGGCTACGCAGGCCGAGACGGCTAAAGGTTACCTTCGGCACGATTTTCTCCCCGTCTGTCAGGCGCACACAGAGTCGATGTGGCCGCGCGTGCTCGCCGTCTTCTTACGTCCGCTCGCAGCCGAACCGGCCTCTCAAGCAGACTTTGAACTGATTGCAGCGGGCAGCCTATGCCGAGCCCCGACGACTTGGTTATCAGATTGTGTCCGTCGCGCGGCATTGTGTCGAGCCCGCGGAAATCGCCTCTGTGCCGCTGGCCGGCCACGTGTTTACAACTCGTTCACGGGGCGATGTCGGGATTTGCTTAGAGTGCCCGCCGTGCCGGCCGTCCGTGCCACTGGCTTGGTGAAGCGCTATGAGCAGACACGCGCGATCGACGGCGTCGATCTCGTGGTGCAGCACGGCGAGATGCGCGGCTTACTGGGGCCTAACGGTGCCGGTAAGAGCACGTTGCTGCGGCTGCTGTTCGGGCTCGTGCGGCCCGACGCCGGCTCGATCGAGCTCCTCGGCAGCTTGCCTGATGCGCCTAACTCGCTTGCGCTGCAGGGAGTCGCCGGGTTCGTCGAGGATCCGAGCTTCTATCCATACCTGTCGGGGCGGGCGAACCTCGAGCTGCTGGCCGAGCTCGACGATGAGACTGGAGGCCCGTCGATCGACGACGTCTTGGAGCGGGTCGATCTCGCCCACCGCGGCGACGATCGCGTCAGTGGTTACTCCACGGGGATGCGTCAGCGGCTGGGGATCGCGGCAGCACTGCTGCGCTCGCCGCGGCTGTTGCTGCTGGACGAACCGACGAGCGGACTTGATCCCGCAGGCGCGCGCGCAGTGGGCGCGCTGCTACCCGAGCTCGCCACGCAAGGGGTCGCGGTACTGCTGAGCAGCCATCTGATCGGAGAAGTCGAGCACCTGTGCGACAGCTTCACCGTCCTGCGGAACGGCCGAGTGGTGTGGAACGGCACCGCCAGGCAGTTACAGGGCCAAGCGCCGGGGTCGGCCTACGCATTGGCCACCAACGACGACGACCGCGCGCTGGGGATCGCTGACGATCACCCCGGCGTGAGCGCCGGCCGGTTGCAGAACGGCGTTGTGGCGATCACGGTCGAAGAAGGATGCCTCGATCCCTATGTGCTGGCGCTGGGTCAGTCAGGCGTCGCGGTGCGTCGGCTCGAGCAGCTCGTGAGCCCACTGGAGAGCATGTTCTTCGCACTCACAAGCGACGAAACGTCGATCGATCAGCTGAAGCCCTACGAGCTGGCCGAGAAGGCCCTGGCAAGGACGTGACGACGACCAGCGCACCGACGCGCGCTGCCTCCCCGGCGCCGGCCCCCGCGACCCGCGCCCATGGGGGCGTGTGGAGCGTCTACCGAGCCGAGCGGCGCAAGCTGGCTGCGCAGCTCTCGACGCGGTTGCTGGCGCTGACCTGCGTGGTGGGTCCGTTCGCGTTCGCGGCGATCCTTCAGGTGCAGAGCGGGACCCCCGCGGACGCTCTGTTCGGTGTCTGGGTTCATTCCTCTGGCTTCGCGCTCTCGCTGGTCGTCCTCGGCTTCGCCGGCTCGTGGGGGTTTCCGTTGATGGCGGGCGTTCTGGCGGGCGACATGTTCTCCGCCGAGGACCGCTACGGAACGTGGAAGACCGTCCTCACGCGCTCGCGCTCGCGCGAGGAGATGTTCGGCGGCAAGGTGCTGGCGGCGATGACGTTCGCGGTTGCCCTGGTCGGATTGACGGCACTCTCAAGCCTGCTGGTCGGGCTGGTGCTGGTCGGCGACCAGTCGCTCGTCGGTCTCAGCGGAGCTCTGCTGTCCCCCGGCCGAGCTTTTTTGCTGGTGCTCGTGAGTTGGCTCATCAGCGTGCTGCCGGTGCTGGCCTACACCAGCCTGGCCATGTTGTTCTCGGTCGCGAGCCGCAGCGGGATCGTCGGCGTGATCGGACCGATCCTCGTCGCTCTGGCGACGCAGCTGCTGGACCTCATCGGACGTGGAGTTACGGTCCATATGTTGCTCATCGGCTCGGCGTTCGACGGTTGGCATGGTTTGTTTACGACGCATCCGTTCTACGGACCACTGGTGGTCTCGAGCCTCGTCAGCGTGATCTGGATCGTGGCGTGTCTGAGCGCGTCGTGGATGATCCTTCGCCGCCGGGATTTCATCGGCACGCCGGCCACCCACAGGCCCGGATGGACGATCGCCGTCCGCGTCGTGGCCGTCTCCATCGTGCTCATCGCGCTGCTCGCGATCGCCGGCAACCGGGGTCCGGTGGGGGTCACTGCCGCCCGGCTGCGCGCCAGCATCACGCCCGAGTTCAACAACATCACCCTGCTCCAGCAGCAGCTGTTCGGTCGCACCATTCCCCCCGGCGCGCAACTCGACGTCGTCTCAAGCTGTGGCCGCCACGGCGCCACACCGAGAGGACCCGGTGACTGGACCTGCACGCTCGACGTCTACATCCCCCAGCCGGGCAAAGTGCCGTTCACCCAGACACCTGTCGCCTATGACGTGAGCGTTCAATCCAACGGCTGCTACAAAGCCGAATCACCACCGGCCTACGTCGGCCAACAGATGATCCGCGACGCACAAGGACACAGCGTCGTCAACCCGCTGTTCGTCGTGTACGGCTGCTTCGACACCCTATGACGCGGCCGAACTCTGTACGCCGCCGCCCAGATCAACGGCGGGTTATGGGAGATCGATCCTCCGACGTTTCGCGTGGTCGGCTTTCTCAAGACCGGGGCCGGCGCCCACTGGTCGTATCCGAGCCCCAACGCCACGCTGATGTACGTATCCAACCGGGAGTAATCGATCTCGGTTGCGCGCCCGGGAGAAGCAGAGAAGCTCTAACGCGGCTTGTGGCTGGGTGCATCGCGGTATCGTGTGACCGAGGCGTGACACTTCGGCCGGTTGAGGAGCGACAGCGGCATGGCCAAGCGGGCGAAACTTGAGGGCATCGGACACCGACCGCCAGCGGGTCGCTGAGCGCCTGCGTCTCGCGGCGGTAGAGGGGCGGCTGCTCACCGACGAATTGGAGGGCCGACTCGGGTTGCGCTTTCGGCCAAGACGTACGCGGAACTCGATGCGCTCGTGGCAGATCTGCCATCTGGCTCCAGCGGCCGCTCGGTGGCGCCGGCTCGCCTTCGGTCGTCGGTAGCCGTCGTGTTTGCGCTTTCGGTTGCGGTGGCGCTGGTCGCCGCGGTTGCGTTTGGGGTTAGCGGTCACTCGCACCCGGATCACTAGTTGGGTGTGAGGCTGGCAAGTGGGACGCCGGTGGTCTGGCTGCTGTTGGCTGCGTTCGGCTGGCGGTTCGTCGCTCATAGGCGCTACGGCGCCTGACAGGACGCGCATCGCGCCTGACGTCGCTTCTGCCAGGCCGCTCGTCAGGACGCCGCCGGGGTCGAGGAGTTTGCCGGGCGTAGTTCCCGCTCTTCAGCTGAGATCGTCGCGCCGCTGTTGGCGAGGGACACCGCCCGGTCACTGGTGCTGACCTTGATCCAGCCGCCGTGCGCGAGGCGACATCGGCGGTCGAGTCCGAGAGCGCGACCCTTGTACCAATCGATCGCGCCGGCGAGACTTCGCATCCCTGAAACCGCAGCCGCTTGACTTTCTCGCGGGTCGTGGCGCGTCCGCGCGTTGCTTGCCGCGCGCTCGCTGGCGGTTCAGCCGTCGTCGAGGAGACCTTGCAGCGGCCCGAGCAGCCGCCGAGAGCGACCGGAGACGCCCGGCAGCGCGAGTAGGTGATGAGTGGGTGGCTCGCCAGCCACGCGCCGGCGCAGCTGCTCGGCGGCGATCGGCCGCCACAGCTCGTCGACGACCGCCGCGACGGGCCGGCCGGCGATCGCTTCCGGATCCGTGTCGAGGTGCTCGGCCCACAGGCGCAGCCGCGTGCGGCGCGCCAGCTCGGGATGATCGGTGCAGACGTTCATCTCCGTGTCGTTGAGCAGCGAGTGGGCGTTGAGATTGGCCGAGCCGACCGTCAGCCACCGGTCGTCGACGATTCCGACCTTAGCGTGCACGTACAGGGGGTCATCCCGGGTGCCGGTGAACGAGCGCAGCGTGGCGGCAAGCAGCCGACCCGCCCCGCCGTCGGCGGCCACCAGACGGCCAAGCTGACCCTGGGTGTCGTCCTGGCCATTGTTGGCCTTGGACGGAAGGACGACAACGAGCCGAAAGGTCTCCTGCGGCGGGTCGCGCAGCTTGGCGGCCAGCAGCTCGACGATCTCAGGCGCCCACAGGAACTGGTTCTCCAGGTACACGAACTCGCGCGCGGAGCGCAGGGCCCGGCTGTAGCTCTCCAGGATGCGAAAGTCGCCCCGCGGCAGCGAGTCATACATCACCTCCGAGACGGTCCGCACGACCTGGACGGTGTGCTCGCCGCAGGGCGCGGGCGGAGGAGGCTCGGGGACCGTCTCGCCGGTCAGCTCGCGCCAGCGCAACGCGAAGTGCGCCCCTACGTCAGCCACCGCCGGGCCGCGTAGCCGGGTGCCGACATCGTGCCAGCCCAGACGCCGCCGCGCCGGATGATCGCAGGAGTCGTTGCGGTCACCGCCCAAGTCGGTCATATCGATCCCGCCAACGAAGGCGACCCGACCATCGATCACGAGCGTCTTCTCGTGGTGGCAGTGAAACGGATGCTCGCGGGGATCAAGCTCACACCGGATCTTCGTCTGGCGCACCAGCCGCGCCACGCCCTCGCGCACCTCGGCCCGTGAGGGATGAAACACCGGCACCGGCGCCCCGGCCCACGCCAGAACGCGGACGTCGACGCGCTCGGCCGCCTCCGCGAGCAGGGCTCCGAGGACGGCCGAGGGTTCGCCACGCACCAGCTCGAACTCCGCCGCGAAATGCCAGCCGGTGATATGAACGAACTCCCGGGCCGATGCGATCGCTTCCGCGATCGCAGCCATCGCCTCCTGCCCGTCGATGAGCACGTCGAGCGCGCAGCCCTCCCGGGGTGGCGGCTCACCCTGTGCCCAGGTGCCGGGACCAGTGGGGTCCAGCGCACGCGACCACTCCAGGCGCCGCAGCCGGCTGGCGTGCTTGGCGACGACTGCGGCTTCGACGCCAGCCCCGATCGCCGCGTCGAGCCGGCCCGTCAGCACATCGGGGAACTCTGGCATCGACCGCCCGGCCCGCCTCAGCGCAGGATCCCGGTGTGACCCCAGAAGCAGTGGCCGAGCTGACGCCACACCCAAAGGCCAGGAGATCCGTCGCCGACCGGGAACTCGGCCGGCTGCCGACCGGTCCGGATGTCAATCGGGTACATGACACTTTTGTAGCGCAACTCGCCGCTCGCTTCACCATCCACGAACCCGCGGACACGCCGCGGCGGTGGCAACTAGGGGATGCAATACCCGCCTGACCCTCCGCGCCCCGAGGAGATCATCGTGGTGATGCGCCAAGCCAGGCATGAACGGTTCTCGCGCGGGCGGTCGAGCACCAAGTCGATCGCGACTCCGCGGCGTTGGCAGGAGCGGATCGGGATCCGCTCGACGATCTCGGGATCGGTCGGCCAGTGGTCGGCGCGGTGGCAGTAGACGTTCGCGGTCCGCGGCCAGCTATCGCGGGCCTTGAGCAAGAGCTCGCCGTCGGGCAGCGGTAGCCGGATCAGGAACGGGAGCGTCGAGTCGGGGTCGAGGTTGGCAGCAACCTCGAACAGGGCCACGCGAGCTGATGTTGTCATGACGCTTTCGCTTGGGCGTCGAGCCGCTCGGTCAGCCAGTCGAAGATTCAGCCGGCCGACTTGGCCCTTATCGGCGGCGTCGTCGCGCTGGCGCTGGAGGGGTGGAGGCGGAACTCGAGTGTCGTCCGAAAGTAGACGCTCGGTCCCCTCTGCACCCACGCGAGAGCCGCGACCAGCCCGACGCGCCGCCGATCCGCAATAAGTCTCTGGAAGGCTCTCATCAAACGCCCGCGGCGCTCGTGTTGATTTTGCGAGGCGGGCGGGACGCTAGGTCGCGGCGGTGGCGCGTAGTGGGAGACTGGTCCCGCGATGATGGCAAGCGACCAGTCATCTCCTCGCGGTCGGGGGTCGTTGGGGACGGTCGCGCGGGAATGGACCCGACTGGGGTTCACCGGCTTCGGGGGGCCACCCGCGCACATCGCGCTGTTGCGACGGGTGGTCGTCGACCGCGGCCAGTGGATGGACGCCGAGGAGTTCGAGGACGCCAACGCCGCCTGCGGGCTGTTGCCCGGACCGGCGTCGACCCAGCTGGCCATCTTCTGCGCCTACCGTGTCGCTGGGCCCGCGGGGGCGATCGTCGGAGGGCTGGGGTTCGTCGTCCCGGCGATCGTGATGATCCTGGCACTGTCGGAGCTGTTTCTCGCCGGCTCACCCCCGTTATGGGTTCGCGGCGCCGGCGCCGGAGCGGGCGCCGCCGTCGCCGCAGTTGCCGTGCACGCCGCCCGTGGCTTGATTGGTCCAAGTCTCGCTCGAGCCCGAATTGACCGAGCACGTCTACTGCGCTGGATCGCCTACGTCGCGGTCGGCGCCGGGGCCGCAGTCGCCATCGGGCCCTACCTCGTGCTGGTCCTCGTCGCCTGCGGCGCCGTCGAGTACGGGGTGCGTCATCCGATTCCGCCGATGAACACGGCCGCAGTCATCGCACTGCTGCCGGCATCGGTGTCCCCAGCCGGGCTTGGTGCTCTCGCCTGGACAGCGTTGAAGGTGGGCGCGCTCTCGTTCGGCGGTGGGTTTGTGATCGTGCCGCTGATGCAGAACGACGCGGTCCATGTGTATCACTGGATGACCAATGCGCAGTTCCTCAACGCGGTCGCGCTTGGCCAGGTGACGCCGGGCCCGGTCGTGGCGACGGTCTGCGCGGTCGGCTTTGCCGCGCACGGGCTGATCGGCGGCGTTTTCGCGGGCATTCTCGCCTTCGTTCCGTCGTTCTCGTTCATCCTGTTGGGTGGCGGTCGGTTTCAGCGACTGCGCGCGAGCCTCAGTGCGCGGGCGTTCCTCGACGGCGCAGCGCCAGCGGCGATCGGCACGATCCTGGGCGCAGCGGTTCTGCTCGCGCTGGCACTACGTGACCCGTGGCAAGTCCCAGTCCTGATCCTCGCTTCAGTCGCGCTTTTGGTGCTTCGTCAGGGCGTCGTGGTCACCCTGATGAGCGCGGGAGTGATCGGTGCCGTCCTGGCGGTCGCGGGCGTCAGCGTGACATAGATCCCGCGCGCGTGGCTCGGTTGCCTTGCACCCGGGATCAACCTCGTGGTGCGGGGCTGGCTCGCATACTTCACCGCGTTCTACCCGACCGCGGTGATCCCACTCTGCCAGCGCATCGATCGCCATCTGGAGGGCTGGGCCCGGTGGAAGTACAAACGACTACACGCAACCCCAAAAGAGCACGAGCGTGGCTTCAGGGCATCCGAACCCGGAACCCCGAGCTGTTCGTGCACTGGCGGTACTGCGGAGCTGCGCCCCCCAGCCGGACGGCACGTGCCGTATGAGTCGAGAGGCTCACGTGCGGATCTATGGGGGCCGGCGGGTGAGACTCCCGCCGGCTACCCGGCAATTTCGTGGCCGCAAGTGGCAAGAAGCCGATGGCCATTGACACATGAGCGCCACGGTGGCCGGAACCAACCCGGGCCACCGCGACGAGCTACACCACAACTACCGACTCGACCTATAGCCGTCGACCGAGCGGTCTAACGCTATTCGCGCGACCGATCCAGCGACATGGAAATCGGCTTGATTTGGCGTCTCGGCAGCGGGGAGGGCTTGAGGACCGACTCCGCTCACAGAATGTTCACATGGGCGTTACCGTTCGGCAACTTGTGGGCTGATCCTCGTGACGAGAGTGTGCGCCTACACCAGACGGTTCGGCTGGGTTGCGCTGGGCTGGCCGTCCACAGGATCGTCGGTGCTGGGTCTCGTAAACGCGATGGGAGGACACATGAGCGGCAGTCGTCGGTGGGGATGGGCAGCGATGGCCGGGGTCGGAGTGGCGTGCACGCTGGGCGGCACGCTCGCGCTCGCGGCACCGACGAACCATCACATAGCACGGACACACTCGGCGGCGGCGCACGCTGCGGCGGCAACGCCGATCAAGCACGTGGTCGTGATCTTCCAGGAGAACGTCTCGTTCGACCACTATTTCGGTACCTATCCCCACGCGGCGAACACTTCCGGTCAGCCGATCGCGCCATCGAACGCAAAGGTCAACAATCTGGCCGATACGCTCGGGCTTGGCGGCAAGGGCACGCTGCTGACCAACAATCCCAACCGTGATGCGAGCGGGAATCCAATCAACCCCCGCCGTCTGGACCCGTCGAATATCAACGACATTCTGATCTGCGACCAGGATCACGACTACAACGATGAGCAGAAGGCGTTCGACGGCGGCTTGATGGACAAGTTCACGACCACGGTCGCGACGACGACGGGGTCAAGCCCGACCGGTCAGCCGTGCAAGGCCAGCGACGTGATGAACTACTACGACGGGAATACCGTCACCGGGATGTGGAACTACGCCAAGCATTTCGCGATGAGCGACAATTTCTTCGGCACGACGTTCGGCCCGTCCTCGCCGGGGGCGATCAACCTCGCCTCGGGCGACACCGGCGGCGTGGGCCTGCAGATCAACGGCGCGAACACCGACGGCGACACGGTCAGCGACGGCCACGGCGGCTACTCGCTGGTCTCTGACGCGCAGCCCTACTACGACGACTGCTCGACTCGGGACGCCGTCTCGATGACCGGCACTAACATCGGCGATGAGCTGAACGCAGCCGGGCTGAGCTGGGGCTGGTTCCAGGGCGGCTTTGCGCCGACGACGAGCTTCGCGTCCGCGACCGGCGGAACCCAGCCTACGAGCACCTTCACGCCTGGCCAGTTCAAGGGCAAGTTCGCGACGCCTCCGGCGTCGGACGAGGGCCTCTGCAACGCGGTGCATCCGGTCGGAGCGGCGGTCGGCGGTACCGGCGGGACAACGGCCGGGCCGACCAACTGGGGCAACAAGAACGATTACATCCCCCACCACGAGCCGTTCCAGTACTACGCGTCGACCGCCAACCCGCACCACCTCCCGCCGGTCTCGCTCGCCGCGATCGGCACCGACACGCAGACGATCACGGGTGGAACGCCGCAGTTCAACACGGCCAACCATCAGTACGACATCAGCAACTTCAATTCGCTGGTGGGCGCGATCAACCACGGATACCTGTCAGCCGACCATCTACCGGCGCTCAGCTTCCTCAAGGCCCCTGGATATGAGGACGGGCACGCGGGATACTCCGACCCCTACGACGAGCAGCAGTTTGTCACCAGCGAGATCAACGCGCTGGAGCACACGCCGGACTGGTCCAGCACCGTCGTGATCGTCACCTACGACGACTCAGACGGCTTCTATGACCACGTCTACAGCGGCGTACACAACCCTTCCAACACCGCCGACGTTGCCAATCCCCCCGGACCGCAGGACTTCCTCAGCGGCACGGGGCTCTGCGGCCCCAGGCACGCCCCGAGGCTCGCCGATCAGAACGGCCGCTGCGGCTACGGCCCCCGGCTCCCGTTCCTGGTCATCTCCCCCTGGGCAAAGCACAACCACGTCAGCCACCAGTTGACGGACTTCTCCTCGATCCTCAGGTTCGTCGAGGACAACTGGGGGCTGCCAAGAATCCCCGGCTCCTACGACGCGATCGCCGGATCGATCGACTCAATGTTCAACTTCGGGCAAGCCCAAGAGCGGCGATCAAAATTGTTCCTAGACCCCACAACGGGGCAGCGGTCCGCAGGCGGATTCTGACGAACACGGTCACAGGAGCCGACGAATCAGCTGCTCCAGAGCACCTCGCGGCGGTCGGCCCGGACAGCCCGGGTCGGCCGCGGCGACGATCGCGTGGGACCATCGGGACGCTCGGCAGCGCCTCAGCCACCAGACAGAACCTGATTTCAGAACCTGGTTTGACTAGCGGCAGTCGCTCGCACTGAACACCCAAGCAGCGTCCGTCCGATCTGGGCGGCGCGAAGGCCGACCGGGAAGTCCGGCAGAAGGCCAAAGGAACATCTTGACTCTCTCCAGGCCGCAGGACGTACGGGGTACCGAGCAGGCGCTGAGAGCGTTGCGGCTGTACGTCGCGGCTCACGGGGGCTGACTGTCGATCAGCATGCGGCGGGCCTCCCTAGTCATTGGGAGGTCCGCCGCCTGTTCGGAACCTGGAGCGATTACATGACGGCGGCGGGATTCACTCCGCGCCTGTACCGGAGCTGGAGTCAGGGCGAGGTGATCGCCGCCATCCAGGCGTGGGCGGGCGAACACAACGGTTTGCCTCCGAGCCGGGCCCAGTGGAGTCACCGGTCCCTCAGCCATCCTCACTACTCCTCTTTCAGCGTCTGTTCGGCAATTGGAATGCCGGGATCCGGGCAGCCGGCCTGTCACCTCTCACCACGCGAGCGCGCTGGACCAACGAAGCGGTGATAGATGCTCTTGTGACCGGGGCAGGTTCGCGAGATCCGAACCCGCCGGCGCCGGGCGGCCCTCGTCAGCGTGCGCTGTCAGCGCCGGGAGGGCACGAAGGCACGCTTGAGCGCGCGCTGGAGATCGTGCTGTGCCGCCGCGGCCCCGCGGACCAGCGCGCTGGATGCAGCGCCGTTCAGCGGCACGTGACCGCTATGGAGCGCGCGCACGGCGGCGCCGATCGCGGCCACGCCGAGGAGCGGGCGCAGAAGCCGCAAGAGCCGCCAACCGATGTACAGGCGGACGAGCGTGCCCACCTGCCTATCCCGCGACGCGCGTCGCGGCCCGGTAGGTGCGTTGTAGATCGGCGGCGAGCAGACCGGAAACCTCGGAGAGCTCCGTGAACGACTCCGCGAGAACCTTGGGCGACGATCCCGCCAGCGCCGCGGCAAGCGCGGCGGTCGCGGCGTCGAAGCGCTCCCACAACTCGGGCGGGCCCGGGCGGGTTCTTCCCGGTGTGAGCTCGGGCGCCAATGAGAACTCGCCGTTGATCGTGCGCGAACGCCATCCCAGTCCGCCCTGGGCGGCGAGCTCGAACGCGGCGGCCTGCTCCGCTGCCGCGATGCCCAGGGCCCTGAGGCGCACCGGAAATCCGGCGTCCGGCGGCGCGAGGGCGTGCGCGTCGAGCGCCGACTCCCACCATTCGCCCGCGGACATCATCTGTTTGACGATCGAGGCGACCTCAACCTGCATCGCGCGATCCCTCCGGATTCGTGATCAGCGACGAGATCAGATCGCGCGCCGGCTCGGCGGCCGGAGGCCGCGGGCCGCCGCTGGGCCCAGCGGGGCGGTTGCTCGCCTGCTCACCGAGCATCCGGTCGACCTCGCTCTGACGGATGCGCCAGAACCGCGCGCCCGCGCGATGCGCCTGCAATTTGCCGTCCTTGATCCACTCGCGCACCGTTGGCTCGGTCACGCTCAGCAGTCGCGAAACCTCCGCAACGCTCAGCAAACGATCCTCAGAATCTGCCATGATGTCGCCCAGTGGATAGGTTAACCGTGTGCAACCACCGCTATCCTACACAGTAGGTCGGGATGTCGCCGATTACTGATGACGAGCAGGTCGATGAGCTGAAAGAGCGCCGGAGGGCGCGTGAGTCGCGCCCGGGCTTCAAACGCGCGGCGCCCGTGCGCATCCCGTCTGCGGAGCCCGCGCGGGATCTCTTGGGGGACTCCGCGCGCAGGAGCAGACGTACACCAAGAGCCGCAAACGGATCGCCTCTGATCGCAAGTCCACCGATGCCGGAGCAGATGTGTGCGCCGTGGACGAGGCAGACGGGCCGGCCGAGATCTGCGACGAGCTCGACGACGACCTCGTCGACGGGCAGGTCGAGGACGAGGACCTCGTCGACGTCGGGGCCGAGCTCGAG
>Ga0209839_10000904_pt1 | contig 15113 bp, 14 predicted proteins | sample OrgsoiDNA2013050_FD_185800 | JGI IMG/M metagenome (GOLD analysis project Ga0209839, IMG submission 185800) | Permafrost soil microbial communities from the Arctic, to analyse light accelerated degradation of dissolved organic matter (DOM) -... | ecosystem: Environmental > Terrestrial > Soil >... | reverse complement strand
GCAGGGCACCATCAACTCCAGCCAGCTCTTCGGCGCTGACCTGGGCATCCTCGCTCCCTGAGGAATCCTTAGCTCAGCACCTGAGTAATGAAAGTGGCGTCGGCCCCCGGTGGGGTCGGCGCCACTTTCATGTCCCGGTGATCGTCCGGCCGTGAGCGGGTTTGCGTCAGCAGGGAGTTTCCCCGGTTTGGGCAGAAAGTGGCGCTGGTCCCGTTATCGGGACCAGCGCCACTTTCCTGTTCGCTCACCACAAATGCGTCACAGTTTGTGCAAGATCAATTACAGAACGTGTCAACCACTCGTGCCTTCACTGCGTCCTTCTAAGTGGATGCAGGCGGGAACTGCGGTTCCCGCCCGCTCATATCGCTCAAGCAGCACCGGACGGCTTCGCCGGCCGGGCTTCGGCGGTAGTAGCTCGACAGCCGTGCGCAGGGCACGGTTGCCGTTCCAAGGAGGAACTACGCATGTCTATCAAGAGCAAGGTCTTCGCCGCTGCGGCGGCGCTGACCCTGATCGGCGGTGTCGGCGCGGTCGGCACGATGTCCGCGAGCGCGGCCACCCCGTCGTGTGGTCACAGCTGCATCGACGTCTTCAACCGGGCCTTCAGCAGCCACTCCAACCCCAGCTTCGTGCTGGACGTGCTGCGCCAGGGCGAGAAGGTCGGCCAGCCGGTCATCCTGTTCCGGCAGAGCAACAGCGACCCGGCCGAGGACTTCACCATCGCCTACCAGGGCCAGGTGTCGGACTTCTACGCGGCCGGCCTGGTCGGCCCCAGTCTTGACCTGCACTACGGCGGCGGTTGCGCGGTTTACAACCCCGGTCCCGTCCTCCTCACGAACTGCGCCGTGTTCTACCCGAACGACTTCGCGTTCGAGGTGGAGTACGCGCCTTACGGCGTGAACAGCGGCCTGTGCGTCGGCGTGCCGACCACCGCGGTCAACGACACCTACGTGTCGCTCCAGCCGTGTGGCGCGACCGCCAAGACCGTGTGGATCCAGGACATCGACAACGCGACTGGCTTCTCGAACAGCTACGCTCCGTACATCAACGGGTCGGACACGAACTTCTCGCACCCGTACGTGCTTGACTACCCGCACAACTCCTACCCGACCGACATGCCGCGGGCGCAGCTCATCACCAATGAGCTTGAGCTCAACGCGCACCACCAGATCGTGCAGGACACCCAGCTGTGGTCTGCGAACTTCGGCATCCTCCGGTAAGTAGGCCGTACTAGTTTTACCCCGAAGTACCACGTGGCGCCGGCTCTCCCCTGGGGAGGGTCGGCGCCACTGTTGTGCGTGGGATTCGGGTGGCAAAGGACAAATATGAGACTCGACGGACAGTGTGACACTAAATATGACAACCAAGTTAACATCTGGCGCGTCCTACCTATGAGCGATCAGGCCAGCCGCTTCTGTCCCTGATCAGGTCGGCTCAGCAGCTGTACACGGGGTGCGGCTGTCGGTCCTGAGGAGGAATCACGCATGTCCATTAAAACCAGGGTCCTGGCGGCCGCGGCCACGCTGACACTTGTCGGCAGCCTGGGCGTCACGGGGGAGCTCGCCGCGAACGCGGCGACGCCGTCCTGCGGGAACCACTGCATCGACGTTTTCAGCAACGAGTTTGGTACGCACCACAGCCCTAACTTTGTCCTCGACGTGCTCCGGCAGGGTGCCAAGGTGGGCCAGCCGATCATCCTTTACCGCACCAGCAATAGCGACCCGGCGGAGGACTTCACCGTCTCCTACCAGGGCACCGTCGCCGACTTCTACGCGGCCGGGCTGGTGTCCGCCTCGCTGGACCTGCACTACTCGCACCTGTACGCGTTCGAGTTCCAGTACTCGCCGAACGGCGTCAACAGCGGCCTGTGCATGGGCGTCGGCAGCACCGCCGCCAACGCCACGCCGGTCGCCCTGGAGCCGTGCGGCGCCTCCGCCAAGACCGTCTGGGTGGTGGACTCCTACAACAGCATCACCGGGCACTACGTCCCGCTGATCAACGGCTCGGACACCAACTTCTCCCACCCTTACGTGCTGCACTACCCGGGTAACTCCTACCCGACGGACTCGCCGCGGCCGCAGCTCAACACCTACACGCTGCAGCAGTACTCCAACGGCACCGTGTTCAACAACGAGCAGTGGGGCGCTGACTACGGCATCCTGAAGTAAGCCTTAGATCGCCTCTAGTGGCGCCGGTCCCGTCCGCGGGGCCGGCGCCACTGCCATGACCGGCACCCTCTTGTACGATGGCAGTTACTTTCTGTTGCGATGGGGGCAGGCGTGGGTCAGGACAGTCGAGCCGACCTGCACGTGCACAGCAACGCCTCCGACGGGACGGACTCCCCGGCGCAGGTCATCCGGCGCGCCGCGCGGGCCGGCCTTGACGCGGTGGCGCTGACCGACCACGACACGGTGGCCGGTCACCCGCAGGCCCGGCGGGCGCTGGTCGGCGACCTGATGCTGGTGCCTGGGCTTGAGCTGTCCTGCCAGCTCCAGGGACGTAGCGTGCACCTGCTGGCGTACCTGTTCGACCCGGACGACGACGAGCTGGCCGCCGAGCTCGCCCGGATCCGCGACGACCGGGTGCTGCGCGCTCGCGCCATGGTGGACCGCCTGGTCGAGCTCGGCGTGGACGTCAGCTGGGATCAGCTGGCCGCCATCGCCGGGCCGGCCGTGATCGGTCGTCCGCACATCGCTCGCGCGATGGTGGCCAGCGGCGCCATCGCCGAACCCCGCGAGGCCTTCACCGCCGACTGGATCGCCGACGGCGGGCGGGCCTACGTGAGCCGGTACGCCCTGGACCCCGTCCGCGCGATCCGGCTGGTCCGGGGCGCGGGCGGGGCCACGGTGCTGGCCCACCCGCGGGCCGGCCGAGAAGGGGAGATGACGGATGAGCAGATCGCCGGGCTGGCCGCCGTAGGCCTGGCCGGGGTGGAGGTCTTCCATCCCGACCACACAGATTCCGAACGGACCCGCCTGCGTGCCCTGGCTGCCGATCTCGGCCTGCTGGCCAGCGGCGGCAGCGACGATCACGGCGGCCTGACCGGTAACCGGATCGGCTGTGAAACCGCGGCCGATGGTGTCTGCGCGGCGCTCATTTCCATGACCAGCGGCGCGAGAGTCATGCGGCGCAGTTTAAACCAATGGGTATTGTTCCTCGGCCTAACCTGGCCCCGGCGGTGGGGTGGCTGTGGTAAGAAGGGCGGCGAGTCAGGCCCACGAGGAAGGAACCGCTCGGATGAGCGCACGGATTGACCAGGTGCCGCCCGCGGCCGGAGGGGGTCAGCAGGCCAGCGCCTGGATCATCGGCGACGACGACGAGGTCATCGTCATCGATCCCGGCCGCGACGCGGCGTCGGTGCTCGACGCGGTGGGTGACCGTGAGGTGCTCGCGGTCATCTGCACGCACGGCCACGCCGACCAGGTCGCCGCGGCGATCGAGGTAGCCGAGCGGGACGAGGCGGCGGTGGCGCTGCACCGCAAGGACCGGATGCTGTGGCGGGAGGCCCACCCGCAGGACGAGCCGGACATCGAGATGGAGGACGGCGGCGTCTTCGAGGTCGCCGACGTCACCCTCGAGGTGATCTATGCGCCTGGTCACTCGCCAGGCTCGGTGTGCCTGTACTGCGAGGACCTAGGCGTGGTGTTCACCGGCCACGTGCTGCGGGTGCACGGACCGGTCCCGGATGACGGTGAGTTCCCCGACTTCCCCGGTCAGCTGACCGCCATCGGCGAGCACCTGCTGACCCTGCCGTCGGACACCCGGGTGCTGCCCGGTGAGGGTGCGGAGACGACGGTCGCGGCGGCCGCGAAAAAGTTCGACTCCTGGTTCGCCGCGGGCCCGGACCCTTCGTCGCTGTCCGGCCTGACCGGCTAGGACCGCAGATGGAGCAGCTGGGTTTCGAGGGCATGCCGCGCCGGCTGTACTCGTGCACGCCGACGCGACTGGCCAGCTGGCTCGACTGCCCCCGCCGGTACCGGCTGAGCTACCTGGACCGGCCCTCCCCGCCCAAGGGCCCGCCGTGGGCGCACAACAGCCTCGGGGCCAGCATCCACAACGCGCTGGCCGGATGGTGGCGGCTGCCGCAGGCGCAGCGGACCGTGGCGGCCGCGGGCACGCTGATCGACCGAGGCTGGATCGACGAGGGTTTCGCCGACGAGACCCAGTCGGTGCGGCAGCGTGAGCGCGCGATCGGCATGGTCCAGGGCTACGTCGCCGGGCTTGACCCCTCCGATGAGCCGGTGGGGGTGGAACGCACGGTGGCGACCCGCACCGACACGATCGCGGTCTCCGGGCGGATCGACCGGCTCGACGCCCGGCCGGCCGACGACACAGGAACCGAACTCGTGGTCGTCGACTACAAGACCGGCCGGCACCTGCTCACCGTGGACGACGTGCGCAGCTCGATGGCGCTGGCGCTGTACGCGCTGGCCGCCGGGCGGGTGCTCAGGCGGCCGTGCCACCGGGTGGAGCTGCACCATCTGCCCACCGGCGAGATCCTGGTCTGGTCCCACACCGACGAGTCGCTGGCCCGGCACCTCAGCCGCGCCGAGGGCATCGCCGCGGAGTGTTCGTCGGCCGGCGAGCGCATGCGCGACGGACTGCCCCCAGGCGGTTACGACGAGGTGTTCCCTCCGCGTCCCAGCCCATCCTGCGGATGGTGCGACTACCTGCGCCACTGCCCAGAAGGCGCCGCCGCCGCCATCCCCCGCCGCCCCTGGGACGGCCTCGCCACCACCTAACCACCCCCCGGACCTCACCCCCCGGAACCCCGCCCGTCAGCGGCACCGGGCGGGCGGGGCGGACTCCCAGGGCTAAGAAATCTCGGTGGTGGCGGGGTGCCGGGCGGTGCTGGCCTCGGCCGCGTCCCAGAAGTCGGTCAGCGCGCTGGCCGTCGTGGCGGGGGCCTCGACGGCGGGGGAGTGGACGGCGCCCGGGATGCACACCCGGCGGGCGCCCAGCCGCCTGGCCATGTTCTCCTGCGCGGCGGGCGACCAGGAGTTGTCGTTCTCGCCGTAGATGACCAGCATCGGCAGCTGGCTGAGCTGGGCCAGCTCAGCGGTCCGGTCCGCTGCGGTGAGCATGTGACGGGCCATCAGGACGAGCCCGTTCGGATCGTTGCTCAGCATCCGCTTGGCCAGGAACGCGACGATCGGAGCCGGGACTCCGGCCGCGACCGCCTGCGGCTCCAGTTGCGCCCGCCAGAGCTGGGAGATGCCAGCCCCGAGCGCGGCCTTGTCCGGCAGCTGGCCGTTCCTGACGCCGAGGGCGGCGAGCATCGCCCGCAGTTCCCTGGCCCGCGGACCACTGAGGGCGGCCGGGCCCGAACTCATCAGCGTGAACGACGCGAGCCGGGCGTCGGCCAGGATGGCCTCGCGGGCCACCAGGCCACCGTAGGAGTGCCCGACCAGGTGCCGGGCGCCCGTGACCGCCAGGACGGCGGCGATGTCCGACGCCAGCTCGGACGCGAGGTAGCCATCCGGGTCACCCGCGGCCGGCGTCTCGAACTGCCCGCGCATGTCGATCGCCACCACCTGGCGGCTACCGTCGGTCAGCAGGTCGAGGATCGGGAGGAAGTCTTCCTTGCTCCCCGTGTAGCCGGGGATGAGCAGAGCACCGTCCCGCTCGCATACCCCCGACGCCGGAATCCCCTCGAGCGCGGCGAACGAGCCGCGGCTGGTATGGATCGTGGTACGCCGTACTCCGCTGGGCAGATCCAGGGACGTTGGTGTGCTCACAGTGGCGAACCTTACCCGGTTCGGTTGAACAAAACCTAGACGTCAGCTCCGCGAACGGGTGCAGCCCGCAGGCAATGCGCCGATCAGGAAGCCTTGCGGGTTTCCTCAGATGACTTTTCCGCCCGCGCGGGCCGCCGCCGCCGGCCGAGCTGCTTGGCCGGCTGCCCGCCGTCAAGCTGCTGCCCGGCGCCTGCCTGCCCGGCGCCTGCCTGCCCCGTCGCGGCCTGCCCGGCGCCTGCTTGTCCCGAGGCCTGCTGGCCCGGGCCGAGGTCATGGCCCGCCCGGGTCCGGCGACGCCGCCTGGGCCTGGCCGTCCCGCCTGCCGCCTGGCCGCTGTCCTCGCGGACCGCCGCGGCCGAGCTCTTCCGCGGCTGGCCGGAGCCGCCGCGAGGCTGCCCGCCACGCCCGGCTGCGGTCCGCCCGGAACTGCTCCGTCCCGAACCGCTCGCAGCGGAATCACGGGTGCGCCGGGGGCCGCCGGGTGAGCGGATCTTGCCGGTTTCGCCGATGTCCTCGAGCGCCTCAGCCGCCAGGCCTTCCCGCGCCCGCATCGCCCGGGGGAGTGTCCCGGTCGCCTCGCGCGGGATGTCCAGCTGGGTATAAAGGTGCTCAGAGGTGGAGTACGTCTCTTCTGGCTCGGGCTTGCCCAGGTTCAGCGCGTCGTTGATCAGCTTCCAGCGATGCATGTCCCGCCAGTCGACGAACGTGACGGCGACACCGGTGCGCCCGGCCCGCCCGGTCCGGCCGATGCGGTGCACATAGGTCATGTCGTCGTCCGGGCATTCGTAGTTCACCACGTGGGTGACGTCGTCCACGTCCAGCCCGCGGGCCGCGACCTCGGTCGCGGTGAGCACGTCCACCTTGCCGCTGCGGAACGCCCGCAGCGCCCGCTCCCGCTGACCCTGGCCTAGGTCGCCGTGCACGGTCGCGACCGCGAAGCCCCTGGTTTCCAGCGCGCCCGCAACCTGGTCGGCGGCTCGCTTGGTCTGGCAGAACACCATGGTCAGGCCGCGGTCCCTGGCCTGCAGGAGGCGGGCCAGCACCTCGATCTTGTCCATCTGGTGTGCCCGGAACACATGCTGCCGCGTGTTCGGCGGCGGCGCGGGCGCGTCGTGACCTTCGGCCCGGATGTTGGTCGGTTGCCGCATGTGACGGCGCGCGAGCGTGACGACGTCGCCGGGCATGGTCGCGGAGAACAGCATCGTCTGCCGGCTGTCCGGGGTGCGCTTGACGATCCGCTCCACGTCGGGCAGGAAGCCGAGGTCGAGCATCTTGTCCGCCTCGTCGAGCACCAGAGCCTGGACCGCGCCCAGGTTCAGGTGACGGCGCTCCACCAGGTCGAGCAGCCGCCCGGGGGTACCGACGACGATATCGACGCCGGCTTCCAGAGCATCGATCTGCGGCTCGTAGGCCCGGCCGCCGTAGACGGTGAGGATGCGGGCGGGCAGGTTGACAGCCGCGATGCGCAGGTCGTCGGCGACCTGGATCGCCAGCTCCCTGGTGGGCACCACGACGAGGGCCTTCGGTGCACCTGAGGGAGCATCGCCGAGCATCTGCAGCAGCGGGATGCCGAACGCAAGTGTCTTTCCTGTGCCGGTCCTGGCTTGCCCGATAATGTCCTGCCCGCGCAGTGCCAGCGGGAGGGTGAGCGCCTGGATGGGGAACGTGGTGAAGAGGCCCGCGGCCTCCAGACCCCGGCAGATGTCATCGCTGATGGCGAAATCTCGGAACGGGACCGCGAGCGTGTCATCGCCTGCACTGGCAGACACGGTCGCGGTCTCAGCCGCCAAGGGCTCTGGCTCTGTCCTGTCCCCGCTAAAAGTTTGAGTTGTCAGGGGTTCCATCCTTCATCATGGCCTTCCCCTTTGCGCGGGTCCGGCCCGGTCATGCCTGTACGCTGCCGCAGTGGCCCGCCTCGATGCGAGCTGCTACCTACGGCTGGTCTCACGACGCTGCGAAAAACGCCCCACCCGCCGTGCCCCGCCTGGGAGCCCGCCATCACTGTCGGAACACTGCCGTTTGCTTGCGGCCGCTGGCTAGAGCTTCGTCCCATCGAAATTTCCTGGGACGTCCCCCGCTGGGGCCTCGCATAAAAAGCAGCTGCTGGTGTAACACGACCATTGGTTGCGTCATTCCATCGACTAGTCGTGACAAGTGTACCAGCAGGCGATCACCGTGATCAGGTGAGTCCGGGCCCGGCCTAGACGGGGTTGCCGAAACCGACCCGGCGAGCCTCAGCCGCGCCGAATTCTACGTAGGCGATTTTGTCGGCCGGGACCAGAATCTTGCCGCCTTTGCTGACCGGGAGCGCGAAGACGGAATGCCCCCCGTCTTCCAGGGCGTCCGACAGGCCCCGCTCCAGTTCACTGGCCGTGAGGTCAGTCTCCACGACCAGCTCGCGCTGGACAGACTGAATTCCGATCTTGACTTCCACGGCGCTCCTTAGGTGCTCAGTGCTGGCTGCAGGTCAGTGCTGGCTGCAGGTCAGTGCTGGCTGCAGGTCAGTGCTGGCTGCAGGTCAGTGCTGGCTGGCAGGTCAGTGCTCGCTGCGCGGCCATCCGCTGATGCCGCGCCAGGCGAGCCTAGCCACGATCTGCTCGGCCGCTTCCCGCGGGATGTGGTTTCGCGTGCTGAGCCAGTACCGCGCGGTGACCTGGGCCATGCCGACCATCCCCACGCTCAGCAGGTGCGCCTCGTCCTCCGACAGCCCGGTGTCTTCCCTGACCATCTGGCTGACCATGGCCGCGCACTCGCGCTGGACCCGGTCCAGCCGGGCGCGGACTGCGGTCTCGTTGGACAGGTCAGACTCGAACACCAGCCGGTACGCCTGACCCTCGCCCCCGACGTACTCAAAGTAGGCGCCAAAGGTGGCGGCGACCCGCTGCTTGGGATCCGGGTTCGAGCGGAGCGCGCCGCGCACGGTTTCCACCAGGGTGTCGACGCTCTCGTCGAGCAGCGCCAGGTACAGCTCGAGCTTGCCGGGAAAATGCTGGTAGAGCACGGGCTTGCTGACGCCTGCGCGCTCGGCGATCTCGTCCATGGCCGTGGCGTGGTAACCCCGGGCGACGAACACCTCCAGGGCTGCGTCTAGCAGCTGCCGGCGCCGTTCGTGCCGTGGCAGGCGGTTACCGCGGGGCCTCGTGTCGGACGTTGCCGTCAAAGTTCGGTCTCCGGGTGGTTGCGTGGCTACTTTTCCTCGCTCGCCCTCATCCTAAGTCGCTGTCAACGGTAATCGTCATCGTCGAAGCCGACCGAGATCTCCTGCTCGGCCGCATCCGCCTCATTCACGTCCAACGGGAGTTCGTGCCGGGTGTCGGTGGCGTCCTCGTCCGCGACGACTTCCTGGTGCTGCTCGATGGCGTCGTCCTCGGGCGTTTCCATGTCCAATTCGCTCACCTGTGCGAACCTCTTTTCCTCCTGGCCGGCAGTTCCGGTCGTGCCCGGTGTCCCCGCCAGCTCTCGGAGTGCTGTCTCCACAGCTTCCCCGTAGGTGGGGAAAGCATGCACGACATCGGCTAGGACCGCAACCGGAATCCTGGCCCTGATGGCGAGGGTAACCTCGCTCATCCAGGTGACCGCGTCCGGCCCCACCGCGGCCGCCCCGACCAGCACGCCCGTCTCGGCGTCGGCGTAGAGCTCGAGGCCGCCGAGGTCATCGGCGCCCAGGTGGGCCCGGGTGGTGTCGCCCAGATTGGCTCGGACCGTCCGGTGCCCGGTGGGCCCTTCGCCCGCCTTCGCGAGGCGCAGGGCCCCGGCTTCTTTCTGGCTTGCGGCGGGGACGACGCCGACCGCGTAGACCGACGGAGTGGTGTACACGCAGCGCGGGATGGCGCTGTAGTCGGCTTCGCGCCGCTGCCCGAGGATGTTCGCGGCGACCACCCTGGCCTGGTATCGGCCGGCGTGGGTGTGCGTGATGCCGGTGACGTCTCCCGCGGCCCAGACCCGGCCAGACCCGTCGGCCCCGTCAGACCCGTCGTCAGGACCGGCCACCCGGCACCTGGTCGTGGTGGGCAGGGCCATGCCGGGGGTGACCGTGATGCCGAGTGCGTCCAGGCCCAGGCCGGACAGCCGCGGCCGCCGGCCCGAGGCCAGCAGCAGCCGGTCGGCGTCGATGCGCGTCCCGTCGCCCAGCGCGAGGGTCAGGCCTTCGGGCGTGCGTTCCGCCTTGGTGGCGGCTGAGCCGAGGCAGATTTCCGCGCCGGCCCGGCGCAGCACCGCGGCCAGGATCTCGCCGGCGAAGGCGGCCTCGCCGGGGAGCAGGCCAGGCTCGGCTTCGACCAGCGTCACCTGCGAGCCGAACGTGGCGTAGATCTGGGTGAGCTCGCATCCGGCCGGACCGCCGCCAAGCACGATGAGGCGCCGCGGCAGATCGGGTGAGCACAGGCTCTCGGCCGTGGTCCAGGCCGGGATATCCGGCAGGCCCTCGATCGGCGGCGCGACCGGCTCGCACCCCGTGGCGAGGACCAGGTCCGCGTAGGTCAGCGACAGCTTCGCCTCGGCCTGCCCCGGCCCGGGGGCCAGCTGCCCGGGGGCCAGGGTGACCTCGACGGTTCCCGGACGCGAGATCCGGCCGGTGCCGCGCAGCACGGTCACGCCGGCGCCGGTCAGCCGTCGCGCCGCGGCGGAATCGTCCAGGCCGCCGGTCACCTCGTGCCGCCGGGCGACCGCGTCTTCCCAGGTCTCGCCCCGGCTCGCCGAAAGCAGCAGCGAGTTCGACGGCAGGCAGGCCAGGTAGGGAGACTCGCCGCCGATCAGGCCCGCCTCCACCAGCGCCACCGACCTACCGCCGGCCGCCACCTCGGTAGCGACGTGCACGCCCGCGGTGCCACCACCCAGCACCACTACATCGAAAGCGCCCATATCTCTCCGCCCCCCTCGAACTTCGAGCTGCCCGTGCGAACCTGCGTTGCGCCGAGCGTCTCCATCATCTCAGCCACGGTTAAGCTCGCTGACAGAGTTCGGTAAATCGGCTGCTGGTCGCCTGAAGCCCAGTCGAACGCACGGTCGACGATGAGAATTAGGGCACGCTAGAGGTATCAGGGCCGTGCCAACCGGGGTAGGTGAAGGCTATGCGCAGCATATGGGCCGGTGCGATCTCTTTCGGCCTGGTCGTGATCCCGGTCAAGCTCTACGCGGCGACCGAGCAGCGTGACATCACGTTCCGTCAGGTCCACCGCGCCGACGGGGCCAGGATCCAGTTCCGCCGGGTCTGCACCCTGGACGGTGAGGAAGTCCCGTACGCCGATATCGCCAAGGGCTATGAACTGCCCACCGGCGACATGGTGGTGCTGACCGACGAGGATCTCGCCGAGCTCCCGCTGGTGACCGCCCACCGGATCGAGGTGCTCCACTTCGCGCCGAGCGCCCAGGTGGAACCGATCCTCGCGGCCAAGAGCTACTACCTCGAACCCGAACCCGCCGGCACCCGCGCCTACGTGCTGTTCCGCGACGCCCTGGAGAAGTCAGGGAAGGTGGCGGTAGCCAAGGTCGCGCTGCGCCAGCGCGAGGCGCTGGCCGCGCTGCGGGTCAGGGAGGGGGTCATCACGCTGGAGACCCTGCTGTGGCCCGACGAGGTGCGCAAGCCTGATTTCGCGTTCCTTGATGAGGACATCGAGGTGCGCTCGCAGGAGCTGAAGATGGCCGCGTCGCTGATCGACACGATGACCGAGGATTTCGAGCCCGATCAGTTCCACGACTCCTACCGCGAGGCGCTCGAAGCCGTTGTCCAGGCCAAGGTCGAGGGCAACGACGTCGTCCGCCCGGCCGGCTTCGAGGCCCCGGAGCCCAGGAAGCAGCCCGCCGACCTGGCCGAGATCCTGCGGGCCAGCGTCGCCGCCCTCAAGGATCAGCGCGGCCAGTCCGACGCCCCGGCCAAGTCCCGCGCCAAACCCAGACCCGCCGCCCGCGCGAAGACCGCCACCCGCGCCAAGCCAGCCAAGTCCGAGACAGACTCCGAAGAATCCAAGCCCCCCAAGACCACCTCCCGCGCCCGCAAGGCCTCCGCATGAGCGAGCCAAAGGGGCGAGCGGGCAGCACTGCATGAGCGAGCAGCTCTTGTCCAGCGGCCCCATTCCGCACTGGCCAGGGAAGCTGGTCTCGCTCGGCGATCACCAGGTCTACGTGCGCACCGCGCCCGCCGGCGAAGCCGCGGAGCCGGCCCCGCCAGAACCAGCGCTGTGCGTGCACGGGCTTGAAGGCTCGTCGCGGAACTGGACCGACCTGATGGACCTGCTCCGGCCGCGGCTGGCCTGCGACGCGCTCGACCTGCCGGGCTTCGGCGATTCTCCGCCCCGGCCGGACGGCCGCTACTCGATCGCGGCCCTGGCGCAGACGGTCACCGCGCTGATCGAGCGAACCGGCCGGGGTTCTGTCCACCTGCTCGGTAACTCCCTGGGCGGCGCGGTCTGCGTCAAGGTCGCGGCCACCCGGCCGGACCTGATCCGCACGCTGACCTTGATCTCCCCGGCGCTGCCGGACTCACATCTGCGGCTTGACCTGCTACGTTTCCCGCTGATGAGCGTGCCGGGAGTCGGCGCCCGGCTGCTCCGCAAGGTCCAGCGCACCCCGGCCGAACACCGCGTCGCGGACGTCATCGCCAGCTGTTACAGCGACCCACGGCGATTCCCGCCCGCCAGGCTCGCCGCCGAAGTCGCCGAACTCACCCGCCGCGACACCCTGGATTACCCCGCCGCCGCGCTGGTCGGCAGCATCCGGACCCTCACCGCCGAGACGCTGCGGGGTGGCGGCCGCCCGGCCTGGCGGGACGCCGCCCGCATCACCGCGCCGACCCTGGTCATCTACGGCCAGGACGACCGGCTGGTCTACCCGCGGATGGCGGGCCGGGCCGCCCGGACGTTCTCCCGCGCCAGGATCGTGGTGATGCCGAGCACCGGTCACGTCGCGCACATGGAGCACCCAGGCCTGGTGGCGGCCGAAATCGGCGTCCTGCTCGACGCCGCCGGCCGGACCGGGCCGCCGGGCCGGTCCCGGGAATTCCCGCTCACTCCCGCCGGTTGACCGTGGCACGTATCGGGAAAGTCAAACCCCGGACCGTTCGGTAGAAAATAAAGATCTTTTGGAGTGGACTGTGTCGCTGCCCCCGCTGGTCGAACCCGCCGATGAGCTGTCTGTCGATGAGGTGCGGCGTTACTCGCGTCACCTGATCATCCCGGACATCGGAATGACCGGGCAGAAGAGGCTGAAGAACGCCAGGGTCCTGTGCGTGGGGGCCGGCGGGCTCGGCTCGCCCGCGCTGCTCTACCTGGCCGCGGCCGGCGTCGGCACGCTCGGCATCGTCGACTTCGACGTGGTGGACGAGTCGAACCTGCAGCGCCAGATCATCCACGGGCAGTCCGACGTGGGCCGCCCGAAGGCCGAGTCGGCCCGGGACAGCATCAGGGAGATCAACCCGCTCGTCAACGTGGTGGTGCACGACGTCCACCTCGACTCAGACAACGCACTTGAGATCTTCGCCGGCTACGACCTGATCGTCGACGGCACCGACAACTTCGCCACCCGCTACCTGGTCAACGACGCGTGCGTGCTGCTCGGAAAGCCGTACGTGTGGGGCTCGATCTACCGGTTCGACGGGCAGGCCAGCGTGTTCTGGGCCGAGTACGGCCCGTGCTACCGCTGCCTGTACCCCGAGCCGCCGCCGCCCGGCATGGTGCCGTCCTGCGCCGAGGGCGGCGTCCTCGGCGTGCTCTGCGCGTCGATCGGGTCGATCCAGGTGAACGAGGCGATCAAGGTCATCACCGGGATCGGCGAGCCGCTGGCCGGCCGGCTGATGATCTACGACGCGCTGGAGATGACGTACCACTCGGTCCGGGTGCAGAAGGACCCGGAGTGCGCGGTCTGCGGCAAGAATCCGACGGTCACCGAGCTGATCGACTACGAGGCGTTCTGCGGCGCGGTCTCCGAGGAGGCCGCCGAGGCCGCCCAGGGCTCGACGATCAGCGCCAAGGACCTCGCGGCCATGATCGACGCGGGCGAGAACATCTTCCTGGTCGACGTGCGCGAGCCGAACGAGTACGAGATCGTCTCCATCCCGGGCGCGACGCTCATCCCGAAGGGCGAGTTCATGTCCGGCGCCGCCCTGGAGCGGCTGCCGCAGGACAAGAAGATCGTGCTGCACTGCAAGAGCGGCGCGCGCAGCGCGGAGGCGCTGGCGGTGGTCAAGAACGCCGGCTTCTCCGACGCCGTGCACGTCGGCGGAGGCGTGCTGGCCTGGGTGAGTCAGGTCGACCCGGCGCTACCGTCGTACTAGGGTCGTCGTACTAAGTTCGTCAGCCCGGCCCGTCCAGCCGATTTTTGGGCCGAACGGGCCGTGGTTCGTCCCCGTATTACTCGCTTATCGCGAGGCCGCCGTAGCGCCCCCGCGGGGTTCAGGAGGCCGCCGATGAAGGGCGACCGGGTCGAGATCGTGATCGACTCCGGCGACGGGACCAGGGCCTATGAGGTCACCGCGACCCGGGCCGGACGCCGCGTGGAGATCGTCAACCGCCGCGGCGTGGTCGAGGTCAGCGAGGTGACCAGGACCGGGACCCCGGTCCGGACCGCGCGGTTCATGGCCACCCGGGTGGTGGCCATGGTGGAGTATCCGGCGGACTAGCATGCCCGGATGGATGTTCTCCGTCCGGTGGTCCGTCCCTACCCGTGGGGCTCCAGGCACGCGATCGCCGAACTGGTGGGCCGTTCCGTCCCGGCGCCCGGCCCGGAGGCGGAGCTGTGGATGGGCGCTCATCCGTCCGCGCCCTCCGGCGTGGTCCGTGATGCGCGCCGGACCACGCTGGATGCCGTCATCGCGGCCGATCCGGATCGCGAGCTCGGGCCCGGATGCGTGGCCCGGTTCGGCCCCCGGCTGCCGTTCCTGCTGAAGGTGCTGGCGGCCGAGCAGGCGCTGTCGATTCAGGTGCATCCGTCCCGGGCCCAGGCGCAGGCGGGTTTCCGCGCCGAGAACGCCCGCGGCCTGGCCCCGGACGACCCGGCCAGGAACTACACCGACGACTGGCCTAAGCCCGAACTGCTCTACGCGCTGACCCCGTTCGAGGTGCTGGCCGGCCTGCGCCCCCCCGCGGATGCCGCGGCCTTCCTGCGGGCCCTGGCGGTCGACGCGCTGGCCCCGCTGGCCGCCCAGCTGGAGGCGGCCGCGCAGGAGGCGGCCCCGCTGCCCGCCGAGCTGGCGGCCGCTGAGCTGGAAGCCGCTCCGCTGGCGGCCGCGGCGTCCGGTGAGGTGATCGCCGGCGTGCTCGGAACGATCCTGTCCTGGCCGGCGGCGACCCGATCTGCGCTCGTCGCGGACGTGGTGGCCGCCTGCGCGCGGCTGGCCACGGCGGGCGGCCCGTACTCCGGCGCGGCCGCGGCGGCGGTGCGCAT
>Ga0209839_10000903_pt1 | contig 15117 bp, 8 predicted proteins | sample OrgsoiDNA2013050_FD_185800 | JGI IMG/M metagenome (GOLD analysis project Ga0209839, IMG submission 185800) | Permafrost soil microbial communities from the Arctic, to analyse light accelerated degradation of dissolved organic matter (DOM) -... | ecosystem: Environmental > Terrestrial > Soil >... | reverse complement strand
CAATAGACGCTGTACAATGTCAATGATTGCCATATCGCTGGGGATGAGCGCGTAGGTTGCCATATGCATGTGTGCGAATTCCGCTATCTCCTGGGTAAAAGTCGCTAGCCGCTCCTGATAGGCGTGCAGTATACCAGGGGAGATGCTGACATCAACCGTGCCCGCCCCCTCGCTATCGCGCAGCTGCCAGTCGCCCTGGATATCGGGCTGAATCTCGTCCGGCGACAGTATCTGCAGCAGCACCACCTCCTGCCGCAATTGGCGCGCGGCCCTTACTCCGGTCTGATAGCCGCCCGGCGCTAGAAAATCCGACAGGATGATCGTCAGCCCCGGACTGGTTACTACGCGCCCGAGATCGTAGATTGCCCGGTTCAGATCGGTGCTGCCGGAGCGGGGCAGGCGCGTCAGGAAATCGCCGATGTTCCAGATCGCGTTTTTGCCACCGCTGCCGCGCCGGTACGAGACCAGCCGATCGGTGAGCGCGCCGACGATCACGTTATCCTCGCACTTGAGCGAGACGTAGGCCAGTGCCGCTGCCAATGAGATCGCCAACTCCGCCTTGCGCGGCGTCCCGTAGTGCATCGAGTCGGAGCAGTCGACGAGGATGGTTACGGTGATATTTTCCTCGGCCTCGAAGACGCGCAGGAAGAGCCGTTCCAGGCGCGCATAAGCCCGCCAGTCGATGCGGCGGAAATCGTCTCCTGGTGAGTAACGGCGGAAGTCCGAGAACTCCATCGAGGTGCCCGCTAATGGAGAGCGCCTGCGCCCTGGTCGCCCGCTTGCCATCGATCGGCGTGTGGCGAGCGCCAGCGTATCCAGGCGTTGCAAAATCTGGGCATCGAGTGGGAAGCGCAACTTTTCGCCATTATCCGCCACTATGCCTCCTCCACTTCTGCGATAATCGTATCGATCAGGCCCTCCGGCGCGATATTGTCGGCCAGTCCGTCGAAATTGAGCACGAGGCGGTGGCGCAGGACCGGGTACGCGACGGCGCGCAGATCCTCTATCGAGACGTTGAAGCGGCCTTCAAGCAGCGCCCGCACCTTGGAGGTCGTAATAAGCGCCTGCAGTCCGCGTGGACTGGCACCGTAACGAACGTACTGGCGTACCCTTTCCGGCGCGTCCTCCTGGTCGGGATGCGTCGCCAGCAGGATACGTACCGCGAACTCTTTGATGTGCGTGGCGACGGGCACGGCGCGCGCGGTCTCGGTCAATTGCAGCAGCTCTTCGCCCGACACGATGGCCTGGGCGCGTACCGCCTGCATGCTAACCGTCGTGTCGATGATGCGCAGCAGGTCGGCAGCCTTCGGGAAATTGACCATAATCTTGAGCAGGAAGCGATCGAGCTGGGCCTCGGGTAGGGGATAGGTTCCCTCCATTTCGAGGGGATTCTGCGTGGCGAGCACGAAGAACGGCTGGGGCAACGGGCGCGTGCGATCTCCGACGCTGACCGTGCGCTCCTGCATGCCTTCGAGCAGGGCCGATTGCGTCTTGGGCGTGGCGCGGTTGATCTCGTCGGCCAGCACAATATTCGCGAAGATGGGTCCGGGCTGAAAGCTAAAGATACGTTTACTGCCCATGCCCGCCTCCGCCTGGTCGCTGACCATAGTGGTGCCAACGATATCGGCGGGCATCAGGTCCGGCGTAAACTGGATGCGCGCAAATTTGAGCGTCAATGCGTCAGCCAACGTGCGCACGAGCAGCGTCTTTCCCAGGCCCGGCACGCCTTCGAGCAGCACGTGTCCGCCCGCGAACAGCGCCAGCAGCAGTTCGCGGATGACGCGCTCCTGACCGACCACGATGGAGCGGAGCTCCTTCTCCAGCCGTTGCGCGACATCCACGAATGTCTCGATATCTCTCTCGCTCGGCCCCTCGTTTTGGAGCGCGTGCCCATTCTGCAAAGCCAGCTCCTCGTTGGAGAGCTTGATTGGAGGAGACGTGTTGTCACTCGTATTTGCCATGAAGCTTACTGTCCTTCTAATGAATTAAAGTAATTGTGAACGAGATCCTTCATATCAGGGGAGACGTTGCTGTTATCGATAGCGTCGTGCGCCATCTGGTTGTACTGCTCAACGACCTGCGAATAGGGAACGGAGTTGCCGGACTGCACGACGCCGGTGTTGTTGTCGGCGCTCTGTGTGCTGGAGCCGGAACTGGTCTGCCCAGGAATCGTCACCTGCTCGTTCTTCCCTTGATTTTTGCCTGCTCCACTGGTGCCGCCCGAGCCACCGTGTCCCTGACCCTGACCCTGACCCTGACCCTGACCCTGACCTTGAGCCTGCTGTCCCTGGCCTTGAGCCTGACTTTGCCCCTGACCCTGTTGGCCTTGCCCCTGTTGCCCCTGACCCTGTTGACCTTGCTGTCCCTGGTTCTGTTGGCTTTGTGACTGGCCCTGGCTATTTGAGCCGTCGGTAGTGGAGGTGAGGTTGTTCGCGGTCTGCTGCAGGCTCTGTGACGCCTTGTTGATGCTATTATCCTGCGTCTGGGTGGCGGCGTTCTGGTCCGTCGCCTGCTGCAAGGCGTTCGTGGCATCGGCGACCTCGCTCGGGCTGCCATCGGCGACCGCTTTGGCCAACTGGTGGAGCGCGGAGCTGAGCGCGGGATTCTGCTGACCCGCCTGGTTCGCCGCGTTTTCCAGTTGCTGAGCGAGCTGACTGCGTTGCTGCGCCGACATCTTCCCAATCTGCGCGGCGAGGTTCTTGAGATCGTTGGAGACCTGCTTACTATCGTTATTGGCGAGCGCGTTGCCCAGCGCCTTCAGGTCAGAGTTGCTGCTCCCTTGCAGGGCAGAACTGGCGGCGGCGTTGGCCTGCTCTTTATTGCTTGCCTGGGGATCGCTCTGCTGGTTCAGCTTTGCCTGTGCCTGGGCGATGGCCTGTTGGGCCTGGGTATCGTTCTTCGTCTGTTGCAGCTTATTCTCAAGGTCGCTCAGAATCTGGTCGATCTTCTGCCGCTCCTGCGGCGAGAGGTTTGTTTGCTGGGCGAGTTCCTGGCGCACCTTATCGATCGCGGCAACCTGTTTCGTGATGCGTGCCTGGAACGCCTGCTGCTGCTTGATGATCGCCGTCATAGGATTGGGTAGCGCGATCAGCAGCACGAACGCCAGCACAACAATGGCGAAGAGCGGAACGCTGAGGCGCTGTGGACGGAGGGAAATAGTGGCGGTCGGCTTATGCTTCTGCAACTGCCTCAAAGCATCGCGTCGCTGGAGGCGCACGAGCGTTCCAGGCTGTTCACGCAGCTCCCAGGCTGTGCTCAAGCGATCGTGCAGTGAGAGGCGCGCATCGACGAGGCGTGTAGTGTGCGCGAGCGATGGCCGCCGCCAGAGAGCAATCCCCATGGCGAGGAGCGTACAGGCGAGCGCGCTGCCAATGGCCCAGGTGAGCGCGTTGGGCCAGGGTGTCAGGCGCGCAATGAGCAGCATAATGCATGCCAGAAGGAGGCCCACAGCGATGCCCCTGGTAGTCCAGCGCAGCAGTTTCTGTACGGAGAGTCGCCGCCGCCAGGGTTGTAGTGCCCTGACCACGCTCTCGCTATCCAGAGGTTCCTGCTTGAGTGCCTCTATGCGCGATTGCATCAAGGTCGCCATAACAATACCTTTCTCGTGCCAATCTCTCATACACTCGCAAAGACCCTGCATTAGTTATATCATATGCCAGGAGCATTTGCCGAAGAGCTGTTCTTGATAAGCGCCTTTCTCCGCCACAAGCTTCCCAGTTGAACAGGCTTGACAAGGTATACGCTGAGCAGGAAGAAGACCGCTGTAGCCAACAGGTTAAGCAGCGTATAGGCAAGCCAGGGGCTAAGTTTCAGCCCGTGCAGAACGTAGTTGCTCATCATACTGCCAGCAGGATACGTACTCATCAGCGCGACGACCGGATTCCAGACGAACAGTGGAGAGGGTCGGCTGAAGATCGAGGGAGATTGCAGCATGCCTACCGGGCTGAAGAGCTGTAGCCAGTTTCCCGAACCCGAGATCATGATGGCGAGGACCAGCGGCATAAAGATCCACAGCATGCTGACCATATACGCAATGGCCGTAGAGACCGCGGGGCGCAGGAGCAGCGTCGAGCAGAAGAGGCCGAAGGTGCCGATAATCAGCGTCGTGCTCACAAAGACAAGCAGCGCGCTCGTAATTTGTTGTGGCGAGATGCCGCCAAAGAAGAAGACCAGGCTGAAGAGCGGAACGGAGGCCGCGATAAGCAACAGCGAATTCACCAGTCCCGCGACCAGCTTTCCGGCGATGAGCGAGAAGGCCGAGATGCGCGCGCAGAGAATGAGATCGAAGGTCTGCCTTTCTTTCTCCCCATTGACCGCCGTGGCCGTAAAAGCTGGCGTGATGAAGATAATCAGGAAGAGCTGAACCATCGAGAGCAGCATATAGAGATAGGTGCCGATATCGTTCAAGGTCATGCTCCCGCTACCATTGAAGTTCGCGAAGCGGCCAACATAGAACCATGCTATCAGGCCCATCAGCAGGATGTAGAGGACGATGACCCAGATGGTGCGTTCGCGCCGCATGCGCAGGCGTAGCTCTTTGGTGAGGAGCGCTAAAAATGTCATGCCGGGCTGCTCCCTTCTGTAATGCTCATAAAGACCTCTTCAAGGCGATCACCGCCCCGGCGCGGTGCAAACGACGTGACCGGGATGCCCTTGCTGAACAGTTTAGCGATGACCAGGTGCAGTGCCTGATCGTCGCCGATGAAGTCTGCCAGCAGCACATTTCCCGCCTCGTGCGTGATCGTACTCATGCCGGGTTCCTCCTTGAGCAGTTCTATCGCCAGCGGGATGCGCTCGACTTCCAGGATATGAATCTCCAATTGGCGACCGCCGTTTACATGCTGGGAGATCTTCTCAACGTCGCCCGAGGCAATCAGGCGGCCCCCTTGCATAATGGCGATATCGCTACACATCTCCGCCAGTTCGAGCAGGATATGCGAACTGATAATGACCGTCTTGCCGATGCTTTGCAGTGAGCGCACCAGCTCGCGTAGCTCCACGCGCCCACGCGGATCAAGGCCCGCCGCTGGTTCATCGAGCAGGAGCACCTCCGGATCGTGGATCAGGGCGCGCGCGAGGCAGAGCCGCTGCTTCATGCCTCGCGAGAGTGTCTCAACCAGCTCGTCGCGTTTGGCAGAAAGGTCGACCAGTTCCAGCAGATCGGCAACGATGCGCGCGCGCTTTTTGCGCGGAATCTTATGAATGCCAGCGTAAAACTCCAGGTACTCGACCGCCGTAAGGTCGGGATAGACGCCGAAGAAGTCGGGCATGTAGCCAATCTTGCGCTGAATGGAGGAAGGGTTCTGGCTCACCTCCTCGCGCTCGAACCAGACCTCGCCACTGCTCGGGCCGATCAAGGCAGCCAGAATGCGCAGCAGGGTCGTTTTGCCCGCTCCATTCGGCCCGATCAGGCCGTAGATGGTGCCGCGCGGAATATCCAGCGAGAAGTTGCTCAGGGCGTTGACCATGTGATAGCGCTTTGAGACGTTCTGTATTTTGATGATCGCATTTTCCGGCTCCGTTTTTTGCATAAAAGCATGCACATCCTTTTTACTTGTGAAGCTGCTCCCGATGCGAGCAGACGCCCGTCAATCTGCAAGCAGACCCTTTAATTGCAGCAACGGTTTCCCAAAGACGGCGGTTCCCAGCGCTGCATTCGGATTGATAAACTGTGCCAGCACGCGCCCGCTCGCATCTATGTACTGCTGGGCGTTATTGATGGTCAGGACGAACTGGTTAAAAGTAAAGCGATCCCAACTGGATTTCTGCCAATTATATAAGTATATTTGCATGTGGTTGACATCGACGACCGAATTAATGCCTTGCCCTATCGGAATGCCGTTGCCCTGAATCAAGTTTGCCGGTTCGGTGAGCGTGATGCTGCTGTTCTGGAGCGTCAAGCTGGCAGGTAGGGCAAGTTCGAAAGTCATGCTCCCTGTGTTCATCGTATACACGCCTGGTGATTGCATCTGCGCGCTCTGGCCCTGCACAGCAACTAGCTGGCTCTGGATAGCATCCGAGGGGATATTGACCGTCTGGGTCGACGGATCGGTGAAGCTAACGTCGAGCGGAGCCTGAATGAATGCCTCCTGGGCATTGGCTATTCTGCTCCCCTTTACCGCGATCGTGTCTGTGGCGTCGGCAAAGGGACTCGCCCAGGCGATAAATGTTGCCGACGCGCCGGGCACCAGGAGCGGATCGCGACTACTGGCCTGCGCCAGGGGACCGTTCCCACTTGCCAGGGTAGCGGTATTGTTAACGATCACCCCGCTGGAGGTCGCAATCGGCTGCGCTGATTGGAAGCAGGAGGTGCCACCGCAATACATATAGCTATTCTCTCCACTCAGGGTTGCTAACTGGGCCATATGCCGTTGTAGCGTCGTCATGCGTGTACCTGCATAGTACATGGTGTATGGTACAGGTAAGTTGTTGCTCTCCGCGATCTGGTCCGCCAGCGACGAGGGTTCCATATTGGCCGCGCTCTCCAGCGACAGCGATAGCGCTTTCGTCTCACCAGCAGCCATGTTGCCCAGCGACTTAAAGTGGTCTTCTATCAGTACGTAGATGTTGTTAAGCGCGTAGGGCAGCGTGTTGGTAATCGTTCCGCGCAATACGCTATCGTCCTGGAGTACCAGGTGAGAGATGATGCCACCCTTCACCTGGCTATCGTGCTTGGCAACCAGGGTACGTAGCGTCCATATAGCGGCCCCTTGCAGCTTCACCTCCGTCTCATCTGGCGTCGACACAATGGTTGCAGGGTTTCCCTTCGCCGTCTGACTATCGAGCGTCTGCACCAGATTCGTGCCTGATAGATTGACCTGGAAATTGCCCTGATTAGGCACATACACGCCCACGTATGTAGTAATGTGCGCCGGTGTGCCTGTTGTGCCCGGCCTACCAAACTGCATAATCGAGACGCTGCTGCTGACAATCGATGTGCCCTTCTGCTGTAAGGCAAGCGTATAGCTAAGGGCTGAGAAGACAACAATGATGCTCAACGCGATGCGCCAGCTCCAATCCCGTTTCTTAAGCACGCGTACGAGCAGAAAACGCAGCGGGCCAAGAACCGTGACATAGCCAAGCAGGAGCATCAAGATAAGCCATGTCGGCGGCACCATGCTGGGTAAGGAGGATTGCAGGACGCTGGCGAAGCCCCCGTTATCGCCGTTTGGTGAGGTGCGCCACGCGTTGCTCACGCTGATGCCGGTGCCGGAGGCCAGAATCTTATCGCCGAGTGTGCGCAGCAAAAGTCCATTCCACAGCGTGCCGATGTTTGACCAGTTGAGCACAGGATTGAGTGTGGGATCGAAGGCCAGGTAACAGATCAGCCCCTGTCCCGCCGTAGTCTGAGCGAGCAGTGGCGTGCCGTCGGGAGCCGCGAGGGCGACAGTACTGCCTGCCACGGGTGTTGCTGTGCTGATGGAGACAGTTCCCTGTACGCCTCGGGAAGACGTGTGCCGGGCAGAAGTGTCTTTAGTCGGCCCGGCAGGCAGCAGGAGAGGCGTGCCAGCGGGCAGCGTTGTCGTCCCATTGAGCGAGACGGGGAGCAAACCGGCAGGCAGCGGACTGAGCGTGCGCCGCCAGTCAGGCCCGCCCACGACAAGCAGCGATCCACCCTGGTTGACCCAGTTCTGTAGCGCGGCGAGCTGGTTTTTCGTGAGATTGCTTGTCGTAAAATCGTCAAGCACGATGAGATCGAAGTTCTTTAACACCTCGGTCATGTTTGGCAGCTCCGAGGCGTCTAACTGTTCCGTAACGATCGAGGCCGTCTGGTCGGCAAGGGGGACTGTGCTTAATGGACCGAAGCCTGTTGTCTGGTCGGAGAGGATGCCCACGAAGATATCGTTGGGGCCTATGCTGCGCAGCACATTGACGGCGTTGCCTACCTTCTGATTGTTCGCATCGAGCAGATCGACCGAGACCGGCAGCGTACTCCCCTGGTTTCCGACCGAGATGGGTACGTAAAGCGTGACCTGCTTCTGCGACTGCGTAGGAAGACTGACCACCTGTTGATACGTCAAGTTTGCAGCGGACTTGCCGGAACTTATAGAGGGAGAAGGGACACTTATGGAAATGGAGCCGTTAAAATCCGGCCCATCATTGTGCAACGAGACCCGGACCGGCACCCAGTTGCCGTCGCGATAGCGTGAACTGAAGCCGATATTTACCGTAAAGGTCGGCCTGCTGAGAGACGAAGCCTGTGCTGAAGCTTTAAGAGGAAAGAGAAAAAAGGCAAGGAGCACAATGACACACAATGATGCCAATAGTCGTATCATCATACCCGGTGATCTTTGAGAATGGCTATTCAGCATATGCCTGGGCCTCTTTCATGATTACCTTAAAGGCGCGTCGGAAATCTTCCTACTACTATATCGTTCTACGCAACCTGATAGTGTACATCTCTGTTTATCATGTTTCAATTGCCCTGATCGTGACAGAAGCACAGGCCTCTTCGCGGGTGTGCTGTATCTACTTACATGGATTATACCGCAAATTAGTGTAAGAGGGACGCCCTACACATCAATTACAGCTGGACGATTGGCGTGCCAAAGATGAACGTGCCCAGGAGGGCATTCTGGTTTTCAACTTTGAAGAGTATATGTTGACCGGGGCCGATATATGCCCGTTGTTGCACCGTGAACGTGTACAGGCGCAACGGCGTGTTATCCCACGTATGCGTCTGCCAGTTATATAAAGAGAGATGCAGGCGCTGTATGTCCGCAACGGTTCTGATGCCTGCCGCGCCCAATAGGTAGATGCCATCTGGCGGATAGGGCATCAGCGAAGCAGTCACCGCGTGCTGCTGAACGTCGATGCCCGGTGGTAACGCGAGATCAAAGGTGACGCTCCCCGTATTCATCAGGTAGAGTCCAGGCTGCATCTGCACATTGTCGCCCTGCACCGCGGCCAGTTGAGCGCTAAGGGTGTCGGGCGGTATATCGAGCGTATTGGTTGCGTGTATGGCTAGAGGCACCTGCACAAAGACCTGATGTACGCCGTCAGTGAGCGCTCCATTCACCGCGATTGTATTGGTCGTATCGGGCTGTTGGCTGGCCCAGCCTATCAGCGTTGCTGCTGTATTGGCTGCTAAAAGTGGATCGTAGCTGGGCGTCGAGAGCAGCACCGGGTCCGCGAACGGCTTCTGTTGCGGTAGCGCGCTATTTTTCAGCGAACAGACATTGAGTCCACAGGTAAACTGGCTGAGCTCTCCACTCAGAGCGGTCAGCATGGCGATATGCTGTTGCTGGAGTGTCCCGGCTTTTTGCGGCTCTATGCCCGGATCATAGGGCGTCGCCAGGCCGTTATCGGCAGCGATCTGATCGGCCAATGTTGCATTGCTATCGTCCATACGCCTGAAGGTGCTGTCAATAGCGCGTGTCTGTCCTGCGCGCAAGGGGCCGAAAGGAATGTAGCCCTCGTTGGTCAGAATATAGGTATCGCTGAGCGAGTAGGGGAGCGTATTGGTAAGTGTTCCGTTCAGAATGCCGTGAGCGAGCGTCAGGTGAGATGCGACGTTTCCGCTGAGCTGGCGATCCTGTTCCGCAATGAGCGTATGCATCATCCAACTATTTTGTCCATTCAGAGCGATCAGACTCCCATGCGGTCCTCCGCTAATGGCTGTCTGCTGTGGCAGGGGGGTACCTGTAGCAACTGCCTGTGGCAATATATGCGTCAAATCTGCGCCCGGTATACTTACCTGGAAGCTGCCCTGGTCCGGTAGAAACACGCCCGCGTAGGTCGTGATGTGCGCGGGAGCACCGTCCTGGTTGAACTGTAGAATTGAGATGCTAGCGCTGGCGATCGTCGTATGCTTTTCGTGGAGCGCGAGACCATAGGCAATACCGGAGAAGACAACAAACGTGCTGAGTACGATGTGCCAGCTCCAGCGCCGTCCCAGCCGCTGCAGGACCAGGGCGCGCAGCGGTCCCAGCACAAGCAGGTAGCCGATCAGCAGGCCAATAAGCGGCCACGGCAGGGGCAGCGTGTGCGGCAGCAGCGCCAGGAGCAGGTTCTGCATGCTGATGCTGATCAGAGGGATGTCTGGGGTCAGGGTTCCGTTGGCGGTTCCGCTCGCGGGCAGGACGGGTTCGCCGCTGTTAGCAGGAAGCGCCTGTTCCCCAAGCGAGCGCAGCAGGAGGTTCTGCCACAGCAATGGCGTGCCCCGCCAACCCGCGAGCGGCTCAAGCGTCGGATCAAAGGCCACGTAGTAGAGCAGGCCATGTCCCTGTTGGCGCTGGACCAGCAGCGGCGTAGTGCCCGATGAGAGGAGCGTTGTGCTGATGGTGTCCGCCGGGGTAGCCGTTGGCTCAGCAGCGCTGATCGGTATAGGGGTCGCGAGGGTCTCGGACAACTGGTCCTTTTTGGATGATGGGCCGCTTAAAGGCAGCAGCGAGATGCCATCTGGCAGCACGCTTGTAGCCGTGACATTGACCGGTAGCAGGTCGGCGGGCAGAGGTTCAAGGGTGCGCAGCCACGACAGGCCCCCAACCTCGACCAGTACTCCGCCGCGCTCTATCCATGCCTGCAGCGCGACGAGCTGATCGTTATTCAGGCTGCTGGTCGTGAAATCATCCAGCACGAGCATAGCGAAATTATCGAGCGCCGCGGCGGTCGTCGGGAAATTACGCGCATTGAGCGCCGCCGTCACGATCGTCGCGTTCCGGTTGGGCAGGTCAACGCTGTTGAGCGTCCCAAAATCGTCGGGTTGATCGGAGAGGAGGCCGATGAAAATATCATCCGCTCCCAGAGCATGCAGCAGGGCTGATTGCGCCTGGAGGAGCCTGCCACGCGTATCGAGGAGCCGTATAGTGAGGCTCTGGTACTCTCCAGCGGAGTTGAAAGGAATGTAGAGCGTGATCTGTTTTTGCGCGTCGGTTGGCAGTGTAATGCTGGACTGATAGAGCGTCGAGGCGCTCAGGGGAGCAAGAGCCGAAGAAGGGTTGATCGAGAGCGTGCCCGTAAAATCAGCGCCGGTATTGCTGAGCGCGACGTGAACGGGTATCCATGTCTCGTTCTTATAGCGTCCATCGAAGCCCGCGCTCACCTGAAGGGTTGGCTTTGTGCCCGCTGTTGAGGCTGGAGCCGATCCGAGGCCAGCGACAAGCGCGAGGACGAGCGCGACCAGTACAAGAGCGCAAGATGCTGTAATAGCAAGCTGTCTGGGTGTAAGGTGAAGTGCCCTGCTCCTATATGACATGTTCCTGCCATTCCCTGAACTATGACGTAGGTATGTTGTCTCTATTATACATGGGGCGGAGCGTTTTTCGATAGCTTTCCCGTGTGGTTTACACGCGTTATCTTAGCGATCTGGTAACAGGGCACCCTGGGCAAGTAACTCACCCAACCAGACATATTTTACAGCAACGAATGCTGTAAATATGAGTAACCCATCATATAAGTCGGTGCCATAGCAGAGCATGGTAATCACTTGTAAGCTTGTGAACCGCGCTCCTCCATCACTATAAGGACACTTCCATAAGAAATAAGTGCTATTACTATATATTGCCCAGTTCTCTATTGACATCTTTTGTAATGTGGAGCATACTCACCACCATCTCTTTGTATCTTTTTATCTGAATAAGAATTTTTTGTGAGCGCCATATTTTTTGCTCTTCAGCACAACAGGTGCGACACTCTGAGTACGTTTAAGCGCCGTTTCCAGAGTGCCGCTGGCGATCCGCTCAGCGACTTCTCCAACTTCGTCTTCTCCACCGATGGGCACAATAACATGCTTACGGATTCGAAGGGGGCTAATGGCAGCGACACTGGGGCCAAGACGACCTATACCTACCCATCGAGTGGGAACAATATGTACCACCCCACCTCGCAGGTCGATCCGCAAGGCAACGAGACCGACTACACCTACGATAGCAACGGCAACCCGCTCACGATCACCTATCACAAAACGGGCAAGACGCTGACCTACACCTACAATTCCAATGGCACCGTCGCCACGCAAACCGACTTCGATGGGAATAAGACGACCTTCGGCTACGACAGCAAGGGCAACCTGAGCAGCGTCACGCCGCCCAGCCCACTGGGCAAGACCACGCTCACCGTCGACGCGCTGAGCCGCGAGAGCAGCGTCACCGACGGCGACACCCAGAAGACGACCTACAGCTACGACAACGCCGATCGCATCAAGACGATCACCTACGCCGACAGCTCGACGGTGAGCTACACCTACGATAAGAACGGCAACGTGCTCACCGAAAGCGACAGCACCGGTACGACGCAATTTCAGTACGATGTGCTCAACCGCATCACCAAGAAAACGCTGCCGGGCGGCACCGTCATCAGCATGATCTACGACAAGATCGGCAACCTGACCAGCTACAACGACGGCACAGGTGCAGTCACCTACAGCTACGATCAGGCCAACCGCATGACCACCCTCACCGAGCCGGATGGCGCGCAGACGAAGTACAGCTACGACAACGCCAACCGCAAGACGAAGATCCAGTATCCCAACGGCACCGGCATGAAAATCGGCTATGATGGAGCGGGTCACGAAACGAGCAATGTTGGTGGCACGATGGACAGCAATGGCAATATCCAAACCACCTACGACAATTTCGCGTATAGTTATATGAACGGGTCAACGCAGACCGACGTGCTGCAAAGCGCGACCGTCGCCGTCGATCCGATCAACCAGAACACGGGCATCGCCTGGGCCTATAGCTATGACTCGAAAAATCATCTGACCCAGGCGACCAAGACACACAACTCGGGCATGGTGCGGCAGTACAACTATACCTACGACGACAACGGCAACCGCACCCAGGATGTGCTGGAAGTGTCCGGACAGTCCACCGTCACGACCAACTATACGTATGGAGCCAGCAGCGAACTGCTCAACAAGCAGATTCAAGGAGGTGCCACCACCACGTACAGCTACGACGGCAACGGCAACCAGACCGGCTCGACCGGTGGACCGACCTTCACCTACAACGCCAAAGACCAGGCGATCACCCTGGGCAGCGGGACCACCCAGACCGAGCGCGTCAAGGTCAACAGCACCAGCTACGTCTACGGCACCCTGGGGCTGACCAGCCAGCAAACGTCCTCGGGGACCACCGCCTATGTGCGCTGCAGCTGCGGCCTCTTGAACAACGAGCGCACTCCCGATGGCAAGAAGTACTACTACCTCTTCGACGGGCTAGGCTCCATCGTGGCCATGACCGACGGCAGCGGCAACGAGGTCAACGCCTACGACTACGATCCGTATGGCAACATGGTCAATTCGGTCGAACAGAGCGGCCTGAACAACCCCTGGAAGTTCGCCAGTGGTTTCCTCGATAGCAGCACGGGCCTCTACAAGTACGGCATCCGCTATTATGATCCGACGATTGGTCGCTGGACGCAGCGGACGCCGGTGGGTGGCAGCTTGCAGGAGACGACCAAGGCCAATCCGTATATGTATGCTGACGATGATCCGGTCAATGCGGTTGATCCCAGCGGAAAGGAATCATTTTCTCAGTGGTGGGGTGTTCTCGGAGGCTGCTTAGCTTCATCTGTCATCGCACCACTTTTCGGTCCTGGTGCTTTCATATCTGGACCTGGAGGAATTGCAGCGTTCATGCAATCACCTGCGCTGCGATCCGTCTATCAAGATGGATCGCAGCACGTTCCTGGCAGATATTAGCCGCAGGTGTTATAGCAAGAGTTAGAGCAAGAGGATGCTGGTAGCACTTGCATAATAACAAAAGTTCCCTGCGAACCGTCGCAGCTGCTGCCATCATTGTAGTTGAGGTAGGCACCGCCATAATTGCCACAGTCGCTGCTATTGTAGGCGTAGTTACCGCCGCAGTCGTAGCCGCCGTAGGTGCTTTTGTGGGTAGCGCCGTGGCCGCCCTGGACCATCTGCAGTTCAGCATCACTGAGTTCGATCTGCTCTTCGTTCTGCCAGAGGCTTCCTGTATTCAGGTGCATGTTCGTATGTTTCCCTTCTACTTACATTGTATTAGATTAACAGTAGCAAGAACAATCGTCTGTAAAGTGCAAGATATGCTATGGCACATCAAACAGGTAGTATGCTCCTGCTTTTCCCCGCAGGAGCACTTTACCGTAAAGTTTGATCGTACTGGACAGGATAGCTATCTATCACTATACACAATATTTTAATCCATTGCACGAAAAGAACGAATGTCTATTTTTATTATACTTATTCATCCAAAGCATAAATAGATCTATATGCTTGAAATTAAGTATATGCATGTAGGGGATGAAGAGCGCCTGTTGCAATGAGAGCTTAGAATGGCACAAAGAGCGTGGTGCCTATGATCGCGGCGCTGACGAAGATCAGGAGGGCGAGGGCCACTACATCGCTGCGTTGGAAGTGCAGGGCGCGCCGTTTGCTGCGTTTCCAGCCGGGGCGACCGCCGTAGCAGCGTGCCTCCATAGCGATGGTGAGCGACTCGGCACGTTTGAAGCCGCTGACAAAGAGTGGAATCAGCAGGGGAGCGAGCTTTTTCACGCGTTGCAGCAGATTGCCCGTATCGAAGCGCACACCGCGTGCAGCGTAGGCTTTTGTCAGGCGTTCAACCTCCCCGATAAAGATTGGCACGAACTTCAAGGCGATGACCAGGACCATGATGAAGGGATTGACCGGGATGCGCAGTTTTTGCAGGGGCGAGAGCAGTACCTCCAGGCCATCGGTCAGGTCCACCATCGAGGTTCCAAACATAAGCATAGAGACGAGATAGTACAGAAATAACACGCGCAGCATTATCAGGGCGCTAGTAATGATGCCTTGCGTCGAGATGCTCAGGAGCCACCAGTGCCAGAGGACGTGCTGGGGAGCCGCTGAATAATAGAAGACGACTTGCATGACGTAAATGAACGCCAGAAAAGGTAAGAAAGGCTTGAAACCGCGCAGGACATATGCTGTCGAGATGCGTGAATAGGCCTGTAGAATGCAGCAGAAGAGCAGGCAGATGGCGAAGGCGAGGAAATGATGGACGAAAGAGATCACTGTAATCAGCAGTACCGCGCCGATAATCTTGGTGCGCGGGTCCAGGCGTGTGAGCGCCGAGCCATTATTGATATATTGCCCAAAAGTAATGTTGCGCGATAGCTCGATCATGATGTCTTGATCTCCCGCTGCTCCAGCGGCAC
>Ga0209839_10000902_pt1 | contig 15119 bp, 14 predicted proteins | sample OrgsoiDNA2013050_FD_185800 | JGI IMG/M metagenome (GOLD analysis project Ga0209839, IMG submission 185800) | Permafrost soil microbial communities from the Arctic, to analyse light accelerated degradation of dissolved organic matter (DOM) -... | ecosystem: Environmental > Terrestrial > Soil >... | reverse complement strand
GCAGGCCATGTGCAGGCGGCGGCGTTCATCGGCTACACGGCCGTCCTGCACGCGCAGGCCGGCATTCAGTTTGCGGCGGTATACGTCGAGCAGGATAGGATCTTCGCGCGGGCGGCTGGGGAACACGCCTTCGCACAGGCCCGGCAGAAACACAATGTCGAATACGCGCCCGCGCACTTCATCGATGCCGCTCACAAAGACGCTGCCATAGCGGCGCAAGGGCGGCTCGCGCCGGAGGAAACGCAGCCGGTCGGAAAGTACGCCGGAAACTTCCTCGAGCCCCACTGGCCCGACCTCGGCCATGGCCTGCAATTCGCCCAAGACCGAGCGCACGGACCCCGGCTCGCGCAGCGCGGCCGCGGCCAGGGCATCCAGATGTTCGATCCAATCGCCCCAGGCGGCCTGGCGCGGCAATCCGGCTAGGCGATGGATTAAAGGCAGCGCGAAACGCTCCAGGTTCTTGAGCAGTTCGATTTCACGCAGCAGGTGCTGGCGGACTCCTTCTTCTTTTTCGCCGAGATCCGCCAGGCGCACGCGGAACTCCGCTTCTAGGCCGCGCAAGCGGCGCGCCCAACGGTCGCGGCCGCCGATGACCGCGGCGTCCACCAGCAATTTCTCCCACGACGCGGGCGATTGCAGCGTGCCGCTGATGACGGCGTCATCTTCCGCGTCAACCGGCTCCGCGGCGGGCTCGGCCACCGCCGTAACGCCGGCGCGCTCAAACAGCCGCGCGAGCATCTCATCATTTGGCGGGAGGGTGGCGGCGTCCCCGGCAGTAGCGGGACGATCCACGGGCGGCGCCTGTCCGAGTGAAAGATACTCCGCGAAGCGCGATGCCGAACAGCCTTCGCCCGCGCAGGCCAGCAATGCCAGGAAGGCGCGCCCGGCGGGATCCGGACGGGCCACGCCGCCGCTGAAATATGCGGGGATGCCCGCGCGGCGCAAGGCTTCCTCCACCAACGGCTGGTACCGTTCCGGGGAACGCAGCAGGATCGCCATGCGGTCGAAGGCCACGCCGCCCGCCGCCGATTGGTGAATCCGCCGAGCAATTTCCACGCATTCGAGCGATTCGCCCGCCGCTGAAAAGTAGTCCAGGGTGGAGTCTGGTTCGGCATCGGGCACGACGGTGGCGGCGAAGAGGCACTGGCGGATGCGGTCGAGCGTATTGGCAGGTTGCATGGCGGACGCACCGGAGTGAGCCTCCAGGCGCGCCTCGAACACCGCCGGCGCGCGTTCCATGACCGCTTCCGCCAGTTCCCGCCGCAGCGCCTGTTCCAAATCCAGATCCAACAAGACCACGGGGAATCCCAGCTGGCGGTGCTTCCCTTCCCTGGCGGCCGCGATGGCGTAGCGCAGCAGCAGGGCGAAATCCGCCGCCGAGCGCTCCGCCAACTCTTCTTCGAATAGCGCGGCCATGCGCGCCAGATCGCGTCCGGGCGGGCCCGTCGCGGCAACCTCCGGGGGGCGCACCCCCTGCAAACGCAATTCGGCGATGGTGGCAGCCACGGCCCGCGCCAACCCGGGCGTATCAGCCACCGGCTGGAAATAGGGGATCGAATCGGCCTTCAGCTTATGGATGACGCGCGCCACCAGGGCCTGGGCGCTTAAGCCGCCTAACGGCGAAAGCCCGGCGCGGGCCAGCGGCTCTTCGGCCAGATCCACGGCCAGTCCCGTCAGCGTGGTGCGGTGCACGCCGAGCAGACCGGCGTGGCAGGCCGACCGTACGAAATCGTCCGCGGCGCCGCGGCTTTGGGCGACCACCAAAACCTCGGGATAGTCTTTCAGCGAACCTAGAAACTCCGCGGCTTGTTGCAGCAAGACGGCGTAGGAAGCCGACTGGACCAGATGACGCACTTAGCCGCCAGTGTAACAAGGCCCGTCGATTGAAAAGCATGCTAAAACCAGAGAGCGATGCTGGTACGAGAACTACGGGAACGGCCGCACTCCTGGTCCCAATACAAACAGAATTGCGCGACACTGGCCCTGCCGTTCCATGCCTTGGAATGGTTTCTGCAATGTGCCGCATACTACTTGAGCCGCTGGGCGCTTCTCGAAGTTTTGGAATATTTGAGCGTTCTCTCGGTGCTGGTGGGCGTAATTTTCTATTTCTCGGAATCCGGGGACCGGCAGAAGCAAAAGCACTACCAGGCGTGGCAGGTGATCAATACGGCACAGGGCAAAGGCGGAAGCGGCGGCCGCATCGAGGCTTTACAGGAACTGAATCACGACCACATCCCGCTGGTGGGCGTCAATGCCGCGGGCGCCTTCCTGCAAGGCATCCAATTGCATGGGGCGAATTTGTTGCGCGCCGATTTATCCGCCGCCGACCTGCGCGACGCCAACTTACATGCCGTGGACCTGCAGTACGCCAACCTGAGCTGGACCAACTTTCGCCAAGCCGATATGAGCCGCGCGAACCTGCAAGGCGCGGATCTTTCCAATGCCGACCTGGCGAATGCCGACCTGAACGGAGCGGACCTCCGCAACGTGAACCTGGAAGGCGCGGAATGGAAAGACATCCGGAGTATTGAAAAGGCGAACATTCAAGGAGTGCAAAACGCTCCTGAAGGTTTCGCCGCCTGGGCGCTCGAACACAAAGCGTTGGCGGTGGGGGGGGGCCCGACCCGCTAGCCGACGACCCGGTGACTGAACTCCACAAACGTAAACGTTTCCGGAATGTGCGAATCGTAGTGCCCATGCCGATTCCAGGTCCAGCCGGCGCTGGGCTCCAGCTTGCGCCCCGCCGGGTCGAACTGTTGGAAACGGGAACAATCGATGCGCCATATGTCGCCTTCACGCGGCGGCAGGGCGCGTCCATCGGCCAGTTCGCGCAAACCCTCCCAGGGCAGCGCCAACTCCACGGTCCACCCTGGAGGCTCTACGTGCACGGCATGCCGGAGCCCAGGAAAATCCCAGTCGAGAAAACCCCAGCGTTCTCCACGCGGATGCACGTGGCCCCCTACGCCGTCGAGCACCATGGTGCGCTGCGTGGCGGGATCGAACTCCGGACGGCCATAATAAGGACTGCCCGGCGCCAGCGCATCCTTCCAGATCCAGAAGACCTCGTAAATGGTATTCAGCGGGTTGATCTCAAATTCGTAATACGCATTCCCGGCGGCGATGAAGACTTCCAGATCGTTGTCTTCATAGATGCGCGAATCGCGCTCCGTCAGGTACCCGCGCACGTTAGGCTCCTCGGCGGTGAAGCCGAAGTAGAGGCACTGGTCGTCCCAGAGCATAGCCACGCGGGTATCGAACCACGCGGCATGGCCGGTCACGATATCGACAAACGGCTGGGACTTGGGCGCCATGCGCCAGGATGGCTGGTCAAGTTTGCCGTCGATGCGGAGCGGCCCCGCCGTCCGGTAACAGGTATAGTGCGCCAAGCCGTCTTGCATAGCTATTTTCTAGCATGGCGCGGTAGGTAAAGCGCTATACCCCGACCGCCCACAAGGATCGCGCCGCATTACAATGCGTTGGAGGTAACCATGTTCACTGCCACCACCGACCTGATCCTGCCTAGCACCACCACCGGCTCATTCCCCCGCCCCCGCTGGTTCGACGTCAGTATGTGGGGCCGACCGCTCGACACCTGCATGCTTGACATCCGCTTCCGAGAGAAACTCCAGGACGCCATGGCCGTCCTGATCAACGACCAGGAACGCGCCGGCCTCGACATACTGACTCATGGCGACCTGCACGTCGATGAAGACTTGGCCGGGCGCGCCTGGCATCATTACCCGCTGCAGCGCTGGGCCGGCTTCGAGGGCGATCACCTGCAGCCCGAAGAGACTACCGCGCCCTGGCTGCACTATCCGGCGGGCACGCTGTTGAACGAGATTTACACCGGCTGGCGATGGCCGCACGTCACCGGCAAAATCGAGCATCGGCCGCTCGACTATCCCAAGCTTTGGCGCATGGTCCAAGGCAAGACCCGCAAGCCGGTGAAGTTCGGCACCTGCTGCTCGCAGGTGATGGCGCTCTTCCTGGATATCCACACGCCCCACTACAAGGACAAACGCCAGGTGATCTGGGACATGGCGGAGGCCATGAACAAGGAATTGCTGGCCTTGCGCGACGCCGGCTGCCGCTGCATCCAGATTGAAGAGCCCACCTTCCACTTCATGGCCAACACTTACGGCAAAGATCACGACGAGGTGAAGTTCATGATCGACGCTTTCAACCGCGAGGTGCGGGGACTCGACGACGTGGAGCTGTGGATTCACACCTGCTGGGGCAATCCAAACATGCAGCGCGTGATGGAGGATACCGGCTATGCCAACTCGCTCGAAATCTATTTGGAACGATGCCGCGGCGACGTCTGGACGCTGGAGATGAAGGACCGCAACCAGCAGGATCTCGAACTTTTCGAGCCGTTCAAGAACGATCTGAAGAAGAAGATCTGCATCGGAACGGTAAGCCATCGCAGCTTGCAGGCCGACCGGCCGGAAGACGTGGCCACGGAGATCCGCAAGGCGCTGCGCTACATCCCCGCCGATCGCCTGATCGTATCGAGCGACTGCGGTTTCGGCCGGCAAGGCTGTAACCGGGAGATCGCTTTCTACAAGGCCAGCGCGATTGCGCAGGGCGCCAATATCGTGCGGCGAGAGCTCGGCCTGCCGGCGACGTACGTGCCCGCCGCGGATCCCATGCTGCAGATCGACGTGGTCCCTGGCCGGTAAGTGAGCAATCTTAGCCAACAATAAACCGGGAATGTGAGCAATTCTGAACAGACGCTGAATAAAAATCTCATTTATATTTACGCCAGGTGTGATAATTCGAGGCGGTTTATCCACTTACTAGTGGGAGTCTTGAATTTTTTGGAATGGAATATCGCGCTTGAGGCGTATCGTGGTAAGATGGTGCGATGCCTTCTTGTCTGGCGCGACTTCCCAAAAAGGGCAACTGCTACCAATTGAAATGGCATCGAACGCCTGGCTAATATGAAATCGAACGTTGGGCCTCCAAGGAAACTCGGGCCTATACGGAAGCGTAAGGCGCCCGTTACGGCATCCAGCAAGCACTTAAGGAAGCTCAAATCCACCGAGCGGGAACTGCGTGAGGCGTGCGATTACGCCGAGGCCATTATTGAAACGGCTCCGCCGCTGTTAGTTCTCGATGCGGACCTGCGGGTGAAAACGGCGAACAAATCCTTCTACAAACATTTTCAGATGTCCCCGCCGCAAACCTGCGATTGCCTGGTTTATGAGCTGGGAGATGGCCAGTTCAACATTCCCACGCTACGCACATTTCTGGAGGCAGTTCTACCCCGACACAGCGCTTTCAATGCCTTCGAAGTAACGCACGAGTTTGCAACCATAGGGCGGCGCACGCTGCTGCTGAGCGGCCGCAAGCTGGACGGCCTCCAGAGAATTATTGTTTTCATCGAGGACCTTACCGAGCGGCTGGAGTCGCGCGTGGTGCGGGCTTCGGAGGTTCGATACCGCCGTCTCTTTGAAGCGGCCCGCGATGGGATACTGATTCTCGACCCCGGCACGCGAAAAATCACCGACGCCAATCCCTTCATGTCCGAATTATTAGGCTATCCGCACGAGGAATTGCTGGGCAAGGAACTCTGGGAAATCGGCCTGCTGAAGGATGAAAACGCCAGCCGCGCGGCATTTCTTCATTTGCAAGAGCATACCTTCATCCGCTACGAAAACCTGCCGCTGCAGAATAAAGGAGGCAAGCGGCGCGAAGTGGAATTCGTCAGCAACGTGTTCGACGAAGATGGCCGGAAGGTCATTCAATGTAATATCCGCGACATCACCGATCGCAAAGTGATGGAAGCCGACTTGCACGTTGCCAAGGACCAGTTAACCATCCAAGCCGTGGAGTTAGAACGAGTGGTCGCGGAACGCACCAGCCAACTTCGCGAAACAATCGGTGAACTGGAAGGTTTCTCTTACAGCATTTCGCACGACATGCGCGCACCCTTGCGGGCCATGCAAAGCTACTCTCAATACCTGGTAGATGAGTACAGCGGCAACCTGGATGAACAAGGAGTGAATTACGTTCAACAGATCTTACGTTCGGCGGTCCGGCTGGATCGCCTGATCGAGGATGTTCTAAGCTACACCAGAATTCTCCACATGGAGTTGCCGATGCAACCGGTGAATCTGGATCGCCTGGTGCGCGATATCGTGGAAGCCGTCCCGTACGGGCAGCCGATTAAAGCAATCATTCAAATCGAAGGCGTGCTGCCGGAGATCGTGGGGAACGAAGCGCTTCTAGGGCAATGCGTTTCCAACCTTCTGAACAATGCCGCAAAATTCGTCTCGTCCGGGACCACGCCGCACGTGGAGATCTCGGCGGAATCCATTGACGGCTCTTGGATTCGCGTGTGGTTTAGAGATAATGGCATCGGCATAGCCCCGGAAAACCACCACCGCATTTTCCGGCTGTTCGAGAGGATTCATCCGGCGGATCAGTACGAGGGAACCGGCATCGGCCTGACTATCGTGCGCAAGGCGGTGGAACGCATGGGCGCGCAGATGGGCTTTGAATCGACCCTGGGTGCAGGGAGTAAGTTCTGGATTCAACTGAAGCGATCTAATAACGGAGGATAAGTAACGAAACCGATTCTCCAGGTCGAAGACGATGCGAACGACGTATTCTTCCTGCAACATGCGATGCGGAAGGTAGGTTTAGCGAACCCCGTCCAGGTGGCCAGCGACGGACAGCAAGCCATCGACTATTTGAAAGGCTCCGGCAAATTCGCCGACCGGGAGGCATTTCCGCTGCCCTGCCTGGTCCTGCTCGATTTAAAGCTACCGCATGTCATGGGCCTTGAGGTTCTGAAATGGATCCGTGAACAAGTCGAGCCGCCAGTGGTGGTGATCGTGCTAACGGCATCCTCGGAAAACGCCGACATTGCGTCCGCTTACCGCCTGGGCGCCAATGCGTTTGTGACCAAACCTTCCGAACCGGACAAACTGGAGGAAGTGGTCAAAGCCACGAAGGACTTTTGGCTGACGTACAGTACGCTGCCATAAGAATCTTGAAACGGCGGCGTGAAGACCTCCCGCCGGGAGCTAGAGAATTTCCCCCAGAAGCGGCGGCATAATGGAAGAAGGCTCATGCCCGACTGCCTCATCCCCGTCCGCCAGATCCTAGCCGCCGCCCGCTTTGCCGCCGAGAGGCATGCCGCGCAGCGCCGCAAAGGCCATACCGCGGAGCCCTACGTCAACCACCTGCTGGAAGTCGCCGAACTGTTGGCGCGCATGATGGACGAACTGGATACCAATCTGATCGTGGCCGCACTGCTGCATGACACCATCGAAGATGTGGACGTCACTCGCGCGGAGATTGCCGAGCGTTTCGGCGAAGACGTAGCCTCGCTGGTCGCCGAAGTGTCCGACGACAAATCCCAACCTAAGGAAATTCGTAAAGCGCAGCAGATCGAGAAAGCCGCCGCCAAGTCGCCCCGCGCGCAAGCCCTGAGCGCGGCGGACAAAATCGCCAACGTGCGCAGCATCGCCAGCAGTCCCCCGGCCAATTGGTCGTTCGAGCGCCGCGTCGAATATGTGCGGTGGGCCCGGCAAGTGGTAGGACGTTACGGCCAACTCAGCGGGCGCCTGGCCGGCGAATTCCAGCGAGTGAGCGCCAAGCTTCAGGAGTGGGAAAAATCCGGCGGCACGAACGACTGCTTCTGAGGCGCAGCCAAAGCTTCCTGCACTAATTCCTGCAACAGCTCGTCATAAATGCGCGCGTAACGTTCCGCGCCCGCATCCAGGTGCAGGGCGAACTCACGGGTCAGCCGCACCTTCTCCCGGATATACGGCCGCGCCACGCTGGTGAAGTGGTCGAACCAATCGTCGGCTACGGCATCGTCGTATTTCAGCCTTAGATACTCGCGCAGTGCCTGCCAGATCTGCATATGCGCGCGGAGCATCTGGCCCGTATGCTGCACGCCGCAGGCCGCGATTGTTTCCAGATATAGCGCCGCCACGGCGTTCTCGATTGCGGCGCGCCGGAACGCGATCCTCGGATCGGCCGTCGCCAGGGCCATTCGCTCGATCTCGAGCAGGGCGGGCGCGCTGGATACTTCGCGCATGGCGATATCCGGGCGCGGCGGAGCGATCCGCATGCGGCGCCGCCGCCGCTCGCGCAGCACGTACACTACTATGGCCGCCGTAATCGCCACCAACAATGGAAATAATTCGCGGAGCAACGATCCCTCCAAATCAGCGTACATCGCGGCGGCCTGCGCTACCATGGAGGGCATGAGTCCAAATCAGCCGGGGCAGCCGCCTAAGCTACCCATTCCTGGCGTGAAGAATTTAATTGCGGTAGGCTCCGGCAAAGGTGGCGTGGGCAAGACCACGGTGGCGGTGAATCTGGCTGTTTCGCTCGCGAAACTGGGTCACGCCACCGGCCTGATGGACGCCGATGTTTATGGCCCCAACGTGCCGCTGATGATGGGGATCAATCGTACTCCCATGGCTTCCGGCGAGCGCATTCAGCCGCTGACTCAGTACGGCGTGAAGCTGATGTCCATGGGCTTTCTGAATCCCGGCGACAAGCCGCTGGTGTGGCGCGGCCCGATGCTGCACAGCGTGATCCAGCAGTTCCTGCGCGGCGTCGATTGGGGCGAACTCGACTATCTGGTAATCGACTTGCCGCCAGGCACCGGCGACGTGCAGCTTACGCTGATCCAGACTGCGCCCATCACCGGCTCCATCGTGGTCACCACGCCATCGGACGTATCGCTCGAAGACGCGCGCAAGGCCATCCACATGTTCCATCAGGTGCGCGTGCCGATCCTGGGGATCGTCGAGAACATGAGCTATCTGCTGTGCCCGCATTGCGGCGAGCGCATCGACGTATTCTCGCACGGTGGGGGACGCCGCACGGCCGATGAAATGAAGGTGCATTTCCTGGGCGAGTTGCCGCTGAACCCCGCGGTGCGCGTGGGGGGGGATACCGGCAAGCCGGTGGCGCTGGACGAAGATCCGCTCAAGCCTGGCGCGGGATTCCTGGAACTGGCGCGCAACACCATCGCCCGCCTGGAAGAGATCGGTCCGCAGGAAGGGCCGAGCATCGAGATTACAGACTAGGCATAAATTAAAAATGGACCTGACCCGCCGTACCCTGATAAGCTCCGTCGCGCTGGCCGCCGGCGCTATGGGCGCTCCGCCCGCGTTCGAACTGGAAGAAGCCACCGCGGCCGATTTGCAGAAGCGCATGACCGCCGGCAGCCTGACCGCGCAGGCACTCACGCAACATTATCTGGAGCGCATCGCCGCTATAGACAAGCGCGGCCCGGCCTTGAATTCGATCATCGAACTCAACCCCGACGCCCTTTCCATCGCGGCCGCCCTGGATGCCGAGCGTAAAGCCAAAGGTCCACGCGGCCCGTTGCACGGCATTCCCATTCTGATCAAGGACAACATCGACACCGCCGACCGCATGATGACTACCGCCGGTTCTCTGGCGCTGCTCGGTTCCATTGCGGCGAAAGATTCGGTGGTGGCGCAGCGTTTGCGCGCGGCCGGCGCAGTGCTGCTGGGCAAGACGAATCTCAGCGAATGGGCCAACTTTCGCTCCAGTCATTCGACCAGCGGCTGGAGCGGACGCGGCGGCCTGACCCGCAATCCTTATGCGCTGGACCGCAACGCGTGCGGTTCCAGTTCCGGATCGGGCGCGGCAGTGTCCGCAAACCTGTGCGCCCTGGCCATCGGCACCGAAACGGATGGCTCCATTGTGTGCCCCGCATCGACCAACGGGGTGGTCGGGATCAAGCCGACGCTGGGCCTGATACCCGCCACGGGCATCATTCCCATCGCCCATTCGCAGGATACCGCCGGACCCATGGCCCGCACCGTGGCCGACGCGGCTATCCTGCTAGGTACGCTGACCGGCATCGACTATACCAAAGCGCTCGATCCCGATGGCCTGCGCGGCGCGCGTATCGGCGTGGCCCGCGACAAATTCTTCGGCTTCAGTGAAGAGACCGATCGGGTGATTGACGCAGCCATCGCGGAGATGAAGCGGCGCGGGGCGGAGATCGTGGATCCCGCCGACATCCCTACGGCGGGGAAATTCGACGATTCAGAATCCGAAGTGCTGAGCTACGAGTTCAAGAACGACGTGAACCTGTACCTGGGCGCGCTGGGACCCAAGTCGCCCGTGCATTCCCTGGCGGACGTGATCGCGTTCAACGAAAGCCATCGCCAGCAGGAGATGGCCTATTTTGGCCAGGACCTATTCATTAAGGCGCAGGCCCGCGGTCCGCTCACTAGTAAGGAATATTTAGACGCGCTCGAAAAGGATCACCGGATGTCGCGCACCGAAGGCATCGACGCCGTAATGGGCAAGTATCGCCTGGATGCGCTGGTCGCGCCCACGGGCGGCCCGGCCTGGTGTACGGACCTGGTTAATGGAGACCATGCGCCTGGCGGCAGTTCCACCCCGGCGGCGGTGGCAGGCTATCCGAATATTAATGTAACCGCGGGCTATGCGTGGGGATTGCCGGTGGGGATCTCTTTCTTCGGCGCGGCGAATTCGGAAGCGCTGCTGATCAAGCTGGCTTACGGTTTCGAGCAGGCTACGCGCCATCGGCGGGCGCCCAAGTTTCTGTCGCGCATACCTTGACCGGCAGGCGATTTACCTGCTATGAAAATCGTCCGCGCTTCTATGTCTCAAATCTCGGACGCGCAGCTTTTGCTGAGCGAGTACTACGAGGCCATTGGCGTTACCAAGAGGGATGGGCCGGAGGATATTGCTGTGTTTCTCTCCGATGCGGCGTCAGGTCTTTGGATCGCGTATGTGGAGGAAATCCCTGCAGGCTGCGTGGTGCTTCGACCGCTTGCTTCGGCCGCGCTGGCAGCCGAGTGTAAACGCCTTTACGTTCGCCCCCAGTTTAGACGCCTAGGCCTCGCCGAGGCCCTGCTGAATGCCATGGAAGAGTACGCCGCAGCCATCGCCGCGGAGTGGATTTACCTGGACAGCAAGGATGATCTAAGGGATGCGCTCCGCATTTACATCAGACGAGGCTATCAAGCGTGTGACCGCTACAATGACAATCCGCAGGCGACGGTCTTCCTTCGTAAGAACCTGCGGCAGCTACCTACTCAAACTGTTTCTTGAATTCCGCGAACTGCCGCTGGAGGTCGGCGATCTCCGCTTGCAGACGATCCACGCTGGCCTGCAGGCGCGCAACCTGGTCGTCACGCGTCTCGCGCACGGCCGGAACCTGCACCGCCGATGGCGCTGAAGGCCCCGCGGGAGGCTCACCCGAAAGCAAATGGGCATAGCGCACTTCCTTGTATCCGACCTGCCGCGGCAACCTTACGGCCAGCGGTTCGGGCTGCCATTCCATCAGGCGAGTAAGGCACGCATCCACGGCTTCCAGATCGTCGAAGGTATAGAGCCGCTCGGTGCGGCCGCGCAATTCACCCGCGGTTTGCGGCCCGCGCAGCATCAACACGCAGAGGACCGCGGCTTCCCGGCGACCCAGGTTAATCACTTCCGGCAAGCGGTGGCCGTGCTTCGGTACGCGCATATCGTGACCGCTGATGCGGGTGGCCAATCCTTTGGCCCGCAACCCATCGAGCGCCGTCTCCACGGTATCTTCGTCATACGAAACTACGGGCTCGCGGTTGGATTTCTGATTGCACGCGTTGACCAGCGCATTCAGCGACAGCGGATAATACTCGGGCGTGGCGATCTCCTTTTCCATGAGCGCGCCTAGCACCCGCACTTCCACGTCATTCAGTTGTAGGACCATCAGGCTAACCTTGGGTGGCTGTCTTCAACTGCACCAGCGCCAACAGCCGGTTCTCGAAGGTGAAGTCCGGTTGCGGAAACTGGCCATTGCGGTTGCGCAAGTACCACCGCCAGGTCTCCTTCAGCCCCTCTTCGAAGGGCGTCGGACGGATACCCAGGATGCGCGCTGCCTTGCCCATCTTTTCGGTGATGGGCGGCATGTCGAAATATTCGCCGAAATAGGCGGGATCTCCCATGGGACTGCCTCCCGCATGGACGATGGCGTCACGTGGAATGCGCACCAGCTGAAAAGGCTTTCCCGCGGCGCCGGCCAAAGCCTGCACGGCCTCCGCTTGAGTCAACGGCCGGGAATCGCCGATATTAAAAGCCTCTCCCGCGGCATTGGGTACTTCCATGGCCCGCACCAGGGCTCGCACCAGATCTTTCACGTAGACGAACTGCATCAGCCGGTGGCCGTCGCCTGGGATAATGATGGGCCGCGCGCGGCGCATTCGATCCCAGAAGAAAGCCTCCCGATAGAATGGATTGCGCGGCCCGTAGATGAATGGCGGGCGAAAAGTAACCACCGGCAGCCCGTAGCGCTGATGCAAACGGAACAGCATCCGCTCCGTGGTGGCCTTGTTGCGGACGTAAGCTTCGGGATGGTTGTCGGGCGCCAGAGCGTCGCCTTCATAGTGGTTGAGTCCGTCTCCATAGGCCGCCACGCTGGACATGAAGATATAGCGCGACACGCGGTCGCCACAGGCCTGCACGGTGGCCTGCACCTGCGCCGCCGTAGTGCCGCGCTCCCAATCGTAGACATTGTCGTATATTACGTCGAATCGCCGACCGTCCAACGCCAGTCGCACGGCTTCGGCGTCGTTGCGGTCCGCCATCAGGTTCTCGACGCGCCGCGTGAGACCGTGGGCCGGCTTACGGTGCATCACGGCTACGTCATGGCCGGCGTCGCACAACTCCTTCACGAGTGCACGGCCGATGAACAGGGTACCGCCGATTACAAGAACCTTCATAAAAGGTGATGGGTTCCGGAAGTTGGGCTATGTTTTTCCGGCACTTAGTCGTAGTATTCCAACCCCAGATGGGTGATGAGGTCTTCTCCACGCATCCAGCGCAGCGTGTTCTTCAGCTTCATCAACTGGATGAAAATGTCGTGCTCGGGATATAATTCTGGCGCGTGCATGGGCGCCTTGAAATAGAAGGACAGCCACTCCTGGATGCCCCGCATGCCGGCGCGCTGAGCCAAATCCATGAACAGCACCAGGTCGAGTACCAGCGGCGCCGCCAGGATCGAATCGCGGCACAGGAAGTCGATCTTGATCTGCATGGGGTAGCCCAGCCAGCCGAAAATATCGATGTTGTCCCACCCTTCCTTGGCGTCGCCACGCGGCGGATAATAATTGATGCGCACCTTGTGATAGAAGTTCTTGTACAGGTCCGGATAAAGGTCGGCTTGCAGGATCTGTTCGAGCGCTTCGAGCTTGGATTCTTCCTTGGATTTGAAAGAGCCGGGATCGTCCAGCACCTCGCCATCGCGGTTTCCAAGGATATTGGTTGAGAACCAGCCGCTCAAGCCCAGCATGCGCGATTTCAGGCCGGGAGCGATCAGCGTCTTCATGAAAGTCTGGCCGGTCTTGAAGTCCTTGCCGCAGAGAGGCACCTGGCGCTCACGGGCCAACTGCAACAGCGCCGGAGTATCGGTGGTCAGGTGCGGTGCGCCATTGGCGTAAGGCACACCCATCTTCAGCGCGGCATAGGCGTAAATCTGGCTGGGCGATATCTCGGGATCGTTCTTTTGCAGACCGCATTCGAAATCGGCGACGGTCTGGTGGACGGCGGCGGGCTTGTGGTACACCTCCGTGGAACCGCACCAGATCATGGCCAGGCGCGCCACTCCAGTGGACTCGCGAAAGCCGCGAATGTCGTCCATCAGCATCTCCGCATGCTCCATCTTGGATGCCGGCGGCTTCTTGTTCGGCCCGTCGATGCGGCGCACGAACTCACCGACTGCGTCCTGCGTGCCCGCGGCGTCGATAACGACTAATCCGTCAGCGTTGCGGACGGTTCCTTCGAGGCCCAACTCGACGGCTAGCCGATACACAAAGGGACGGAATCCGACGCCCTGCACGGTCCCATGCACGGTGATCCGCCGACCTAATCGCGGCGGTGCGGGCAGCCTGTGCATGCGGCCAACGATAGGTGGCAGGGCGCGGACGGAACGAGGGATCGTCGGCCCGCGAGCGCCGGACCTTGGTCCCTACCCGCTGCTGGCGAGCCAGGCAATCCTTGGTTCACGAACAAGGAGGATTCATGACCACAGTCGAAATCACCCGGCCGCTCATCGTTGTCGGCGTCGACGGATCGCCGCAGAGCCAGAAAGCCGTGGCGTGGGCAGCCGAGCAGGCCAAAAAGACCGGTGGCACTTTGGAGCTGCTGATCGCCTGGGCGCGGCCGGTGTCCTACGGACTACCGCTCGTCGTCGCCGGGCTCGACCCCGAGGGACAGGCACGCGAGACCGTCGAGAAGGCGGCTGCAGAGATCGACCTGCCAGTCGACCGCGTGCTTACCAATGTCGTCCACGGAGCCGCGCCGACGATCCTCATCGCACGTAGCTCGCAGGCCGATCTGCTCGTTGTCGGCTCGCGTGGCCACGGTGGCTTCGCCGAGCTGCTGCTCGGTTCGGTGAGCGCGCACGCCGTTCACCACGCGGCCTGCCCGGTCGTCGTCCTTCGCTAACGCAGGTTCTGTCCTCGGGAGATCCAACCCGGATACGGTAGGGGTCAGCGCCGTCGGCATGGCGGTGCGGCAGCCGTATCGGAGGTCTGGTGTCAGGCACTGAGGCCCAGATCACCGTGTTCCTGCTTGACGATCACGAAGTCGTGCGGCGCGGGGTAAAGGATCTCCTCGAGGCGGAGTCCGACATCGTCGTGATCGGTGAGGGCTCCACGGCCTCCGAAGCGTTGGCACGCGTGCCTGCACTGCGGCCCCAGGTCGCGGTGCTCGACGTCCGCCTCCCTGACGGCGACGGCATCAGTGTGTGCCGTGAGCTTCGCTCCAAGCTGCCCGACCTGGCCTGCCTCATGCTGACGTCCTTCGCCGATGACGACGCGATGTACGACGCGATCCTTGCCGGCGCCGCGGGCTACGTTCTCAAGCAGATCAAGGGCAGTGACCTGGTCGGAGCCGTCCGCACCGTCGCCGGAGGCGGTTCGCTGCTGGACGCGAAAACGACGGCCCGCATCATGCAGCGGTTGCGCGACGACGCGGCCGACCGCGAGAAGGCCGACCCGTTCGCCGCACTGACCAGCCAGGAGCACCGGATCCTCGACCTCATTGGCGAGGGCCTCACGAACCGACAGATCGGCGAGCGCATGTTTCTCGCCGAGAAGACA
>Ga0209839_10000901_pt1 | contig 15120 bp, 13 predicted proteins | sample OrgsoiDNA2013050_FD_185800 | JGI IMG/M metagenome (GOLD analysis project Ga0209839, IMG submission 185800) | Permafrost soil microbial communities from the Arctic, to analyse light accelerated degradation of dissolved organic matter (DOM) -... | ecosystem: Environmental > Terrestrial > Soil >... | reverse complement strand
TTGCCCACAACCCTACATGTGCCAATTTCTTCACTTTGACCTTCTGAATCTGCTGATTGCTCACGGTTTCCTCCTGTACAAGTTCCCCGCATCCAGAGGTGGGGTACCTGACACTATGCTATGCTGTATCATCCGTAATCATACAGACCTTCTAGAGGAGGGTCAACGAAATTACCCGAAGGTCATGTATATTTACACAACTAAACGCCCATAGCGAGGATACCAGCGCATATCACGCATATCACGTCCCTTCTTCGACAGACTCTTCCTGCTCTGTTGCGCGCGCTTCATCAATCTCAGCCATAAGACTCTCTACATCCACGCGCGAGAGGTCGATCGTCTCTAACACACGAATAAGCGGCGTCGGAGGCATCGGCGTCTCTGGAAAATGGGTCGCCGCAGCTGTGCGGCGCTTGTACGGTGTAGAGGCTTGCTTGCGCCCACGCCTCAACACTAACATATCGTAGATCTTGTCGCATAAGAGGCGCGTCATCAACATAATGATGACGGACCACGCCAACGCCAGCAGTAACAAGAGCATCCAGTACTGAAACACCAGCGCGCCCAACAGAATTCCACTGACCAGCAGAACAAACAGTAGGAGATGGTAGAAGAAGCGTAGATGCGGCATGATACGCCGCCTTCTCGTCGCCCACCATATCCTCTTCAGCGTCAGGAGCCGACGCTGCTGCGCTATCCGGCCCGTGGCTATGCCCCTGCGCACGCGACTGGGCCAGAGCGCATTGCTGATGCCGCTCGCCCCTGGCCTGCTTATCTGTACGACGCTCCTGTCTCCGCCTGCCCTGCTCACCTTGCTCTCCTTGCTTGCCCTGTTCACCATCCCTACAAAATAGAGCCACCATCTCCTGGCTACGCTACTGAAGTGCCGGCATATTCACCGGCTGGCTCCAGCACCCGCATGCGACATTCTAGCCCACCCCTGGCCCACTCCACAGCTTCCCCACGGTTATCCCGCGCATAGAACATGTTTATCTCTGGCGACAACCCAGGCCCCTTCTTCCTCAATACCCCACTCCCTGTTTAAAAAATGTGAAAACGAACTCCTCGATCGGCGACGATATCAGACACTCCGACGCCCCCACGTCACCTGCTCTCCCCTCACCCCACTCCACAACGAGCCGTTCCTCCATTTCGTGTTGCCACCTCTGCCCCTCACTGACCTCACTAACATGCTTCCGCAAACGGAATAACTACCTGTGTATCCCCACCCCTTAAAGGCATATCACTCGTGCAACATGCCCTGCTATGTTCACATACCGGCACTTCACTAGCGCTCCAGAAATACGGCTTCTACCAGGAAGGCCAGAAGCACGCTTGCTCTATCCATGCAGGATTACCACCACCTATATATACTGGATAGTGAAAGGCTCGCTTCTTTCGAAGCAACCTGAAGGCTTTTTTTACGCTTGATCGGTATAATGCATTTCTTACCGATCACGTATGAATATTACACTGTTGCCGTCTACTCACGGTTGCGAACATGTAGAGATCAAGTTAAGATTGTTTATTCTTTTCTTCGAATCCTTAACCTTTTTATAGATATTTGTAATTATAATAATGCATATTATTTATATATAACGATCTACTGTTGGCAGATGCAGCGCACACGCTGGCTATGCAAGAATTGGCGCAAGAGTGGTTGTAGCAAAATCATGAGTTGAGGAGGAATAACGCGTGAAGTGCTATTGGGAGGTATAGAGCCAGGGGAAAAGGATGGATGCCTTTATGGCAGGTATCCATCCTTTTTACATACTCTCGTATGATGAAAAAGGGAGAAACACCAGTTCGCGCAATTATACATGCCCTGACTCCTCGCTATGGCGCTGAGGAATCAGGTAAGAGGCACAAATACTATTTTTGCGCAGCGACTACTGCTCGTCATCGTCCTCGACGTGGATGCGCCCGCGCACCACGTTAGACGAAGGCGTGTAGGTGGGCGGGTCCCAATCGAACTTGACCTTCTGGCGACGAATCGGGACATCCGTCTGTAGCTTGTCGGCACCATTTTCGCGTGTCAGCAAGACTTGCATCTGCTGCTCATCGACCTCCAGGCGGCGCGAAATGACGGAGAGCACCTCGGCGCGAATCATTTCAAGCACCTCGGGATTCACCTTCAGGCGATCGTGGACGAGCACAACTTTCAAGCGTTCCTTCGCCATCTCGCCGGGAGTCGGCTTCTTGCGGCCAACCATAAACTCAAAAACACCCATTGCTTCCCTCCCTTTATGACGACTGAGAGCGTACCCGCTTCTCAGGCAAGGCTGGACCGAAGCCCATCAGACGGCGTAACCGTTCCAGGAGCGTTGGAGCTTCTTCGACTTCTGTGAGTGGCACTTCTTCGCCGAGGAGGCGCTGCACCGCGTTCAGATAGGCGCGTCCGGCACGCGAGCGTTTGTCGTAGACGGCAGGCTCTCCCTTGTTGGTTGCTACGATGATGATCTCATCTTCGGGAATTATACCCAGCAGGTCAATGCCCAGCACCTCCAGCACGTCCGCGACATCCATCATATCGCCGCGCTTGACCATCTCCGGGCGCAGGCGATTGAGGATCAGGCGCGGCTCCGGCTTCCCCGCCGCCTCGACCAGACCGATGATACGATCAGCATCACGCACCGAGGCCATTTCTGGATTGGCGACGATAATGATCTCGTCGGCTCCCACAATCGCATTGCGGAATCCCTGTTCGATACCGGCAGGCGAGTCGATCACCACAAAGTCGAATTCCTGGCGCAGCTGCTGGCATAGTTGCTCCATCTGCACACTATTGACGGCGTTCTTATCGCGCGTCTGCGCGGCAGGCAGAAGGTACAAATCAGGCATTCGTTTGTCTTTGATCAGGGCCTGGCGCAGGCGACATTGACCCTCCACAACATCTACCAGGTCATAAACGATGCGATTCTCCAGGCCAAGAACGGCGTCAAGGTTGCGCAGGCCAATGTCTGAGTCTACTACGGCAACCTTCTTGCCTTGCATAGCTAGAGCCGTGCCAAGATTCGCCGTCGTGGTTGTTTTGCCAACTCCGCCCTTCCCCGATGTAATAGTGATCACCCGGCTGTCCATACAACACTCCCTATATCATAGAAGAACTACTCCGACTATTGTAAGCGAACGGTTTTCCAGATTTCTATTTTATCTAGTATACCACGAATCAATATTTATACCAGGGTACACTTTTTAAAATAAACTGATTCTGGACTTCCGTTCGCGCTCTGTCTGGACTGCCTGGAAGCGGGAAAGCCTCTCGTGCCGCCGAAATATTTCTCCTCTACCTATTTACGTGGAGCGCGCCCGCTGACCCAGGTCTCAACAATAATCTGTCCTTGTTTGATCACGGCTACCTCCGGACGGGGTTGCGCCGCAAAGCCCTCCGGGGGACGCGATAGGAGATGCGCGATGCGCAACTGTACGGGAGACAATTGCAGCGAGCAGACGATGGCCTGCTCATTATCGGGGTAGCCCGCGTGTACCATGCCGCGCAACACGCCCCAAACAAGAATATCTCCCCCCGCTACAATCTCGGCACCGGGATTTACGTCGCCGAGCACGACTACATTGCTTGTATGATGTATCGCCTGGCCGGAACGGATGGTGCGCCTCAAGAAGAGGGTATCCTCCGACTCACGCGGATCTTTCTGTGCCTGCAGCTCAGCCTCGGTCTCGTAGGACGATTCCTCAAGCGGCAGAGTGACTGTCTTTGTCTCTCTGACGACCTCCGCGACCTTCTCAAGCGGCCTGACCGACATTTGATAGTGTGCAAGCAAATTTTCGAGTTGGATGCGCTCGCTTACACGCAGATGCCTGCGCGTGGTATCTACCGTCAGCGCGGCACCACGAAAAAAGGACGGTGCCTCCGCCAGTCGATCGGCTAATGCGCCCAGCAGGTCACCAAAAGGCGTCTCCGGCTCTAGAGTTAAAAGCAAGCCACTACGCGTGCCTTTGATAGCTATATATCCTTGCACAGATTGTGCTTCCTCCTTCTCCAGCCTGCCTGGTTGCTCTCGCGCCCCTGACTCTTCTCGCCCCGATTGGTCCTCCATACACTAAGTCCCTATTCGCTACTGGAAGCAGGATGTCGAAAACGATGTACTCTTCAGTAGGGATGGGGCTTGCCCCCATCCGCTTGCCCATTACGCGGCTCTCAGGCCAGATGGGGGCAAGCCCCATCCCTACTGATTGATGTTTGTGATTAAGTCTGCGCGTATGCTCTGTACACCCGCTTACGCGCGTTGCTACCATATTGATATCATACAGTATAAGCATGGAACCTTCAAAACGCAATAGAATCAAGGCATCTATAGCCTGATCGGAATACTTGTGCAAGGGAGGGCTTGCCTATCCTTCTGCAACGTAACATAATGGAAAGGGCACGACATCTACATAAGGTACTGACGAGACAACGCTTCGTCTGCTAAAGATCTGATATGGAGAAAAGAATGGCCGCTTTTATGGATTTTTCCACGCCCCGCGAGCATGTGCTCACGTATGGCGACACGAAGATAGGCGTGATCCCTGAATTGAGCCTGGTCTCGCATTTCCAGGTGGGTTCCTGGCCGGTACTCTATCGACCAGCCGAGACGGGCAATGTGAAGCGCTGGGGCCTGCCGCTGATGATTCCTAACTTCTCTCGCCTCAAAGATGGCATTTTTCAAGAAAAGGGCACGACGTTGCCCATCCACGGCTTTGGGCGCAACCTTCCCTGGTCGGTTGTCGCGCAGGATACGACGAGCATAAGCATTCAACTGAACAGTAGCAACGCGACGCGCCCCAACTATCCCTACGAGTTTACCTTTACCGTTCGCGTGGTCGCGGGCGAGGGCACGCTTACCTATACATTGACAATGCAGAATAACGGTGACGAGGTGATGCCGATCGCGCCGGGCTTCCATCCCTATTTCAGTGTAGAGCAGTCCGCCAAAGCGCGCATGGTGGCCGATGGGCCTACGGGCTTTGACGTTTCGGCGTTTCAGTGGGATACGCAACCGCCCGACAATCCCTATCCCTTCCCGCATTCCGTCACCGTGCGCATTCCTGGGCATGGCACCCTGACGATCGCTGAGAAGCCCGACGATGACACCTACCTGCTGACAACCATGCAGGTCTGGTCCGAGCCAGTTACCAAACCCGACCACGCCTTCGTCTGCTTCGAACCTATTGTTACCGCCGAGGATGGCCTCAATCGTCCACACGATCGGCTCAATATCGCGCCACACACTTCCCAGCAGATCGTCCTGCAATTGACGGCGCAGCCCTTTTAGGGTTAAGAATACATAACCTGGGTTAAGATATCTTAACCTGGCAACGCGAGCCGCTTCGCGGCTCGCGCGTCTCATGAGAACCGTCACATAAACAAGAATGCAACCATATTGTCCAACATTCTCCTCCTCACCGACGTATACATTTACAGAACACACTATTTTCTAACCTCTCTCTGCTCGCGAAGTTCGCAATACACCTTGAGCAGGTTACTTAATGGTAAATGGGAAAGCACTACCCTACGCGTGCATTTCCAACATCCTTAAGATATAATAGGTATGTTGCCATCTTATGGCCCACGCCGTGGAACGACCTACCCCTTCCCGCTTGCAGATGAGTTAATGCATGCCGGAAGTCCAGAAAGCAGGTACTTCTGTATGAAGAAACAGCCGGATAATGTGTACTGGCTACAAAATAATACTAATGAGCGGCAGAAGCCGACGCGCCCCGGTCGCCCCAATGGACAGACGCCCCAGCAGCGTCCAGCGAACAATCTGAATCGCTGGCTCTTGCTCATCGTGGGCATTCTGCTGATTATCTACGTCGTGAACTGGTTCAATAGCGCGAATCAGAGCAGTAGCGCGCCACAACGTGTCGAACTCAACTATACGCAATTCTACCAGCAGATCAATAGCAACAATGTGAAAACAGCTGTCCTGATTGGGCAAAGCGATATTACCGGAACACTGAAATCGGCAGTAAGCAATCAGACACAATATCACGTTTACCAGTTGCCCAACGGCGACCCCACGCTGCCGCAGAAGCTTATCGCCAGCGGTGCTACGGTCAACTACCAGGCACCACCCGATAACACATTCTGGCTGAGCTTGCTGGTCAACTTCCTGCCCTGGCTTTTCTTGATCGCCGCTATCTTCTTCTTCAGCCGTCGCGCCTCGCAAGGGCAACAGGGCATCTTTAGCTTCGGCAAGAGCCGCGCCAAGCTGATCCTGGAGGACCGCCCGAGCACGACGTTCGCCGATGTCGCGGGCGTCGATGAGTCGAAGTACGAACTGCAAGAGGTCGTGGAGTTCCTGAAGACACCACAGAAGTTCCAGCGCCTGGGCGGCAAGATTCCTCGCGGCGTGCTGCTGGTAGGACCTCCCGGAACCGGTAAGACGCTGCTGGCGCGCGCGGTAGCAGGCGAAGCGGGCGTCCCCTTCTTCTCGATGTCCGGCTCGGAGTTCGTGGAGGTGCTGGTTGGCGTCGGTGCCAGCCGCGTGCGCGACCTGTTCGACCAGGCGAAGAAGGCTTCCCCCAGTATCATCTTTATCGACGAGATTGATGCCGTTGGTCGCCAGCGCGGCTCCAGCATCAACACGAACGACGAGCGCGAGCAGACGCTCAACCAGCTACTGGTAGAGATGGATGGCTTCGATAATCGTCAGGCCGTCGTTGTGATCGCAGCAACCAACCGTCCAGATGGACTCGATATGGCCCTCTTGCGTCCTGGCCGCTTCGACCGCCGCGTGACGGTCGACCGTCCCGATTGGAATGGTCGCCTCGCCATCCTGAAGATTCACGCACGCAGCGTGCCGTTGTCTCCCGATGTGGACCTTGTCCGCGTCGCGCGCAGTACGACGGGTATGGTGGGCGCTGACCTGGCGAATCTTGTCAATGAGGCGGCTCTGCTGGCTGCGCGCCGCAATCAGGACAGCGTGACGCAGAGCAATTTCGATGAAGCATTGGACAAGATTCTCCTCGGCGCGGAACGCCCGCTTGTACTCAGCGACGAGGATCTGGATGTGACCGCTTATCACGAAGGTGGACACGCCCTGCTTGGTCTCCTGTCGGAGGGTGCCGATCCCGTTACGAAAGTGACGATCGTGCCTCGCGGTCAGGCGCTCGGCGTTACGATGTCTACGCCGCTTGACGACCGCTACAACTACTCCAAAGAGTATCTCCTGGTGCAGGTTTTGACCGCGCTGGGAGGCCGCGCCGCTGAGCAGGTGGTCTTCAATAGCATTACGACGGGCGCGGAGAACGATCTGCAGCGCGTGACGGCGATCGCGCGCCAGATGGTCACGCGTTGGGGCATGAGCGAACGCCTGGGCGCTATCTCGTTTAGCGAGCGCCAGAGCCCGTTCTCGGGCGGTGGCGATACCGGCGCGCCCTCCGATTATAGCGAGGAAACAGCCGAGCTGATCGACGACGAGGTCGAGAGTATTGTACGCGCCCGCTATAACATGGCTGTCGAACTGCTTTCTACCTATCGCCCAACGCTCGATCGTATCGCACAGGAACTACGTCGCCTGGAGACGATCGATTCCAAACAGCTGCTGAGGATTATGGAAGAGACGGGCGCGCCGATCGCGTCAACGCAGTTCTCGCCCAGCCCAAAGCAACCTAACGTTACGCTGGCACCAACCCCACCGCCGATCCTGCCGGGTACGACGGAAACCCAGTAACACAGATTCAATAAAAGTGAGAAGGACCCGCAAAACGGGTCCTTATTTTGTGCCTTCCAGAAAAGCGCGCATTCCAGGATAGTCCTTTATGATTACGTCAAGCGCCTCCTGTGGCAGCGCCATAAATGTGCCCTGCGCCTCTGCCAACACGATGCTCTCATCATCAGCGAGCGTCAATACTCCTGTCGCCTGCCGTAGACGCAGGCGTTGCACACCGGTCCGCGCCCGTACACGCAATAACGGCCCATAAGGCACGTTGCGCCGGTAGCGCACGTCCAGGCGTCCGGTCATGGTCCAGGCAGGCTGCTCACCGAGCAGCGATGTACGGTTCAACGCCTCATCCAGCACAGCCGCGACGATGCCGCCATGAATAATACCCGGAAAGCCCTGGTGCTCCTGCCGTGGCTGAAAGTCGGAATAGACCGTTCCCTCGTCCAGTCGAAAGGTCATCTGCAGACCATAGGGGTTGCGCAATCCACAGGCAAAACAGAGCTGGTAGTCAGTAGTATCGTTTAGTTCCATAGCTTTCGCGTCGCTCTCCAATGTAGTGATACCTGAGTCTAACATACAGGTGTATCGCGTTCAAGGACGTGGGTCTGGTCGCCAGGGTTGCATCGCTATCCTCAACTCTGACAAGAAACTTGCCTGCGGGCCGACGCAGAGGGAGAAAAAGAAATACGTGTAGACCTTGTTCGTATCCCATTCGTATTACTACTTAGTGGTACAATATAGCAACCCCCCTGTGCCAGAACCTATCCTTTTACGTTGGTACAGCCCGTGATATCTATAACGTAGTAAACAAGAGATGAGGGAAACACTATGGCAAAGACGCAGACATCCACTACCGAACGGCAAAACGCCAGCAAGCGTAAAAAGCAAGCAAAACAGGAAGCAAAGGCGATGCTCAAGGTAGAGCAGGCGAAGAAAGATGTGCAGAAGGCGGAGCAGAAAGCCGCTAAGGCCCAGACAAAGCTCGAAGCGCGCCGCACCCGCCTGCACGACCTTGAACAGAATTTAGACCAGGCGCGCGCTCCACAACAGTCCGAGATGCCCCAGGAGTCGCAACTTCCGCTCCTTACACCGGAGAGCGCCCAGAATAACGGCGCTAACCAGGCAGACCGGGAACTCCCATTCGTCAACACACCAGTGCTCGATATTCCCCAGCCCGCTTCACAGGCTAATACAACGGCCAGTAGCGGGTCAACCACCGACGACACCGCTGCTTCCGGCGCTGCAACGACCGGTATTAGCACGCCAGCGTTTGATGACACTCCCGGTATGCCAGCGACCGATGCTGCCGTCGCTTCCAGTGAGACAGCTGCCACCCCGGCAACGGACTCCACATCCAGCGCGCCACAGGTCGATACAGGTGCGATAGCAGCATTTCATAGCGCGTCTATTGAACCCTCGGAGGGTCGCGAGGATATCTCTTCCGCCGACGCCGCTTCCTCCAACGATGGAGACCAGCCCCTGACTGAGGCCGAGAGCGATACGACGACGGATCCGACCAACGCGGAGAGCGAGACGCCAGAAGACACCACCGATAGTACGGCTCCTGCAACAAGCGAGGGGAGCTAAGATCAGCGCACGCGGCGCTCTACAAGAGGTAGGGGTGTTTGGCCAGGGGCGGCTCGCCGCCCCTGGCCAAACACCCCTACCTCTTGTTTGCAGATAAACGGCTTCAGGGCTTTTCTAGCGGCAGCAGAGAGTGCTTCACATTCAATTCAGGCGTCAGCACGCCGCGTTCCTTCAGCCGTAGGTAGAGCCACAGGGCGATACCTAGCAGCAATCCACCAAAGAGATAGCCTCCAAGCACGTCGCTGGCCCAATGGTCGCCCAAATAAATGCGCGAGGGGCCGACCATCACGACGAAAAGCGCAGGAACGATAAGGAGAATATAGTTCCACCAACGTTTCCTGTTGAAAAGGATCAGTCCCAGCGAGAATAACAATCCCCAGAAGGCGACATATGACATAACGTGCCCGCTGGGAAAACTCTGCCCCGTTGCATGCTGGATAATCTCTACAAATTGTGCCGATGGGCGCGGACGACTCACCAGCAGCTTTAGCAGCACATTCAATACAGAGCTAACAGCGGAGAGTCCGATGATGAATAGCGCCTCCAGGCGCAGACGCAGCAGCCAGAAGACAAGAGCGGTAAGACCAATCAGCGCGGAAAAAATTATGGCCTGGTTCCCGAAGTAGCTTATGGCGATCATTGTCCATTTGATAAAGGGTGTCTGGTTCTCCTGAAACTCGCGTGTGATTGCTACGTCGACAGGCAGCACAGGGTTAAAATGCACATAGACAGCCAATAGTGTGAAGAGCACAAATTCGAGAATATAAATGAGAACCAGTATCCGAGCTCGCCGCAACGAACGATACCACGGCTCGCGGCTACTCGCGACCTCCTCCCGCGCCTGCTCCATCATATTTTGCACGTTCTCTTTCAAAGGCTCTTTTCCGGACTCCTGCTGCATGACCTTTCCTTCTCCAATGATGCCATCTTTAAAGACATAGTTACATATTTTACACATCCCAGAGGACAATAGTATTACGCAGTTGAGGATAAGAACGTTTCTATTTACTGGCAATTGATCGTAGAGGCATATTGACGGACGCACCGCCTTCTCGCTATAGTAGCTAGAGAAACAGGAGGATCTCATCTATGGCAAACCTCGAAATTCGCTCCGCGCGCCCAGAAGATCGCGCTCCCATACTGGCATTCAGCAGCGAGACATGGTCATGGGGCGACTATATCCCTTACGTGTGGGACGAGTGGCTGCAAGATCCCGCCGGTCGCGTGCTCGTTGCAACACTGGATGGGCAGCCAGTCGGTATGGTTTATGTGCGTATGTTGACTGCCAGCGATGCCTGGCTGCAAGGGCTGCGCGTGGCACCGCAGTTTCGCCGCCAGGGTATTGCAGGCGAATTAAATCAAGCGGTCTTTGTTGAAGCGATGCAGCGCGGTGCCCAGTATATTCGGCTGGTCGTCGACTCTGACAATACCGACTCCATTCATCTCTGGGAGCGCGCATTCATGCGCACGGTGGGTGGTTTCTCGCTCTGCTCGGCCTCGCCCGCGCCCCCTCCAAAACGCTCCGTTGAGGTCGCGGCACAACTGGCTACGGCCTCCGATCTGGATGAGATCATCGACTACCTGAATGCCTCGAATATCTTTCCGCTTACCGGCGGCCTGTACTACGCGGGCTTTACCGCCTATCCCATCACTGCTGAGCTATTGCAGGGGAAGATAGCGGCACAACAGATCTACCTGCTACGTCGCTGGAATCGCCTGGACGGACTGGCGATCGCCGAGATGCGCGAGGAGCGCCAGGGCAGGCAATTATCACTCGGCTATATCGACGGCACGGCCATCGAGCCAATCAGCCTGCTCGCCTACGACCTGCGCCGCCAGCTGCCTGCTATAGGCGCAGAGAGCGTGCGCGCCTATATTCCCGATATTCTCCTGCTGCGCGATGCCTTCACGGGCGTCGAATACGATTGGAATGGCAATCTCTTTTTTACTTACGAGCGCGGATTGGAATAAGCTAATGGAAGCAGGCGTTACGCCGGGGGCGGCAGCGAGATCGTCGCCGCGCTCCAGCTGAATTCATGCTCAAGCGGCACAATCAGTACAGCAGGCGTGGCGCGCATGCCGGCTCCGGTCAACAATATCAGAAAGGTCAGCGCGGCCACAATCCAGCTATAATGCAGACGGGAACGCTTCTTTTGTGCGATCATGCCTTCTTCTCCCTGCTGTGGCTATCGTACTGACAGGCGTCCTCCTGCTGACCCTGCTCGTATGATGTTGAAAGGACAAGCGTTGTATTCGTCGCCTCGACGCTGGCAAGCGCGCGAATGCGATCGATCAGATTTTGTAGCGCGAGTGGTGAGGCGACGCGGGTCTTGAGCAGCATACACCACTCGCCCGTGACCCGGTGGCATTCTTCTATCAGCGCCTCGTCACAGCTCAGTCGCATAAGCAACGTACTGGTCTTGCTGCATGAAATATCGACGGTACGCGCGCGCACCCAGATAAAGGCCGTGAGCGGCAGGTTCAGCGCGCTCCAATCGATCAACGCCTGGTAGCCGCGCAATATTCCTTGCTCCTCTAGCCTTCTGACGCGCTCGTGTACCGCTGGGCGCGAGAGATGCACGCATTTCGCTATCTCCTCGTGGCTGAGACGCCCATCCTGGTACAGCAAGGTAAGTATCTCTCGATCAATGGCATCCACCGCCATACCTCCTGACGCGTAAAAAATCTGTAGCGAAAGTAATCATACTCATGGGCTAACAAAAAGTCAATCCAGAGATAAAAATACAAACGAATCGTCAGAAAGATTGCGGTAACATCATGATGTAGGGGCGCGATTTATAAGCCCGTTGCGCATTTCACGTACAATGGCACATTTATGATATACATTTTTGGGTAAATGATGGGTAATGCGGTTCATGATTTATATGCCCGCATTACCCATCATTTACATTTTTGATATGTATATTTACGTTAAACCGCCAGCTCAGAACGGCGAGCAGTGAGCTTGCCCACGCGCTCCTCCTGGGCTGCCAGCTTCTCCCGCTCCTTCTCGACCACCTCGGGCTTTGCCCGCGTGACGAAGTTTTCGTTCGCCAGCTTGCCTTGCAGACGCGTGATCTCCTGCTGCGCCTGGGCGATCTCTTTGTCGAGACGCTCCAGTTCTTTGCCGATATCGAGCATACCGGCAAGCGGCAGGTAGATCTCTATGTTATCCGCCAGCAGGCTCATCGCCTGTTGCGGCTTCTGCTCCAGCACCTTGTGCAGTTGCGGCATCTCTGTGCGCGCCAGGAATTCGATCAGCGAAGCCTGGGCCGCGAAGACGCCGAGCAGGTCGCCCACGGCCATAATCGCGGGAATGCGGCGCGAGATCTCGACGTTCATCTGGTTGCGCGCGTCGCGAATACGCGTGATCACCTCCTGCAACAGGGTAAACTGCTGCTCGGCCTCTTCGTCGAGCGAGAGCATCGCGGCATACGGCCAGGACGCTACGATCAGCGCGGGCGCGGGCCAGCGCTCAGGCGTCGGCTCGCTTGTACGGTAAAGGTGCTGCCAGACCTCCTCGGTGACGAAGGGCATGAAGGGATGCAGCAGGCGCAGGCTTTGATCGAGGACCATGCGCAGGATGCCCGCCGTTGAGCGGCGCGTGCGCTCCTCGCCCTGCATCTGCACTTTAGCGATCTCTACGTACCAATCGCAGTAGTCGGACTTGAAGAATTCGTAGAGCTGTCGACCCGCCTCACCCAGCTGGAAATCGTCGATCAGGTGCGTCACAGATTGCGTCACACGCGCTAAGCGATGCAGAATCCAGCGATCGGCCAACGTCTCCGGCTGCACTTCGTTCTCAGCAGGGACGCCGCCGCCGACCTCAGCCGTAGTTATCAGCACGAAGCGCGAGGCGTTCCAGATCTTGTTCGCGAAGTTGCGGTTGCCCACGATGCGATCTTCGACCAGCTTCATGTCGTTGCCGGGCGTGCTGCTCGTCGCCAGGGTGAAGCGCAGCGCGTCGGTTCCGTACTGTTCCATGACTTCAAGAGGATCGACGACGTTGTTCTTGGACTTACTCATCTTCTCACCCTTGGCGTCGCGCACCAACCCATGCAGGTAGATGGTATCGAAAGGAATCGTGCCCATAAAGTGGATGCCGGACATGACCATGCGCGCCACCCAGAAGAAGATGATATCGTAGCCCGTCTCCATCACCGAGGTCGGATAGTAGCGCAACAGGTCGGCGCTCTTCTCAGGCCAACCCAGCGTGCTGAAGGGCCATAGCCACGAACTGAACCAGGTATCCAGCACGTCTTCGTCCTGGTGAATGGCGCTGCTATCGCAGTGCGCGCAGTTCGTCGGGTCCTCGCGGCTCACCGTCATCTGCCCGCAGGTGTCGCAGTACCAGACCGGAATGCGATGCCCCCACCAGAGCTGGCGTGAGATCGTCCAGTCGTGAATATTCTCCAACCAGTCGGTGTAGACCTTCTCGAAGCGCTCCGGCACTACCTTGATCAGGCCATAGTTGACAGCGGCCAGCGCGGGCGTCGCCAGCGGCATCATCTTCACAAACCACTGCAAGGAGATGAGCGGCTCGACCACGGTATCGCAGCGTTGGCAATGTCCTAGCGGCACGACATAATCCTCGATCTTCTCGACCTGACCGAGCTTCTCAAGGTCGGCCACGAGATTTGCGCGTGCCTCGTAGCGGTCCTGTCCCGCGTATGGACCGGCCTCCGCTGTCATCTTCGCGTCGAAGCCAATCACCTGAACGGATGGAAGATGGTGACGCTGCCCAATTTCAAAGTCGGTTGGATCGTGCGCGGGCGTGACTTTGACGGCACCGGTGCCAAAGGCGGCATCCACGGCCTCGTCCGCCACAATTGGAATCGCGCGCCCGACCACCGGCACGATTGCCTTGCGCCCGACGAAATCTTTGTAGCGCGGATCTTTCGGGTTGACGGCGATCGCGGTATCGCCCAGAATCGTCTCAGGGCGCGTGGTGGCGACGCTGATGTACTCAGTCTTGCCCGCGTCGTGACCCTCTTCAGGCTGGAGCGGATAGCGCACATAGGTCAGCGTACCCGGCGTGTCGACGTGATTCACTTCCAGATCCGAAATGGCGCTCATGCAGCGCGGGCACCAGTTGATGATGCGCTCGCCACGGTAGATCAGCCCTTCGTCATACAGGCGCACGAAGACCTCGCGCACCGCCTTCGAGAGACCCTCATCCAGCGTAAAGCGCTCGCGTGACCAGTCGCACGAGGCACCCAGGCGGCGGTGCTGATCCTGAATGCGGCTCTTGTATTGTCGCACCCAGTCCCAGACGCGCTCGATAAAAACCTCGCGCCCGATGATATGGCGGTCTGTCCCCTCTTTCGCGAGCAGGCGTTCAACCACGGTCTGCGTCGCGATGCCCGCGTGATCCTCGCCGGGCACCCAGAGCGTCTCGTCGCCCCGCATGCGATGATAGCGGATCAGGATATCCTCAACCGTCGCCGTGATCGCGTGTCCCAGGTGTAGCGCGCCGGTCACATTGGGCGGTGGCATACTGATTACAAAAGGCTTGCGGGCGGGATTGGGTCGCGGCTTGAAGTAGCCACCTTCCTCCCAGAAGCGGTACCACTTGCCCTCAACGGCCTGCGGCTCGTATGTCTTCGGCAACGCTGACGGCGTGTTCAGTGCCTCGTTGTCTTTCCCCTGTTCAATCATAGCTTCTCCTACTTGTTGGGCATAGAAAAAAGCCCTTCCCCGTCAAGGACGAGAAAGGACCTGCTCGTGGTACCACCTTGTTTCGACCAACCGGTGCCCTATCTGGGGCAGGTTGATCCTCATTGGTGCTTTAACGGGCACACCCGCAGAGATTGCTCTCCGGACTCACAGGCGACCTTCGATGCGTTTATCCCGAGGAAGACTT
>Ga0209839_10000899_pt1 | contig 15150 bp, 15 predicted proteins | sample OrgsoiDNA2013050_FD_185800 | JGI IMG/M metagenome (GOLD analysis project Ga0209839, IMG submission 185800) | Permafrost soil microbial communities from the Arctic, to analyse light accelerated degradation of dissolved organic matter (DOM) -... | ecosystem: Environmental > Terrestrial > Soil >... | reverse complement strand
TGCTCAAGGTCACCGGCGCGATCAGAGGCCTGCACCGCAGGAAGGCCTGCGTGGCGCTTGCCGCAGAACAGGCGTCGCTGGCCAAGGCAACGCCCTAGGCTTTGGCCTCGCGGCGTCGCTCCAGCTCTCTGCAAAAATTGAAGCGTCAGGGATTATGGGCCCCGGCATTCCGCCGGGACGGCGGATCCTCACGAATTCAGCTGGAATTCCAGTTCGGCGTCGCGCTCGGCTTCGGCCTGGTTCCTGGCGGGATCCTCGTGCGGGTCCGGCCGGCACGGCCTGATCTCGTAGTCATTGTCCAGCAAGGCTCGCGGGGCGCGGTTTTCTTCGCCCGTCACCGCGTCCACCACCAGCCCACTTTGCCGCGCGAGTTTCCAGACATCCGCCTCGGTCGGATAGGTCTTGCTCAGCCTCGCTTCATTGCAAAACAGCGCGTAAGGCATTGTATCGCTCCGCTCATCCATCCTAACGCCCAAGGCGGTTTTGGGTTGCAACGGAGCGCGCCAATGTGACGAGAAGACGGCCCGCGAAAAGCTATTTCGGTGCTTCGTCGAACCGGAGGGCGGTCAGCCTCGCTTCGCCAAATTCCAGCGATGTTAAGGCGGCTTCGAAGAACAGGGTAACGCGGCCGACCCGTGCCAACCGGCCGGCCGTCGCGGGGCAATCCCGGGCGGAGGCTTTTGACAGGAGTCCCTGAGTCGTAAACGAGACCTGAATCACCCGCAAAATAATCCCCGGGACTCTCCGGCTAGAATCGCCCGATGTTTTGCAGGCCATGACAATCATTCTGCAAAACCCATGCTGGCGCGTGCATCTCACGCTCGCCGTTGTGCTGCTGGCGGCGAGCGCGGCAAACCTGGTGCTGGTATGCGCCTGGCTTTAGCCGATTGACGCCGCCGCTATTCTACCCATCATGAGGCAAGGCGCGTGAGGCGCCAGGCTGCGGCTTGCCCGATATTGCAAGGGGGAGGCGGGATGATCGAGACGCTCAAGGCGCGGGTCAACGGCGATGAGGCGCTGGTCAGGCGCGGGCGGTTTCTGACGACGACGTTCCTTCTGGAAGTGGGCCAGACCCCTTGGCTGATCTCGATCTTCGAAGGCAGGATCGCGTCGGTGACGCCGGGGCCGTTTGTAATGCCGTCGTCGTCATTTTCCCTGCGCGCGCCGGCACAGGAATGGGAAAAATTCTGGAGCAGCCGGCCGCCGCCCGGCTCTAACGATCTGATGGCGCTGATCAAGCGCCGCGTTCTGAAGGCGGAAGGCAATCTTCAAGTCTTCATGGCCAATCTTCGTTACTTCAAGGAAGCGCTTGCGAAATTGCGTCCTGACGGAGTCAAGGCATGAGCGCGCGATTCGAGCCGATCGTCGGCCGCTACATGCATCTCGAATTGTTCGGGCGCACACATCGCATCTATGTCGAGGAGGCAGGCGAGGGCACGCCCTTGTTCTGCCTGCACACCGCCGGCGCCGACGGCCGTCAATACCGCGCGCTGATGAACGATGCGCGTATCACGCGCGGCCACCGCGTCATCGCCTTCGACATGCCCTGGCACGGCAAGTCGTCGCCGCCCTCGGGGTGGCACAACGAGGAATATCAGCTCACCTCGGCGCAATACACGACGATGATTCTTGCGATCATGACCGCGCTCGAACTCGACCGGCCGATCCTGATCGGATGCTCGATCGGCGGCCGCATCGCGCTGCATCTGGCGCTCGAACATCCGCAGGAGTTTCGCGCCATCATCGGCCTGCAGGCCGGCGCCCATGTCGATCCCTATTACGATCTGAATTTCCTGCACCGCCCCGACGTCCATGGCGGCGAAGTCTGCGCCGCCATCGTTTCCGGACTGGTCGGGCCCGACGCGCCCGATGCGGAGCGCTGGGAGACGCTGTGGCATTACATGCAGGGTGGTCCGGGCGTCTTCAAAGGCGATCTGTATTTCTACAAGCTCGACGGCGACATAAGAGGCCGTGTCGCGGAGATCGACACCAGCCGCTGCCCGCTGTTTCTGCTGTCCGGCGAATACGACTATTCCTGCACCCCGGAGGAAACGCTCGGCGTGGCAAGCAGCGTCCAGGGGTGCGAAGTCACCATCATGAAGGGCCTCGGGCATTTTCCGATGAGCGAGAACCCGACGGAGTTTCTAAAACACCTGCTGCCGGTGCTGGAGAAGATCAAAGGCCGATGATTTTTGCGGCGGCGACGCAGTGCCCGAAACGGAGCTGCCCGGCGGCCTTCATGTGCCCCTTGAGGCGGCTCTATTTCCGCAGTCGAGGGGGCGCGGAATCAGTCCCGATAGTGACGCGCATCCTGGCGAGGGTGGCGCGACAATACGCCTCCCGCTCACGAGTGAACCGCTGCTGATTGGCGCGAAAGTTGGCCACCCGGTTCTGTATTTCGGTTCGGACTTCGCCGGAGACAGTTGGCCGCGGAGCCTGGATGTTGAACGGGGTGCTGGCCGGCGGCTCGACGAACTTGATCGCCTCGATCGGCGCGGCCTCAACGCAAGGCTTTCTGTCAGGCTCTGCGCCCGGTTTCCGCGCGTCCGGTTTCCAAGCATCCAGTTTCCTGGCGTCTCGCAACTTGCCGTCTCGTTCCCTGTCGGAGACCGATTGAACGAACGCCAACGTTTGCGCGATCAAAAGCTCGCGCTCTCTTACCCATTCCATCACACACCTCGCCCGCAAACACTCCAACAAGAACCGTTGCGCCAAAGCAAGCGACGTGAGGTGTGCGGTAGCTGAACGTTGTGGATAACGTGCGCTCACGTCGACTCCGGCGACTCGGCCTCGGTCTTGTCCGCGACGGCGATGGTCGAGAGATATGCGGCGAGTTGCCCGGTTTCGAGCGTGGTGCCGGTTGAGCGGATTGAACCCGCCGACCTTCGGAACGCTCAGAACACTTCAAAACCGTGGGTCCCGTCGCGAGCGAGCTGCTCGACGAGGCCGAATTCCCAATCGAGATAGGCCTGCATCGCGGCTGCCGCATTGTCGGTGCCTTCGTAAGGCCGCTTGTAGACGTCGTCGACCTCGCCGGCGGCGCACGTCAGCCCGCGCTCGATCGGCAATCCGGCGGCCTCCCACGCCCGGGTTCCTCCGGCCAGAACGGCGACCGTCCGATCGGCGAGGGCGGCGAGTTCGGCGGCGGCGTAACGCGCCAGGGTGCCATCGCAGGATGTCAGCACCAGCCGGCGGCCGGCGGGCAATCGGTGCAGCGCCTCGGCGAGCCGCGCGCGAACGACGAACCAGGCGTCAGGCACGTGCCCGGCGATATGGCGCGGGCTGGTCGCCAGATCCACCACGACCGTCTCATCGAGCTCCGCCGCCAGCGCCTCGGGCGCGAGCAGCGACACGTCAGCCGCCGGAAAGGGCGGGCGGCGAGGCGGGCGCGGGCCGATTTCGAGTTCGCCGCCGGCGACGCCGCCGGCCAGAACATGGACGTTTCGCCAACCCATCTGGATCAGCCAGGAGGCGGCCAGCGTTGCGCGCACGCCGTCGTCGTCGGCCAGGACGAGGTGGGCGTGACGCACGCCTGCCCATTCGTCGGTCGCCTGCACCAATTGCCCTCCCGGCGCCGATTGGAAGCCCGGCAGATGACCGGCTTCGAATTCCTCGGGATTGCGTACGTCGAGCAGGAACAGCGTGAAGCCCCTCGGTTCCCGCCGCCATTCTTCGACCGTATCCCGGCTGACCGAGCGAACGCCCGCTCGTTCCGACAGCGCCCGCGCGCGGTTCAGCGCTGCCGCCCGCGCCTCAGCCGAGAGTTTTGGAAACCGCCGGCCGGCGCCGCGATCGAGGTCCAGTCCGGCGAGCGTCCAGCCGATGGTGCCGTTGCGCAGGGCGAAAACCGGATTGGGAATCCCCGCATTGATCAATGACTGGGTGCCGATGATCGAGCGGGTCCGCCCGGCGCAGTTGACGATCACCGTCGTCTCCGGCCGAGGCGCCAGGTCTTGCAGTCGCAACACCAGTTCGCCGCCGGGCACGCTGGTGCCGGTGGGAATCGACATATTGCGATACTCCTCGAAACGGCGGGAATCGAGCACGACGACGTCGGCTTTCTCCGCGATCAGCCGATCGACTTCTCTGGCGGAGAGCGATGGCGTATGGCGTTTGGACTCGACCAATTCGCCAAAAGCCTTGCTCGGCACGTTGACGTCGATGAACACCTCACCACCGGCGCGCTGCCATCCGTCGAGACCGCCGTCGAGCCGCGCGACGTCGGTGTAGCCAAGCTCGCGCAGACGGGCCTCGGCGCGCTCCACCAGTCCGCCGCCATTATCGTAGAGTACGACGGGTGCGTCGAGGCGCGGGACGAGATCGAGCACTTTAAGCTCGATCCGGCTGAGCGGCAGCGACACCGCGAACAAGGGATGACCGCGCGAGTAGGGCCCTTCTTCGCGCACGTCGAGCAACGCGATCTCGCGCCCTTCGATCAGGGCGGCGCGAACGGCCGCGGTGGAGACAATGCGGGTCATGGCGGATCTTCCTTGCGGGAGCTGGCGGGCTCGTACCAGTGGGCCGGCTCGGCCCCCGGAGCGATCCCAAGCGACTGACGACGGCGAGTGCAGGGAGTTCATGCTTTGCACGAAATGGATATGGCAAGGCGTTCTCTGGATCGCCACTTCGGCGATGTCTGCATTTTCGCATGAAGGAGAGGGGCCAACCAGTTTTGTTTGCGCAACCGTGTTCAATTAACGGCGCACACATGGCTCGATTCGAGCGCGGCCACGGAGTTATCACAGTGCGGGCGACCGCGTTCGTTCTCGAGAACATCATTGCGGCAGACTAGAGAGCTTCTGGACTTGGGAGAGAACATTCTCGTTGACACCCTCAATAAAGCGTCAGAACCATAACTTGGGAGGTTGGTACGGTTTCGCGTTTCGTACGACTGGCAAAGGGCGGCTGGGCCTGCATCTTCTCTTGTTCTGGTTCCGAAGGGTTCGATGAGGGGTTCGGTAAGCTCGAAGAGATTAGGTTTTTTCACGCGGCTTCTCGATGATGCCGCTCCAGCAGACCGATATCGCCTGGCTGCAGAGCAGATCAGGCACGCGGAAAGCGCAGGCTTTGATTCCGCATGGATTGCTCAGCACCATTTTCACGAGAGCGAGGGCGGTCTTCCTGCGCCTTTCGCCTTTCTCGGTTTCGTTGCTGCGCAGACCTGCCGCATTCGCCTCGGGACCGGCATCGTCACGCTGCCGCTGGAAAATCCCGTGAGGGTGGCGGAGGACGCCGCGGTGCTCGATTTGCTGTCGAACGGCCGTCTCGAACTCGGAGTCGGGACCGGCGGAAACCCGTCGGCTTTCGCAGCCTTTGGCCTGGACAGCGCGGAGCGCGCGGAAATTTTCGCGCGCAATCTTGATATCGTCCGCAACGCCCTGGCGGGCGGGCCGCTCGCCGGCGGCGATACGCTCTATCCACCGAGGTCGCAATTGTGCGACCGGATCTGGCAAGCGACCTTTTCAGTGAATGGCGGAACGCGAGCCGGCAAAGCGGGCGACGGCTTGCTGCTGTCTCGGACCCAGCCTCGATCCAGAGAGGCGCCGCGGGCGTCGCTTGCCGAGATTCAGCATCCCATTATTGACGCTTACCTCGACGCGCTGCCGCCGGGACGCGAGCCTCGAATCATGGCGTCGCGCAGCGTCTTTGCCGCCGACGATGGTGAGGAAGCATTGCGCCTGGCCGACATCGGACTGCGGCGCGCCCGCGATCATTTTATCGCCGGCGGACACGCGTCGCCGGGAGACGCGCTGACCGATATGATCGCTGCGTTCGACGTTCATGTGGGAACCCCTGAAGATGTCATCGCGTCGCTCCATGCCGACAGCACGCTGTCGCGGGCGACCGATCTCGTTTTTCAGGCGCATTCGATCGATCCGCCGCATCGATACATTCTGCGGTCCATCGAGTTGATCGCCGAAACGGTTGCACCCGCATTGGGCTGGACAAAACGGAGGCGTGCCGATGCGGCGCGGGTTGAATAACAAGACGTGGGAGAAAGAAGCCGAACTATGAGTACAGAGCCAAAAGATGTCATCGATCTCCTCGCCGGTATCGAACCCGGATCCAGCCTCGACGGGATCCGCGCCCGGCGCTTGCAGGCGCGGGAGAATGCTCAAAAGAGCTATCTTGCCTTGTTCGAGCCCGCCGATATTGGCGATGTCGCGGTCGCGGAACGATATGCTGTTGCGGCTTTCGTGGCCGGCATCCATGCCGAGCCGGCTGCAGCCAGCTTCTACTCGGCCGGGTTTGCAAGATCCGCGGATCGATCGGAACTGGTCGATGTGCTCGGAGCCGAAATCGAGCGAGCAAGGACGGAAGGTCCGTACGGCGCTTTTCCCGCCGGGCTGCTCTCGGTCGAGGACAAGGGCGGGCTGATCCATCGCATTGCCGGAAAAAGCCGAAGTGTCCTCGGCGGACGATTAGCCGCTGCCCTTGAGCACGCCCATTTGCTGGTCTTCCATCCCCGTGATGCCAATCCGGCGGCGATCCGGATGCTGCTGGAAGCCGGTTGGTCAAACACGGCGATCGTGACGTTGTCGCAACTCGTTGCGTTCCTGTGTTTTCAGATTCGAACGATCGCGGGTCTCCGCACGCTTGGCGCATCACTCGGGCACGGCGCCAGCGTTTCAGCCAAAGCCAGTTGAGGGAGCGACAGGATCATGTCGGAGACAATCGTCGTTCGCGCCAGCAAGGATCAGCCCGTGACGTTCACCCAGGAGGAGTTGGGCTGGCTGCCCTGGCTTGATCCGCTTCCCGAAGCCGAGTTTACCGAGCGGCATTGGGCCGGATTGGTCGAGCGATCGCGCGCAAAGTCGGATTACTTCCGGCTCCTGGTGCGCGATCCCCAGATTCTCGAAGCCAGGACCAAGACCGACAAGGACATCTTCTACAACATCGCGGACGGCCTGCCGCGGGCCGAGCGCGAACTCGCCGCCGCGGCAACGTCCCGCTACAATGGCTGCATCTATTGTACGTCCGTACATGCGCGTTTCGCTACCGTCCACTCCAAGCGCCGCGATGACATTCAGCGCCTGCTCGACCAAGGCGTGGGCGCCGATCTCGGGGAGCGCTGGAACGCGATTGTCAGCGCCTCGGTCGCGCTTGCCTCGACGCCCAGCGCCTTTGGTCAAGAGCATATTGAACAATTGCGCGGCGTGGGTCTCGATGATGCCGAAATCGTCGACGTGATCAATGGTGCGGCCTTCTTCAATTGGGCCAACCGGCTGATGCTCTCCCTCGGGGAGCCCTCAACGGTGGTCGACGCATGACCGCATCGGCCCCTCGTCGATTGTCGTTTTCCCGTTAGTCCCGCCATCCGGAATGCAAAACATGGCTTTCGCTCTCGACCATGTCGTCATCGCTGTTGACGACCTCGATCGCGCCGTTGCGGACTATCAATCGCTCGGCTTCACAGTGTATCCAGGCGGCGTCCACCATGGCGGCGTGTCGCATAATGCGCTCATCGTGTTTGAGGACGGCTCGTATTTCGAGATCATTGCCTATCGGGAAGCAGCGCCGGCCAACCGCTGGTGGCATGTCCTGACCACAGCGGGCGAAGGCATCGTCGACTTCGCGGTCTTGCCGGAAAACACTGAAAAAGATCTCAGGGCGGCGCGGGCGCGGGGTTTGAATCTCGACGGGCCGACGCCGGGCGGCCGGCTTCGGCTGGACGGTGTTCGGCTCGACTGGCAGATCGTGCGTCCGGCGACAACCGACCTGCCGTTCTGGTGCGGCGACGTCACGCCGCGCCATTTGCGCGTCCCCGAGGGAGCCGTCCGCCATCACGCCAACGGGGTCACCGGCATTTCGCGGGTGCGGATTTTGGTCTCGGACGCCGTGACGAGCACCGAGCGTTACGGGGCGCTCGTCGGTCCGGATGCGGTCGGTCTGGAACAGGGCGTCGCCCGGATAAACCTCAAAGGCACCGTGTTTGAGTTGGTTGTGCCCGACAACGACCGGGCCCGCAGTCACCTCGATTCACGCGGGGAGGGCGTGCTGTCGCTCGAACTGCGCGGCCCCGCGGTGAAAGCGCTCGATCCGAAGCTGCTGCATGGCGCCGACCTCGCCATCGTCGGGTGACCGTTGCAACCGACGCTTCACCCCGCGGTCGCCAGGTATGAGCCGGCCGCTTGCGGCACCCAGCGCTGGCCCGGAATCGATCGGAGCAGCAGTCGGGTATAGTCATGTTCGGGCGAGGCAAACACCTCGGCTGTTGCGCCGTGTTCGACGATTTCGCCGTCCTTCATGACGGCCACGCGGTCGCAAATCTGGGCCGCCACGCGCAAATCGTGGGTAATGAAGATCATCGACAGGCCGAACGTCTTCCGCAGGTTGGCCAGCAGCCGGAGGATTTGCGCCTGCACGGAGACATCGAGCGCCGAAACCGGCTCGTCGGCGACCAGCACGTCGGGACGCAGCGCCAGCGCGCGCGCAAGCCCGATACGCTGCCGCTGACCGCCGGAAAATTCATGCGGATAGCGATCCATGGCCTGCGGATCGAGGCCCACCACGCCGAACATTTGCTTTGCTTCCGCCCGTGCCTGTGGGCCGGGCATGCCGTGAAGGATCAATCCCTGCGTCACCAGTTCGCCGGCGGTGCGCCTCGGATTGAGGGAGCCGTAGGGGTCCTGGAAAACCATCTGGATGTGGCGCGATTGCGCACGCAGATCGCGCCTGGACATCGATGTCAGCTCGGCGTCGCCGAGCCGGATCACGCCGCGATCCGGATCAATCAGGCGTACGATGCAGCGCGCCAGCGTCGATTTTCCGGAACCGCTTTCGCCGACGATCCCGAGTGTGGTGCCCTTGGTCAGCGACGCACTGACGTCCTTGAGTGCCTGGGTGATGCGGCGGCTGCGCCGCAGCAGCCCGAACTGCCGATAGGTCTTGGATACATGCGAGATCGTCAGGATGTTTTCGCCATCGGCGGCACTCGAAGGCGGCGGCAGATACGACGGAACCGCAGCGATCAGCTCCTTGGTGTAGGGCTCGGACGGATGATTCAGCAATTGGTCCCTGGCGCCGTGCTCGACGACACGGCCATGCTGCAGCACCGTCACGCGATCCGCGATCTCGGCGACGACGCCGAAATCGTGGGTGATAAACAGGACGGAGGTGCCTTTGCGCGCCTGCAGGTCCCTGATCAAGGCCAGGATCTGCGCCTGCGTGGTGACATCGAGCGCCGTGGTCGGCTCGTCGGCAACCAGAATGGCCGGTTCGAGCGCCAGCGCCATCGCGATCATCGCGCGTTGCCGCTGGCCGCCGGACAGTTCGTGCGGATAGGCGCGTTCAATTTCTTCGGGATGCGCGATCTGGACATCCGAAAGCAGGGACAGCACCCGCGTCCGGATCGTCGCGCTGTCGAGGTCGGTGTGGGTCCGGAACATCTCGCCGATCTGGTCGCCAATCGAGCGTAACGGGTTAAGCGCGGTCATCGGCTCCTGAAAGATCATGCCGATGCGCGCGCCCCGGATCTTGCGCATGTCCTGCTCGCCGAGGGAAAGCAGGGATCTGTCCTCGAAACGGATATCTCCGGCGGTAACCCGGACATTTTCCGGCAACAAACCCAGGATCGCATTCGCGATCATCGACTTTCCCGATCCGCTTTCGCCGATCAGGCAGTGGATTTCCCCGCGCCGGAGATCGATGCTGACATCGTCGAGCGCAAACGGCCGATCGGCTCCCGGTGGAAGCGAAACCGTCAAGTTTGAGATCGCAAGCAGTCCGGTCATCGGCGCTTCAGCCGCGGGTTGAGCGCATCGTTCAATCCCTGTCCGATCAGCGACACCGCCAGAACGGTCATCAGGATCGCGACACCGGGAATCGCGGACACATACCATTGGGTGCGCAGCACCGCCCGGCCGCCGCCGATCAGGTTGCCCCAGGACGGGACGTTCGGGTCCGAGAGATTGAGGAAGGCAAGCGCGCTCTCGAGCAGAATGGCGACCGCCATGACGACGCTGGCATAGACGATCACCGGCGGCATCGCGTTCGGCAATATCTCGCGAAAGATGATCTGCATATCGCGCATGCCGATGGTGCGGCACGCCTCGACGAATTCGCGATTGCGAAGTGAGAGAAATTCAGCCCGCGTCAGCCGGGCCGAGGCCGGCCAGGATACCAGACCGATCGCGATGGTGACGGTTTTGATATCGGAGCCGAAAACCGCGACCAGCACCAGCAACAGCAGGAAATTCGGCAGCGTCTGAAAGGCTTCGGTCAGGCGCATCAGTATTTCGTCGGCTATTCCGCCGTAGTAACCGGCCAGCGCTCCGATCAAAATCCCGATCGTCATCGCGATCAGCGTCGCGACCACGCCGATCAGAAGGGAAACCCGCGCGCCGTAAAACATCACCGCCGCGATGTCGCGGCCCTGCACATCGGTGCCGAGCCAGAAGCGCGGATTGCTGAGCGGCCATTGCAGCGGCCGCCCTGCGAGATCCAGCGGATTGTTGGGAAACAGGCTTGCCGCGCTCAGCGCCATGGCAGCCACTAATACAAGTAGGCAGAGCCCGATCAGCGCCACGGGATTGCCCAGGAATCGGGTGAGCGTCTGCATCGCCGTCAATTCGCGATGCGCGGGTCCAGGCGCGCGTAGAGAATGTCCACCAGGAAGTTGACGCAAATGACGAGCAGCGCCGAAACGAACACGATACCAAGCAGGGTATTAAGGTCGCGCTGCACGACGGCCTCATAGGCCAGACGTCCAAGGCCGGGCAGCGCGAAGACGCTTTCCACGACAACGGAGCCCCCGAGCATGGTGCCCGCCTGCAGGCCGACCAGCGTGACCATCGGAAGCAGCGCATTGCGCAGCACATGTCGCCGCAGCACCGCTGCCTTGGCCAGTCCCTTGGCGCGCGCCGTCCGCACGAAATCCAGCGTCATCACCTCAAGCATCGAGGCGCGCATGATCCGAAGGTAAGTCGCCAGGAAAATCAGGCCAAGCGTCGCCGTCGGCAGCGCCAGGTGCCAGACAATATCGACGGCGCGGCGAAGGCCGGTGTAACCGGCGCCAATCTCTTCCAGGCCTCCGGCCGGCAGCACGCGAAGATTGACGGCAAAGATGATGATACCCATCAGCCCAAGCCAGAACGCCGGCGTCGCGTAGAAGATCGCGCCGATCGTCGAGATCACCCCGTCCGGCCATTGATTGACGCGCCGCGCGGCCAGCACGCCCAGCACAAGTCCTCCCGCAAACGCGAAGCTCAGTGACGATGCCATCAACAGCAGCGTCGCCGGGAGACGTTCGAGAATGACGTCGATCACCGGCTTGCCGTAGATCGCGGAAAATCCGAGGTCCAGTTGAACCAACCTCGTCAAATAGCGAACAAGCTGAACCGTCGCGGTTGCGTCCAGGCCATAATACTTGCGCAGCTGTTCCATCATCGCGCTGTCGCCGCCGCCCATCTGCGCCATGAGAGCATCGACCGTGTCGCCCGGTGCGAATTGGAGCAGCATGAACAAGCCGGCCAACACGATCAGCAGCGTTGGCACGCTCGCTGCCAGCCGACGAATTGCGAACAGGAAGAAACGCATGACTGACGGCCCGACCTCCGTGGACGTTCTGATCTAGACCATCGCCAAAAAGAATGAAACGGCGTTCCTGATCGGATCGCCGCCGTCAACCGATCCGGTCAACTGATCCATGTGTCATGCCAGTCGCCGGAATCCCATCGTGGTGAGGTATGGTGATTTTGCACCTGCTTGCTGGTGGCCGCGATAAATTGGCGTTCCGTGACCATCCAGATCGGCAGCTCTTCGTTGATGACCTTGACCCAGTCTGCGTACAACAACTTGCGTTTCCCGGGATCAAGTTCGGAGGCAGCTTCGTCGATCAACTTGTCGACCGCGTCGGATTGCCAGCCCCATTGATTGGTCCACGGCGCTCCCTTCGGCGAGCCCGACCGATACCAGACCGTGGTGGAGACGGCGGGATCGCCGCGATATTGATGCCAGCCGGTGGCGAGATCGAAATTCCAGTCGCGGTACACCGCGGAAAGCGCGCCGGCGATGTCGAGATTGACGATATCGATCTTGATCCCGATCTTGCTCAGGGATTGCTGGATATAGGTGGCGAGCAGCGGCACGTCCTCGCCGTTCTGGATCGGCACGATCTTCAATGCGAAGCGAATCCCGTCCGCGCCCCGCTTGTATCCGGCTTCGTCCAGCAGGGCCTCGGCCTTCTTGAGGTCGTGGGGATAGGGTACCTCGCCGCCGGGATAGAAGGCGGGTGAGGAGGAGGGGATCGGTCCGGTCGCCGGCTTGCCTCGTCCATACAGGAAGTTTTCGATGAAGAACGGAACGTCGATGGCATGGACGATGGCACGGCGAACCCGCACGTCGGACAGTTCCTTCCGGCGCACGTTGAACTCCAGCGTATTGTTGAAGGCGTTCGCTTCGATGCCGCGGCTTGAAATGTCGAAGCGTGCGTCCTTCTTCAGGCGATCGTAGTCGGCGAGCGACAGCCCGGAGTAGGTCGAGAGCTGGATCTGCCCGGTTTCCAGTGCGGCCGAGGCCGCCGACTTGTCGGCGATCACGCGCCACACGATCTTGTCGAGATACGGGAATTCCTTGCGCCAGTAGTTCGGATTTCGTTCGGCGATAATGAATTGCCCCCGTTCATACTGCACGAACTTGAAGGGCCCGGTTCCAATCGGCGCGGTGTTGGCGGGATTTTCAAGGATGTTGGTGCCTTCGAACACATGGCGTGGGGCGATGTATCCGAGATCGGCCAGGGCTCTCAGCAGCAGCGCGAGCGGCATCGGCCGCGAATAGCGGAACACCGCGGTATGGTCGTCGGGCGTATCGACGGCTTCGAGGTACTGCTGCAGTTGTGTGCCGTAATTCAGATATTTCTTCCAAAGCTCCAGCGCGGTGTATTGCACGTCGGCGGATGTGAAGGGTTTGCCATCGTGCCAGTTGACGCCTTCGCGCAATTTGAAGGTGACGGTCTTGCCGTCCGGCGTCGCTTCCCAGGACGTCGCCAGCACTGGCGTCGGTTTCCCGTCCGCACCGAGATCGACAAGCGATTCCACGATCTTGGAGGTAACGATGTAGACGCCGGTCGATGCGCGTATCGCCGGATTGAGGATACGCTGCTCGCCGGGGAGATGAACACTCAGGGTGCCGCCACGTTTCGGCTGCTCCTGGGCCCATGAAACATCCGGGCGCGTAGCGGCGTAAGCTGCGGCGGCGGTGGAAACGAGAAGGTCGCGACGGGTCAGGCGCATGAAAGTCTGCCTCTTGGAATTGCCATCGGACGACAATCCATCAACAGCGGACAAAAAAACAGGTTAATGTTTGGTCAGAACCGCTGGGCCGAGCAAAAAGGTTATTCTGTACGGCCGCCGCAGGTTCGGAACGAAGATTCTTCCATTTCGGGCTTCCGGGACGATGCCGGAAGCGTCGTCCGCGACGACGCCGCGACGCCGCCGGAAGCCATCACGGCACGATCTGGTCCGTCTACGGAGCAATATGCGGCGTTGTGTTGGGCTGCGGCGCTCCCTCCGGTTCGCTTTCGCTTGGAAGCTTCTCGTCGTGGACCGCAAGGCGCGTTCCGATCCAAAAGGGATCGACGACGTGGTCCCGGCGCGGATTTGCCGTGTTGGGATGAATGAGGATGCTCAGGCCGCCATGGTTGAGCATGAGCCACGGCACCAATGTCGCGAAGACGTCGTTGGCAAAGGCGACCTGGAACATCGCCGCGTCGTGAGGACCGACCCGCGCATCATGCCAGCGGCCAAGCTGCACCGGAAAGCGCTCGCCGATCCAGACGCGTAGCTGCTCGGCTGTGGATCGCGTGGCGGCCGGATCATAATAGACGTGGGCGTGATAGCTTGCGATCTCGGCGATCGGCCTCGGAGCGGCCGCGGCTCTTTCATCATCCATCGACATGCCATCCCTCGGTTTGTGACGGATCCCGTCCGTTGACGGCGAGGCGGGGAGCGAAACGGATCTGGTTTCTCGCCGGCGAAGCACAAATAAATCAGAAAAAGCCTTTGGCCGGAAGCGGGGGTGCGCGTTCGTTGCATCGACCTCAAACAAAAAGCCCCGGCCGTGCCGGGGCTTTTCCGTCCGTCGGAGCGGAACGCGATCAATACTTCCCGAACGTCCCGCCCGGGCCGAACATCCCGCTTGGGCCGAACTTGTAGTTCACCCGGACCAGGCCGATGTCGATGTCCTGGTTGATGCGATGGGTCATGGTGGTGAGACCGGCGGCGGTGACAAAGTTGAGATTCTTGTTGCCCATGAACAGGTGGTCGTATTCGACGCCGACTGACCAGTTCGGAGCGAAGGCATATTCCAGACCTGCGCCGACCGTACCGCCCCAGCGCGTGGTATTGGCGCGGTCGACCATCACGCCGGTCGCGGTCGTGAACGTGTCGTAGCGGTCGCCGACGACGGCGGCGCCGCCCTTGAGGTAGGCCAGGAAACTGGGGCTCCAGCTATAGCCGACCTGACCGGTGAAGAGACCGAAACTGTTGACGCGGGTACGATCAGTGAGCGTCGGCAGAATCAGGTTGCGATTATTGCCCTTGAAGCTCGACCAATCGCCCTGCGCTTCAACGCCGAACACCCAGTTCGTCACCTGGTAGCGATAACCGATCTGTCCGCCGACCGCGGCGCCACTGGCGTTCGTGGTACCCTCGTTCGAGAGCGCCGGATTCACGGCAACGCCGCCATTCGTGAGGAGATTCCATCTGTCGCGGCTGGAGCCACCGCCGGCGTTGAAACCGACATAGAAGCCGCTCCAGTCGTTGATTGTAGCGACCATCGCGGGCGGCGCCTTGGTATAGGGCCGTGCCGCAAGATCGGCAGCGAAGGCGGGCGCCGATGCGACGAGTGCAAGAAGTCCCGTCGAAGCGAGGAGAAGCTTTTTCATTTTTGAATTCCGTGCCAGTTCTTTTGGAGAGTCCCCGGGGCCTTTGGCGGCCCCTCGAATAGACTTCGACTGCCTCCCGGCAGCGAAATAGCAAAGCGTCTTTCGCAGAGCGATCGTTGCGTGAGTGAAAGTTAATCGCGTCTTTCGGGCATTTCTGGGACTCTTCTAAGTTCACGATTTGCAACGTTTGCTAACGATGTGGAACCAGGATTTGCCGATATATGGACAAATCGTGGCTCCTGCCCACGACCAGCCACAATGCATGA
>Ga0209839_10000898_pt1 | contig 15154 bp, 17 predicted proteins | sample OrgsoiDNA2013050_FD_185800 | JGI IMG/M metagenome (GOLD analysis project Ga0209839, IMG submission 185800) | Permafrost soil microbial communities from the Arctic, to analyse light accelerated degradation of dissolved organic matter (DOM) -... | ecosystem: Environmental > Terrestrial > Soil >... | reverse complement strand
TCCCCGTTGGCCGATTTAAACTTCGCGTCGAACCGCCATCGGCCAATGAGAAAGGCAAATCGAGAGAGCGCTGTCGGCGCATTGGGGTTCGGCTTACCAAAATCCTGTTCAGTCTGGTCCATCGGATCGTCCTCCGCTGCGGACTCTAGTGCCTGTCGCGGCTGGCACGGGCTAACCGAAACTACTCGCCATCTGGTGCTTGCCTCAGATACATGATTCTGTGCTCCGACGCGCGGACCCAAAGTGGCCTTAGGGTCTGGATAGCTGAGCTCACATCGCGCCAATGGGCTTCCGCAGATCTGAGCTTTCTTGGGATGCCTTGCGCGCAATCAATCCGAAGCCTTTGGAACTGGCTGACTTCTGCAAAGCACGCAACTCCATTTGGGCCTGCGAACCGTGCTTTGTTTTATTCGCAAATTCTGCTAGCGCAAGGTCGTCCGCAAACTCGAGACCGACGAATCCATAGCGGTGCGCCTCACCCGCTACTCGATGAAATAGTGGGCGTGACGCGTCCGGATGATCGGACGCCAGGAGAACTCGGCCCGAGGCCAACTCGAACTGTAAACGAAGAAAGCGGTTCTGGCTCTTGTTTCCAAGCGGTTGAGCTGCTCCCATTTCTTTTTGAGCTTCGCCTTGTTTGCGCTGTGCGAGTAACGCATCAATCAGTGCAATGCTGGCACTGAGTTCATCGTCAGCTTGTTGCTCCCTGTGAAACTGTTCTTTGCACTCACGCACCGATGCTTCGGCATCCGATGCGCGACCTTCCTCAATGGCAAGTTTTGCCAAAGACACGCGGCTTTCAGTTGCAGTCTGTCTTTCTCCGGCTTGATTTCTGAGCTCAAAGGACTCTTCGTATCGCGTCCGCGCCAAGGCAAGATCACCCCGATCCAACGCTACATCCCCCATCCCGCTGAGCACATAGGCAGTTGCATTCTTGTCCTCCATTTTCCGCGCAATCACTTCGGCCTGCCGGTAGGCCGTCTCCGCTTTATTGAGTTCACCATTTTGTCTCCAGATGTCTCCCAAGCTGTCAAGATTAAGGACTACGCCCTCCTTGTCATCGACGGCTTGGTACTCCGGAATGGACTCCTCCAGAAGTTTCCTCGCTTCCATCAGTTCACCTTGAGAAAGACGAGCGTCAGCAAAATTGCTGAGCGCGGTGGCGACGCCATCCCGGTTGCCAACCTGCTTAAATTTCTTCACTGCCTGCTGGAGCATTTCTGCAGATTGTGTGAGGTCACCCCGTAGATAGTAGAGAGACGCGAGATCTGTGCGCATCATGGCTTCGCCGTTCGGGTCTTTTGCGGCAATTGAGGCCTCAAGGGCATTTCGGCAGATATCAATGGCTTCAGTGGATGCATCTATGGAGGGCTCTTGCTGGCAGAGAATGCCGTAGGTTCGACTGACAATAACCGGTGATCCTTGTGCGGTCGCCTTTTCGATCGCTAGCTTCGCTGCGGCACTAGCTTTGCTGAAATCTCTATTGATCCACACGGAAGCCTCCGTCATATCAATTCGCGCGTCGTCGCCAAGAGGCGGCGGGAGCTGCCGCATGACTTTTAAGGTCTGCAGTGAGTCCCCGGCGCTGAGATGCATTTGCGCGGAGGCGAACAACAGGCCATAGTCCAGATTGTCGGGGAAGAGGCGGAACAGAGAGCGATACGTCTCAACGGCTTTGGGCCAATCTTCGACCGTCCTCTGATATTGTCCTTCGACTAGAAGCCGCTGTTCTTGGGAAAGGTGATTCGATAGTTCTAGCGCCCGTCGAGCTTCCACGCGAGCTTTGGCGTCATAGCCGGTGTGCCACCACACGTCCGAAAGGGCGGCATGAGCTAGAGGGAAAGCGGGGTCTGCCGCGATTGATTTGTTAAGTAAGTCGCGCGCCGCAAAGTAGTCGAATGCCCACAACCTTGCTCGTCCCTCGGCATAGAGCCGGCCTGCCTTTTCGTTGGAGGGAAGAGCTGCCCTTGTGGCAATTTCAATTCCTTCGGACGGTGCAGCCACACCGAGATTCTTCCGCAGTTTTCCCCCCAAATCTGAGACCAGGTTAAAGAGGTCGTTCTCGTCACCCGAGACTGAATCCTCAGCGATCGTTTCTCCGCCGGCGGTGTCTTGAAGGCGAACGTCAAGCCGAATCCTACGTTTTGGGTCAGCCGGAATCATCGTGTATGAGCCCACGACGACCACATCCGCGCCTGGGTTGGTTCGCAAACGCTGCAAGGTCGATTTGCCAAGCGAATCGTCGTCGCGGAGTGGCAATTCACTTTTGGCCCGCGCGACATCTTCGCCGGGGACCATGCGGAGTTCTCCGCCTGCGGCCAGTTCTGTGTTCAACATTTCGCAGACAGCGGAGGAGAGCCAATTGTCCTCTGGTCGGCCGGGCAAATTGCGGAAGCCGAGCACTGCGACCGAACGACGCACGTGTATTCCAGGGATGGAAGTCCCGGCCTGGGCTGTGGAACGCGAAGCCCCATGCCTCGCGTGGAGAAAATAAAACGCCATGCCAACCAACAACAATACGAGAGTGGCGATGATCAACCCGTGCTTTGTCGCGTAGAGACTCGGGTGGGACACGGACACAGTCGGCGCCGCAGGAGTTGGAGTGGTGGAATCAGCAACGTGTGCGGTCTCGACCTTAACGGGTGCGATGAACCGGTAGCCGCGCCGAGGAATAGTTTCGATAAATCTGGGATTACCGGCATCATCCCCAAGAGCTTCTCGGACCTTGAGTACCGCCACTCCCAAGCTTTTGTCGAATTCGACAAAGGTGTTTTGCGGCCAGAGCCGATTCCGAATCTCTTCCCGCGAAACGATCTGTCCGGCGCGTTCGACAAGCAATGCCAAAAGTCGGAAAGGCTGTTCCTGCAAGCGCACACGGACCGAAGCGCGCGTAAGTGCGCCATTAGCTTGGTCAAGCACGTAAAGCCCGAAACTGTAGCTGATTTCCGGGGCCGCAGAATGATCTGGAGCAGATGCCGTCATACGTCAGGCGGGATTTTGAGAGTCGAGTTTACCACGAAAACGAGCTAAAACGAGTTAATCAGCGTTCGTAAGCCTACAGAAAATAAAGAATTAGCGGTTAAAGCACAATTTGCCCACAGTTGGTTTGCTAATCCTTCCGGTTGCAAGCAAAGTTCCCGTCGTTGCAGCCCATCGACCAAATTAGATCCTGAGGAGGGAGAGATGAGCTCTTGTCAATCTTGCGGTGCGGCTTTAGCAACAGACACCCGCTTCTGTCCGTCCTGTGGGTCACCGACAGAAATCAAGGTAGGCGTCTCTACGACGGCAGTCGAAGGTTCGGCTGATGTCGCTGTTATGTCTCCGCCCGCGGAGACTGGATCAAAAACGATGGATACGAACGTCGTGGGAGCGCTCACCTACCTCGCCGGATTCCTGACTGGGATCATTTTTCTTGTCCTGGATCCGTACAAGTCGAATTCGTTCGTTCGCTTTCACGCTTTCCAGTCGATTTTCTTCAACGTCGCCTGGATCGCCTTCTGGATTATCTGGATGATTCTCTCGGCTGTGCTAACTCCTTTGACGGCCGGAATCTTTGGCTTAATTGCTCTGCCGTTGATGCTGATTTTTATCCTCGCGGGATTTGGAATCTGGATCTTCCTGATGTACCAGGCCTATCAACAAAAACTTTTCAAGCTGCCGATCGTTGGTAAATTCGCCGCGGAGCATGCTGGCGTAAGACTGTAACGCGATGATGTCTCGCAGGGGTAAAGAGGGATGAAAATGACTCATTGTTTCAAACTGGTAGCAGTGTTTGCCCTGTTGATACCCATTGCCTTCGCCCAGCCTTCTGGCAAGACTCGCATCTACTACATCGCCGCGGACGAAGTGGACTGGGACTACGCTCCCGGCGGCGTGAACAAGATGATGGGCATGAAGTTCGAAGGATACTCGACGGTTTTTACCGAACGAGGGCCACACCGGATCGGGACCGTTTACCGCAAGGCTATTTACCGCGAGTACACGGATGAAACCTTCGCTCATCTCAAAGCCCGCTCTCCTGAGTGGGAGCACGCCGGCATCCTTGGACCAATCCTTCGCGCCGAAGTAGGAGACACGATTCGCATCCTTTTCAAAAACAACGCCAGCCGACCCTACAGCATGCACCCACACGGTGTGTTCTACGACAAAGACTCGGAGGGCGCCCCTTACGACGATGGCACGTCGGGCAAAGACAAGGAAGATGACGCGGTGCCGCCTGGGAAAACTCACGTCTACACATGGCAAGTGCCCGAGCGGGCAGGGCCCGGGCCGAACGACCCGAGTTCGATCGTGTGGCTTTATCACTCACACACCAATGAGTTGAAAGATGTAGAGAGCGGGCTGGTGGGGGCCATGATCGTCACTCGCCACGGTATGGCCGATGCTGAAGGCAAGCCGAAAGATGTGGATCGCGAATTCGTGTGTCTCTATTTGTTATTTGATGAAAACTCTAATTGGTACCTCGATCACAACATCCAGACCTACACGAGTGATCCGAAACATGTGAACAAGCTGGAATTCACGCCCGCAGAAGACGGGATAGGTACCGGGTTTCAAGTCGCAAACTTCAAGTTCGCAATCAACGGCTACATCTACGGGACCGGCCCCATGATGACGATGAAAAGAGGGGAACGCGTCCGCTGGTATCTGGTTGCCCTCGGAGAGCAGTTCAGCGTTCATACCCCTCACTGGCACGGCAACGTGGTCTTGCACGACGGCAAGCGTACCGATGTCGTTCCTCTCATGCAAGCGCAAATGGAGACTGTGGACATGGTTCCCGACAACCCGGGCATCTGGATGTTCCATTGCCACATCGACGACCACATGGACGCGGGAATGGTCACGTTGTACAAGGTCGAACCCTAGAGAGCCGAGGTCGCCATGACAACGATCGTGAAGCAAAGTGTCTTCGCAGTGACGCAAAGTTCAGTGGCGAACACACCTGAATTGTCTCATGCCATCTGGGGATGTCCGATGACGCATACGCCAATTGCGACGCTCAGACTTGAGATGGCATGGCCGCACAGGCCGAAACGACACGGAATAAGAAATCTGCGCGGGAGCAAGACAACTGCCGTCTTATCCCTCACCGCAGTGGTCCTACTGGCGACCGCCGGAATGTTTGTAGCCACCGTTTATCTCTCAGGGCTGCTCATGCAAAGAATTCAACACTTGCAGCGCTACAACGAACCTCGAGCCAAGTACTCCGATGTCTGGAAGTGGCAGGGACAGAGGTAGTGCACAAACGCGCCGATGACGATATCGCTGCAGAGGGGTACACATGAATTTCGCGAAGGGCCCAAAACGCTTGCTCAAGAAACATCCAGGAGAATCAGAATGATGCGAAATCGGTTCTGCGCTCTTGCCCTGTGTGTACCGTTCATGACAATTTGCCTGACTGCATCGATGCGTGGGGCAGATTCGTGCCAGCCGGTCTTCGATGCCTTGACGAAGGTCGCAACAACTCCCAGCCACAGTTACACGAGCAGTACCGATGTCAACGGTGGCAAGCCGACGGAAGCTGAGACGATATTCGCCAACGGACAGAAGTACATTCGAGCGCGCGGAAAATGGGTGCGCATTCCCGTGACCTCGCAGGACGTTGTTGAGCAGGAGAAGGAAAAACAAGAGCATGGCAAGTCAACTTGCCAATTCCTTGGCAACGAGTCGGTAAATGGCGATCCCGTCATGCTGTTTTCCGTGCACCGCGAATATGAAGAGGTCAATGAAGACGGAAAGATGTGGGTATCCAAAAGTACCGGCCTGCTTTTGCGCGTCGAAGAGAATGTAGATAACAGAGGAAACAAGGTAAAGGATCACCGCTCAACGCGCTTCGAGTACGGCAACGTTCGACCCCCGATGTGATCCCGGCACATGGATCAACATCGTCGAAGGAATTCAACAGGAGAACAGGTCATGCTGGAAGTGGACATGGGCGCAAAGGGCAGGGGAAAACAAACCATGGTGTTTGACTACAAGAAGAAATAGAGGGCGAGTAACGCCAATCAACGGTTCGAAAGGAACTGTGACCGAATCACATTCAACATATGTTTCGAGACGGCTGGCGTCATCCCCGGATGCCGAACATCATTTTTTTGCCTGGTTGGCGGATTCGATCGTAGTTCTTGTTTTCGTTGGTTTCGCGCGCACGTACTACCTCTACTCATTGTTCGGGATGCCGGCTCTTACAAGGTTTCTGCATCTTCACGGTGCGGTGATGACTGGCTGGATCGTTTTGTTTGCGGTTCAAACTTTCCTCATCACTTCGAATCGGATCCCTATACACAGAATTCTGGGGGCATTCGGAGCGGGTTTTGCCGTACTTGTCGTTCTGATGGGGTGTACGGCAACCCTGGTCGCAGCAAGACGCGAAGTGCGGGCGCATTCTGAGTCCGTTTCCAGCGTCCTGACCGTGCTTGCGCTCGAACTCACGCAGATGGCTCTGTTTGCATCCCTCGTTGCATTGGGCGTCTGGTTGAGAAACCGCACTGGCTACCACAAGCGCCTGATGCTTCTGGCTACCTTCTGCATTCTTCCGAATCCCATTGTCCGCCTATTCATCTGGGCGGGACTCGGAAGCAACATCGTGATCCTAGGTTTTTGGGCCTTACTAGTGACCGCAGTCGTATTGTTCGATTCGATAAGGAACCGCAGGGTGCACCCCGCTTTCGGATTCGGTGCCACGATCATCGTCGTTTTTCTCTATTTGGTTTACTTCGGCAGTCGCACGCTACTCTGGCAACATTTTGCCGCGAACATGGTCGGCTAGAAACGTGGAGCGTTGGCGATCGAACTTGCGAATTGAGCAATGATTATCGTTTCGAACCAAACTTCGTTGTGGCCAAGGGAGCCAAACATGAAGAAACTTTTCAGAACAGCCTCAATTTCACTCTGTCTTCTGAGCGTTTGCGGAATAGCCATCGCTTGCGCAAACGCACAGTCACTGACATCTGTCCCGCAGCCATCCTCTGAAATTGTGGGACTCACCAAAGCTCTGGAGGGAGAGTGGTCTCTCAATGTGAGGTTTGAGCCTAACTCTGCGACGCCCAATGGTCTGCTCAACACCGGAGAAGAAACGTGGCGACCGGGGCCAGGAGGATTCACGTTGTTGGAAGAGGAGCACCTGCGCATGCCTGAAGGTGATCTCTCTCTTCTCGGGATCGTGTGGTGGAATACCGCGAATAAAAGTTTCCACGGGATGGAATGTCAAAACTTGCTGCCGTACACATGTGATGTCAAGGGCGCGCAGAATGACATAACGATGAACTGGGATGGCAAACAGTTCGTCATCGATGAAATGGAAACATCCACGTCTGGAAAGAAATCAATTTGGCACGAGGTCTGGTCAGACATCACACCCACGTCATTCGTTCAGACTGGGGAATATGGAGACCCAGGCGGACCCAGGAAGCGGCTGTTCACGATTCATGCAACCAGAGTCGCGACAGCGCGCAGCGAGAACGACGTTCATGCGGCCAACTCCGGGGACCACCCCGCATCGAGCGCCGCAGATCCAACGCCGGAACTGCAGAGTCTCGAAAAAGCGCTCGCCGGTAACTGGACCACATCTTATGATTTTGCGCCCGGTGGCATGTCTCCAAACGGAGGCACAGGTACGGGCGAAGAAAACTGGCGAATCGGGCCGGGTGGATACGTTTTGATGGAGGAAGAGCATGTACGTGGGCCCGCTGGAGAAATGTTTCTTATCGCACTGCACTGGTGGGACAAGACCACGAAAAGCCTCCGCGGAATGCTCTGCAACAATTCCGGTCCGGCAGCTTGCGATTTCAACACCTACTCCAGCAGTTCTCTGAACTGGGATGGAAAACAACTAACGATCGACATGGGCTTCCCCCAGAACGGTAAAAAGATGACCTGGCATGAAGTGTGGTCCGGCATCACTGCCACTTCCTTCACGCAGACCGGCGAAATGGGAGAGGTTGGCGGCCCGCTAAAGCTGGCGGTCACAATTCACGGAACCAATGTGGAACCAACGGCTCGCGATAGTGAACCGAGTCATAAGTTACTCGATCTGAGGACTGGCGATGCAATGGCTGAGCACGTTCGGGTTTCGTTCGACCCTTTGCCCGACGGGTGGGTGACCGAACAGAATGTGATGGACCCGATCTGGGAGCCTCTCGGCTACAAGGGTGTGAACTATTATGCCTACGGCCGCCCGGTATCGGGCAAGAACTTCGCGGCGCGCAGCGATCCGAACTCCTCTCTCTACCAGGCTTGGCTTGGGGCGTATGTCATCGCCGGGGGAAAAGGTGCCTTTGGGTCAGGTGAAAAAGAAACCCAGTGCTCGGCCTTCGCAAAGCTGGCCGAATACGATCAGCAGTCGTGGCTCGGGGCCATGGGCGACCCTCGTCCTTTGGCAGAATCGTCGGCTCAAAGACACTTCCTAACCGTTCCAGTCGACGGTTCGGACCGAACTGCCTGTTCGTTCGACATGATAACTCACAGCGACCTTAGCTCAATGACCACACCGCTCGCGACACATATGGGAACGCCTCCCGCAAAGGAGTGGCACGAACAACTCGCCGCCTTTCATGAAGTCGGCCTACATGTCGTGGGTGCCTGGTGGTACGACCCGCAGCGCGATTGTACGGTGATTGTCTACAGTGCCTCTTCGGAATTCAAAAATCGGGCGGGACTAGTCAAGGACAACGATCCTGCAATCGCAACATCTTTACGCCAAACCATGATGCGAACAAAACTGGAGTACGCAGGAGGAAGTGGAAAGTGAATATCCCCTGACAGCCAGGCCCCACAAGACGCAACCACCCATCTCCGGCATCACTGCCACTTCCTTCACACAAACCGGCGAGATGGGCGAGGTGGGCGGCCCGCTGAAGAGGGCCGTCACAATTCACGGCACTAAGCTCGCTCCTGAGGCTGCCTCAAAAAGGAAAGTTCAATGATCCATTTTGCATACCGGAAACCAAGTCTACTTCTGTTTGCTGTCGCTACTATCGGGACTGCAGTATGGACAAGAGCGATGGCGATTGATCAATCGGCGATCGCCGAAACCATCAAGGCGGCCGTCGCTCAAGTCGTCGCCGGGATCAACGCTCACGATCCGATCAAAACAACTGCGTATGACGCGCCGGATATTATCTCTATGGAATGTGGTAGCCCTTCAACTGTTGGGATCGAAGCCGACAGAGAGGGCTTCAGGCTGGGCTTTCAGCATGACCCGCTTTGGAAAGTCAGTCTCATCGACGAGGCGGTCGATGTTGCAGGTGGGGGAGACTTGGCTGTCTACCGTGGTACCTATAACGAAGACAACGGTCCCGATGGTGTGTTGATGACCCATAGAACAAACTTCATTGCGGAGTTCAAGCGTCAAAGCGATGGCTCTTGGAGGATCGTATGGTACAGCGTTTCCAATATGGAACGATCGCATCCGAAGTAATTGTCGGATTCGAGTAATGATCTAGGCGACGAGCGAACGCCATGGGGATCGCAAATACCAGCTTCCTGACTGTGCCTGCGCTCGTATAAGAGTGGGAATGCCACCGGTAAGTCTCAAACTCGCCCGGAGCTATATGGAGGGACATCCATGAATCGCAGAGACTTGCTCGCAGCTGGCGCAGGATTGACACTCGCCGAGTTTTCTTTCTGTCTTGCATCTTCGCTGCAAGCTTCGGGCGAAAGGAATCGCGCCTCGGATCAAGGGACCGTTCGACATCCAGTTTTCGTTCGCTCTGGTTTCACATGTAAACCCAACGGCGCTGATGACCGCGCGCCCTCGCCGTCAGGGATGTTCGATACCGAGGTTGTCCGTTCCTCCGATTCCGAGGGGCGCCTCGCGGTCTTCGTGTTTCCGGCAGGTGACCATCATCCCTATCGAGGTGCGCCGCTTCACGTTCATCACGAACAGGATGAGTGGATCTATGTGATGGCGGGTGAATTCGTCGCCGAGGTTGGCGGCGAGCGCATGCGTCTGAAGCCGGGCGATTCCTTGCTGATGCCTATGAAGGTCCCGCACCGCTGGAGTGTAGCGCAGGATTCTCATTGTGGCGCAATTCATCTCTACACACCCGCTGGATTAATGGAAACACAATGGGCGTCGGTTGCACAAAGCGAAGATCCAAAGAATCAGGAAGCTCGTAAAGCAGAGTTCGAAAGGCATGGATTGACGCTTCTTGGAGAGGCACTCAGCAAGGAAGAGATCGATCGAACCCTCTGATATGCAAGCGATATCGGGCATGAAAACAAACACAGAGAAGGGCGGACAGCAATGAAACAACGTTCCCGTTGGCGGTTTTCGTCTTTTGCCACGTGCCTCATATTGACGATCATGCTGACAGTTTCATTTCCAGTATGGTCACAGACCAGCGCCGAGCCAATCATCGACATGCATCTGCACGCGAAGCGCGCAGATGAGTTCGGGCCACCCCCACTCTATCTTTGCGCTCCTTTTTTGAGCTGGCCGGTCAAGGACACTCATGAAGATGCGCAAACATATTTTGCCCGCGTGCAGAACAAGCCCGCATGTCCATCGCCTCTGCGATCTGGTTCGAATGACGAAGACCTGATGCGGCGCACGCTTGCAATCCTGAAAGCACGAAATGTGACCGTTGCAGTCACGGATGGCGACCTCGAGGTCATGGAAAAGTGGAAGCAGGCATCAGAAGGCCGCATTCTCCCGGCGCTGCCGTTCGATCCGGGATCGGGAAAGGCGACCGTGGACGAATTACGTCAATTGGTGAAAAGCAGGCGAGTAATGGCGTTTGCTGAAATCAGTTCGCAATACGAGGGCATTGCCGTCACCGATCCACGGATGGAACCTTACTTTGCGCTGGCGGAAGAGTTGGATATTCCTGTCGGCGTTCATATGGGACCTGGGCCGCCGGGAGTTTCCTACGTGTTCGCACCTAGTTATCGCATGCGAATGTCCAGCCTGCTGACCCTCGAAGATGTTCTCGTGCGCCATCCTAAGCTTCGCGTTTGGGCCATGCATGCCGGCTGGCCCTTGGCAGACGATACCATCGCCGCGCTATACGCCCATCCTCAACTGTATGTGGATATAAAGCGAACCCAGCGGGCGGTGAGGCGCACGCGGGCGCCGATTTTGAAGAGTTGGGCGCGCAGAGTTTCGATCTGGGCGGAGCGCCAGGGCAGCGGCAACTGCAGACGAAAGAAGTTGACCAGGTTGTAGGCGGCGGCGTGCAGCAGCAGGCGGAAAGCGTTGGCCAGAAAGCGGTGACAGCTCAGGCGGTCGGCGCGGAAGCCGTTCTTGAACTCCTCGATGCGGTTCTCGCACTCGCCGCGATCGTTGTAGAAAGCGAAGACGTCGGAGGCGCGACCGGCGCCGTTGGTCACGACGAAGCGCAGGTTGGTGCCGGCGGCGGAGTGTTCGGCCTTGTAGCAGATGCGGCGCTGGCGCGGCCAACTGCGGGCGCGATGGCGGAAGCTGGAAAAGCTGCGCTGCGGAAGTTGGGTGCGGTGATAGCGGTGTTTTAAGCGCTTCTGCCGTGGCTCCGCGCGCCGTTTGAACACGCAGTTGGCGGGGATGCCGAGGGCATACTCGAGGTCGAAGAACTCGCAGAACCGGTACAGCACGGGCAGAGCGAAACCGGCGTCGCCGCGCAGTTTGATTTTCACGGCGGGGAAAGCGGCCTGCAAACGCGGCGCCAGGCGCAGCAGCATAGGCACGATGCGGGCGTGACTGGAGGCGTTTCCCGGGCGCAGGCGCGCCGCCAGTAGGCATCCCGTGTGGCGCTCGAAGATCAGCATGGGATGATACATGTGCTGGCCGTAGGCGCCGTTGAAGAAGCTGAGTTGCTGCTGGCCGTGAGTGGGATCGTCGGTGGAATCGAGATCGAGCAGGATCTGGCCGCGCCGGCGGACCTGGTCGCCACAGAGACGAATGAACTGTTCGCATAGCCGATCGTTCAGGCGCACCAGTTCGCGGGCGGAAGGCGCGTTTTCCCAGCGGCTGAGCGTGGGTTGCGAACCCAGCGCGTCGCCCAGTTTCTGATCGGCGACGATCTGCAACATGGGATCGTGGCGCAGACGGTCGGCGTCGTTGGCGTCTTCGTAGCCGGCCACGATCTGATAGAGGCGTTGCCGCAACAGAGCCAGCGCGTCATGCCGCACGCGGTCGGGTTGCCGCGGATCGTTGAGGGGCGCGGCCCAGTCGCGGGTCAGATGATGGCGCTGATCGAAAGCGCGCAAGGGCAACAGACCGGCATCGCTGGTGATCTGGCCCCCAGAAAAATCGGCGCGGATGGGCTGATGGCGGTAGAAGGAGAAAGTGAGTTGTGGTAAAACACTTTGTATCAAGCGATGGATGCTCCGAAAGGGAATGCTGGGTGCCGAAACCCAGTGTTCATCATTCCTTTTAGAGCATCCTTTCTTTTTTGGCTAGAGACTTCGTGAATAATCCAGGCTAGTCGTACAGCTTCCGATCGGACGGGAGATGATCTCGATTGTAAGGGTTCCCAGTTGTTGGTCCAAATCCCGATATCACTCAATGACCAGCGGTCAAAACGCGTAAAGGCCTGTTCTCGACAGTTGGGCCAAATGAGTTCATCATCTGGCTTTGGGCGTACGAACACGGAAACAGGTGCTGCACTATGACACGAACGTACAGAATCAGCGTTGATCACCACAAAACCTACGGCATCAAGGGCAGAGCCAAGTATGGCTTGATGATCGTGCTCGCTGGAGCGACCAGTGGTATCCCCAAAGAGCTATTTTCAGACGAAGAACTCCGCGATGGCTCTAGTTAGCCTTCGCTATACCAATGAAGAAATCGGCAACATTTTGGAACTGTTGACTGACAACAAAGATTTCTGGCAAGACACACGGGACTTTGATGAATCCGCAGTAGCCCCTCTCGGATTCTGACTGGAACCAAGGAGAACAATGCCTGTCATGAGAACAATCGCGCTGATAGCCGTCCTCTTCGGGAGCATGCCACGTTGCGCTTCTCAGATGATGGACGTGTCCCAAGTACCGGGACTATACGTCAACCCCTCGCTGTTTCATCATTTCCTCGAACTGTTTGCGTTGCTCCGGAGTCATGTCCTTCATGTGGTCTTTCATCCTTTCGGATGTTCGGTTCGTTCAACTAAAGATCAAAGCCGTGTCAGCGCTTTCGTGGCCAGTGCCTTATCCATGGCGAGAATATCGTCGCCATATTGTTGTGCTCCTTTTCCTCCTTCTTGCCGCATGGCGCGCGAGAGCCGACTCGGCAAGTTCAGCCGGATCATAAAAGCCGCGTCGCCCTTGCGCACCGTCAACGCGTACGTCGCAAAACTCGCCTGATCTCCCAGCCCGGGAATCATCGCCTCCCCGCCAGGCGTCATCTTTGTTAGGTCCTCGCCTATTTTCATCGCGGGTATCATCGCCCGCGACTCCTCCCCGTCCCAAGTGCTGGAAATGACCGCGCTGGCGACCGACGGGTCCGCACTCATATAGATGCAAGTCTTGGAATTCTTCTCGGCGCTCGCGTCTGTGAACTGCTCGCCCGTCACTTGCGACATCTCTTCTTTCGTGACGAGCGAGCACGGATCATGCTTCTGACCAGACTGAGCCGATACCTTCTCCGGCCCCGATGCGCTGCGCTGCATCGCCTCGCCTCCCTTGCTGGTACATGCCACAGGAATCAACGCGAGAGTTACCAGTAAAACCATCAATTTCATGCGATTTTCTCCAAGAGAACAGACGAATTAAGGGAGCCAGCAACCGATAGGGACTCCCCATTCAGTGCCCTACTGCATCCAGCCCAGCCACGACCATGCGGGCGCGACAAAATCGCGCATATGGGCATCCGCCCTACTCCGCCCCTGCTTTACAATCTCCGGTCCTTCGGCCTTTGATCTGCGTGACTTTGGTGACGCCATCCACTGTGCTGGTCATAGTTGTCTCGAAGCTGTCTCCTCCATGGAACTTCGTCTCCTGGTGGGTGGCGGTCCCTGCGCAGACCATGGTCATGGTCAGGGTGTTACCGTCCAGATTGAAGTCCTTGAGCGTACAGGCACTCTTCGACATCGCCTTTTCCGTCTCCGTGCGGACTACCGCCGCGGGCCCATTCGACTTCGCCGTATCCTCTGGTTTTAAGCAGCTGCTGTGCGTACCGGACTGCCCAGATGCAGCAGTCACCGTGTTCTCCCACATGCCCGTCCGCAACCTCTCCTGCGCATGCAGGGCCGTCGCTGCACCTAAGGTGAGACACAGAACCGCCGGTATAACCGTTGTTTTGAGCAAGATCATTTGATTCCTCTCTTCAGGGGGTTCGATTTTCTATGGTCAGATCTGGATCTGGTGTTGAAGCAAAGCGACAGTCTTTGGAGCATGAGATGTACGCTCTGCGAGCGTCATGTCCTATAGAACACAACTCGTGGGGATGGAAAGGCACTTAGCGAAAATAGGTTCTAGAAATCTCCATATCACTGATTAACCGACTTGCCCGTTCTGGTCTCCGTTCTCACCGCAGTTCACCGTAAGTCTTCAAGCCTCTTGCGCATGTCCTCTCCCCGGCATCGTTCGCCAGGGTTGCAATTCTCACAACCTGAACTGTGGCGTTTCAGCATCGACAACAGGTAACAGATCATCCTACGTTCAAGTTCATAACCTTTTTCGATTTCAATTGCTGACGGATTTTCTTCACTGAATCTGCCGCAATCAAGCGTCGGTCACGATGCGCCTCTGTACGAGGCTGCCCGGGTGCTGAGTTCGCACTTCTCGCCGGGGCCCGCTGCACAGATAGGGCAGCGGACGGCTTGTACCCGTTTGAGAGTAAGCTTCTTGGCCATTTTTGCATTGTGCGACAAGCGGAAGAAACAAACTGATCAATTTTGACCGTTAACGCGGATCGATGTTGCTAATCCCACCAAGCGTCCACGTTCTCGTGACGGTCGATCTCATCCTCTCGCCGATCGTGCTCGGTTGGGCATATTGGATCGATGGTCTGCGACAGCCGAACGAGAACTCCGCGCACGTATAACGAGCAACCCGGAAGTCTGTGAAGCCGGCCATTCATGTAACGGGCGAAAAAATAGTCAGCGCTCAAGGATCTGCTGAAGCCGCGCGTTGTCCACCACGGACTCCCGGGCGCGATGTATAACGTCCTCGTGCCCAGCTTTCCTAGCCACTTCCGCAACTCCTCGGCAATGAACTCCGGACCATTGTCGGAGCG
>Ga0209839_10000897_pt1 | contig 15154 bp, 17 predicted proteins | sample OrgsoiDNA2013050_FD_185800 | JGI IMG/M metagenome (GOLD analysis project Ga0209839, IMG submission 185800) | Permafrost soil microbial communities from the Arctic, to analyse light accelerated degradation of dissolved organic matter (DOM) -... | ecosystem: Environmental > Terrestrial > Soil >... | reverse complement strand
GACCGCCACCCACCCAGCCGACCACACCAACCCACACGGAACGCAAAATGCGAGAAATTCAGCACCCACACTTGACAGACGGCTCTCCATATCAGGTCTGAGGCCGGCCGCGCGCATCCTGCCGTCGGCGATCAGCCGTTCGGCCTTCTCGCGGTTGATCCGCGACCACTTGCTCCGCGCCCGTCGCGGCGTGAATCGCTGGAGGAAGTACCGCGCATCGAGCCCCTGTCGTCGCCCGTCGATCCATCCGAAGCAGAGCGCGGGGTCGAGCACCTCCGGGTAGCGCACGCTGTCGATGCCCGTGCCCGTCTTGGCCATCTTGATCCAGACACCATCCGACGCGGCGTGGTTGTCCTCGAGCCACTGCTCCCAACCGGCGGCGGAGGCGAAGAAGATCGTCGCAAGGCCGTCGTCGGCGCCCATGCCCGCAGGCTAGCTCGCTCCCGGTCCCACCCACGGCGTCAGGGGCTCGCACGACGGTATCGCCGGAGCAGCGCGCAGGCGCTCCCGCTGGCTGAGGCCGAGGAGGGGACCGTCAACTGCTACGCGGCACCGACCTCGCCGACCACGTTCTGGATCTTTGACACCTTCGGCACCGAGGACGCGCGCCAGGCGCACATCAACGGCGAGATCGCGGCGGCGCTGATGGCCAACGCCGACGAGCTCCTCGCAGCCCCGCCGGAGATCCTCGCCGCCGACGTGCTCGCCTCCAAGTAGGTCCCGTGGTGAACGTTGTCGCGCGCGACACTGGCGGGTTCTGGACGCGAACGGCGCGTCGTTGCAACGTCGGTGAAGCTCTCGGTCAAGGTCCTGCGCGTCACCGACCCAATGCTGCCATTCCTGCCCGGCAATCCCGTGGCCCGAACGCTGTTGCTGGCGCAGTTCTCGGTGAAGCCCTGGGCCCTCGACGGCGAGGTCGTCCTGCGTGAGCTGCGGTCATTCCTGTCCACAGCCTCGGTCGACGACGCGCTGCGAGTCCTGGCCGAAGGTCCCACCCAAGACGGCGCGGTGAGCACCCTGGCGCGCGTCGTCGTGGGATGGGGCACCCGCGACCTCGTCACGCTGCCGCGCCAGGCGCAACGATTGCGGGACAACTTCCCCATGGCCGAGGTCGAGATGTACCGGGGCAGCGGACACTTCCCATACTGGGACGCGCCCGAGCAGGCCGTCAGAACGATCCTCCGAGCCACGAGCGCCAGGCCGGCACCGGCACCGATCGGCTGACCCCAGTTACAGCTCCCGCTCGTAGAAGTAGGTGAGCGGACCGTCGGGGCCTGACTCGCGGTTCGTGAATCCGAGGCTTTCGTACAGGGCAATGGCATGACGGTCGTCTTCGCTCGTCCCGAGGTCCATGCGATCGGCACCGCGACTCCGCGCGGCGTCCAGTGCAGACAGCATGAGCGCTCGGCCAATTCCTTGACGGCGTTTGGCCGGCACGACGTACAGCTCGGCCAGGTAGCACTCGAGCGCCTGCGTCCAGACCGCCGGCCGGAACCGCAGCACAGCAACGCCGTCCGGTCCGCGTCCGGCGAGGAGCACGATCGTGTCGAGGGAGAGCAACTGGAGCATCCGAGCCGCCAGTTCCTCGGGGTCGGGCGTGGGCTCGTTGAACTCTCGGTTGAAGTCGCGCAACAGCCGCCCGATGGCGGCCGCATCTGCATCGTCGGCGAGACGCACGACAGGCTCCATCGGAGCGCTCAACCCCGTCTCGGTGGTCCGTTCAGCAGCACTCGCTGGGTCTACCACATCGCGAGGAAGACTCGTCACTGCGTGGCCGGCGACATGGGTGGCGTAGCCACCACTCACATGTGCTGGTGATCGAGAGCGCTCGGCCCAGGCTCGGAGCGAAGCTTCGGCTGGTTGGCCAGGATGCGCTCGAGCATTGCGTCGGCCTCCGGACCGACGGGTGGCTGGCTCGCTTGTCAGCCTGACTCACATCACGTACATTTGTCCGTGATGACGAACAGAACAAACGATGATGTTCAATGCCGAGGCGGCGGGCTACACGCGGCGCCGCCTGGTGCCCTGCTTCGACGCCTTCTACGGCAGCGCGATCCGAGCGCTCGAGCTCGCGGAGCCCGGGCCGGTGCGGGTGGTCCTCGACCTGGGGGACGGGCACGGGCGCCCTTGTGGCGATGGTCGCCGACGCACGCCCGGAGGCGCAGCTGACGCTGCTCGATGGCGCGCCGGCCATGGTGGAGAAGGCGGCGGCGACTCTCGGGCCACGCGCTGTCGCGGCGCTCGTTCAGGACTTCTCCGAGCCGCTGCCTGCGGGCCCATTCGACGCAGTGGTGTCGTCCCTGGCCATCCACCATCTCGACGATGCGGGCAATGCCTCTCTGTACACACGTGTCCGCGACGTGCTGCGCCCTCGCGGTGTGTTCGTCAACGCGGAACAGGTGCCCGGCGCGACTCCGGCCCTCGATGCCCTCCTATGGCGCTGGCACGAACGCGAGGCGCGGGCGCTCGGCGCGACGCACGAGGAGTGGGTGGCGGCGGTTGAGCGCATGACGCACGACCGCTGTGCGGGCGTCGAGACGAACCTCGAGTTGCTCCGCGCCGCGGGGCTCGAAGACGTCTGGTGCACTTCGCCGACGGCCGCTTCGCGGTCTTCGCCGGTCGCCGGGCCGTGTGACCGCGCCTCCGTCTCGAGGAGGCGATCTCCCGGTTCAGGCGGTCGCGCTCTAACTGGCCGCGGCCCCTTGGCGGGCGGCGAGCTGTTCCGCGAGGCGTTGCATCGCGCGCTCGTTCGCCCGGCGCAGATACGCGCGCACCAGAGGGGAGGTCAGCCGTTCGCTGAGCGGCGCCTGTTGCCAGGCGTACTCGAAAACGATCCGGGTACCTCCGCTGGGCAGGTCCTCGAGCGTATAGGTGCCGGTGGCGATCCGCCGTCCACCTGCGCCGATGTTGCGCTCGACGATCGTCGCCGGGTCGGCCGAGATGACTTCGATGTCGATCGTGTCCGTCCGGCCGCCGGCGCTGACCTTGACTCGGGCCTTGGAGCCGATCCCGCGGTCGGGGCCGGAGTACTCCCACTCGCGCATCATGTGGTTCGTGAACGGCTCGTGATTGGCCATCACGTCGAGGAAGTTGTAGACCTCATCGCGGGGATTTGGAACGTCAATTGTCACGTGTACGGGTTGCATGTACCACATGGTACAGTACGTGCGCATGGATCACAAGAGCCCCAGGCAACGTCTGCTCGACGGGGCGATCGAGTACGTGGCCGCGAATGGGATGACTGACCTGAGCCTGCGCTCGCTGGCCGCGGCGCTCGGAACCAGCCACCGGATGCTGATCTTCCATTTCGGCTCGAAGGAGCGGCTGTGGATCGAGATCGTGCAGACGGTCGAGCAGCGCCAGATCGCTCTCCTGGGTGAGATCCTCCCTGACCCGAGCCGGCCGGTCGGCGAGGCGATGCGCGCGTATTGGAAGCACATCTCCGATCCGCGGCTATGGCCCAACGAGCGCCTGTTCTTCGAGCTCTACGGACAGGCTCTGCAGGGCCGCCCGTACACGGCCGAGCTGCTCGATGGCATCGTCGAGAAATGGCTCGACCCGCTCGCCGAGATCAACATGTCGCTCGGGGTTTCGCCGCCGCTGGCGCGTGCTCACGCGCGGCTGGGCGTCGCCGTCACCCGCGGGCTGCTGCTCGACCTACTCGCGACCGGCGACGCCGCCGGGGTGGACGCCGCAATGGACGCGTTCATCAGCGTGTACGAGACCTGGCTCGAGCATGCGCCGCAGGCAGCTCGGTAAGTGGGCCCGGGATCGATCCCAGCGGGCTGGGTCCCGAACGCCTCGACCGGCTGTGGGCCAAGGCCAGCGAGCAGCATGCGCGCTGGGCCAGCCGCGCAGACTGACCCACCGAGCCCGCATGCAGAGGGTGGGCGGATTCCGGCGGCCACTTCGCCGAAATCCGCCCACCCACCGGCTCGCCCCGTCAGAGGGCGGGCCCGAGCGGGCCCTACAGATGCCAGCGGCCGGTGAATCCGTGAACGGGCCGCCGACGATCCGGCTCTTCCAATCGAGGGTGAACGCGCCCGTGGCGGCGTCGTAGGTCCCCGACAGGCTCGTCGTGGGGAGTGGGCAGCGTCCCGTCGGGCTTCGGCGTGCCCTGGTTGAACGACTGGCCGTTCCACTGTGCAGCCCACGCCGTGATCTGCCCGGTGCGCGTGCCGCCCCGCGCAGTGATCACCGGCAGCGGATCGCGCGTGCCCAGCTGAGGATCGGTCTGAGCCGTCACCACGCTGAAGTTCACGCCGAAGAACGGCACCGGTTGGATGATCGCCGAGGCCCAGCGCTCCGCCGCTGGTTCCGCTGCCGAACGCCGGGCTCGGCGGCGGCTGGTAGGCATCGGTCCGCAGACCGCCGTCGGTTCCGGGCGAGAGCAGGGTGTAGTCCTTGTCGGCCCCGGCGAACTGAGGTTGCCCTGTTGCCCAGCGGGCCCCCGCTCGGCGTCGTGCTGCTGGTGACCGAGGACGGCTGCGAGGTGCTCACCAGCTATCCGTACGATCTGCAGCCTAGGACACCGAGATCAGGAGGGCCTGCCGATGGGAAATGGCCGATGACGACTCTGTCTTCGTGGGACGTCGCCGACGGACCAGGCGTGACTGCGCTCGGTCCAGGGGCTGACGTCTCCGACCAGGAGGCCCTGCACCTGCACCTGCACGGGTCGCGGTTACATCGGCGTCCGCACGCGCTTCTATGACGACCACCTGCTCGCCGCCGCCGGCGACGGGATCCGGCAGGCCGTGATTCTCGGCGCCGGTCTCGATACCCGCGCGTACCGCCTGGAGTGGCCGCCCCGCTTTCATTTCTACGAGGTCGATCAACCGGGCGTGCTCGAATTCAAACGGGCCGCGCTCGGTGGATGCTCCGCAGAGCCGCGCTGCGAGCGCCGGACGGTTGGCGCCGACCTCCGCGGCGAGTGGCCGGCGGCACTTCACGAGGCCGGGTTCGACAGTGAGTCGCGGACCGCCTGGGTGGCCGAGGGGCTGCTCGCCTATCTTCCCGCGGAGGCGCAGCAGCGGCTGCTCGAGCGCGTACACGGACTGTCGCCAACCGCGAGCCGTCTCGCGCTGGACCGGATTGCCGGAGAGCTCGACGGCGACGGCGGCGCGCGCCTGCAGCGACTGAGCGCGCGCTCCGGCATCGAGATGGACCGGCTGATGACCGCCGAGGCCCGCGCTGACATCGGCGACTGGCTGGGGTCGCGGAGCTGGACGGTCGAGGAGGTGGCCGCCGATGCCGTGGCGGCACGCTACGGCCGCGACCTCGGTGATCCGTTCCGTGATCGCGCCGAGCCGGCCGGATCCGCTCAGGACGCCGAGCCGCCGTGGCTGGACACCGTCTTTCTCACCGCTCGATCCGGGGACGGCTGAGGTGGCCCCGGACGCATCGGAGCTGGTGGCCGGACACGACCTGCGCCGCTTCTTCGTGGTGCCGCACACGCATTGGGATCGCGAGTGGTATCGCCCGTTCGAGTACTTCCGGCTCCGGCTGGGGCGAGTCGTGGATGGGGTGATCGACGTCCTCGAGCGCGACCGCGCCTTTGCCTCCTTCACGCTCGACGGCCAGGCGGTCGTGCTCGAGGACTACCTCGACGTCCGCCCTGAGAACGAGGCCCGGCTGCGCGCGCTGCTCTCGGCGGGGCGGATCGAGGTCGGCCCGAGCTACGTGCTCCCGGACGAGCTCCTGGTCGGCGGCGAGTCGCTGGTGCGCAACCTGCTGCTGGGGCGAGCGGTGTGCGAGCGGTTCGGAGTCGAGCCCACCCCGGTCGGCTACCTGCCCGACAGCTTCGGGCATCCACTGCAGCTCCCGCAGATCCTGGCCGGGTTCGGGATCGGCAGCTTGATCTTCTCGCGTGGACTCGGTGACGAGCTGGACGAGCTCGGACTCGTGTTCCGCTGGCGGGCGCCGGACGGGAGCGAGGTGCTCGCGCTCCAGCAGCTCCCGGACTACAGCAACTTCGCCGCGGTGAAGGGGATCGACGATGCGGTGGCGCGAGTCGCCGGCATCGCCGAGCGGTTCGGGCCGGCGCTCGAGGCGGCGGGGGTGCACAGCGTGCTGCTGTGCAACGGCTCGGATCACCTGCCCGTGCAGCCCGAGATGCCGGTCCTGTGCGCCGAGCTCGAAGAGCGGTTTCCGGGCGCGCGCTTCACGATCGCCGGTCATCGCGACTACGTGAGTGCGGTCGATCCCGCGGGGCTCCCCGCCCATGAGGGCGAGCTGCTCGGCAGCCGACTGTGGAACGTCCTCCGCGGGGTCAACTCCGCGCGGCTGTACCTCAAGCAGGCCAATGCGCTCGCCGAGACACGGCTGCTCTCGGCCGAGACGGTGACGGCGCTCGGCGGCCTGCGCGACGGCATGCCGTTCCCGAGCTCGGAGTTCCGGCTCGCCTGGCGCGAGCTGCTGCGCTGCCAGCCCCACGACTCGATCTGCGGCTGCTCCTGCGACGAGGTCCACCGGGACATGATGGTCCGTTATGAGTCGCTGGACCGGACTCTGGTGCTGCTGGTAGACCGAGCCCTGGAGGGGTTCGCGGCGACCGGCACCGCGAGGCGGGTCGGCGTCATCAATCCGCTGCCGCATCGCCGCCACGGATTGATCGAGGTGCCCGGGGCGGAGCCGGCGGTGGTCGAGCTTGACGGTTTCGCCGCCGGGACCGTGGAGCTCGACCCGGCGGTGGAGGTGCGGTCTCGGGAGCAGAGCGCGATCGAGAGCGACCGCTTCCGCGTCGAGGCCGGCTCGGATGGCGCGCTCACCCTGCTCGACAAGCAACGCGGCCGGCGCTTCGAGAACCTGCACACGCTGGAGGACGAGCCGGACCGAGGCGACCTGTACAACTTCTGCCCGGTCGACGGCGCCGAGCCGTGGCATAGCGAGCGAGCGGACGTGCAAGTGCTGAGAAACGGACCGCTGCTGTGGGAGCTCGAGATCCGCATCGAGGCCGAGCGTCCCGCAGGCCTGGACGGATCTGGAACCGTCCCGCTGAGCGTCGCCACCACCGTGCGGCTGGTGCGGGGCAACGCGCGCGTCGAGTTCCGCACCACGATCGACAACCGCGGCCGCGATCATCGTCTCAGGGTCGTGTTCGGCAGCGCCACCGGCGAGGGGCCCGTGCGGGCCGAGGGGCAGTTCGCGCTGGTCCGCCGACCGCTTGCTCCGCCCCTGCCCAAGACCGCGTGGGTCGAGCCACCCGACCCGACGGGGCACACGCTGGGCGCTGTCGCGCTCGGACCGCTCGCGCTCATCAGCAAGGGGCTGCCGGAGTACGAGGCCCGCCCGAGCGGCGAGCTCTGCCTGACCCTGCTGCGCTGCGTCGGCGTCATCTCAGCGCCCGAGGGTGCGCTGTCCACGCGCCCCCAGGCCGCCGGCCCCCAGGTGCAGACCCCGGAGGGGCAATGCCTGGGCCGGTACGAGCTCGAGTACGCGCTGCGCACCGACGCAGACATGCTCGATGACGCAGCGCTGCTGCGCGAGTCCCAGGACTACCGGTACGGCTTCCTGCTCGCTCCGGTCGAGGTCGAGTTCAGACCGCCGCTGGCGCTCGAAGGCAACGTCGTGTTCTCCAGCCTGAAGGGCGCCGAGGATGGCGACGGGCTGATCCTGCGCGTATTCAACCCCGCCGGGTCGTCTGTCGGCGCACACGTTCGCGGGCCGGTCAGCGCCTCCCGGACGCGCCTGGATGAGACGGGTGAGCAGCCGGTCGATGACGGGACCGTGGCGCTCGGGCCGTATGAGATCGCGACGATCCGGCTCCGGGCGGGGCGCTGACGCGGCCCGCCCGGTCCGCCACGCCGGCCTACACCCGCCGGTACCGGAGGTAAACGACGCGGGAGGCGAACGTCCACGTCTGCACCAGCTCGAGGTCGATCCTCTCGTCCAGGTCCGGGAAGTAGGGCGTCCCGCCACCGAGCATCGACCGGGCTGACGAAGAGCCGGAACTCGTCGACGAGCCCGAGCCTGGTGAGAGTGGAGGCCAGCCCGGCGCCGCCGACCGCCAAATCGTGGCCCGGTTGGGCCTTCAGCTCGAGGATCTCGTCGGCGACGAGCTCTCTGACGAGTCTGGCGTGGCCCTCGACGGTCTCGAGCGTCTTGGAGAACACGATCTTCGGCAACTCCTCCCAGATGCGAGCGAATTCCCGCACCACCGGTGGCGCCGCCGGGTCCTCGTGCGCGGTCTCCCAGTACACCATCACCTCGTAGAGTCCCCGCCCGCACAGGTGCACGCCGATCTTCCGCATCTGCTCGTTGTGAAAGCGATGCAGCTCCTCGTCCGGCGCCGACCACTCGATGTCCCCGTCGGGCCCCGAGATGAAGCCGTCCAGCGACACGCCCATCGAATAGATCAGCTTTCGCATCAGGGATCCTCCCGCCTCGAGATTCCTTGCCCAGCATCCACCCGGTGACCCTTTCGGTGCTACCGGACCTCCAACTCAAGACACTAGGACCCCGCCTGGCCCAATTTCTCATCCGTCGGCTTGGCGTCCGCGTCCGCGACAATCTATGGTGCAGTGAGAATGCCGATGAATGCCGAGGACCTGACCGAGATCGAACGCGCCGGGCGCCGGTGCGAGGTGTGCCATTCCGGCCGCGGCTGGCGCAAGTTCGCGGTCGTCCGCCCAGCCGGGCGCGAGCCGGTCGTCCTGTGCCCCAGCTGCCACGCCCGCTTCGGGGACGATCCGCCGGTCGGACGTGAGTCCAAGCCGGCCGCGGAACCCGCTCCTGCCACCCCGGCGCCACGGCCGCCGAAAGCAGCGCGGGCGCCGAAGCCGCCGCGCGACGGACCGCCGCCGGCCGAGCAGAAGCCGGACCGGCTTCGGGCGGCGCTCAAAGAGATGCCTCGCTCGTTCTCGACGGCGATGGCCGCCCGGGCGGCGGGCCTCAACAACGAGAAGACGCTCGCCCGGCTTCAGGACATGGAGCGGCGCGGGGAGGTTCAGCGCGTCGGCAACCGCTGGTCGGCCGAGGCGCCGCCGAGCGAAATCGCCTCGGCGATGGATCGGCTCGAGGCGCGCACGAGCAACCTCCGGATCGTCAGGGACCGGGCGCGGACCGGCTGATCGGCCCCGCGGGCACGCACCCGGCTGGATCGGCCCCGCGGGCACGCACGGACTGATCGGCCCCCCGCGCGCTCGACCGCCCTCAGCGCGCGAGCACGCTGTGATGCGCGCGGGCCCTGGCCAGGTCGGTGACCAGCACCGCCTCTGAGGCCGCGAACACCTGTGCCCAGGCCCAGATCCGGCCGGGGTCGAGGCGGGCCGCGCCTCCGATCTCCTCGCAGCGCTCCCTGACCAGGATGCCCGGCCGATGCGTGAGCGACCAGAACGCCGCATCGAGGCACGGATCCCCGACGCACGGGCGCGGGTCGATCGCCCACCAGCGCCCCACGGCGTCGAGCAGGATGTTCTTGTTCATGAAGTCGCCGTGACACATCACCTTGCTCGGGCATCGCTTGGCGAGCGACAGCGCGGATCGATGTGCGTCGTCGAGTTCCTGGTGGCTGACCAGCCCCCCGGCGTGGCTCGGCCCGTCGAGATGATCATGAGCGCGCTCGAAGCGCCACCGCAGCTCGTGCGCGACGGCCGGGATGTCAGCGGCGATGCGGCTGGCGGGGATGCGATGCAGCGTCGCGAGCAGCTCCGCGGCTCGCTTGGCGTCGTGGCGGTCGTCATCGCCGGGCGCGACAGCCGCGCCGGGGTAGATCGCGCTGAGCAGCATCGCGGCCCCGTCCTCGCTCGCGAACAGCAGGCGGCAGGCGCCGACCCCCTCCCAGACCGACAGCGCGGCGGCTTCGGCGCGCGCACCGCCGGGGCCGGACGCGGACAGCTTCAGCACCACCGGCGCCCCGTCTCGGCGCCGCTCGCAGGCCAGCGCCGCGGACAGCACCCCGCCAGGCATGATGCGCGCGCCGTGCAGGTCCAGGCGCGTCTGCCAGCACGCCACCAGTCGTGGCAGATCGGCCAGAAAACGCAGCGCGCGCTGTCCATCGAGCTGCACGCGGGTGGCGATGACCCGGTCGTCGACTCCGAGCGCGGCCAGACCGGCCGGGTCCAGTTCCGGCGCTGAGGTCATGCTGTGGAGTCGACGCGCTGCACAGAGCGTCCATTGTGCCCGGGTGGCCGGAGCCGGACCCCGTCGACGCGCTCGAGAACTCACGTCACGGCAACGGACCGGGCGTGCGTGCGAGCATGCGGCGTCGATGGAGCAGCGCACGATCGAACGCCTGGGCCGCGACGTGAGCGTCGTGGACCCATTGCACCTACAACCGCCGGGGTCAGGCGTTCGACAGCAATCCTTGGCAACGGGTGCGGAAATCGCGTTCGGCCGCGCCGTAACTCACTGACGCTTACGCCGGGGCCCCCACGGCGCCTGGCGTACGCTGGGGCGATGAGCTACCGCGAGCACCCGCCACCGCCGCGGCTGGTGCCGTGGCTCGCCTGCACGTGGGAGCGGCGCGGCGAGCCCGGTCCGCCGGTCAGGGTGCTGCCCGACGGCTGCATCGACATCGTCTGGATCGAGGGGTTCGGCACGCGAGTGGTCGGAGCCAACTCGACCGCGTTCCTGGTCTCGGTGCCGGCGGGCGCGCGCGTGGTCGGCGCGCGATTCCGGCCCGGTGCGGCGCCCGCACTGCTCGGCGTCCCGGGCGAGGGTGTGCGCGACGAGCGTCCCGAGATCGCGGAGGTGTGGGGCGGCGCCGGGGCACGGCTGGCCGCGGAGCTCGACGAGCACCCGGATCCGCTCGCTCGCCTCCGCGCGGCACTGCAGGCCAGGGCCTCCCGCGCGACTCTGCCCGACCCGCTCGTGAGCGAATCAGTCGGGCGCCTCGCTCGGCCCGGCATGGGCGTGTCCGAGCTCGCGTCGGGGCTCGGCGTCAGCGAGCGCCAGCTGCGCCGCCGGGTCTCTGTCGCGGTCGGCTACGGCCCCAAGCGCCTCGCGCGCGTGCTGCGCCTGCGGCGCGCGCTCGACGCCGCCCGAGCCGGAGATGGTCTGGCCCGGGCCGCGCTCGAGGCTGGATACGCCGACCAGGCGCACTTCGCCAACGACTGCCGAGCGCTGGGCGGGGCGTCCCCGTCCGTGATCCTCGGTTCGTAAGACGGCCGATTCGTACAAGACAGCCCGCGTCCGATCGGTCAGCATCGGGTCATGCGAAATTCGACCTCCCCCGAGCTGCGCCTCGGCTGGGTGATCGCGTACGTCGACGATCCAGCCGCGGCCAGCGCCTTCTACCAGGACACCTTCGGCCTGCGGGCCCAATTTGCCGCCCCCGACGGGTCATACGCCCAGCTCGACACCGGACCCACCAAGCTCGCGTTCGCCTCCTACGCGCTCGGCGAGCAGAACTTCAGCGGCGGCGTGCGGCATCCCGGGGTCGACAAGCAGCCACCCAACGTCGAGATCGCGCTCGTCGCCGAGGACGTCGATGCCGCGTACGCTCGGGCCCTCGAGGCCGGCTGCGCCGAGCTCTCGCCGCCCGAGGACAAGCCGCACGGCCAGCGGGTCGCCTTCGTCCGTGACCCGTTCGGGACGCTTGTCGAGCTTGGCACTCCGCTTTGATTGCGCGGCCCTCGAGAACCGTGGTGGAGCTCAGGCCGCCGAGCCAGTCCGGCGACGGCATCGACGACTTCGGGGGGATCCACGCCGTGCCTGGCCCGATCAGGGCGTCGTCCAGCCCAAGTTCGTCGACCCGGCCGGCGTGCGCGCAGAGATCACGCGGAACCGCTCGGCTGCGAGCGCATCCACCGGTGACCCCTCTCGGTGCCACCGAAGTAACGCAGCGAGGCACTAGGCTTGGCGCATGTCCGACGCCGCTCCAGCGATCCGGTGGAAGAAGGACGTTGTCGACCACGACTTCGACGCCGCCGAGGCGTTCCTGTCGATCCGCCTCAACCCCGAGAAGGCGAAACGGCTCGTTCAGCGGCTGAGACAGGCGCCGGTGACCGAGCGCCGGGCGAACGACATTCTCCGGGCCTCCGGGCGCGAGCCGCTGCCGCTCAACGACCCGGGTGTCCTGCACGACCTGGTCAAGCTGGCCTTGGGGAAGAAGCTCTCGCCGGTGCTCGTGGTCTCGTTCGACGACGGCGCCGAGATCGCCGACGGCTATCACCGGGTGTCATTGTCCTACGCGCTCGATCCGTTCGCGGCCGTCCCGCTGCGGATGGCGAGCCTCAACCCGCGTTAGCGCCGCCACCGGGGTCGGCCAGGGGCGGCACCAGCCGCGGGCTGCCGTACAGGCCGGGACCCGCCGGCTTCGACTTCCTGTTCGCCCCGGCGCGTCGATTTCCTACGCCTCCGCCCGCCTGGTGCGCCCCAGCGACCCGTGGGGACCGGCGATCTATGCGTTCGACAAGGTGGTCGCCAACCTCGGCTGGGCGCACGACACGGACAAGATCGTCTTCGCCCACACCCACCCCACCACCCGCTCGATGGGGTCACCAAGCCGGGCGGGGGGATCCGCTATGGAGACAGCGTCGCCGGATCTCCCGTCCCGGAGCGCCCCAGGCGGGCGATGAGATCATCGACCTGGCCGAGCCATTCGTCGTCGGCTCCCTCGGCGGGCTCGTCCCACTGATCACGCAACCGGCTCTCGGTGCGCACGCGCGTGACCGCCTCGATGGCCAGCGCGATCTCGACGCCATGCGGCGCGTGAGGGTGGGTGCCCACCCAGCGGTGGACCGGGTCCGGCAACCTCTCCGGCGGCTGACCGGCGCAGGACGCTGACAGTTCCGCGGCCGCGATCGCCTCGCAGGCCACGGAGAGGTCGATATGATCGGACTCGCTCAGCGCATCATCGAGAGCCGCGGCGATCACGGCGCCCGGGTCCACGGCCTCCTCGAGCAGGAAGAACCACTCGACCGCGATGTCGTTCTCGAAGCTCGAGGCGCCCCACCAGGCCACGACGCCTAGGCCGCCGGTGGGCCGACCGCGACCGAGATGTCCGCGATTGCGGACCGCTCGGCGTCGCTCACTGCTTCGTCGCCTTCCTTGTGGGCCTTGGCGACCCGTTCGGAGAGGGTGAGAATGAACTTCCGGTAGCCGGCGAGCTCCTCCGGAGTGGCCTTGGCCTCCACCAGCGCGACCGCACCTCGCACGCGGGTGAGGCTGTGCTCCTTGAGCTCCTCGGGCGAGTGGTAGCGCGTGTGGTCGATCTCGGGCTTGGCCGAGACCAGCTCGTCGAGCAGCTCGCTCTGACCGTGCTCCTCCCGGGCTTCGGCGTACGTCTTGGCCATCGAGAACGTCTCTCGCAGCGTGCCTCCGTGGTGTGAGGTAATCACGATCATGGCCGCGCTGGGCGGCCCTTCGAGTACCTGCTCCCATTCCTCGGAGGTGAAGTCGGCCTTCGATGTCATGTCAACGCTCCGGCTCGGGGTCGTGATCAAGCGCCCCAGTGTAGGCGCTGTATCGTGCGAGACGGCCATGCTTGTCGCGGTAACCGATCATGCGGGGCAGCGCTTCCGGCAGCGCGTGCGCGGGACGCTCGACGAGCGGACCGAGATCGCCGCCCGCGTGGCCGGCGCCCACGCCGCCGGCCGGGTCGAGCCGGGTTCGCGTGGCACCGTTCTGGTTCGCGACCTCCAGCGCCGAGACCTCGTGTATGTCTGCCGGCCGGAGGGGCTCGAGCTCGTGGTGGTCACGTTGTGGGAGGAGGGCGATCGGGCCGCAGTGCCCAAGCGGTTCACCGACGCCCTGCGCCGTGACGACCACCGGGTCGGGGATCAGCCGGCCACGCCTGACGAATGACGCCCATCGGGCAATCGCCGGGGCCCGGGCGCGCCACCGACCAGGTCATGCTCGTCGGTCCGGCGTGGGACCGCGCTCGGTCGCGTACATGCGTTGCGCGAACTGGCCGGCCGGGTGGGCGCGCAGGCGCTGCACCTCGCGGGCCGGTGACGCCGGCATCGCCTCGGGCGGGGGAAGCGGCGAGCCGTAGCGGTCGGGCAGGAGCACCGGAGCGGCCAGGGCCGAGAACGCGAGGTCGGCGGCGGTGAAGCGCTCGCCGAGCAGGAAGCGGCGGCCGTCGCGCAGGCGCGCGGCGATCTCATCGAACACGGCGTCGATACGCTCGAGGGCCGCATCGGCCGCGGCCGCGTCGATCTTCAGGTGGCGGCTGATCGCCCAGTGCAGAACGGGGCCCCCGACGCGGAACACGCCGCGCTCCCAGCGTGGGACCCCGGCCAGCGCCCAGCGCCCGAGATCCGCAACGACGGGCAGGGTCTCGTGGTACATCCACAACCTGCCGTCGGGGCCGAAGCCATCATCGAGTCGCGCCTCGAGCGAGCGGGCCTCGACGCCGAGCTCGCCCTCGGGGTAGAGCCGCCGGCCGGGCTCGACCAGCGTGTCGGCCCAGCGCAGGATGTCCGAGGACTCCGCCAGGACCTGGCCCGCGTCGGTCACGAGCACCGGCACGGTCATTCCGCCCCCGGCGCGCCGGGCGAAGAAGACGTGGATCAGCTGCAGGTGGGGTTGCTCGACGTAGTCGACCGCGGCCCGGTCAAGCGCCCAGCGCGCCTTCTCGCAGAAGTGGCTGATCGGGATCGTGATCAGACGCGCGCCCACGCCGCGAGTCTGCCAGACCGGGGCGGGTCCTCCAGTGCGTGGCTACCCGTGGCTACCGGTCACGCAGCGCGACGATCCCGCCGACGCCGCCGAGGTACGGCGTCGTCGCGTGGGTACGGAGATCGCGCCCCAGCGCGATGCCCACGTAGTGGTTGTTGTAGAGCCCGCCGTGACCGGCCACCTGCTGGAAGACCACCTTGCCGGTCCGGTAGTCGAGCGCCGTCCAATACCAGACTAGACTCCGGCGTTCGGCTGCCCCGGGTCCCTGGGCTTCGTGTAGGTGTAGATCAGGCCGTTGGCCGAGTCTCCCTTGGCCACCGCCGACGGCGTGCGGACGGTGGTGTTGCGCCATGCGATCCGGCACCCCGAGCCGTTCGCCGCGATGTCGATCCGGTCCATGCCCGGGGCGCTGAGGAGTCCGAGGTTGCCGCCGATCGCCAGCCCGCCGCCGATCACGTAGTTCCAGGCCTGGAGCGAGTAGCCGTAGTTGTTCTCGACGATCAGCGATCGGCCCATCGAGATCAGCGAGTTCTCGTCGGCGCTCGCGCCCTTGGCGAACACCGGGACCGTGCAGAGCACCCGTCGGTGGCCG
>Ga0209839_10000896_pt1 | contig 15161 bp, 12 predicted proteins | sample OrgsoiDNA2013050_FD_185800 | JGI IMG/M metagenome (GOLD analysis project Ga0209839, IMG submission 185800) | Permafrost soil microbial communities from the Arctic, to analyse light accelerated degradation of dissolved organic matter (DOM) -... | ecosystem: Environmental > Terrestrial > Soil >... | reverse complement strand
TCCCGAATTTTTCGATGTCGGCGATGGTCAACACGTTGGTGTTGCGCTCGCGCGCGACCTGGACGCCTTCGCGCGGCACCTGCCAGCCGCCGATGCCGAGTTGCACCAGGTTGACCGCCGGCACGTTGGGCAGGTTGGTGGCCCAGAACCACGGCGTGGTATGCATGCGCTCGTCGAGATCCTTTTCCTGGATGTCGATATGGCGGTCGAAATGGATGATGCCGATCTTCTTGTCGGTACATTGCGCGATGCCGCGCACGCAGGGAAAACCGATCGAATGATCGCCGCCGAGCATGATCGGCAGCGCGCCGGACGAAAACACATGCGCGACGCCGCGGCTGATCTGATCAAAACTCTTTTCCAGATTGGCCGGTATCGTGAACACGTCGCCGACGTCGCATAGCGTCATCTGCTCGCGCAGATCGACGCCGAGTTCGTAGTTGTAGGGGGTGTAAAGCGCCGAAATCCGCCTTATGCCCTGCGGCCCAAACCGCGTGCCGGGACGATAGGTGGTGCCGGAATCGAAGGGGATCCCGATCACCGCGGCGTCATACCTGCCGACGTCGCGCACGTTCTCGATGTAGGGCGCCTTCATGAAGGTGTTGATGCCTGCAAAGTGCGGAAGCTCGCCGCGCGCAAAGGTCGGGATGTCCCGGTCGGTGATGCTTTCGGCGCCGGGCAGGCCCATGTCGAGCGCCCATTGCCGCTCCTTGCGCCAGGCGGTGGCCGGCAGCTTGCCTTCAGCCTCGAGCGCCTTCCAGCCCTGCGTCGCCATCCGGTCGAAATCGGGATGATGACGGCGCGCAAATTGTGGAGCGGGCCGAAGCCCGGCATGACGCGAGGTTCGCGCGCTGGGGGTTGGGAACATCAATAACTCCATCGTTAGCCGGTTTCGGCCGAGGTCTTCAAAAACCCGAGCACCGGCACGGCGCCGTCGCGGGTCAGATCGAGGTCGTAGGTGATTTTGGCGCCGTAGCGTTCCTGCGCCTGCGGATCGCGCCTGACACGGTCGAGCGCGATCAGACGCGTCGCCAGCCCGAACGCTTCCCGGATGTCGTGCGTGACCATCACGATGGTCATCTTCAGATCGCGCCAGAGCGGTTTGATCAAGGCATGCATCTGCGTCCTTGTGCCGGGATCGAGCGCGCCGAACGGCTCGTCGAGCAGCAACACGCGGGGCCGCCGCGCCAGCGCCTGCGCGATCGCCAGCCGCTGCTGCATGCCACCGGACAGCTCGCTCGGATATTTGTCGCGATGCTCGGCAAGCCCGACGCTCTCGATCATGGCCTGGCTTTTTTCGATCGCGTGGCGCCTGGCGGCGCCGAACAGCCGCGCCGTCAACGGACGCTGCTCGAACTCGTAGCCGACCAGTACGTTGCCGAGCACGGACAGATGCGGAAACACCGAATAGCGCTGGAACACGATGCCGCGGTCGGGGCCGGGTTCGGCGGGAAACGGCTCGCCATCGAGCAGCACGGCGCCCTGCGACGGCCGCTCCTGGCCGAGGATCAGCCGCAGGAAGGTGCTCTTGCCGGCGCCGGAGGGGCCGACCACCGACAGAAAGGTGCCGGACGCGATCTCGATGTTGATGCGCTCCAGCACGATCTGCGATCCGTATTCGACCCAGACGTTGCGGAAGGACAAGGCGCTCATCAGCGCGGCTCCTCGACATAGGCCCAGGGGAAGGTCTTGCGCGCGAACAGGCCGAGCAGGAGGTCGAGTATGAAGGCCAAAAGCGTGATCCAGGCGACGTAAGGCAGGATCACGTCCATCGCCAAATAGCGGCGCACCAGAAAGATGCGATAGCCGAGCCCGACATCGGCGGCGATCGCCTCCGCCGAGATCAGAAACAAAAACGCCGGCCCGAGCATCAGCCGCACCGACTTGATCAGCCGCGGCATGATCTGCGGAAGCACCACCCGGATCGCCACCTGCCAGGTCGACGCGCCGAGCGTCTGGGCCTTGATCATCTGCTCGCGCGGCAGGTTTTGCACCTCGATCGACATGTCCCGGACCAGGCAGGGCGCGACGCCGATGATGATCAGCATGACCTTCGACAGTTCGCCGAGCCCGAACACGATGAACAGGATGGGTAAGACGGCCATCGGCGGAATCATCGAAATCACCGCGACAATGGTGCCGAACGAGGCTCCCGCGATCGGCAGCAGTCCGACCGTCAGCCCGAACCCAAGCCCGATCAGGGTCGAAATTCCCAATCCCAGCAGCAGCCGTTGCAGGCTGGCGGCGGTGTCGGTCCACAACACGTAATCGCCTGACCGCCGATCGGGCTCCAAGGCCAGCCGTTTCGTGGTGTCGGCCATTTCGCTGATCGGCGGCAGCAGCTTGTCCTCCGGATTGGCCGCGCGCCGCTCCGCCGACCCTACGATGTAAACCATCACGATCAGGAAAAACGGAATCGCCGCCAGAAGAATCCGGCTGCCGCGCGCAGGCGCAATGTTCATGACGCGTCGAATGGCGCGGTCCTCCTTTGCGGGGCTAGAGTCTCGTTTCGATAGAATCGAAACGGGACTCCAGGCCCGCGAACCGGGAAGCTACAGTTTGCCTTCGGCGGCGAGTTTCATGTAGGAGGCATCGAACCGCAGCTTGATGTTCTTGTCGGAGCCGAGGGTCTTGGTCGGGGTCATGATGCCGACCGCGTCCTTTGACTTCACCTTTTCGCCGAGCAGGTTGTGCTCGAAGCAGAAGCCGCGCACCTGATCCATGATCTTGGGCAGTTCGGGGCCGGTCATGAAGGCGGCGCCGTCCTTCGGCGTGTAGTACATGGCGGTGGTCTTGAGCTGGGTCTCGAAGCCGGCAAGATCCGTCCCCGACAATTTCGCCATCGCTTCGCGCGCGGCCTTGCCCTTGTCGGACTGGTCCTTCATCAGGGCGATGGTCTCGTACCAGATCCCGACCAGCGCCTTGGCGAGATTGGGATTGTCCTTCAACGTTTCGGTCTTGATGACGAGCAGATCCTCGATTTCGCCGGGGATCTTGCTGGAGTCGTAGACCAGCGTGGCACCCGGGTTGGCCTTCACCTCCAGGAGCTGCGGATTCCAGGTCACCACCGCGGTGGTATCGGCCGACTTCGCGGCCGCCACGATATCCGCATCCGAAGTGTTGATCGTCTTGATGTCCTTTTCCTGCAGCTTCACGGTCGACAGGCCGCGCGCCAGCAGATAGTGCGACACCGACAGTTCGACGAGATTGATCTTCTGGCCCTTGATGTCGGCCAGCGTCTTGCCCTTCTTCAGCACGATGCCGTCATTGCCGTTGGAATAGTCGCCCATGATGATGGCAGTGGTGTCGACGCCGCCGGCGGCCGGGATCGTCAGGGCGTCCATATTGGTGACGGTCACGCCGTCAAATTTTCCCGCGGTGTACTGGTTGATCGATTCGACGTAGTCGTTGATCTGCGTGACGTTGATGGTGATGCCGTATTTGTCGGCCCATTTCTTCACGATGCCGGTCTCGGCGGCGTAGGGCCACGGCATCCAGCCGACATAGATCGTCCAGGCGATATTGAATTCCTTCTTCGGCTCGGCCGAAGCCGCGGTGATGGTGCAAAGGCCGATCGCGCAAGCGGCGGCAAATGACAAAAGACGTTTCATGAATCTCAATCCTCGCTGATGCGTTGCGAATTCGAGGATTGGCAAGACCCTGCGATGCCAATCCTGGCGATCGAGGCCTCCCGGGCTTTTATCCCGCCGTGCACCCGGAAGTGACGCTCCCGGGCGGCAGCTCTCGGACCAGACGCTTGAACAAGCCGGAACCCTAGCCGCCACACTCTGCAATCAATGAAGCAATCGATGTGCCAACAAAAATGCCCGGAATCGGGTGGGCACCCGCCGCTTTCAGCCCGCCTAAGCGGCAGGCTGATGGTTTTTTGGGCGCACGGTCGGCGTCACCACATCGCTCGCCAGCCCGAGCCACTTCAAAAAGCGAATGGTCAAATAGGTGTTGTCGATTTCCCACCAGCGATGACCGTGGCGCGCCGAGCGCGGATCGGCATGATGGTTGTTATGCCAGCCCTCGCCATTGGCGATGAGACCGACCACGATGTTGTTGCGGCTGTCCTCGTCGGTCTCGTAATTCCGGTAACCCCACAGATGCGTCACCGAATTAACGGCCCACGTAATATGCCACACCAGCACCGTGCGCACGAACACGCCGAACATCATGATACTGAGCCCGGTCTGCGCCGCGGCGGCCGGCGGTTCACCCGATAGCCACGCCACGGCGAATCCGGCGCCGAAGAACAGCGGCAGCTGGCCGAGATTGATCCAGATCAGCCAATGATTGCGTTCGAGCGCGACGTAAAAGCGATCGCGCAGGATGTCCCTGGCGTAGCGGTCGTAAATTCCGAGTCGCGACAGTTCCGGCTGGTTGACCAGAATCCACCCCATGTGGGCCCAGAAGAAGCTTGCAAGCGGGCTGTGCGGGTCCGGCCGCCGGTCGGCGAATTGATGATGGCGACGGTGAACCGCGACCCAGCGGGCAGGGGTGTCCTGGAGACAAGACATCGCGATGATCACCATGGCGTGCTCCAGCCATTTTGGACATTTCAGGCCGCGATGGGTCAGGAGCCGGTGATAGCAAAGGTTGATGCCGAACAGCCCGCACAGATGGGTGCCGAGCACGGCCAGGAGGAGGCCGCTCCAGCTGAAATAGCCGGGCATGAAGGCCAGCAATGCCGCGATGTGATAGGCGCCGATCCCCAGAATGTAGGGCCAGTTGAGCTGAAACGGCACCACGCCCGCGGGCAGCATCAGCCGCTCATTCGCTGCGACGGGCGCGGCATACTCCGCAGTGGCCGGCACTGCGGGTTTTGCGGCCGGTTGATGGACTGTCGTCATGGCGAGGTCGGTATCCAAATTTCTGCACCGGACGCAACTGTCGGCTGAAACAGATTTGATTTATGATATGCCGACGAATCGCGCGTCGCTGCAAACCTTTGACTGAATTCGTCTATTTTGTATATCGGCGAAAGATTGGTTCCATTGTGGCTGTTAGCCGCACGCCGCGTTTGGATTGACATTCGGCCACTCCATGGCTTAGAAACCGCGCGTCCCGGGCGGCGCAGCCGTCGGCGGGATCAAGCCCGTTTTGCCACTTTCGGGCTCGCAAACGATAAGTGCCGAACACGGCCTTTCAAAGCATCAGGATTGTCCCATGAAGGTCCGTAACTCGCTGAAATCGTTGCGCGGTCGGCATCGCAACAACCGTCTGGTCCGCCGCAAGGGCCGGGTTTACGTGATCAACAAGGTTCAGCGCCGGTTCAAGGCGCGGCAGGGTTGAGCCTGGCCTGAATCGGGCCACTTCGGGTCCATCGGGCGAATTTTTCATCACAGGTCTTTGACGTCTTGCTGCTTTGCAGCGCGTTTTTCTGCGTCTAGACTTCGGCCATGGCATTGAGATTCCCAACTGCGCGCGACCGTCTCGCCGCAATCCTGTTCACCGCGGTGATTGCGGCAGCGCCGGTTTCGGCGTTTGCGCAGGATCCGGGGGCGACCCCGCTGAAGCCGCAGAAAAAACTGCCGGAAGCGCCGAGCAAGCTGCCGAAGGTCGGCGCCGATCGCACGCGCGGACTGGATTTTCTGTTTGGCGCACTGAAAGCGGCGCCCGATGAGGCCAGCGCCAAGCATGTCGAGGCCCGGATCTGGGCGCTGTGGATGCAGACCCCGAGCGATACGGCCGCGCTCTTGATGATGCGCGCCAGGGCCGCGATGGACGCCCAGCAGATCGATGTCGCGTTGAAGCTGCTCGATGCGGTCGTCAAGCTGCGTCCCGATTATGTCGAGGGATGGAATCGGCGCGCGACGCTATACTATATGAAGAACGACTATACCCATTCGCTCGAGGATATCGAACAGGTGCTGGTCCGCGAACCGCGCCACTTTGGTGCGCTGGCGGGACTTGGCATGATCATGCAGGATATCGGCGACGACAAGCGCGCGCTCGATGCCTTCAGGAAGGCATTGGCTGTCAACCCGCACCTCGAAAAAGTGCCGGAGCTGGTCAAGACCCTGACCGAGAAGGTCGAGGGCCGCGATATCTGATCGACCGGTTGATCGATCTGTCAGATCGCCTGTGAATTAACCCCGATACCCGACACTGCATCGTGCGCCGGAACGGTTTTCGCCATCGCGAACTTGCCCGCTTGACCGAAGCGAGGGAGCGACACCGAGAAATCATTGTTGTTGGCCGGCGCGAAGACGTTTGCAATCACGACGGTTTGTCTCGCGGAGGAACTCTATTGGGTAGTCGGCAACCGCGCGACCAACAAATGCGAGATCGTCACCAGCCATCCGCGCTCGACCATCCGCGCCCGCCCCAAGCCGCCTGACGAGTGAACCGACCAGCGCTTAGTGCAGGACACTATCGCCGCGCACACCGTGAGCCACCGCCGCATAGATCTGCTGAAGTTCGGCCTCCAGATGCTCGTTGACCAGAAGCAGGGCTTTCAGCGCGCCGCGGATGTCGCCGTTGCAGCTTGCCACGATCTGGTCGATGGTGGCTTCGTTCGATTTGGAGAGCATCTCGGATCCTTCAACTTTGCCGTGGGATAATCTTTCGCGTCTAGCCAGCATTCCTGTGGATAGTGTGGATAGACGACCGCTTCGATCGAGCACGCTCGGCTACATGGCAAAACTGCTGATCACGCGTATATGAATGCTGCCGATGACGGCGATAAAAAGGCGGCGTGTTCGGGCAAGTTGAGAAAATCTGTGATTGTTTTTCTGTTGTTGCTGATCGGCCCTGTCGCTGTATCGGCTGTGAAATATTTGTTGGGCGATCGCTCTGTCGATTGGCAGACGGCGGATCGCTCCAGCGCCGGACTGCTGCCGCCTCCGGCGGGACATCCCGATGCCTTGATTCGGGTCTATGCGGCGCGGACGATTCGCTGGCGCGGAATTTTCGCGGTGCATAGCTGGATCGTCATCAAGGAGTTGAACGCGCCGCGCTATACACGCTACGACTATACGGCCTGGGGCGCGCCGATTCGAATCAACGGGTTTGCCGCCGATGGGCGGTGGTTCGGCGGCATGCCGGAAACGATCGCCGCCGCCGACGGCGAAGCCGCCGAGCGCATGATTCCCAAAATCCGTGCCGCGGTCGAAGGCTACAAATTGCGGTCATACGGCGACTATCGCGCCTGGCCGGGACCGAATTCCAATACGTTTGTCACAGCCGTACTGGCGGCAGTTCCGGAACTGGAAACCACGCTGCCGCCGACCGCGATCGGCAAGGACTTTCCTTATGATGGCGACGTGCTCGGACTGACGCCTTCGAAAACGGGTGTCCGCATCACCCTCGGCGGCTATCTCGGCCTGACGATCGGCTGGATCGAGGGCATCGAGATCAACCTGCTCGGCGCGGTGTTCGGGATCGATCTGCGGCGGCCGGCCGTCAAATTGCCGGGACTGGGACGCGTGGGTTTTGGTTATTGATGCGCGGGCTTGTCTGATTCGCGCTGTTGTCTGATTGAACAAGCTGCGAAACCATCAGCTTTCGCAACCGTAACTCATTGGTGCCAAAACTCATCCGGACATTCCAAATGATATCAGTCGTTGTCGTGGCGGCGCTGGCGATCCTGGCGCTGACCACGCAGATCGGCGTGCTTGTCCTGCAGCGCATCTATCCCGCGCAGGGCAAGGCCATCGAGGTCGCCGGCGCAAGCCTCAACGTCGTCGATATCGGGCCGCGCGATGCCGCCGGTCCCCCGATCGTGATGATCCATGGCGCCAGCTCCAATCTGCAGGCGATGCGGCAACCACTCGGCGACAGGCTTGCCGAAAACCATCGGGTGATCCTGATCGATCGTCCCGGGCACGGCTGGAGCACGCGCGCGCGGCGCGACGATTCGACGCCCGATATCCAGGGCAGAATGATCGATGAAGCGCTGGAAAGACTGGGCGTCGCCCGGGCGATCCTGGTGGTCCATTCCTGGAGCGGTGCGCTCGGCGCGCGTATTGCGCTGGATTACCCGCAGCGCGTCGCGGGGCTGGTGATGCTGGCGCCGGTGGCCTATCCGTGGCCCGGCGGCGTCGGATGGTACAACGAGCTTGTCACCACCCCCGTGATCGGTCCGCTGCTGGCCTATACGATCACGCTCCCGCTCGGCCTGTTTTTGGCCGAGCCCGGCGCGCGCGGCGCATTTTTGCCGCAGATTATTCCAGAAAACTTCGTCAGGAACACCGCGACGCCATTATTGCTGCGTCCACGCGAATTCCTCGCCAATGCCCAGGACCTGGTGACGCTGAAGGCGGCGGTTAAAGAGCAGGCGCCGCGTTACGCCAGCATCAAGGCGCCGACGGTGGTGATCGCGGGCGACGTCGACAGGACCGTGTCGACCAGCATCCACTCCCGGCCGTTCGCGGCCGCGGTGCCGAATGCGAAACTGATCGTGTTGCCGGGTGTCGGCCACATGGTGCAGAACGCCGCGCCCGAGCTTGTGATCTGCGAGATCGACGCCATGATCGACGGGATTGCGCGCTGCGCGGCTGCCGCTGCCGGCCCGGGCTCGGACCAATAGGCAAAGACCGACTTCAGAGCGTTTTCAAGCGAAGCATGCCCCCAGGATCTGATTCGGGACTTGATCCGGGGGTCGAGGAACACCAGCGACTACGCCGCCGCTTGTACGCGTTTCCGGAATTCAGCCAGCAGTTGGGCAATCGCGCTGGCGGGCACGGGCCGGCTGTAGAAATATCCCTGCACGTCGGTACACCCCTCCGCGCGCATCTGGTCCAACTGCTCCTGAGTTTCGACGCCTTCCGCCGTTGTGGTCATTCCGAAGCTGTTGCCAAGCGCTACGACGGCGCGAATGATGGCGATGGAGTCAGGCCGTTCGGTCAGGTCTCGAACAAAGGTTTGGTCGATCTTGATCCTGTCAAATGGGAAGCTACGGAGATAGCTCAACGACGAATAACCGGTTCCGAAATCATCCATCGATATTCGGACGCCCAGGCCTTGCAACTGGTGTAACGTCGCCATCGTTGAATCGTTGTTATGCATTAAAACGGTTTCGGTGATTTCAAGCTCCAACTGATCCGGACGCAATCCGGAGGCCGCCAGCGCGGAGACAACCGCGGAAACCAGGGTCTTGTCGCGGAATTGCACCGGCGAAACATTGACCGCCACCCTTAGACCAGATGGCCATGTTTTGGCCTCGGCACACGCTTGCCGGAGCACCCACTTGCCGATCTCGACAATGAGCCCCGTGTCCTCGGCCAACGGGATGAATTCGTCCGGCGGGACACGGCCACGAGTTGGATGGTTCCATCGCAGCAGCGCTTCAAATCCATTGATCCTGTCTTCTGCGAGATTGACGACAGGCTGGTAAAAGACTTCGAACTCTCCGACGGCGACGGCTCTGCGAAGATCGAGTTCAAGGATCCGTCGGGCCTGGACTTTGACGTCCATTTCGGTCTTGAAGAAATGAAATCCCGAACGGCGATCCTCCTTTGCCTGGTACAATGCCAGGTCGGCATTCTTCAAGAGTTGATCCGCGTCATTGCCGTCATCAGGCGCAATCGCGATCCCGACGCTTGCGCCAATCACGACACTATGGTCCCCAAGCTCGAACGGCACACTCAGGGCTTCAACAATGCGCGCTGCCAGCGCGGCAGAGGCCCGCATCGGCAGCTCTGCACCGGACTGCACAATCGAGAACTCGTCGCCACCGGTCCGTGAGACCAAATCCCCGTCACGCACAAGATCGCGCAATCGCCTGGAAACCGCACACAGCAATGCATCCCCGACGGGGTGGCCCAACGTGTCGTTGACAATCTTGAAGCGGTCGAGATCCACACAGAGCACGGACGCGCTTCCGCCGCGCTTCACGTATTCCAGGGTTTTCTCGATGTGCTCTCGTAATTGAACGCGATTTGCCAATCCCGTCAGTGCATCGTGATGCGCCAGGAACGCAATCTGCCTTTCTGAATTTCGTTTCTCGGTCACATCCATGTGTATGGTGACCCCACCGCCGGTGCTCAGCGGCGCTTTAAGCAATGCAATGATACGTCCATCTTGCAATTGCTGCTCCGTAGTGATTGCAGCGGGCGGAGATGCCAACGCCAATCTCTCTTCGACAAAATTTTCAGCGTTGACGACAGATGTTCCGTTCTTGACCCGGTGCTCCAGAATAGTTCGAAGCGAGGTGCCCGGCCGGGTGAGCTCGGTACCAAGCCGGTACATTGCGGAATATTTTGCGTTGCAGGCGATCAGACTGAGCTTGTCATCGAACATGCTGAGTCCCTGCGGCATGCCCTCCAGCGCGGCATATAGATGGTCACTTGATCGCTGGTTCAACGAGCCAATCATGCGGTGGATCACGAGCAGCACCAGCCCGGCCAGCATCGTGCTTGTGAAAACCGAAAACAGCAGCAGCAAATCGGACTTGAGAGAATTTTTTTCGATGTCGTCCCGGGCCTGCAGGCCAACGGCCGAATTTCTCTCGTGCAACCGCTCCATCCGTCTTTGAATATCGACTATCCGTTCCTTCAGTTCTGGAGCATCCATTCCATTCCCGAGAAGCTCGGCGATACCCGTCTTGATACCCAGCCCCTCGGCGCGCGTGATGGGGGAATTCGACCTTTCGATCGCAACCTCCATGTTGTCCTGCACATTTTCCAGAAGCTCGTTGGCCTTGGAGGTCTCGATCGACCCTGCGGCGCGATTGCGATCGTCGATATAATGCTGAAACGATATCTGCGCGCGGCTGATGTAGTTGGTGGAGATGAATGCGGTGTCATATATATTTATGGCGTAGTCGAGGATCGCCTGTTGCTGGTGGTGCGCGAACAGGCCGATCACCAGATTGATCATCAGCAGGCAGAACGTGACGACTCGGAACCGTCGACGAAAAGAGATCGCATATCTGTCGCCCGGCCGATCGGAATGCGAACCGCTATCGGTCGGAGCGTTTTTCGCTCCTGCGTCAATGTCGACAAATTCCACCTTGTCGCGCTCCCGTAGTTCTACGTAATTCTGTCTTACGTCATTTGGCGGACCGGCAGATGATGACCACTGTTATGTTAAAGTGAAGTGGACGCACTTTGCCGGGCGGCCTGAGACGGCCGTGGTAAGCAATTTCGAAAAAGCCGTGTCGTCGCCCGGCAAACATCACTGCGAGGACAGCGACGAAGCACGGCACATCGTCCCGCATTTGCGCCGGTGCTACCGGTGCGCCGAAATGGCTTGTGACGGATTGTTAACCATAACGAGGTTTGCTGACATCGCCGGTTGAACCCCCGGGGCCGGGATGCGGAACATGTTATTGGACTTGTTGCGCAGGACCATGCGGGTGGGCGGATTGCTTGCGAGCGCAGATCGCCTGCGTCCGGGTTCCTTCAATCTCTCCGGCTGGAGTTTGCAGGGCCTGCTGCTGGTGGTGTTGCTTGCCGCTTCGGCGACGACGGGACCCGCGTTCGCTGTGCCGTCTTTCGCAATTCAGACGGGCCAACCTTGCGCCGCCTGCCACATCGGGGCATTCGGCCCGCAACTGACCCCCTATGGCCGCGACTTCAAGCTGCACGGCTATGTCGCCAGCGACGGCAGGGACCATGGACTGCCGCTGGCTTTGACGACGCAATCCTCCTTCACCCACACGCTGCAACCGCAGCCAGGCGGAGCCGCGCCCGGCTTCAGGCCGAATGACAACTTCGCCTTCGATCAGTTGTCGCTCTATTATGCCGGGCAAATCGCGCCCAAGCTCGGCGCCTTCATCGAGTTGAATTACGACGGCGTCGCACAGCAGGCCGCCCTGAACAATGTCGATATCCGCTATGCGAGCGAGGGCGAGTTGTTTGGCCAGGACCTGCTCTGGGGCATAACAGCCAACAACAACCCGACTGTACAGGATCCTTGGAACTCGACGCCGGCCTGGGGATTTCCGTACAACCGGTCGGCGCTGGCGCCGACGCCCACGGCCTCTGTTCTGGTCGACGGCGGCCTCGGACAGCGCGTCGCAGGCGTGGGCGTGTACACGCTGTGGAATGACCTGCTGTACCTGGAGAGCGACGTCTACAGGGGCCTTAACGCTCCCACGCTGAGAGCGCTGGGCCAGGTGCCCGGCGATGGCGACCAGACTGCAGCCTTTGTTCCCTATGGGCGGGTTGCCCTGATTAAGGAGTGGGGAAGCAAGGGTCATCACGCGGAGATTGGCGCCTATGCACTATCCGCCAATGTCGTTCCAGGTGGCGACCAGACCCTCGGCTTCGGCGTCCGCAAGACCGATGTGGCGCTCGACGCGACATACCAGTTCATATCCGATCCCAGCAAGGTGACCAGCAACAGGCTGTCCGCGCACGCGACCTATATCCACGAGACCGCCATCATGGCGAGCGGGGCACTGGCTCTGACCGGGGCGCTGCAGGATCATTGGCTGGACACGATGCGGTTTGATGTCTCCTACAGCTTCGCAGCCACGGTCACGCCGTCAGCGCAGTATTTTCGCACCACCGGTACGGCCGACGCCAACTACTGGACCACCCCGAATGGTAGTCCCAATTCGGACGGCATGATTCTCGAAATCGCCTACGTGCCCTGGGGCAAGCCGGATTCGCCGTTTCAGAACATGAACGTGCGGCTGGCCGTGCAGTATGTGAACTATTTCAGCTTCGACGGCAGCTACGCGGACGCCAGCAGAAACAATCACTTCTATTTCAGTCTCTGGACCGCGGTGAAATTCTAGCCACGCCAGTCATCGAAGGAGCCGCTATGCCCATTCGTCTCGCAGTTGCCCTCGCTATTTTCATGGGACTATTAGCCGCCGTGCCGGCGGCAACCACGATTACGATTATCCAGCGCGGACTGGCGTTGGACCGGGCGTCGGTGTCGCTGGCAACGGGCGATCGGCTAAACTTCACCAACGACGACGATGTCATACACAACATCCACGTCTTCGGGCCCGGGAGCGAGGAAAATCTCGACCTGGGCCTGCAAAAGCCGGGGAAACTGCTGACCTACAAGTTCGACAAGGCCGGCGCTTACAGGGTCCGCTGCAACATACACCCATCGGTGAAAATGTCGGTGACCGTCAAGTGACAGATGCTCAGCCTTCTTGCCGTCACGGAGGGGTTGCTGGCTCGTCGGCACCTGATGCCGGAAGAATTCTCCCCCGACGTCGTCGATGCGGCGCTCGATGCATTGGCTGCCATCGGGAAATGAAAAGAGCGGTCCCGGCCGGACGGTCAACTCCGGTGTTAGTCGAGAACCGCACAAGCTTCCAACACTAATGCAGACTTGTCCGCTGACCCGAAGCGGAAAACACGGCAATGATTAGATGCATGTGGCAACTCGCAGCTGCAACCGAGGCTTCACTTTCGTGGGCGCCATACCGCAATTTTGGCTGCAGGGCCGAGGTCGATCGGCTCAAGAAATTCCGGCGTTTCGCCCCGGGCAAGCAGCGCCGCCAAACCGCCCGGAGCACGTTGAATAATCATGTCTCCATTAAGGGGTACCTTGCAAACCGCCAAGTAGTCAACGTGGCGGTCCGATAGCATTTGGCGCGCAAGCGGCGGCGGCGCCAGCATCAGCTTAAGCATCGCGAGGTTGCCATCGTTATTGCGATGGTATGGTGCCGCAAAGATGTCGTGGTTGGTTCCCACCAGAATTGCCGGCCCGAGATCGATCGGTGCCATCACACGTCCTTTGGGAAGTTGACTCATCGAAGCGACGTCCGACACGTTCTGGCATGTTGACCATTCGATATTTGACATCGGCGGCTTCAAGATCGAGTCGATCAGCGGCTTTGCGGTCAGGCCCATCGCAGCAAATGTCATTGGCGAGACGGCAAGTGCCAACAGCGCCAGATTGCGTCCAACGGCAAGCGATGGCCAGACAGCCGCCGCGCCAGCCGCAAACATTGGCGCTGCCACCATGGACGCGCCGGCAGAGCCTCGGATTTCCCAGACGCTGAGCCCGATCAGCGCGGCGAGCAGGTATCCAACGGAACCGCTCGAGCGGATTGGACCGGATTAGTGCCGCAGCGACTACCCCCAACGTAATCAAAGGGAATGCGTAATTGCCGAGGACCAGCTCCGGCAGAAGCCGGAGCATCTTCGCAAGTGAGATCGTCTCCTGAACGTTGTCGAGCCACATCGACGTGACAAGTGGATCAAGCTGCGCGTAAGGCGATGCAACGCATCCAAAATACTGCGAGATGAACGCGCCGATCAAGGCGACCGCCACTCCGGTTGCCGTGACCAGGCGCAGCAACAGCGTCGAGTGGTAGCGATCAATTCCCACCATAACGGTCAGGCCAAGGCCGCCGCCGGTGGTTAAGAGAAGAAGTGGGCCGCCGAGGGAGTCACAGACGGGTGACGCCAGCGACGGCAGCGGTAGGATTGCCAATGCGAGTACGAGCGTTGATGCCGCCAGCGTCATCGCGAACGCGGCGACTTGTCGCGCGACGGATGAGCCACGCCAAATAAAAAGTCCCGCGACAGCGACGCCTATCGCGGCGATCGCGGGCAGCATTTCAACGCCGATGGCCAACGATAGCGATGCCGCGAGGCCGGCCAGCGCGGCCTTGACCGCACTTCGCTCGATCTGCAGCGTGAACAAAATCAGGGCCAGCAGGAGATCAATCTGAGCGTTATGATGATCGATCGCGCCGGGCCGGAAATGAACGAGCGCCGGCACAGCCAGCAGCGCCAGCACCGCTGAGCTTATTTGTGAGGTTATGACGCCATCACTCATCTGTCGGGCAATCGCTACGACCAGCATAAGCGCGACGGCGAACAGCAGCAGGGGCCAAAGAAATAGCGTCACCGCTTCGGCGCCCTGCATTCCAATCAGGGGCTTCAGCAACAGGATCGATACGGTCAAGGGCAGATCGATAAGGCGCGACCAGTGCATCAGTACGCCGGGCGAGTCCAATCGATATTGCCAGAGGTCAAACCACCCTTGCCCGTTTATCAGATCGCGAACTTCGACCAGCCGCATGGCATCATCGGGAGACATAGCATCGACGACACCAGTCTTGATCGAAAGCAATTTAATTGCGAGCACAGCCGCCAGTCCGAGCACTGTTATTAGGATGCCTGCACTTCCGCTTCGCCGCTCCGAGTTTAGAACGAGGTCTGACATGGCTTCCCCATTAATATCAGCAGCGACAACAAACGGCTTGCAGCCCAAAAAACAGCGGGCGAGAAGCA
>Ga0209839_10000894_pt1 | contig 15171 bp, 19 predicted proteins | sample OrgsoiDNA2013050_FD_185800 | JGI IMG/M metagenome (GOLD analysis project Ga0209839, IMG submission 185800) | Permafrost soil microbial communities from the Arctic, to analyse light accelerated degradation of dissolved organic matter (DOM) -... | ecosystem: Environmental > Terrestrial > Soil >... | reverse complement strand
CCGCCGCAAGCCACCAACGAGGCGCCGGCGCGATCCACCAGCGGGCAGGCGGCGGCGCCCGCGCGGGACTCCCCACTCCCGGTCTGGGAGCCCGTGCTCGTAGAGCTGCGATCGGTGAACCGCAGCCGCGGCGATGGCCGCGCCCGTCGGCTGGTCATCGAAGACCTCTCGCTCCGGTTCGCACGCGGTCGGATGACCGCGGTCCTCGGGCGCTCGGGCACCGGCAAGACGACTTTGCTGCGCCTGCTCGCCGCCCTCGACGCCGCAGACTCCGGTGAGCTGTTGATCGGGGGCCAGCCGATCAGCGGCTACGACGGCGAGCAGCTGGCCGCGCTGCGCCGTGAGCGAATCGGCTACCTGCCGCAGGAGCCCTCACCGGTCGGATTCCTCAGCGCTGCCGAGAACGTCGCGCTGGTGCTCCGCATTCGCGGCTACAGCGCGGTGGCGGCGGACGAGCGCGCCGCCGCCGTGCTCGCGCGGCTCGCGCTGGCCGACCGGTCCCGCCAGCGGGTCTCGCGACTGTCGGCCGGCGAGGCCCAGCGCGTCGCGCTTGCCCGGGCGATGGCCGGCGCGCGTGGCTTGCTGATCGTCGACGAGCCCACCTCGAGACTCGACGAGGCGAATGCCGCCGAGGTCGTGAAGCTGCTCGCCCGCGCCGCGGCGCAGGACCGCCAGACCGTGATCTGCGCCACGCACGACCCCGAGCTGGTTCGCTATGCCGATGTCGTAGTGGAGCTCTAGTCGGCGTTTAGCTATGCCTGATAATGAAGCGACCGTCCACCAGAATCATGGGAGAGAGATACTGATGAGCACATCAGAGACATCCGGTTTGGTCACCGACATGGCAAGCCTGCCGGAGCACGTGGGTCAGCACATCGGTTACACGGAGTGGAGCGAGATGACGCAGGAACGCGTCAATCAGTTCGCCGATGCGACCGACGATCATCAATTCATCCACGTCGACGTCGAGCGCGCCAAGGCTTCGCCGTTCGGCGGGACCGTCGCCCACGGCTACCTGACGCTCGCCCTGCTGGCGCCCATATCTCAGCAGCTGCTTCAGGTCAGCAATGCGCTCATGGGCGTCAACTACGGGCTGGACCGGGTGCGCTTCCCGGCGCCAGTGCCGGTCGGAGCGCAGTGGCGTGGCGGCGCTGAGATCGCCGAGGTGACAGAGGTCAAAGGCGGCTTGCAGGTGAAGCTGCTCGTGACGCTCGAGGTGAAGGGCTCGGAGAAGCCCGCCATGGTCGCCGAAGCCCTGATACGCCTCTATGGTTGAGCTCAACGGGGCGCAGTGATACCCATCGACTTGGACAAAGTCGTTGCGATCGACGTTCACACGCACGCCGAGCGCAACGCCGGGCAGCCACAGGATCCGGTCACCACCGAGCTGCTGGCGGCCGCCGGGAGGTACTTCGGCGGCCGTCCGACGCAGCCAACGGCCCAAGAGGTCGCCGACCACCACCGCGAGCGAAACATGCTCGCGGTCGTGTTCACCGTCGACGACGAGGCGGGCATGGGCCGCCCCCGGATCGGCAACCATGAGGTGCTCGAGGCCGCGCGCGCAAACCCCGACGTCCTGATTCCGTTCGCGAGCGTGGACCCGCACAAGGGAAAGCTCGCCGTGCGCGAGGCACACAAGCTGATCGAGGCCGGCGCCCGCGGGTTCAAATTCCACCCCAACACCCAGGCGTTCTGGCCCAACGATCAGGCGCACTACCCGCTCTATGAGGTGATCGCCAAGGCCGGCCTGATCGCCCTGTTTCACTCCGGGACCACCGGCATCGGCGCGGGCATGCCGGGTGGCGGTGGGGTGCGCCTGAAGTACTCGAACCCGATGTGCGTCGACGACGTGGCCGCCGATTTCCCGGGCCTCGACATCATCCTGGCCCACCCGTCGTTCCCCTGGCAGGAGGAGGCGCTGGCGATCGCCGTACACAAGCCGAATGTCTACATCGATCTCAGTGGCTGGTCGCCCAAGTACTTCCCGGAGAATCTGATCCGCTACACCAACACGCTGTTGAAGACCAAGATGCTGTTCGGCTCGGACTACCCGTTGATCACCCCGGATCGATGGTTGGCCGACTTCGCGCAGCTGCCGATCCGAGACGAGGTTCGTCCGCTGGTGCTGAAGGACAACGCGGCGCGGCTGCTCGGCCTGCTGCACTGAGGGCCCCCGGTTTAAATGAGTCGCGCCCCGGACCCGGCGAATATGAGGCCGGATCTGCGAGGCGCGCTCAAGGAGGAGAGGTACTGCCCAGCCATGATCCCGCCAACCACGCTAGATGTCCAAGACGAGAATCAGTAGCGATTTATAAGCTTGGCTTATGGAATTGCGACAGCTACGCTACCTCGTCGCCTTGGCCGAAGAGCGGAACTTCACCCGCGCGGCCGCGCGGGAGCACGTCGCACAACCGGCGTTGTCCCAGCAGATCCGGCGCCTGGAGGAGGAGATCGGGCTGGCGCTCGTGGAACGCACGACGCGCCGAGTCGCGTTGACTGACGCCGGCGAGCTGCTGGTCGCGCGAGGCCGGCGGATTATGGCGGAGCTCGGCGCGGCCGAGGCCGAGCTGCAGGGGCTGCGAGGAATCCAGACCGGACACGTGTCGATCGGTGCGATGCACACGATGGGACCGGTCGACCTGTCGCTCGCACTGGCGATCTTTCATAAGCGCCACCCGAATGTGGAGCTGACGGTGCGCGAGCAGGCGAGCGAGGAAATGGCGGAGATGCTGCGGGTCGACGCGCTGGATCTTGCGTTTCTGTCGGTGACCGAGCGGATCGAGAGTCACGGGCTCGGGCTGCACCAACTCGTCTCCGAGGAGCTGGTCGTGCTGCTGCCTCGGGACCATCCGCTCGCGAATCAAGGTCAGGTTCGGATGCCGGAGCTGGCCAGCGAGCAGTTCATCAGCTTTCGCGAGGGCGCCAGGTTGCGCGAGCTATTGGTCTCCGCCGCGCGCCAGTCCGGGTTCGAGCCACGCGTCATCCTGGAGTCCAATGAGAGCCGGCGTATCCGCCGGCTCGTGGCTCGCGAGCTCGGCGTGGCGATCCTTCCTCGCTCGGATGCCGACGGTCCCGGGGCCGAGGTTGCCGTCGCGCGTCTCGTCGACCCCGAGCTGAGCCGTGACGTCACCCTGGCCTGGCGCGCAGGTCGCCGGCACGGGCCGGCGGCGGCAGAGTTCCTGGAGCTCGCCCGAGAAACGTTCACCGACCCGCGGCTGCGTCAACCCGTCAATTGAGGTGCACGCCCCGCGATGACTGACGAGCTGTTTCCACGCCTTGGCGCCCCTGACGACGGCGAGGCGATCCGGATCGGCGATGCAGGGCTCAGCTACGACCAGCTCGCCGAAGCCGCGGCGTCGGTGGCCCGCCGGTTGCGCGGCGCGGCACGCGTGGCGATCTGGGCCCAGCCCACGCTCGAGTTTTGCGTCGGAGCAGTTGGAGCGCTCGCTGCGGGGGTCGCGATCATCCCGATCAACCCCGGCAGCGGGCTCCGCGAGCTCGAGCACATCGTGGCGGACTCCGCCCCCGAGTCGCTGCTCGCCTGGCCGGGCGTAAGGCCACCTCCGGCGCTGGCGAAGCTGCCGCGGATCGAGATCGACCCCCGCGCCCGTGGGGGCCGGCTACCCGACCGACTCGACGCCGAAGACGTAGCGCTGGTGCTCTACACGTCGGGCACCACCGGGGCCCCAAAGGGCGTGCAGCTCCCGCGCCGAGCGATCGTGTCAAGCCTCGACGCGCTCGCTGAGATCTGGAGCTGGACCGCGGACGATCGGCTCACGCACGCGCTGCCGGTGTTTCATGTGCATGGTCTCGTGCTTGGCCTGCTGGGCCCGCTGCGGCGTGGCGGCCAGCTTGAGCACGTCGGGCGCTTTTCACCTGAGTCGATCGCCGGCGCGTTGCGCCGCGGCGCCACGATGGTGTTCGGCGTCCCGACGATGTATCACCGGATCGCCCAAGCGGCCGCCGACGACGCCGCGCTCGCGCAAGCGATTGGCAGCGCTCGACTACTCATATCCGGGTCAGCGCCACTGCCGGGCGTCGAGCACGATCGAATCCGCGAGCTCACCGGTCAGGAGATCCTGGAGCGCTACGGCATGACCGAGACGCTGATCAACGCCGGAGTGCGCCTCGGCGACCCGGTGATCCCAGGGCGGGTCGGACCGGCCGTCCCGGGCGTACAGATCAAGCTGCTCGATGACGCAGGGGCCCCGATCGGGGCCGACGACGATGAGCAGATCGGCGAGGTCGCCGTCCGGGGCCCAAACCTGTTCCTGGGCTACCTCAACCGGCCTGACGCGACCGAGGAGTCGCTGCGCGACGGTTGGTTCTTGACCGGCGATCTGGCCACTCGGGCTGAGTCTGGCTCGCTGCGAATCGTCGGGCGCCGAGCCACCGACATGATCAACAGCGGGGGCTACCGAATCGGCGCCGGCGAGATCGAGGCAGCGCTGCTCGAGCATCCCGCGGTGGCGGAGGCCGCGGTCGCCGCCAGACCGGACCCGGACCTCGGCGAGCGCGTGGTCGCCTGGGTCGTCGCCGTGCCCGGCCACGCGATCGATGCTGATGAGCTCGCCCGGCACGTCGCCCGCCTGCTGACCAAGCACAAGCGCCCGCGCGAGGTGCGTGTCGTAGGGTCGCTGCCACGTAACGACATGGGCAAGGTGCTCAAGCGTGAGCTGGGCCCAAACGGAGAAGGTTGATAGCTCCGGTTTATGTCCACCAAAGCTTCGCGAGGCATAGTTCGACGATCGTCGAACTATTGCTATAATCTCGCTACGAATCAACATGCAAACCATGGAGCCAGAACTGACAAGCTTTGATATGCAGGATCGCGATACCGCCCCCCACGAGCGGGGCGATCACCATGAACCAGCCTCTCGGCCGCGCACGCGCGGTGCCCATAAGGGAAGCACCCCACCCGGGGGCACCCGCCAAACACGCCGGCGCAGCCCGCATAGCGCCTCCCGCCCGGACGGCGTCGTCGACGGGGGGGCGATGAGCGGCGTCGGCCAGGCCGCGGCCGGCGAGAACTCGCTCGACCTGTTTCTCCGTCGTGCCCGCGCCCATCCGCTGCTCACCGCATCCGAAGAGGTGCAGTTGGCCAAGCGCATCGAGCGTGGAGACCTGGCGGCCAAGGAGCAGATGATCAATTCCAACCTACGACTCGTCGTCTCGCAGGCCCGGCGCTACCAAGGTCACGGCCTACCGATGGAGGACCTGGTGCAGGAAGGGATGCTCGGACTGATCCGCGCAGTCGAGAAGTTCGACTGGCGGCGCGGTTTCAAGTTCTCGACCTATGGGACGCTGTGGATCCGACAGGCGCTCCAACGCGGCCTGCAGAATCACGGCAGGACGATCCGGCTTCCGGTCCACGTCGCCCAGCGCCAGACCAAAGTCCGCAAGATCGAGAGCGAGCTCAACACCAAGCTCTCGCGGGAGCCCACTGACGAGGAGATCGCGGCGGTGTCGGAGATCCCGGTGGATGAGGTCGCCGAGCTCCGCGAACTGACACGGAGCATCACGAGCCTCGATCAGCCGGTGGGTGAAGACGGTGAGACGGCCCTCGGAGACCTGCTCGCGAGCGATCGACCCGAGCCTGGCGACGAGATCGCCGACGCCGAGCGCGACCAGCGGATCAACGAGGTGGTCCAGCGGCTGCCGGAACCGGAGCGCAACGTGATCCGGCTTCGCTTCGGGCTCCAGGGAGACGAGCCACGAACGCTCAAGCAGACCGGAGTTGAGCTCGGGATCCCGATGGCCAAGGCCCGCGAACTCGAGCAGCAGGGTCTCAGTCGGTTGGCCGCGAGCGCCGAGCTCGAGCAACTCCGGCTCGCGGCGTAGACGCCCACAGGACTGCCAGTGGCGAACGTCTGGGTGCTCGACACCGAAACGAAGGGCACCGGTGCCAACGTGGTACCGCTGGAACGATTGCTGAGAAAGCGCGGGGGGGAGAGCGTGCCCGGGTTCCCCCTCCCCGCGCTGCGCCCACCGGAAAGTCCCGCGAAGCGCAGCGCACAGCGGGAGTTCAAGGTGGTCGACATCATGACTCGCCGGGTCCTCGGCGAGGGCCTCGATGCCCGGGGGGCGGTGGACGTGCTGGAGGACGTGCGCAGCATCGTCGACGTAACCGTCCACGTCTGGGAGCCGCAATCCGAGCGCTGGCGGATGTTGACGTTCGGTGAGACGCGGTTGCTGTGGGAGTACCGCGGCCGCAGCGGGCTGACACAACACGCTGGGGCGAGCACGATCGGCTAGTAGTATCTGTCCTGGAGGGCATCACCGCGCGGTCGGCTCCTGGACGGAGTGGGCAACGCCATCTGACTTCCGATCTTTTCCCTCATGTGCAGGGTGACCCGGAGGTCATTGACGTGCAGACGCAGCTCCTAGAAGACCCAACCGCAACTGATTTTGTGGCCGCTCGGCGCAGCACAACCGCGGAGGGGGCCGAGCCGGCGAATCCCGAGCGTCCGTTCTGGCGTGAGGCGCTCGCACCCTATGCTCGCCCCCACCGCAGGCGGAGCGCGATCAACCTCGCCACGTCTGTGGTGCCGTATGTCGCGCTGTTCGCGCTCATGTACCTGACGCTGAGCGTGTCGTATCTGCTCACGTTCGCGTTGGCGATTGTGGCGGCCGGCTTCCTCGTGCGCACGTACATCGTGTTTCACGACTGCACCCACGGCTCGTTCCTGGGGTCCAAACGCGCGAACGCATGGCTGGGTACGACACTGGGCCTGCTGGTGTTCGCGCCGTTCGCGTGCTGGCGGCACAACCATGCCGTGCACCACGCCACTGCCGGGGATCTCGATCGTCGAGGGGTCGGCGACGTCCCGACGATCACCGTGGCCGAGTATCAGGCTCGATCGCGGCGCGGGCGACTTGCCTACCGTCTGTTCCGCCATCCGCTGGTGATGTTCGGCATCGGCCCGATCTTCGCCCTGGTCGTGCAACCACGGGTGGTCTCGCGCTCCGCTCGTCCGCGGATCCAGCGCAGCGTCATGGCTACGAATCTCGCGCTGGTGCTGCTGGTTGGCGCGCTCTGCTGGCTGATCGGCTGGCAGGACTACCTCCTGATACAGGTTCCGATCATGGCGATGGCGGGAGCCGCGGGCATCTGGCTGTTCTACGTCCAGCACCAGTTCGACGACGTGTACTGGGAGACAGCCGAGCGCTGGAGCTACGCCGACGCGGCGTTGCGCGGAAGCTCATACCTGAAGCTTCCAAAGGTGCTCCAGTTCTTCTCGGGCAACATCGGACTACACCACGTCCACCACCTCAACGCCCGGATCCCGAACTACAACCTGCAGCGCGCGCACGACGAGAACGCGATGTTCCACGACGTCCCGACACTGTCGCTGGCGGATGGCATCCGTGCCGTGGGGCTCAAGCTCTACGATGAGCAGCGCCGGCAGCTGGTGACCTTCGCGCAAGCCGGCAGGAGCGTCGTCACGAACTCGGCCGACTGTCCGTCGGACTGAGGGCGGCAGCCGGTTCGGGCTCCGGCTCGACCGCCTCGATCTCCGCCACGGGCACCCCGAGGACCGGGGGCGGCGGTTGTTTGCGCGGATCCGTCGCGACCAGCTTGGCGCTCATCTTGACCGCCTTGACGGCGCCCGTGGCAGCCGCCTGGACCGTCGCGCCGACAGCCAGGATCACCAGACCCGGGACGAACAGCAGCTTCGACCCGAGCATCAGGATGCCGATCCGCGCGATCACGTACGGCGGCGTGCAGACCACCGTCCCGATTGCCCCGCCGACGGCGCTCGCGGTGAGCTTGTCGCGCCTGGACGAAGTGGACTTCACGCCGATCAACCGCGATGGGACGGCGACGTAGCACACCATCATCACCGCGATTACCACGCTCAAGCAGAATGAGAACCACGGATGCCCCCAGCGGGTTACGACCATCGTCGACAGGCCGAGCAACACGCCCACGACGAAGCCCGACCCCAGAATCACGCCAAGGTGATCGCGTGCCTGCGCGAACGCCGGCCGAACCTTGGGGACGCCCGGCCGAGTGATCGCGAACCCGAACACGGCGTTGAGAAAGAAACTGGCGGCGGTGATCGCCGCGATCACCAGCACGAGCGCGATGACCACCGGGCCGCGTATCACATTGAACGACCGGCCGTGCAGCACGTGGGCCTTCAGGTCGTACATCGCGAGCCAAATCCACATCGCCGGCAGGATCTGCACCAGCGTCAGCCGCCAGTTCGAGAACAGCAGCTTTACTCCGTTGAACAGCATCGCGAAGCCCCCGACCACGAATGCCAGCGGCCTCAGCATTCGTCGCGACCGGCTGAGGCGGAGGACCGTCGCCTCCACCATCGCGTCGTCGCCTTCACTCACGGCACGCACCAACCGCCGTACGCGTGCCGACAGGGTCACGTCCTCGTCTAGCGCGGCCTCACCTCGAGTCGGCCGAACGTCGCGCTCCACCGCGTCGCTGCCGGCGCCGTCCGGTTACCTGCCAGGGGCCGGGCAGGAAGTCGAGCAACAGATTCACCACCCAGACGATCAGCGTCGCCTCGACCAGCGACCAAAAGCCGCTGATGTGGAAGCCGCTGACGATGTCGGTCGTGATCACGAGCATCAGCAGCGAGACGAAGAACCAGGCGATCCCCAGCGTGAGGACGGCCAGGGGCAGCGTCACCAACCTCAGCAGCGGCTTCAGGATCGTGTTCAGCACTCCGAATACCGCCGCCGCCTCGATCAGCGCCCCGGCGTTCTTGACCGTCACTCCGTGGAGAACGGCAGCGACGATCGCCAGCACCAGCGCGTTCGTGGCCCACGAAATCGCGAGCCGCACGGGCAGCGACGGGTAATGGTTGATTTCGTTGGCTCTGGGCACGATGACGGCTGCGCTCAAGCGTACCTCCACCTGGCCTTGGCGACCAGGGACGGCAGCTGTGCAGCTCCAGTTTTACGACTGTTCAGCGCCGAACAGTCGTAAAGTGGGCGCGAGCGTGACACCGGAGCGCGCATATAACAAGGCCCTCGAAGGGCAAGTCGCGCGGCAGGCTTGAGAGCTCCGGGGACCTGCTCTTTGACACGTCATCGGCTCGCGCCCAGCGACAACTTACCGCGCCTGACCGGCGTCGTCAACCACGCGCGCCGCAAGCTGAGTGGTCGCCGACCACTTAGCCACTCGGCGTGGGGACCCGGTGACCCGGAGTCACGCCGTAATGTCCTTGATCCGTAATCACCGCTGGGTGAGGAATCGATCACGAGGAGCCGCTCAAGGATGTCCGGAGGTAGTGACCGCAAGAATGCCGGTGAGGTGCTCCCCCGGCGAGATGGGGGGCGGCCTGCGTGAGAGCCGACGGGGACGAGCCGTGGTGGAAGGCGGCGGTCGTCTATCAGATCTGGCCGCGCAGCTTCGCCGACGGCGACGGCGACGGGATTGGCGATCTGGCGGGGATCATCTCGCGGTTGGACTACCTGGCGGCGCTTGGGGTCGACGTGTTGTGGCTATCGCCGATCTACCCCTCGCCACAGGATGACGCGGGCTACGACATCAGCGACTACCAGGGCATCGACTCGACGTTCGGCTCGTTGGAGCAGTTCGACTCGCTCCTCGCTGCCGTGCATCGGCGCGGGATGAAGCTCGTGATGGATCTCGTGGTCAACCACACCTCCGATGAGCATCCGTGGTTCGTCGAGTCGCGGTCGAGCGCGGACAACGCCAGGCGCGACTGGTACTGGTGGCGGCCGGGGCGGGCGGGCATGGAGTCCGGGGACCCGGGCGCCGAGCCGACCAACTGGCGTTCGGCCTTCTCCGGTCCGGCGTGGGAGCTCGACCCGAGGACCGGCGAGTACTACCTGCATCTGTTCTCACGCAAGCAGCCGGACCTGAATTGGGAGAACCCGGAGGTCCGTCAGGCGGTGTATTCGATGATGCGTTGGTGGCTTGAGCGAGGCGTCGATGGGTTCCGGATGGACGTCGTCAACATGCTCTCGAAGGACACTGCGCTGCCCGACGGTCACGTGCAGCACGGTCGGCTCGGCGATGGCACGCCGCATTTCCTCAACGGCCCGCGGATCCACGAGTTCCTCCAGGAGATGCACCGAGAGGTCTTCGTCCCGCGTGGCGGGCAGCTGCTCAACGTCGGGGAGATGCCGGGGGTGACGGTGGACGACGCCCGGCTGTTCACCGATCCGGCCCGCGGCGAGCTCGACATGGTGTTCCAGTTTGAGCACGTCCAGTTGGACCGGGGTGCGAGCAAGTGGGACGTCGATCCCCTCGACCTGCGCGACCTCAAGGCCTCGCTGAACCGATGGCAGGTCGGACTCGCCGATGTGGGTTGGAACAGCCTGTACTGGAACAATCACGACCAGCCCCGCGTCGTCTCCCGCTTCGGTGACGACGGCGTGCACCGCGTGCGGGCGGCGAAGCTCCTGGGCACGATCCTCCATCTGCACCGCGGAACCCCATACATCTACCAGGGTGAAGAGCTTGGAATGACGAACGCCTCATTCGCGTCAATCGAGGATTTCCGGGACATTGAGTCGCTCAACCATTACGCCGCGGCCGTTGCGCGTGGCGATCCCCCGGAGCACGTGCTTGGGAGCCTCCGCGCGGCGAGCCGCGACAACGCTCGCACACCAATGCAGTGGGACGGCTCCGGGCATGCCGGCTTCACGACCGGCACGCCGTGGATGGCGGTCAACGCCAATCACGCGGAGATAAACGCGCAAGCCGAGGTCTCCGACGGCGACTCGGTCTTCCACCATTACCGGCACCTGATCGAGTTGCGCCACACTGAACCGGTCGTCGTGCACGGTGACTTCCGCATGCTGCTCACCGACCACCGCTGGGTTTACGCCTTCGTTCGACGCCACCGCGGCACCGAGCTGCTGGTGCTCGCCAACTTCTCCGGCGCCCCGGTGGAGATCGAGATCCCCGACGCCGACCGCTGGCAGGACACCGAACTGATGCTCGCCAACGTGCCCCAGCCCGAAGCGCTGCGAGCGCGACTCACGCTACAGCACTGGGAAGCCCGAATCCATCGGCGCCGGTGACCTTGACAACAGCGGACCCAACGCCGCCGGGCGATCATCAGTTCCCGACCGAGCTCGTCGTCAGGGCAAGCATGTCATCGCTCGCCGGCGCTGACACGCACGGAGCGACGGCGGCGTGATCGAGGTGCTCGGCATCCTGTCGGGCTGTCTGACCACGCTGTGCTGGGTGCCTCAGCTGCTGCGAACCTGGAGACGCGGGACGGCCGATGACATCTCCGGCATGTACCTGTTCACGTTGAGCACAGGCGTTACGGGCTGGATCCTCTACGGCGTGTTGCAGGCCGACATCGCGGTCATCTTGGCCAATGCGGTGACGCTCATCCTGCTGATATGCCTGGTGGGGATGAAGTACGGACGACCGACCGCCGCATTCGATCACCAGGGAGGTCCGTGATTTGCCCGCCAACCAGCGAGCGTCACGATCAACATCATGGGGATACGAGGCGCTGGGGGCTATTTGCCGGTCGTTCGGTGCATCGCGTGTCGCGCGTGGCCGGGGTTGCCCCGGCCGGCCCCGGCCCCGCCTCGAGCCGCGCCGCGAACCGGGGCCGGCGTTCGACGGACGAGGAGCCTTAGCGCCCGGTCGTCGGGACCTTCCTGCGTGCGCTCGGTCAACGACTTCGGATGAACGGTCCGAAACACGGGACCCCGCCCTGGCTCCACCACGGCGACCACGACCTTAGATCTGCTCGGCGCGTCGAACACGATCCCGTCGAGCTCCGGGCCGCCGCCGGCGACCTTGACGAGTTCGCCGACGCTCGTCGACTCCATCTCCACAGCCTACTCGGGTGGGCACACGGTGATGGACGGCGTCCTCCGCGCGCCCGCGCCGCAACGGCTCGCCGACGCGGGGTTGCCGGAGTAGGGTGAGGGGGCAGCGGTTGGTTGGCGCGTTTAGCAGCGCTCGTTCCGAGGAAGGAGATACATCGTGACGCCGGCCCGCCCGGGAGCCTGACGCTGATGCCGTACGACGAAGATCTCGCCAACCGCATCCGCGAGCTGATCGCGACCGAAGCCGGCCTGTCGGAAAAACGCATGTTCGGCGGCCTGGCGTTCTTGATCGACGGCAAGATGTCGGTCAGCGTCAGCGGCATGGGCGGGCTGTTGCTGCGGTGCGATCCCGCCGAAACTGAGGCCCTGGTCCACAAGCCCCATGCGCGGCGGTTCGAGATGCGCGGACGTGAGCTGGACGGATGGTTGCGGGTGGACGCCGAGGGTGTCCACACCAAGCGTCAGCTCGAGCGATGGGTACAGCGGGGCGTAGCGTACGCCCGATCGCTCCCGGCCAAGCAGTAAAACAAACGATCAGCGCTCGCGGAGCACCTCGACCACGGCTTCCACCGAAGGCTGACCGGTGTCGGACTCCGCAGCTTCCGGGTCGTCGTCGATCAGCGTGTCGCTGAGCTCCTCGGGGGGATTTGCTGCCGCGTGCTTGCGCGCGTCCTTTCTGGCCTTCTTCTCGACGCGACGCTCGCGGAGTCTGCTCTCCCGGGTGAGTTTTGCCATCGTGGTCTTCTTCTTGCCACTTGACGCCATGCTTGTCCGTCCCTTGTTGGTGAATTTCTGTGCGCGTCGCGCGCGCACACGCCGGTTGTGCTGAGGCCCGGGAGCGGCTCGCGTCCACCGAACTCCGCGGATCTCCACAGGTCTGCCGCCGCACAAGAGCGTGCTGCCGGCAAACGACCGCGGAAACGACGAGCACTGCTTAGTCGAACGGGCGCTGCACCCTAGCTGGGAGTCTAGTGCACCGTTCGGGCACGCGAGTACGTGCTCTGCTCCGGGCGAAGATCAGCGGCCGTTGATCGAGAAGTGCTGGTAATCGGTGGGCAGAGTTTGCCGCCAGCACGCCGTCACGACTAAGTGTCGCCGAGCCTACGAGCGGCGCGCCCGACCGAGCGCGTGCGTGGCCGCCGGCAGCACCACCGGTACCGGCGCGACCCACATCCGGCGCTGCTGCTCAATTTTGAACCCGGCGGCGGCGATCGCCGCGGGCGTGTCCCGGGCGGTGTGACAACCGCCGAAGGTCGTCGGCCAGAACGTGCGATCGACCAACCGCTGAGCCCAAGCGACCAGCGGCTTGCGTGACAGCACGTGCTCGTAGAAGCGCAGCTCGCCTCCAGGGCGCAAGACGCGGCGCAGTTCAGCCAGCGCGGCGGCTTGATCGGGCACCGAGCACAACACCAGGCAGGCGACGGCAGAATCGAAGCCACCGTCCGGCGCGGGGAGCTGGTCCGCCGTCCCGGTGAGCACCGTGACCTTGACCGGCGCCCGCGTGGCGGCCGCGGTTGCCTTCTCGCGTAGGTAGGCCTCAGGCTCGACCGCGACCACTTCGGTGACTCCCGCCGGGTAGTAGTCGAAGTTCGTGCCCGCGCCGGCGCCGACCTCCAGGACCCGTCCCGAGAGCCCGCTCAACAGCTCGGTCCGGTGCCCGCGCTCCTGCGCGGACTCATACCGCGTCATGAACCCGTAAAGGCGGGCAAACAGCGGGTGATGCGCCTCTTTCACCGATGTCACGTTCTGGCTCCTTCCGCAGTGTGTGGCCAAAGATAGTTGGCGGATGTTGATTCAATTGGCTGCATGAGCGAATCATTGATCGCGGAGACGGTGCAGATCACCGGGCAGGGCGGCGACCATGTGGAGGCCTATCTCGCCCGCCCCGCCGATGAAGGGCCTCGCGGCGGCGTGGTGGTGATCCATCACATGCCGGGCTATGACAGGGCTACGAAGGAGATCGTGCGGCGGTTCGCCGAGCTCGGCTATGACGCGATCTGCCCGAATCTGTACTGGCGTGAGGCTCCGGGTGCCGCGCCCGACGATGCGGCGGCGACTGCGCGAGCGCAAGGCGGGGTCCCGGACGAGCGGCTGCTCGGTGACGTCGCGGGAGCTGGGGCATATCTGCGTTCGCGGCCGAGCTCGAACGGGAAGGTCGGGGTGATCGGCTACTGCTCCGGTGGGCGGCAGGCGGTGCTGGTCGCCTGCAACCTGAACGTGGATGCGGCCGTCGACTGCTACGGGGCGTTCGTCGTCGGCGACCCGCCGGAAGGCTTCCCGCTACAGGTCAGCAACCTCGTCGATCAGCTGCCGAATCTCCGCGCTCCGCTGCTGGGATTGTTCGGCAACGAGGATGCCCATCCCAGCCCCGAGCAGGTAGCCGAGTTGGACCGGATCCTGATTGTCAACCACAAGCCGCACGAGTTCCACCGCTACGACGATGCCGGTCACGCCTTCTTCGCCGTCGACCGGCCTGCGTACCGCGTGGCGGCCGCCACCGATGGCTGGGAACGGATCTCGGCGTTCTACACCACTCATCTTGGAGGCTGAGCATGTGCACCTACGCAACCGTGAAGACATCGCTGCGTGGCAGCGCGAAGGGACCGGACAGCAGCTGGTTCCGCGTCACCGACGGCACGGTCTACTTTGACCACCCGGTCCACGCAATGGCTGAGCACACGCTCAATATCGATTTCGCCGACCCCTCGCGCGGACCCTCGGCACGTGTCGCGGTGGAGCTCACCGCGGCCTCGGCCAGAGACCTCGTCGCGGCGATCCAAGCCGCGCTGCGCTCCGCGCCGCTCGCCCTTACGACCTGACTTGACTGGAAATCGACTCGGCCGGCGCGGGCGAACGCTACCCGCCGGCGATGGTCGTCTGGGCGGGCGCTGAGAGGTCGCACGTGAGTCGCTCGTCGAAGGTGAATCCGGCTTCGAGCGCGCGCCGCACCGGGCACGTCAGGGCGACGCGCTCAAGGCGTTTGACCTGGTCGGCGGTGAGCCCCTCGGGTAGATGGATGCTGACTGCGACCTGTCTGGGGGTTGTGTCGGCGTTGTAGCTGACGTCGACTTGGATGTCGCCGAGGTTCCAGTCCCGTCGTTGGGCGTAGAGCGTGATCATCGTCGACACGCATGACGCGAGCGCGGCGGCGAGCAGCTCATGCGGAGTTGGGGCGCTGTCGCTGCCGCCGAGCGTGGCTGGTTCGTCGGTGATGATCGTGTGGCGTGCGTTGACGTCGATCTCGTGCCGCAGCGTGCCGCTGATCGAGCGGGCCGTGGCTGTGTAGTAGCTCATGGTGTCCCTCCGGTGTTCCACGTTTGTCTCACATGTGTCCGAACGGCACATCCGGGAGAACCCGATCACCCCAGCGGGGTAGCTACG
>Ga0209839_10000893_pt1 | contig 15196 bp, 12 predicted proteins | sample OrgsoiDNA2013050_FD_185800 | JGI IMG/M metagenome (GOLD analysis project Ga0209839, IMG submission 185800) | Permafrost soil microbial communities from the Arctic, to analyse light accelerated degradation of dissolved organic matter (DOM) -... | ecosystem: Environmental > Terrestrial > Soil >... | reverse complement strand
TTTTTTTCCACTGAAGCCGGATCTTCCACGATAATGTTCCTTTTTATCGTACTGGTGAGGGAATATGGTTCGAGTGAGGCGGGCCGGGCTGGTGAGGGACTGCGCAGACGCTGCCACCCCAAGCTCACCGAATTTGCACCCACCCTTGGCCGCCTGAGATGCCCAGCGCTCCCCTGGCGCCGGCCACAGCCGCTGCCGAAAACCCCACGGTGCTCCGCTCCTTCGTGCCGCCCAGGTCTACTACCTGGCCCGTCTCTACTTCCTGACTGCCGCCGACCTTAATCACACCCGGGGCGGTCCGGGGCGGTCCGGCCCTGGCCTGCGCAATCGCCTAGCCAACTACTTAGAGTGCATGCAACAATACGAATTGACATCGAATCGGCGTCATGCGCCTAGAGTAAACGCTATGCTCGATCCCGAGCGACAAAATGACGGAAATCCTGCCCGAAGTCGGGCAGGATTCTTGCTCATACCACCGACTGGCTAGTAAGAAGTAGGCATGCCCGACCCTGTCCCGCAGGACCTCCTCCGCTACCTGGCGGCCTCGACCGGGCTGCCGCAGCCCACCGCGGTCCGGGTCATCGCCGACGTAACGACGTACTTCAACGAGACGATCGACGAGTTCGTCCGCAGGCGCCACGCCGAGCTCCAGCAGCGCCAGCGCAAGAACGATGAGATCTGGCCCATGATCGCGGCCGAGCTCGATCAGCGCAGGTTCGCGGCGCCCGGGCTGTCGGAGCGGCAGCTCCGGCGCATGGTCTACGGATAACGGATAACGGAAAACGGCTGACGAGTAAGCGCCCAGCCGGACGCCAACCGACAGGAGACCTTTGACGTGTGCGGAATCGTGGGATACATCGGCCGCAGGGATGCTGTCCCGGTCCTGCTCGAGGGCCTCAGGAGCCTGGAGTACCGCGGCTACGACTCGGCCGGCCTGGCCGTCATCCACAGGAACAAGTTGCAGGTCACCAAGACCGCGGGCCGGGTCCAGGACCTCAGGGACCGGGTCAGCGACCGGACCAAGGCCACGGTCGGCATCGGCCACACCAGATGGGCCACCCACGGTGAACCCAACGAGGTCAACGCCCACCCGCATATGGATACCAAGGGCCGCATCGCCGTCGTGCACAACGGCATCATCGAGAACGCCGAGCAGCTCAGGGACGCCCTGTCGGCCCGGGGGGTCAAGCTGGTCAGCGACACCGACACCGAAGCGCTGGCCCACCTGATCGCCGCCGAGTCGGACGACGACGCCAACCCGGGGAGCCTTGAGGAAGCGGTCCGCCGGGCGCTGCGCCACGTGGAAGGCACCTACGGCCTGGTGGTACTCGACATCAGGCACCCGAACGAGCTCGTAGTGGCCCGCAACGGCAGCCCTGTCGTGCTGGGCATCGGCGAGTCCGAGATGTTCGTCGCCTCCGATGTCGCCGCGCTGGTCCGCTACACCAAGCAGGTGGTGTACCTGGACGACGCGGAGATCGCCACGGTGCACGCCGCGGACTATACGACGGGGTCGCTCGATGACCGGGACTGGCGTGGCGCGGGCGGCCGCAAGACGCCCACCACCGTGGAGGCCGAAGCCGGTGACTACGAGCTCGGCCCGTACGAGGACTACATGCGCAAGGAGATCCACGAGCAGCCGGAGGCGCTGCGCCGGGCCCTGCGCGGACGGCTCGATGAGCGGTTCTCGACCGCCAAGCTGGGCGGGATCAACCTGGACGCGCGGGAGCTCAGGTCGATCAGGCAGGTGAAGTTCCTCGGCTGCGGCTCGGCCTACTACGCCGGCCAGATGGGCGCGGTGCTGACCGAGGAGCTGGCCCGGATACCATCCGACGCCGAGCCGGCCTCAGAGTTCAGGTACCGCAACCCGGTGGTGGACCCCGACACGCTCTACGTGGCGGTCAGCCAGTCCGGCGAGACGCTGGACACGCTGATGGCGGTGCAGGAGCTGCGCCGCAAGGGCGGTCAGGTCATCGGGGCGGTCAACGTGGTGGGCAGCGCGATCGGCCGGGAGTGCGGCCGCGGGGTCTTCCTGCATGCGGGCCCGGAGATCGCGGTCGCGTCCACCAAGGCGCTGACCAACATGGCGGCCTCGTTCGCCCTGTTCGCCCTGCTGCTCGGCCGGGTGCGTGACCTGTCCTCGGCATCCGGTCAGCGGATCGTGGAGGGCCTGCGCGCGCTGCCCGGGCAGATCGAGCAGGTGCTGGCGCAGGAGGATCATATTGCCAAGATCGCCCGCGAGTTTGCCGCCGCCGAGCACATGTTCTTCGTCGGCCGGGTCCGGGGCTGGCCGGTGGCCCGCGAGGGCGCCCAGAAGCTCAAGGAGGTCTCCTACGTCCACGCCGAGGCCTACCAGGCGGCCGAGCTCAAGCACGGCCCGCTCGCGCTGATTAACCATTCCATGCCGAGCGTGGTCATCGTTCCCGCCGACGAGCTGCTGTCCAAGAACATCTCCACGATCGAGCAGATCAAGGCCCGCAGCGGCCCTGTCATCGCGGTGACAAGCGCCGATCTGCCCGCGGGTCTGGCCGACGCGGTGATCCGCGTTCCCCGCGGCGAACCAGAGCTCGGCCCCCTGCTGCTGAACGTCCCGCTGCAGCTGTTCGCCTACCATGTCGCGGCCGAACTGAACCGGGACATCGACAAGCCCCGCAACCTGGCCAAGAGCGTCACCGTGGAGTAGGTCCCACCCCCATCACGCGACGTCCCAGGTCGGCTCCGACCGTTCTCAGCTGGAGCCGACCTGGGACGTCGCGTGGACGGGGCGCCATTGTGCGGCCCATAGGCGAACGGCGCTCTCCGCGGACTTGCACCTCGCCCCCAATGCGGATTCCGTCCCGGGCTGCGAGCCGCGTTCGGCGAGTTCTCTCAATGATCGTTTTACCAAGCTTGATATCGCTCAGACCCAGGTCGTACGCATGGTCGGCCTCCCTTCGCGCACTGGCGCACTCATTTGAATGCCCCAGCCTAAGTCCTAAGTACGGCGTGTAATCGTGGCTCGTCAGTCACCATTTAGCCCTTCCTCGTGCACTAATGCAGCCAAATCCGCCGTAATGACTCACCAAAGTGCATAGATGAGTTAAGGTAGCTATGCGAATCTAGTTCTTTACGGTGAGCTGCTGGCTAATCACTAGGCCCGTCGCGCCTCATCCGAAACGGTGGTACATGGAAGTCTCGTCAGTCGCCGACCGCCTGCGCGCGGTTGCGGATGTACGGGGCTGGGCCTGGTTGCGGCTTCCCAAGCTGATGCGGGCCTACGTCGGCATCGTCCCGCTGGCCGCGCTCGCCGGAATCGGCGTGGCCGCGTCGCAGACGTCGTGGCGCTCGGGCGACCTGGTGAAGTTCGGCCTGCTGCTGACGTGCGGCATGATCTCGGTCGGGGCGACCGCGCGGGTGGCCCATCTCCAGAGCGGTATGGTGCGGGACTTCCTCACCGTGTGGGTGCTGCCGGTGGCGATCTTGCTGCCGCCGTTCTACGCCATGGTGACGCCCATCCCGCTGCTTATGCTGACCCAGTGGCGCGTGCACCGGGGGGTCGTCTACCGGCGCGTGTTTACCGGCGCGGCGATTGGCCTGGCCTACGGTGCGGCTTCGCTCTTGTTTCACGCGATCCCCTCCTCCTGGGCCGGACCCGCGCTCGGCGGCGGTGTGCACGCGCTCACCTGGACCGCTTGCGTCGCCGCGTGTGAGGTCATCGGCTGGCTGGGACACCACGTCCTGCTGGTGAGCGCGGTCAAGCTGTCCGATCCCACGGCGCGCCTGGCCGATCTGGAGCTGAACCGCGAGGCGCTGCTAGCCGACATGGCGCAGATCGATCTGGGCATCGTGATCACCATCGTGGTGGTCGGCCATCCGGTGCTGGCCGTGTTCGGCGTGCCGACCGTCCTGCTAGCCCGGCGGTTCATGATGCACGCGCAGCTAGTCGCCAAGTCCAGGATCGACACCAAGACGGGCCTGCTCAACGCGGCCACCTGGGAGAGCGAAGCGGTCGCGGAGATCTCCCGGGCCGTCCGGACCCGGAGCCCCCTGTCGGTCGCCCTGATGGACATTGATCACTTCAAGATGGTGAACGACACTCACGGCCACCTGGCCGGAGACAAGGCCCTGCGGGCGGTCACCGATGCGCTGCGGGAGCAGCTGCGCAGTTACGACCTGGCCGGAAGGTTCGGTGGTGAGGAATTCGTGATCCTGCTGCCGCAAACGCACGAGGCCAATGCGCTAAGCATCGCCGAACGTCTGCGCGCGCACATTGCCGCGATGTCCATTCCGGTGGAGGACGACACCAGGGTAGCGGCCTATATCAGGCTCACCGTCTCCATCGGCGTGGCCGCGCTCGGCGACGCGGGCACGGAACTGACCGATCTGCTCACCGCCGCCGACGCCGCTCTCTATCACGCCAAGCAAACCGGCCGTAACAAGATTCACGCAGCTACCACTAATGTCCCGCTGGCTCAAATGGTCCCAGTAGCCAGGCAAGGCTCAGGAACCATAGATATCCCAGATTCTTCTCTGCGCTAATCTCGGGCCACGAATCGCGGCGGCGTTCGCCCGCTTAGTGCAGCGGCGGGATGTCATCTATGAAGCCGGCCCCCGGCAGCGGCTGCTCGCACCAGACGACCTTGCCGGTCGCGGTCCGGCGGGCGCCCCAGCGGTGCGAGAGCTGGCGGACCACCTGAAGGCCGCGGCCGTTCTCGTCGTCGCTGCTGGCCTGGCGCAGCCTCGGCAGCGCGCCCGAGGTGTCCAGCACCTCGCAGACCAGCGCCTTTTCGTTGACGAGCCGGAGCGTGACGTCGCCGCGCGAGTACTTGATCGCGTTGGTCACCAGCTCGGAGACGAGCAGTTCTGTCGTCGGGATCAGGTCTTCCAGATCCCAGCGCTTCATCGGCTCGGTCAGTACCGAACGCGCCTCGCGCACCGAGGTCAGCTTGGGCGCGAACGTCCACGAGGCGTAGGAGTCCTGCGACAGCCGCCCGAGCCGGGCGATGAGCACGGCGATGTCGTCGCGCTGATGGTCGGAGTACACCCCGTCCAGGCTGGCCTTGCACAGGTCCTCGAGCGGCCGCGTGGGCGAGCCCGGGCCGAAGATGCCGCGCAGCCGGGCCAGCCCGTCGCTGATGTCCCGGCCCTTGTTTTCCACCAGGCCGTCGGTGTACAGGACAAACAGGCTGCCGTCTTCGATCTTGAACAGACGGCTTTCCACCTCGCCGTCGCCGATGCCGAGCGGCGGCGCGGGCGGCACGTCGAGGAATTCGTTGCTGCCGTCCGGGTGCACGAGCAGCGGCGGCAGGTGCCCGGCCACGGCGATCTCGCACTCGCCGCTCACCGCGTCGTAGACGGCGTACGCGCAGGTGGCGAAGTGCGGCTCGCGCTCGCCGAGGGTGTGCATGAGCTCGTCGAGCTGCTGCAGCGATTCGGCCGGGGCCAGCTCGAGCATGGCCAGGGTGTGGATGGCGGTACGCAGCCGTCCCATGGTCACGGCGGCGCGCACGCCGTGACCGGCCACGTCGCCGACCACGAGCGCGACCCGGCCGCCGGGCAGCGCGATCGACTCGTACCAGTCACCGCCGACCTCGATGAGCTTGCTACCCGGCAGGTAGCGGTGCTTGACCTCGACCGAGGAGGGATAGGAGAGCCCGGTCGGCAGCATGCTGCGCTGCAGGGTCAGCGCGGTCGCGTGCTCCCGGCTGTAGCGGCGCGCGTGGTCGATGAAGACGGCGGCGCGGGCGGCGAAGTCCATCCCGATCTCGACGTCGTACGCGTCGAACCTCCGGAACCCTTCCTGCCTGATGCAGGCGAAGAAGCCCAGCATGGTGCCACGGGCGATAAGCGGCAGCATCAGCATGGAGGCACCGGAAAGCAGCTTGGCCACCGGCTTGCGCCGCCACGCCTTTGCGATCTTGCTCGCCTGATCCTGGCTGATGGTCGTCTCGAGCACCGGCGCGCCGGTGTCCATGCACTGGAAGTACGGGGAAGGCGCCGGGTACCGCAGGATCTCCCCGGTGGGGAAGGCCGCCTCCCAGGCGGGATCCTTCCGGTCGTGCAGCAGCGCGATCCGCCGCAGCGGGAGCGACCCGTCGGGTCCGTGCGAGGGGAGCTCGTCGTCGCCGATCAGGCTCTCAAGCAGGAGCAGGTCACCGGCGTTGCAGAAATGCGGAACGAGCGCCTCGATCAGCTCGCGCGCCAGGTGATCGATATCGAGCGAGTCGCCGATCCTGGTGAAGGTGTCGTCGAGCATCTGCCTGCGCATCAGCGCGGGGTCGACGAACCTCTCGGCCCTCGGCGCCGGGATGCGCAGCAACGCGAGCGCGGCCAGGCTGGTCCCGCCCGCGCGCATCGGGTGAACGGTCACCACGGCCTCGGTCCGGTACCCGTCGCGGGTGTCGATGGTCAGCATCGCGCTGCCCTCGCGATCGGAGCGGATCGCTTCGAGCAGGCCGCTGACCGCGGCCGCCCCGTCCGCCGCGCGGACGGCATGTGAGTTCCCCGGCGCCGCACCCGTCTCCGCGCCAGTTCCCTGGGCGGCGCCAGTTCCCTGAGGCACGCCCGCGGTCAGGTCGCTCAGCTGCGCGCCGAGCAGCTCCTCCGGCTCCCGGGCCAGGATCTGCGGCGCGTTCCTGTCGTGCTGCACGATCCGGCCGTCGTAGTCGATCCCGAGGATGATGGTCCGTACGGACGAGGCCAGGGCCGGATGCGAGCCCTCCGCGGCGATGTGGCCGGCGGGGGCCTCGGGGGTGTCTGCGATCCCGGCCTCCTGGGAGTTCACGTTGGCCTTAAGTCCACGGCTTCGCTTGGTCCCGTTGCCCGCGGTCCCCGGATTCCGGGGTGCCTGGGCGCGGTTCGACAGGACACCGCTCTCGGGAACGCTAGCCCCGAGAGCACCGCCCTTCGCCGACATGCCGGATGTCACGTGCTGTCTCCTGATGGCATCGCAGGCTGTGCTCCTGTCAATTATGAGTCACCGACGGCACGTTCAGACGGGAGTTCCGATGACTCACCTTTATGCCTAATACTACCTTTTGTACACCAGTGACTTAATCTCAGTAAAGTTTTGGGGCTGAAGTGACACTGGGCTCCAGCCGAAGTGCGGATCATCTCCCCGCCCGCCCGGGCCGAGGCCGGATTTTTAACTGAACGAGAACATTTGGATACTCATCGCTTATCTAGACGGCGTGCCGGGGGAGCAGCAGCGAGGTCGCCAGGATGAGCAGGCCGGCCACCGCGATGGCCATCTGGCCCGGCCGCCGCGACGCCGGTTCCTGGACCCCGGCCTGGGCCCAGCGCTCAACCTCCCAGCGTGTCCGGTAGCGCGGCCCGGATCTTCTCCGCGAACGACTCGGCCGGATGGGCGGCATCGTAGGGATGCCGCGGGCCCAGCCACAATCGCAGCCCATCCTTGCGGTTCCTGGGGATCACGTGCAGGTGCAGGTGCGGGACCGACTGGCTGACCACGTTGTTGACCAGGATCAGCGAGCCGTCCGCGCCGAGGCCGTCTTCGACCGCGCGCTCGAGGCGCTGCGCCGCGACGAAGAACTCAGGCACCCAGTCGGCGGGCAGGTCGCTCAGCAGGCGGACGTGCCGCTTGGGCGCGAGCAGCGTGTGCCCGTGGAACAGCGGCCGGTGGTCGAGAAAGGCGATCAGCCGCTCCGTCTCGAGCACAGTCACCGCCTTCTGCTCGCCGCTGATGATGGCGCAGAAGGCACACGTTGCTGGCATCAAGCGCGAGCCTATCGCGGCCGCCCGGGTCCGGGCAGCACCCCGCGCCAGGGCTAGTGCGCCCTACGGCGCCGGGATCGGTGCTACTGCGGGTCGTCGAGCTCGAACCACACGCAGGTGCCGGCCTGCTCGCGCAGGAAGCCCCAGCGCTGCGCGATCTCGTTGACGAGGTGGAATCCGCGTCCGTTTTCGTCGTGCCCGTCGGCGTCGCGCCAGTAAGGGAGCCCGCTCTGCCCGTCATCGATGACGTCCACGTGCACGACCGCACCGCGGCGGGTCACCGCGACCGTCACCCCGGCGGCATCGGTCGCATGCTGGACCGCGTTCGTCACGAGCTCACAGGCCAGCAGCTCGGCGTCCAGGGAGGACGGGTGATCGGCCAGCTCATCCCTGATGAACCTGCGGGCCATCGGTACTTCCTCCGCGCGCCGGGCGAAACGCCGGGTGGCGGACGCGGGCGCCGTCCCCGCGATGGACGCCGCCCCTGCCGCGGACGCTGGGCGTGCCACGGGCCCCGTGCCTGCCGCGCCTCGCAGACCCTGCGGATCGGCGACGGTAAAGGGCGCACCGGGCATATCGGCCTCCGCATCCTGCGTTACTACTGTCAGTATCAGCAATGTAACTCTCAGCTGACAATAGTTCACCCAAGGCGCAGTTCATAGCCGCTAAAACATTAGCCACAACTATCCCGGTTCCCGGTCGCGGCCCGGTTCCCGTCCGACGGCCCCAGTTGCCGTCCAAGCCCTCCGGTTACTGGCTAAGGGTGGTGTTATGGCCGCTGGCGGTGATCCGGAGCCCCTGCTGGGTGACGCTGACGCTCTGGATCGACACCCCCGCTGGAAGCTTCGGGATGCTGATGGTGAAGTTCGAGGCCGAGCCGAGGACTGAGAGCGGTATCACGCCGGCGTCGATGATCTTGACGTTGATCTGGCCCGCTCCCGATTGGGTGACCTGGGCGACCGCCGTGTCGCTGAGGGGGCCGATGCTGATGTCGGCCTTCACCCGGTTGGGGCCGTCGGCGGACAGCGTGATGCCCTGCGGGATGCCGCCTGCCTTCCCCAGTGCCGTGAACGTGACAAGCGCCGAGGCGTTGAACTGATCGACCGTCGCGCTCTTGAGCCCGTGGATGTGCATCCCGTGCAGCGTGGCGGTCAGGCTGGCGATCTCGAGCTGGCCGCCTGTCCCAGCGGTCTCGTTGCTCGCGCTGATATCGACGGTACGAAAGTCGCGGGCGGCCAGCTGGGTCAGGAAGGGGAAGCCCTGGATGGTCACCTGCGGCTTACCGGACAGGGCCAGAGACGACTGGACCTGGCTGGCCATCTGGGCCTCGGTGTACGCGTTGGCCGCCCGGTCCCCGGCGATAAGGATCAGGAGGATCACGATCAGGCTGACGAACGGCCACCTGCGGCGCCGTCGCCTGCGGTACCGGGGCTGCCCCTGATAGCCCGGGCCCCTCGGGCCCCCGGGGCCTCCCGGATACCCCTGGTCATGCCCCTGCCCGACGGGGAACCGTTGCGTCCCCTGAGGCCCCTGGTACCCCTGGGATCCTTGAGGATCTTGATGCCCCTGGTTTCCCTGAGGATCCTGGGACTGCCACCACTCAGGGTTGGGCCTGGTCGGATCGGAGCTCATGACCGGCCCACCCGCGCCTCGGTCATAGCAGCCGTATCCCCACAATTCGTTTCAGCGATAAACATTCCGACCCCTGAGCTCTCACTTAGTTACCGGGGATAGCGTTGAGTCACGTGCCGGGTTCAGCGTAGGCGTGGCTCGGTATTCGGCGAACTGCCGGACGCTCCAGTATCAGGGTGTCCGCTCCTCAATATGTCAAAACGCGCGGTCAACCTGAATGGTTCTCCAGATTCCTGTTTAGGGTCTTCGGCCCTACACTTTGTAAACATGCCACCCGAGCGTTTCGACTGGTCTGACCGGCAACCGCCGCAGGCCGGTGCCGCCCAAGCCGGGCGCCCGCCGGCCGGGCTCGCCCAGGCCGCGCCGCCCCAGGTCAGCGCGCCGGGAAGCGGTCCTTCCCCGCTACCCGATCTCGTGGTCAGGACGCGGCGCTCGGTTCACCAGTTCCAGGGCGGGACCACGTACCGTATCGGCCGGGATCCGCAGTCGGACATCGTCATGACCGACTCGCGGGTTTCGTGGCGGCACGGGGTCCTGCGGGTAGACGGGGACGCCTGGATCCTTGAGGATCTCGGTAGCACGAACGGGACTTTCCTCGGGACCCAGCGGGTCGACCGGGTCGATATCAGCCACGATTGCGTGGTGCACCTGGGTCATCCGGAGGAAGGCCCGATCCTGCGCTGCATGCCCCAGATCCCCGTCAACGTAGCCCCGTCCCCTCCGGCCCCGCCTATTCCTCCGCCCCCGCCGATCGCGCCGGCCCCCTCAGCTCCGGAAGCCGCTCCAGCCCCGGCGGATTTCTCGCCCCGCCCGCCCGCGGCGCCGCCCCGCCCGCCCGCCCCCGCGTGGGCTGACCCCGCGTGGGCTGACCCCGGCGACAAGCAGGAAGCCTCCCCGGCGCCTCCGGCAGGCTCCCCGGTCAAGCCGTCCAATCTGCCGAGCGTGGACCGCCGCCCCACGGCGCGGATGCCGCTGCCGGCCAAGGCCATGCGCATCGGCCGCATTCCCGATAACGATCTGGTGCTGTCCGACCTGGACGTTTCCCGGCACCACGCGGAATTGCGCAAGTCGCCCACCGGAAGCTACGAGATCGTCGACCTGGGCAGCCACAACGGCACCTTCGTCAACGGCCAGCGGGTCACCTCCAAGCTGCTGTCCGGACAGGATCTGGTCAGCATCGGGCACTCCACCTTCCGCCTCAAGGACGGCGAGCTCGCGCAGTTCGTCGACGACGGGCAGGTGACCTTTACCGCCCAGGACCTGGTGGTGAAGGTGTCAGGCGGCAAGGTGCTGCTCGACCACGTGACGTTCCCGATCCCCGAGAAATGCCTGCTCGGCGTCATCGGGCCCAGCGGTGCGGGCAAGTCGACGCTGCTCGGCGCGCTGACCGGCATGCGTCCCGCGACCACAGGAACCGTGCTGTACGACAACCGGGATCTGTACCAGGACTACGCCGAACTGCGGTTCCGCATCGGCCTGGTGCCGCAGGAAAGCGTGCTGCACATGCAGCTGGCCGCCCGCCGGGCGCTGCAGTACTCCGCCGAGCTCCGCTTCCCCGCGGACACCAAGGCCGCCGAGCGGGACGTCCGGGTCGACGAGGTGATGGGCGAGCTCGGCCTGACCAAGCACTCCAACACCCGCGCCGATCGCCTGTCCGGCGGACAGCTCAAGCGGGTCAACGTCGCTCAGGAACTACTGACCAAGCCGTCCTTGCTGTTCCTCGACGAGCCGACCTCGGGCCTGGACCCCGGCCTGGACAAGTCGGTCATGGAGCAGATGCGGGACCTGGCCCACGACGGCCGGACGGTCATCGTGGTCACCCACAGCGTGGCCAACCTGGACACCTGTGACCGGCTGCTGGTGCTGGTGCCGGGCGGCAGGATTGCCTTCTACGGGCCGCCCGACGAGGGGCTCAGTTTCTTCGGCCTGCCCGGCTGGGCCGAGGTGTTCCAGGCGTTCGAGGCCTATCCCGACCGCGGCTGGGCCGCCGAGTTCACCGCCTCGCCCGCCTGCGCGCAGTACGTGCTGGGACAGCGCCCGAAGTCAGCGCCGCAGCCGAACGACGTGGCGCTGCCCGCCACGCCGCCGCCGCAGCGGCGCGGAGCGATCCGGCAGATGACCACGCTGACCCGCCGGTACGTGCGGGTGATCTCGGCGGATCGCGGCTACCTGGTCTTCATGGGACTGCTGCCCATCGTCCTCGGCGCGCTGATCCACTTCGTCGGGGGCAAGCAAGGCCTGACGGGCTCGCCGCACAGCAACCAGAACGCAGAAGAAGTGCTGCTGATGCTGACCATCTGCGCCTGCCTTTCCGGGGCCGCGAGCTCGGTGCGGGAACTGGTCAAGGAACGCACGATCTACGTCCGGGAACGAGCCGCCGGGCTCTCCTCCGGCGCCTACTTGTTCTCCAAGCTCATCGTGCTCGGGGTCATCAGCATCGTGCAGTCGGCGCTGCTCGTGCTGATCGGGCTGGCCGGCCAGAAGATGCCGCCCAAGGGTGCCATCCTCGGCCTCCCGCTGTTCGAGATCCTGGTCGGCATCGCGGTGCTCTCGCTCGCTTCCATGTGCCTGGGCCTGCTCGTCTCGGCCCTGGTCAGCACGTCGGAGAAGGCGATGCCCTTCCTGGTGCTGCTGACCATGGCCCAGGTCATCCTGTCCGGCGGCGTAGTGTCGCTGGTCAACAAGCCGGGCCTGCAGCAGCTGGCGTACATCGCCCCGTCGCGGTGGGGTTTCGGCGCGGTGGCGTCCACGGTGAACCTCAACGTCATCGGCGTCGTGGCGCCCGGCAGTTCCGACCCGCTCTGGCAGCAATCGGCCGGAAACTGGCTGCACGATATGGGCATGCTGATCGCCCTCGGGGCGGTCTTCGCGCTGGTCGCCTGGCTCCGCATGCGCCGCCTCGGCCCCCGCCGTCGCAAGGCCTAGCGCCAGGAAAACCAGGCCAGCCGCAGCGCGGTGCCAAACGCCTCCCGCGGGAACAATCAGGACCCGGCCCGCCTTGAGCAGTCGTGACGACGTGCTGGCCGGACTTCCGCAATCCCCGGCTTTCCGTCAGCGTCGTCTTCGTCGCCGTGATGTTCATGACGATCATGGATTCCACCGTCGTCAACGTGGCCCTGCCGACGCTGCGCCGGGAGTTCGGGGTGTCCACCGCCTCGGTGAGCGCGGTGGTGACCAGCTACCTGGTGGCGGTGGCGGTGGTCATGCCGGCCTCGGGCTGGCTCGGCGACCGGGCCGGCGGCAAGCGCGTCCTGGTCTGGGCGCTGGCCTTGTTCACCGCGGCCTCGGTGGCCTGCGGCGTCGCGAACAGCCTGGCCGAACTGGTCGCCTGCCGCGCCGTCCAGGGTGCCGGCGGCGGCGTCTTGATCCCGGTGGGCATGACGATGCTTTACCGGACCTTCCCGCAGGCCGAGCGCATCCGGGCCACCCGGCTGCTGATGGTGCCCACGCTGCTGGCCCCGGCGACCGGTCCGGTGCTCGGCGGCGTGATCGTGGACGGCCTGTCCTGGCGGTGGATCTTCTACCTCAACGTGCCGGTGGGGGTGGCCGCGCTGGCCTTCGGCGCGCCTTCCTGCCGCCGCACCGTCAGCACGCGGCCGGCCGGTTCGACCTGCCCGGCTTCCTGCTGGCCGGGGCCGGCTTCCCGCTGGTGATGTACGCGCTCAACGCGGGCCCGGGCGACGGCTGGGCGGCCCCGGCGATCGTGACCGCGTTCGTGGCCGGGCTCGCCCTGCTCACCGCGTTCACGCTGGTGGAGGTACGTGCCGCGGAGCCCATGCTGGACCTGCGCATCCTGGGTAACCGGCTGTTCCGCGCGGCGAACCTCCAGTCGGCGGCGGGCAGCGCCGGTTTCATGGGCACGCTATTCCTGGTTCCTCTCTTTCTCCAGAACGGACTTGGGTTCTCCGCCCTGCACTCCGGTCTCGCCACCTTTCCCGAAGCCCTGGGCGGCATGGCCGGCATCCAGATATCGTCCCGGCTGTACCGGCGGGTCGGGCCGCGGCGGCTGATGGTGGGCGGCCTGCTCGCCGCGGCGGTGCCCGTCACGCTGATGGGCACGCTCGGCCTGGGCGACGTGGGCTGGGCGATGCCGGTGCTGATGTTCGGCACCGGGATGTCGTTCGGGTTCTCGATGGCGCCGGCCCAGACCGCGGCGCTCGCCGCGATTTCCATGGCGCAGACCGGCCGGGCCACGACGCTGTTCAACGTCCAGCGACAGGCAGGCTCGGCGGTGGGCGTGGCCGTGCTCGCCACGGTGCTCGCCGCCACCCGGCCCGTCCCGCCCGACCTGGGCGGATATCACCTGGCGTTCGTCGTCGCGGCGGCCGCGATGGCCGTCGGCGCGGTGATCGCCTCGGCGGTCAGGGACGCGGACGCGGCGGCGACGATGACCGCCGAAGATCCCGCCTCGGCCGCCGCCGGCATCTGAGCGCCCGCCGACGTCATAGGCTGTCCGGATGAGCGAGCTCAACCAGCAGGCGCGGGACCTGCTCCGCCGGTTCCCGCTGATCGACGGGCACAATGACTTGCCGTGGACGCTGCGGGCGCGGGCTGGCGGCGACGCGAACCAGGTCCGCTTCGCCGCGCCGGGCCAGACTCCGGGCGATCCGGCCGAGGTCAACCTGGCCGCCCCGGTCGACGGCGTGCACACCGACCTGCCCAGGCTCGCGGCCGGCCGGGTAGGCGCGCAGTTCTGGTCGGTCTTCGTGCCGGCCCCGCTGGCCTCCGATGGCGCGGTCACCGCCGTGCTCGAGCAGATCGACGTGTCACGCCGGATGATCGCGAGCTACCCCGAGGCGCTTGAGCTGGCGCTGACCGCGGATGACGTGGAGCGGATCTTCGCCACCGGCCGGGTGGCCTCGCTGCTCGGCGCCGAAGGCGGCCACGCGATCGCGGGTTCGCTGGGCGTGCTGCGCATGCTGTACACGCTCGGCGTCAGGTATATGACGCTGACCCACAACGCCAACGTCGGCTGGGCCGACGCGGCCACCGACGAGGTGGCGGCCGGCGGCCTGACCGATTTCGGCCGGGACGTGGTCCGCGAGATGCAGCGGATCGGCATGCTCGTCGACCTCTCGCACGTGTCCCCGGACACCATGCGCGACACCTTCGACGTCGCCGCCGCGCCGGTGATCTTCTCGCACTCCAGCGCCAAAGCGGTCTGCGACACCCCGCGCAACGTCCCCGACGACGTGCTCGCCCGGCTCGCGGACAACGGCGGCGTCTGCATGGTCACGTTCGTGCCCGGCTTCGTCTCCCAGCAGTGTGCCGACTGGCTGGCCGGGCTGAAGGCCGAGGCCGTCCGGCGTGGAGTGGACCCGAAGGACCTCGGCCTGCTGTTCGGCCTCAAGGACGAGTGGCAACGCGCCCACCCGCTGCCTCAGGCGACGCTGGCCCAGGTCGCGGACCACGTCGATCATGTCCGGAAGGTGGCCGGCGTCGAGCACGTCGGCCTCGGCGGCGACTTCGACGGCACCCCGGACGTCACGGTCGGCCTGGACGATGTCTCCGCCTACCCGGCCCTGTTCGCCGAGCTCCTGGCCCGCGGCTGGACCGAACCCGACTGCGCCGCCCTAGCCGGCGGCAACCTCCTCCGCGCTCTCCGCCAAGCCGAATCCTTCGCCGCCCGCGCCCAGCCCTGAGCCCCGCGGCGGCCCGGGTGCAGCGCCAGATGCTCCAGGACCTGGGCCGCGAGCCCACCCCGGACGAGCTGGCGGTCGAGCTCGACATGCCCCAGGAACAGGTCGTCGAGGTGCAGAAGTACGGCCGCGAGCCGAAACCGCCGGCCTCAGGCGAGGACCCAGGACCTGCTGCGCGCTGAGCCGCTAGCGGTCAGACCTGACGCTCGGAC